>Ga0193729_1000359_pt1 | contig 23376 bp, 23 predicted proteins | sample U1c2metaG_FD_143036 | JGI IMG/M metagenome (GOLD analysis project Ga0193729, IMG submission 143036) | Soil microbial communities from a riparian zone of the East river system, Colorado, United States - U1c2 | ecosystem: Environmental > Terrestrial > Soil > Riparian zone | place: USA: East River...
CTCCTCTGCGTTTCTCGTGCAGCCTATGCAGATCAGCAGGTCGGCATCGTCGGCATTACCTCTCCGATTTTGGGAATTCGGTTAATTGATCTTTGCCGTTCGCACGAAAACTTTATCCAAGTTATGCTATCGAGCATGAATACCATCGCAGATATCGAAACACTCTACGCACGTTTAAGCGAACGCGACTACGAAGCAGTGATGTCGTATTTTGCTGACGACATTGTCTGGACCGTGGCTGACAATTCGCCGTTGGCAGACCGCAGCCCTTATCACGGAATAGCTGAGGTGCGCTCAGGCGTTTTCGAACGCTTAACGGCGGGTTTCGACAAACTCGTCTTTGACGCGGACGAGATCTTTGAGTGCAACGGCGGCGAGAGAGTTGTGGCTCTCGGCTACTATTACTTCAGATTTCACGGGCAAGCTGAGGAACGCAAAGCACAGGTCGCCCACGTCTGGACGATCCGCGACAGCCGGGCCGTTAAGTTCCAGCAATACCTCGATACGCTCCAGGTCGCACGCGACGCGGGAGCGGTCTAAGGCTCCATGCACATTCCGCCGAAGGCCTAACCAAGCGATGCAGCGAACCGCTGGCCGGCGCGTTGAAAGGCTGAAGGATGAATTATGAATTATGAAACAGACAACGCTCGCTGTCGCCAGCGGTGGCTGAGCTCATTCTCATTAGGCCTTTAACCCGTGCCACTGAGACTCTTCATCTTTGAATGCAGCAATGCGACTCAGCCAGAGTGCTTCGAGCGAAACCTCTTTGGTTCGAGCGCACGCTGGCCGGCGGCAGTTAAGCCCAATGAGCTGTGCTTGCTCTACAACTTCCAGAGTGGCTTCATTTATGGCCTATATCGCGCGCTCACGAAAGGAACTCGCGGTCTTGTTCCAGACGCTTGGGCTAGCCTGTATCCTTGGCAGGTTCAGGTTCAGCTTTGCTCGAAGGAGCGTCTTGGTGTTCCCCGATTCAACATCGAGAAGTTGGTTCGCGACCCCGATACCGGCCGCGCCCGAAACGTCCTTTATGGCGAGCCTGCTCAGAACCTGATTCAGAATTTTGCGAGTGATGTTACCTGGAGGTATCTCCGGGGCGAAGCATCTAAGACCGCCGAGGACGACTACCGGATGCGCTTTCCCCGCCGCCATCACTGCATTGACGGCCATGACGTTCGTTCACTTTCCGAGCAAGCGATCGACGATTGGCTTTCCCGCAACCAAGTTTATCACGAGTACGAGCGCCTCATTAACATTCCCGAGTAACTTATTCCCGATTTTACCGTTTACACGCCGGACGAGAAGCCTGTTTATATCGAGTATTGGGGATTACTCGACGATCCAGAGTATGTCTCGCGTAAGAACCGAAAGTGCGAGATACATGCTAGATACCGTTTCCCCGTCCTCGAATTCCATCAACATGAGCTACAGAACCTCGACTTTTATATGCGACAGAAGCTGCGTGAAGTCGGCATCGTGCCACGAAAGGCCTAACCATGCGGTGCAGCTAACAGGCGCCGCGCTCCGCCTGTAGCTGATCTTGTTGACTCGTGCGCTCCCGCTTACTCGGCCTCTCGGCTTGCCCATCTATGTCGCTCGCATCCCTGCGGCTCCATTCTCGTTAGATGGATGCATTTAGACCCTGGGGCTGAACCAATGAAGTTCCCTAAGCTCAAAGCGCTAGGCGTCGGTATTGGGCTGTTTGTCGCCGTCTATGTTCCTGCATTCATGACAACAGCGTTTGTTCGGCCGCGCATTGAGATAGCAATACCTCTGATCATCGCGATCACTTTTTTGGTCGCGTTAATCCTAGTGTTCTTACTCGCGCTACCGCCGGCGGGTATTGCAGAGTTCGGGTTCCGCATTCCAAATTCACGATACGTGGCGATCGGGATCGTCTTCGGGATTACCCTGGGACTCGCCGTCACCTTCCTCAGTCATTTGTTGCCCTCAAAACCCCCGTTTGATGTCTCGGGCTTTGCGCCTTGGATGATCGGGCTTTATTTCGTTATCGGCTCTCCCATCCAGGAGGAGATTATTTTTCGCGGTTTAATCCAATCCATGCTGGAGCGGCGGTGGATGGTTACTTTCTCTTTGTTCGGTGGCTCGGTCTCGGCTGCCGTTGTGTTCACGGCCGTTCTGTTCGGCGTCATCCATTTGGAGGCGGGCGCAGTTGTGGCGCTTGGCGCGATCATACTTGGGCTCGTTGCTGGTGAATTGAGGCGACGCAGCGGCAGCCTTCTGCCAGCAATAATGGTCCACGCTCTTTTCAACTGCGTCGACGCTGTTTGGCGTTAAAGTGCACCCACCTAACCAAGCGCTGCAGCTAGCTCCGAAAGCATTCGCGAGCAAGCAGGCTACCCGGCGGCGTCAATCGCCCTACCTTCGAGAAAGTCGAGCGCTTTATCGTAGCTGCGGCGCTGGAGATAATGCGCCAGTTGTGGATCGATTGGGCGCGGTAACGCCGCTTGCAACTTGTCGATCTTTTCGGAGATAACACGCAACCGCGCCATATGTTGTTCTTCGTCGCGGCGGCTTTCTTCATCATGAATGATGGCGAGGCGTTCCCGCAGAGCTTCTCTAAGATCGACAATCGCGTTTTGCATTGCTGGTTGGAGGGACGCCCTCTGTGGCGTCCCAAATTTTAGGGACCATAACTAAAACTTGCAACCGCTCGCCGTTCCCAGCAAGTCATGTCATTGCGGGCGACACGCCCGTCTCTACATCAGCGCGGGCCTGTTTCGGAGAGGAGCTGTCGCTTGGCTTCGAGCCAATCCGAATCGGCGTCTCCAGGCAGAGCGAATCGGCGTCGGCGTTCCGAAATAAAGTAGGCGCGCATGCGAATTTCCTCGTCCGACGGCCCCGCCGTTTGGCCTGCTTCGGGAGGCATGGAGACTTTTGGTTTTCGCGCAGGCCCAGTCTTCTTTCGAGCGGCTCCGGCGCTTTTTCGAATTGTCGATGTCCGGGCCGGCGCCGGTGCTTTTTTGATTTTCATTTGGGAGGTGGATCCGCCGGCTTCTGGCGGTCCTCCTCCAATTTCGGCTTGGACAATTTTGTTCTTTTTCGGCACAGATTGAGTGGTGTTGATGATTTCAATTCGTTTACTGTGCATCGGACGATTGGCAAGCTGTTTCTCGGACGCCTTTGGTACAATGAAAAACCGCAATAACTTCTTCGCATGAGACACTTCGTTTTCCGTTGGGCCATTACGACGGTTGCGGTCATGGTCGCCTCATCGATTATCCACGGAATTCGTTACGATAGCGCCGCCTCCCTGATCGGCGCGGCGCTTTTGCTTGGGATTCTCAATGCGTTTCTCCGCCCGATCCTGTTAATCCTCAGTGCGCCATTAATTCTGCTGACGTTGGGCTTATTCATTCTGGTCGTGAATGGCCTGATGCTGCTCATTGTGCCGAGCATCGTAATTGGTTTTCACGTTGACACGTTTGCCAGTGCATTCTGGGGCGCGATTGTTATCAGCATCGTCAGTTGGATATTGAGCGCGTTCTTTCGCGGGAGCGACGGACGCGTCCACGTGCTCACGCACCACACACAAATTCGCCGTGTCCGGGGGCGCGTGATTGACCCTGACGAGCGAGGCTGAAAGCGACAGGCAAGATGCCTGTGCCACGGGCATAATCGAGCCGACCGAACGAGGCTGAAAGCGGGGGATTTTCTCTGTCTACGCCAGGTACCTGCTTAAGCGCGCGCGCAGCTCTGTTCGCGCGCGGAAGAGAACGCTTTTTACCGCAGGGACTGAGAGATCGAGGACTTCGGAGATTTCCTCGTAGCTAAGTTGTTCATAGCGCCGCAGAATCAGGGCCATGCGCTGGCTCTCTGGGAGCTGCGTGATCGCGTCCTCGATTGCTTGCTGGAGTTCAGTTTCCAGAAGTGATGCGTCCGGAGCCGGATTCTTTTCATCCTTCAAAGGGAATTCCTCGGCGCCTGGATCAGTTTGGAGCGGCACATGCGCGTGACGCTTTGACCGGCGCAATTCATTGAATACGAGGTTGCGAGTAATTTTCAGCAGCCAGGTCGTGAATTTTGCGCGCGGGACATATCGGCGAGCACTCTTCCAAACTCGGATAAAGACTTGCTGCGCGATGTCTTCAACATCCGAGTTGCTCCCGAGCATGTGCGCCACCGTGCCGCCCACGAGGCTTTGGTGCCGTTCGACGAGTGTCTCGAACGCGCTGGTATCGCCATGGCTCACCAACTTCATGAGCCGCACGTCCTCAGCGTCCTCATCCGATCTCCCTGGATTTCCTGGATCGTTGCCAGACATCGGTCACTTGGACGTGTACATGAGCGGAATCTGCTAAGAATCTGGCACCTGACAAAAATCTGCTCCTTCACATTCGCCGCCATGGTTTTTGTTGCAAGGGGGAAGCGCTCTGTGCATGGTTGGTCGCGCCGGGGTTTGACCCTGGCAGGGGATGAATTATCTGCTTATTCCAAAAGAACTCAGACCGATCGCCGAAAAAGTGGAGGCGAATCAGCGAATTTCAGAGGCCGACGCTCTCACCCTCTACCGCTCGAACGATCTCAATGCGCTTGGGATGATCGCCAATGTCGCGCGTGAGCGAAAAAATGGAAACTACGCCAGCTATATCCACAACCGGTACATCAATTATTCGAATATCTGTGTACTCTCCTGTCAGTTCTGCGCTTTCGCCGCCAAGAAGCGCGACGCCCATGCCTTTGAATATGCGAGTGAGGAGATCATTAGGGCAGTCGCGGAGGCGCTTCCTCTTGGAATAACCGAAGTGCACATGGTCGGCGGTTTGCACCCGACGTTGAAGAAGGATTGGTATTTGAACCTCCTGCGCGGCCTGCGCGCGCTCGATCCCGATCTCCACATCAAGGCATTCACCGCCATCGAAGTGCGTCACCTCGCGCGGCGAATCTTTCACATGCCGATCCCGGATACGCTCGAGCTTTTGCGTGATACCGGTCTCGGCTCAATCACGGGCGGCGGCGCGGAGATTTTCGATCCCGTTGTGCGGGACCAGATTTGCCGCGGGAAAGAAACTGCCGAGGAGTGGCTCGACATCCACCGGACGTGGCATCGAATGGGCGGCCGCAGCACATGCACCATGCTCTACGGACACATCGAGACGCTGGCCCAGCGGGTCGATCATTTGCTTCAGCTCCGCGAATTGCAGGATGAGACCGGCGGGTTTACCGGGTTCGTTCCTTTTGCTTTCGAACCGCAAACCACTGTGCTCGCGCACATAAAACCAGCTTCCGCGTTTGAGCAGCTTCGCAATCTTGCCGTCAGCCGCATTTACCTGGATAACATCGACCATCTCACAGCTTACTGGGTGAGCATGGGGTTGCCGCTCGCCCAGGTCTCGCTCAGTTACGGTGTGGACGATTTGCACGGCACCATCATCGAGGAAAAAATTTTCCACATGGCGGGTGCGACGACTCCGCAACAGCAAACCGTCGCGGCCCTCGAACATGCAATCCGGGAAGCTGGGCGTGAACCGGTTCAGCGCGACAGCTTTTACCGTCATATATCTCCGCGTCCAACGACCGTGAGACATACGGCGCCAGCTCCAACCGAGCTTGCCTGCGCCTAAATGGTGAGGCACGAATTGTAGAGTTTCTGTGTCAGCCCCGAATGCTTTCGGGATTTACAGAAGTGCCCTACAAATTTCCACTTTGAAGTCCCTTCGCATCGGCTGCGTCAAATATCTCAATGCCCGCCCGCTCATCCGAGGGTGGCGAGGCCAGGTGGATTTCGATCATCCATCGGCGCTCTGCAAGCGGCTTGCGAGCGGCGAGATCGATATTGCTCTTGTTTCCAGTTTCGAATTTCTGCGCAACCCGATCTATCGAATCGTCGATGATGTTTCCATTTCGTCTGCTGGGCCCGTTTACAGCGTTATCGTTGCGCATCAGGGACAAATTTCCGAGCTCGATGAAATCGAGCTCGACCCAGCAGCGGAAACTTCCGACAATCTGCTGCGATGTCTGCTCGCGAAATTGAATTTAGCGCCGCGCTTCATCCATTCATCGACATCTCAGATTACTGCACGGCGCGCACGCCTGCTCATCGGCGATCAGGCGATTCGCTTTCGACAGCTCCACAGAGACGAATTTCGTTTCTGGGATCTCGGCGAGCAATGGAACAAGCTTGTCGATCTTCCGTTTGTTTACGCTCTGTGGCTGATTCGGCCGGAAGTCGTCGAAGCAAAACGAATAGCAAGCCGTTTGCGTAAATTGCGCGATGAAAACCTGGCGAGGATCGACGACTTGATCAGCGAGGAAAAGGATTTCGATCACGATTTTTGCCATCGCTACTACCGGGAGAACCTTCGATTCAGTTTTGGGGAAAGGGAAAGAGAAGGTCTGAGGATCTTCCAAAAGTTATGCGAAAAGCGCGACCTCATTCAAAAACACGAGCTCAATTTCGAGCTCGTGTAGGTGAAGGACCCTGCGGCACGACATCCCTCCCGCGCGACGCGGAACTGATTACTTGCGCAGGAGGGGCCGCCAAACAACTCGACGTGTTTGTTTACTTCGACAACGACGCCAAAGTCCACGCGCCTTTCGATGCGCAGCGGCTCTCAGCGCAACTGGCCTTTAAATGATTGCGTTCAGCGGCTCGAATCTAACTGAAATCATTTCTTTGGCTCGCTTAATCCCAAGTCGAGCTTATTCAGCCTCCAGCCAAAACCTGTAAATCGGAGTCGAAGCTTAATTCCTTCGCGATCGACCACGAACACACGCGGACTCGTAAAGAACGCATACCTCACCTTTGACCAATCGACGGATTTGAACGCATGCGATTGCTGCGCCGACTGCGGCGCGCGCATCCGCTTGACGGCATTTGGATCGGCGATCAGTGCCGCAAGGCCATCCGGAGTGACATAAGCATCGACGAGCGCGTCGATGAGTGTGGGTCGGAGAGCCGTCACCAGGCCGGCGAGACGCTTGTTTTTAATATGTTTCTCGCCCGTCTTAGGAGAAAAGTATGCGACGAGCTGCGCTTTCAGCGATTGGCGAACAGCAGGAAAATCGACCTGCGCATTGAGTGCCGCGGTATCGCCGGATCGAAGCGCAACCGTGAAGCGCCAGAAGGCAACGTAAGGTGATGCTGCATAAACGAGCAGTAAAACAATGCAAATGATTACTAACCAGCGTATGCGTCTCATTTATCTTCGCGCGAACTCCAAGTCCGAACGTTTCGCGAGCTAATTAACAGCTTGTCTGAGACAAGCCTGATTCGCGAGTGCTTAATGGGAAGGCACGGGACCGATCTTCTTCCAGTACTGAAGAACCCGGTGGCTCCCCGGAGGAGACTCGAACTCCGTTGGCCGCGGGCCGCCGGGCGGACTCCAGCAAGCACGATACTGGTTCGCACCCAGTATCTCGTATATCCCTCGCGTGATTTGGCCTGCGTGCGGTCCGCCCGGGCCGACCGAGTCCACCTGTTTTGGCCTTGTATTAGGATTGACCGTGAGGGTGCCGGTTGGATGGGTACCGACGGCGCTGGCTTTAGGAAAGCGAAACGTGTTGCGATCGGTGATTACGATCGTTCTTCGGACCTCACTCGCGGGCACGGCTCGGCCATTGACTACTCCGCGAGTCAACTGCCAGGTTCCTGACAGCTCTTCGTAGTCTTTCGCGGCGGCAGATTGAGCGGTTGACCCGCCGAGGGGATTGTTTGCGCAGCCAGCAGTGATTGCTGCGATGGTCCCAATCGATAACACGAATCTAATTTTCATCATGCCTTTTTTTTTCATTTGTGAGCCGATCTTGTCGAGTCGAAAGCCTGTGCGCGCCGAATGGGATCGAACCGCCGCGTCTTGTCAGGAAGTTCTCCGGGGAATAAGCTGATCGGTGCCAAGCCGATTGCCCCAGCCGAAGAGCTTCGGAACGGGCCAATTTCGTGGAGGGAAATTTGTGGCTCGGAGTGTATCGCGCGACTGCTGATGCGGAAAGGTTTCGCGACTAGTGAAGAAGTCGAAACATTCTTGCGACCGCGTCTCAGTTCGTTGAGCGATCCTTTTCTGCTTCTAAATATGCAAGCGGCCGTCGAGCGAATTCTCGCCGCGCTCGATCGGCGCGAACGCATCGTCCTTTTCGGAGATTACGATGTCGACGGAGTGACATCGATCGCGCTGCTAGCCGAGATCTTGAGCGCGTATGGCTCTGCGCCGGATTTGTTTTTGCCACTGCGCATGGAGGAGGGCTACGGCTTGAGCCGCGAAAGCATCGAGCGCTGTCTGGAGCAACATAAACCCAGGCTTTTGATTGCGGTTGACTGCGGCACTTCGTCGGTCGCGGAGATCGTCGATCTTGCGCAACGTGGCGTGGATGTAGTCGTGGTTGATCATCACGAGCCAAAATCGGCGCTGCCTGATTGCATCGCAATCGTGAATCCAAAAATCGATCTAAACTCGCCGTTTCATCATCTTTGCAGCGTCGGAATCGTCTTTAAACTTTGCCACGCATTGCTCACGACTCGACCGCTGGATGGATTTGATCTCAAGGCCAGACTTGATCTGGTCGCGCTCGGCACGGTGGCCGACATCGTCCCTCTCCGAGGCGAAAACAGGCTTCTCGTGCAACGCGGAGCGATTGAAATTGCAAGATCGACAAGACCCGGCCTGAAAAAACTGCTTGAGATCAGCGGAGTTAGGCCGCCAATTTTAACTGAAGATATTGGATTTCGACTCGGACCCAGGCTGAACGCGGCGGGCCGATTAAGCACAGCGGAAAAATCGTTGCAGCTTCTTCTTACGAAAGATGAGGGCGAAGCGGCTGCACTGGCAGAATTTCTCGATAAACAAAACCGCGAGCGCCAGAGTGTGGAAAAGGAAGTCTTCCTTGCGGCGGAGGAGCAAATCGCCCGTGATTACAACCCGATGCGCGACGCGGCGATCGTCGTCGGCGCACGCGGCTGGCATCCGGGCGTCCTGGGAATTGTCGCCTCGCGAATTTCCCGCAAATATCATCGACCGTCGATCGTGATTGGGGTTGAGGCAAACGCTCTTGGAAAAGGAAGCGGCCGCAGCATTGAAGGGCTCAATTTGGTTGAAGCGTTGAATCATTGCGCGGAATTGCTCGAGAAGTTCGGCGGGCACGAAATGGCGGCCGGCCTAACGATCCGTGAAGAGAGAATTGGTGAGTTCGCGGTGGAGTTTCGCCGGGTCGCGCGCGAGCTGCTGTCGGACGAATGTTTGCAGCCCTGTTTGCGCCTGGATCATGAGCTCGCCTTTTCCGATCTCAGCTTCGATTTCCTCCACTGGCACGAGATGCTGCAACCGTTTGGCAATGGAAATCCGCACCCGCTTTTTTTCGCGCGCGAAGTCGAGTCGGCCGCGACGCCGCGTGTCGTGAATGACAAACATCTCATTCTGCGTCTGCGCCAGCGCAATTATCATCAACGGGCGGTTTATTTCGATGCAGCAAACGCGCTGCTCCCGCTGCCGCCGTGGGATATTGCATTCCGCATTCGAGCGAATGAATACGAAGGGGAAACCCGGCTCGATATGCAGATTCAGGCACTGCGAAAAACCGAGCCGATTGCCTAATGGAAACCTCCCAATCGCTTGCCGAGCTGGATTGGATGCCACGGCCGCGTTTGCTTGCGCTGCGCCGTCTCGGGATCGAGACCGTGGAAGATTTGCTGACTCATTTCCCACGGCGTCACGAAGATCGACATGAGTTCCCGGAATTTCCGCGCGAGGAGAGCGATATCCCGATCTGCCTTTGCGGCGAAGTGATCAAAACTTCGCTGCGCCGTTTTGGCGGTTGGAAAAAGATTTTTGAGGCAACGTTACAAGAGGCGAAGCCAAATGTTCTGAGCGAACCCCTCGTATGCCGCTGGTTCAACTTGCATTATATGCAAAAGATGATTGCAACGGGGCAACGTCTCGTCGTTTTTGGCAAGCCGCGTTTGCGCGGCAAACGGATTTGCATGGATCATCCGGAATTCGAGGTGATCGAGAACGACGAGGAAATCTCGATTCATTTTCGACGCATCACGCCGATTTATCCTGCGACAGAAGGTATTTCACAGCGCGTTTTGCGCAGTATTATCCATCGACTGCTGAACGAAATTTCCGATGCGCCATTGCCAACGTTAGCTCCGGGCGGTCTTGTTGATGGAAAAAGGAGTGACGCGATCCGCGCGATTCATTTTCCGGCAAGCTGGAAAGCGCGTGACGCCGCGCGCGAGCACCTGGTTCTTTCGGAGTTTTTCGCGATGCAAATGCTGATCGCATCGCGACGCTCGGAGTCTTCCATGCGCATTGGCGAATCGCATTGCGGACCTGGCGTGCTGCTCGACAAGTTTTTGAACGCGTTACCATTCGAGTTGACTGGCGCGCAATTAAAAGTGATCACGGAAATCAGGCGCGATCTGGCGGCGAGCCAGGCAATGAACCGTTTGTTGCAGGGCGACGTGGGTTCGGGCAAAACGGTGGTCGCCATTGCCGCGATCTTGCTCGCGGTGGAGGCCGGTTATCAGGCCGCCTTCATGGCACCAACGCAAATTCTGGCTGAGCAACACTATTCCGTACTTCGGCGCTGGCTCGAGCCGCTTGGCGTCCGGATCGCGCTCCGCACGGCAGCCCGGCAGGAGGAAAGCGGACCACTACCGTTGTTTGCGACCGCACAGGCTGAATCTCTGGGGAGCACAGGCTACCAGCCTGTCGTGTCCGGCAGCTTGCCGGACACCTCCGCGGATTCCGGCGCGCAAAATGCGAAGTCGTTAGCGCGAAAGTATGGAGTCGCCGAACCAATCTATCGTCGGCACAGTCTGCCGCATTTCGAACGACCATGCGCCAAATACGCGATTACGTTTGCCACACGGAATCATCGGCAATTGTCAGCAGGGGCGCGCGACATCGTGCTGGAATCGCTACTCCGCTGGAAAGACCGCCGCTATGAATTGTACGCAGCGTGCGTGATGCCCGACCACGTTCATCTCTTAATCGAGCCGATGATCGAGCTCGAAGGTAACGACGGAAACCCGGCGTTCTTTTCGCTTTCGAAGATTCTGCACAGCATCAAATCGTTTACGGGGAACCGAATTAACAAGATCGACAATGCGCGCGAAGCCGTTTGGGAAACCGAGTCGTTTGATCGGCTAATTCGCTCCGAGAGCGATCTACAGGAGAAATTTCAATACATCACGCGCAATCCATGGGATACCGGCGTGGTGAAGCGGGGCGAAGATTATCGATGGATTTGGTATTTTGGGATGGAAAACACGAAGGACTTCGCGGCAGGCTGCCGCGAAGGACAGGCTGGCAGCCTGTGGTCCCCGGGCAGCCTGTCGTCTCCAGTCGTTACGCGCAATGACGTGCCACAGGTCATCATCGGTACACACGCGCTGCTTTACGAGAACGTCTCGTTTTCGAATCTCGGTCTCGTCGTGATTGATGAGCAGCACAAGTTTGGCGTTGCCCAACGCGCCCGATTAACAGCGCGCGAACCAGCGCCCGACGTGCTGGTTATGACTGCCACGCCAATCCCGCGCACGCTGACAATGACTGTTTATGGCGATCTCGATGTCTCAATCATCGACGAGATGCCCCCTAACCGGGGAAAAATAGTCACCGCCGTCCGTGATGAATCGAAGCTCGGCGAGGTTCTCATCTTTTTACGAACACAATTGGAAGCAGGACGTCAACTCTACGTGATTTATCCGCTGATCGATGAGAGCGATAAATTGGACGTGAAAGCGGCGGCGGCGGAGTACGAATTGTGGCGGGAGCGGTTGCATCCGTCTCGCTGTGAATTACTTCACGGTCGCATCCCGGCACCGGAAAAACAGGAGATTATGGAGCGATTTCGTCGCGGCCGGTCCAAAGCATTAATTAGCACAACGGTGATTGAAGTGGGCGTCGATGTTCCAAATGCAGCTGTGATGCTAATCGAGAACGCGGAACGGTTTGGACTGGCGCAGCTTCATCAACTTCGCGGGCGCGTCGGACGCGGCGAGCACAAGTCATACTGCATTTTGCTAACGTCGGATAAATCCAAAGAGACGGCGGCAAAGCTCGCTGTTTTGGAACGAACAAGCAACGGCTTTGAAGTGGCCGAAGCGGATTGGGATTTGCGTGGACCGGGTGACTTGCTTGGCACGGCGCAGAGCGGCTTGCCCGCGCTTAAGATCGGCAATTTGAAGACCGACGCAGACTTGATGCGACGGGCCCGCACGGCGGCGATGTCGATCTTCGATGCTGATCCACGTCTGGAATTGCCCGAAAATCAACGTTTCCGGCGTTTGATTGTCGAACAACAGGGACGAACTTTTTCGAACGTCAGCTAATGAAAAATCTCGCCAAATTTTTGATTTTTGTCCTGCTAATTAGCGCGGGAATTTCCCTGCTGTACGACTATCGCCTTAAACATGGGGCATTGAGTCTGCCGTCGGCGCGAACGCCGGAAAAGTATACGCTGGCTTCGACGCCAAACGTTGATCCAAAACAAGTCGCGTCGCTTGACGCATTGAACCGGGAGCGGCGCGCGCTCATTAGCAGCGTAATCCCGTCCGTCGTCGCGGTGAAAACCTCCAAGAAGATTGCCATACCACGTGAACGCGGGCTCGATCTCTTCGAATTTTTCTACGGCAATCAGCGACGATTTCCGAATCCAAATGACCAAGCTTTGGTGCAAAATTCGCTCGGTTCTGGCGTAGTTGTGACGAATGAGGGGCACATCATTACGAACAATCACGTTGTCGATCAGGTGGATGAGATCGAAGTGCAATTGAGCGATGGTCGGACGAAAAAAGCGCGCCTGGTGGGTGCGGATTCTCAGGTTGATCTGGCTGTGCTCAAAATCGACGATCCTGGCGTCAAACCGCTTAAACTAGCCGATTCAGACACGGTGCAGGCCGGAGACTTTGTTTTGGCCATTGGCAATCCATTCGGATTCGACGAGACGGTAACAGACGGCATTATCAGTTCGAAAATGCGGCCAAACCGCACCGACGCTTTCGGGGAACTCCTGCAAACAAACGCAGCAATTAATCCCGGTAACAGCGGAGGTCCATTGATTAATCTTCGCGGCGAAGTCATTGGGATCAATAGGGCCATCATTTCACCTAGCGGCGCTTCGGCGGGCATTGGCTTTGCTATTCCGTCGAACACGATTCGTACCGCCCTCGAGAGCTTGTTGAAGCAGGGGCGAATCATTCGCGGTTACCTTGGCATCCAGACGCGAGCGTTGCAGCCAGGACAAAGCGTCACCGACGACGAAGGTGTGGTTGTTGACGAAATAGTGCCGGGGTCGCCCGCAGCTCAAGCGAAATTGCAACGCGGCGACGTGATCCGCAAATTCAATGGTCGCGAAGTGAAGAATATAAATGCGCTGAGGACCATGGTGGCGCAGACAGAGTTGAATAAGAATGTTGAACTCGAAATCGTACGCGATGGCAAACCGCTGAATGTAACCACTCAGGTCAAAGAGCAGCCAGCCAATTACGGAACCGCCCGGGCTACGCCACGGCAAGGCCAGTCTCAGCCCGAATCCCCGGAGCAACCGAACGATCAAGAAGCAAGCAGCGGTCCGCTGGCGTCGATTCACGTTGGGGACCTGACTGCCGACATGGCTCGCCAACTCGACTTGCCGAATAACATCCGCGGCGTTGTGGTAACCAATGTCGATCCTGACAGTGGCGTGGCCGAATTGCAAAAAGGCGATGTGATCGAGGAAATCAATCAGCAACCGATAGCGTCAGTTTCGGATTACAATAAAATCGCCGCTTCAGTTGATCCCAACCAACCGCAGATTCTATCGGTTTGCCGACATCGGATGCGGTCGTTCCTAGTTCTGCGGCCGCGATAAAGTTGTAGCGGTGCTTGTGTCAAGCCCCCAGGGCGCCCCAGCGTTAGCACGCAATCGCGTGACGGCGGCAAACGCCGGAGAGCATTTCCCGGAGCGCGTCGAGAACGCGGTTCACGGATGTTTTTATGGACGTGAGATTTTGCTTGTTGACGTGGGCGTCGAGCATTCTTCGCTCGGCAGCAGAATGTTCGCGATCCGCTTCGATATGAACTGCGAAATACTGGTAGTGCTTCGGATCGGTGAAGCCGTAGTGTCTCTTCAGTCCGTCGATTTTCGATTCACAGATCGCTGGAATTTGGCTTTCGTACGCGTAGAGAGCTGCGAAACCTTCGGCTGTCGATCCGTCGCCACAAATTGATCGGAACGTGTCGATCAAGTTCTTTGTCTCTGGCCATTTTTCAGCGTTTTGCGCATCCGGCTGAGAGACGCCGAGGCTTTCAGCAAAGTGGAGCCAAAGCTCGGGATGATTTGGCGAGCCAGCTTCTTCATCGATCAAATTGTTGAGCAATTGCTTCCGCGTCGCTTGATTCTCGCACTTGGCGTGAACGGCTGAGAGATACGTTGGGAACGCCGCGACGTGGTGATAGTACTGCCGCGCGTAATCAGCCAACGCCTCCCTGCTTAGCTCCCCACGTGTCCACGCGAGATAAAACGGATGTTTCAACAGATGTTTGTCCGCGATGTCCTTGTCGATCTTGTCGAGATGTTGATTCATTGGTTTCTTCAGTCCTATTTTATTATGGCCACAGATTGCCACAGATTTTCGCAGATGGGAAAACAGAATTCTTCGATCCGTGCTACATCCGTGTTCATCCGTGGCGTTTTCTCTGTGTTGAACATCGACATCGATTACGTCGAACGCAAAATATGCTTGATGCCGCGGATGGGGATGACGACCCAGTCGGGACGATGATTTAGTTCGTAGCCGATTTCGTAAACGGCTTTGTCGAGCAAATAGGCTTGAAGCATGATTTGCAGATCCTCGGCATTTCGCGGGATGAAAATGGCCCCTGCCGCTGCCTTCAAATAGCTTTGGAGGAAAACGCTGCTCATCTGGCGATACCAAAGATCGGCCCAGCGTTCGAGGAACGGGACGTCCTCTTTGCGCATGGCCGGCTGCCAGAGCGCGCTGTAGGCGGCGTATTGAAACGAGCGCATCATACCTGTCACATCGCGCAGGGCTGAACGCTTCAGCTTCCGCTCGCCCAACGCCCGTGCCGGTTCCCCTTCAAAATCGAGAATGATGAAATCCTTTCCAGTATAAAGCACCTGACCGAGATGATAATCGCCGTGAATCCGGATTTTCGAAGCATTAGAGCGACGGTCGAGAAGTCGTTTCTCCCGCTCCAGAATTTTTTGCTCGTCGGCGAGAGCTTGTTTTGCTTCCTCTCGAAACGCGTGCGGCAAGTCTGACAGTTTCTTTTCGAGAAGAGTAAACGCCCGCCGCAGCGATGCCCGCATCGATTGGTAAACCGAACGTTGCGCCATCGCATTGAAAGGCTCAGGCGCGAAGGCGCGATCATCGCTGTTTGAAGCAAGCGCGAGATGCAATTCACCCGTGCGCTGCCCGAGCAGCTTTGCTTTTTCAGGATAAATGCCGCCGATCAATTCGTCGAGAAGTGAGCCGGGCGGCGCGGTTTGATTCTGGAGATCGGCTTTGCGGCCAAGCACACGCTCGTAATAGCGACCAACCGCGTCCAACGTTAGTGCCCAGCCGTCACTTTCGCTCATGGCCGCGCTCTGCAACAGACAGACAACGGTCGGCTCGGATTTTTCGTGACGATATTCCAGCGCGCCGGCGAAAGCCGGCACGTTGGAAAAATTGGCGCGCTCAGTAAGGAACCGGGTTATTTCGACATCGGGATTCACACCGTCCTCGAGTCTCCGATAGAGTTTAAGGAAGAATTTGTTGTCGAAGAGCATTGAGGAGTTGCTCTGCTCCCCACCCAAAACTTGCGATTTGTCCAAGGTGACCGAAGAATCCGCCGCCAGTGCCTTGCCCGCGATGCCGACGAGATCGCCCGCAAGCCCTTTCATGATCCGCCGTCGGACGATCGCCTCAAATAATTGAGAGCGAAACTTCGCATCCCACACTGCATCATACAGAATGGTTTCTTCGGCGCCTGCGAGACGCGCGATGATCGCGTGTGGAGCGCTCCGAGAAACAACACGCGCAGCGTTACCCGACGCAATCTTTACCGGGAGGGCATAAGTTTCCGTAGGACCATCGACATAGCTTACCACCACGAACCAAAAGCGCGCTGCATCTGCTTCTGATGAGACGGCCGGCTGCTCCACCACTTTAAGATCGCGGAGAGTCCGCGCCTTGGAGCCAAACCAGCGACAGGTCTGGATGTAATTGGGCAAAATTACCTGCTCGAGCTGCGCGCGTTGACCATCGTCCAGCAAGGTATGAAGCTCGGCCGGCGCGTTGATCGTCGGCACAACGTGCCTTTTCGAGACGCGACGGCCATTGGTCTGCGCTTGCAACGCGAACCAGTAATACGCATGAGGACCAAGCGTGATAACGTAGGGCGATCTTTTTATCGGGCGAAACAGATTGCGGCTAAAAACTTCCATCGGTACACAGCCGGCGAAGCGTGACAAATCCAACTCTACCGATTGCGCGAACCGCGAGAGATTTACCACAACAACGATGGTCTCGTTCTCATGTCGGCGAAGGAATGCGAGAACCTTCGCGTTATCGGGATGGAGAAATTCAAGAGAGCCCCGCGAAAACGCCTTAAAGTTTTTCCGCATCGCAATGACACGGCGCATCCACCAGAGCAGCGAGGAAAGATTTTTCTGCTGATTCTCGACGTTGACCGCTTCGTAGTGATATTCCGGATCGATCGTAATCGGCAAATAAAGCTGCTGCGGATTGGCTCTTGAAAATCCGGCATTGCGGTCCGGGCTCCACTGCATCGGTGTGCGACAACCGTTGCGATCACCCAGATAAAAATTGTCGCCCATGCCGATCTCATCTCCATAATAAATGATCGGTGTGCCGGGCATGGAAAAAAGCAGCGTGTTTAGCAACTCGATTTTGCGACGGCTGTTCGCGAGGAGCGGCGCGAGCCGCCGGCGAATGCCAAGATTAATACGTGCGTGCGGATCGGTGGCGTAGACGCGATACATGTAATCCCGCTCCTCATCGGTCACCATTTCGAGCGTCAGCTCGTCATGATTGCGCAGGAACATGGCCCATTGGCAGCTATCGGGAACCGACGGGGTTTGATCGAGGATGTCGATGATCGGAAACCGGTCCTCCATTTGCAGCGCCATGAACATGCGCGGCATGAGCGGAAAGTGGAAGTTCATGTGCGATTCGTCGCCCTTGCCAAAGTAAGCGACCGCATCTTCCGGCCACTGATTGGCTTCCGCGAGCAGCATGCGGTTGGGAAATTTCGCATCGACATGTGCGCGCAACTTGCGGAGATAGTCGTGGGTCTCCGGCAAATTTTCGCAGCTTGTCCCTTCGCGTTCGTAAAGATAAGGGATGGCGTCGAGACGAAGTCCATCGACGCCTTGGGCGAGCCAAAAATCGCACACCTTCTCGAGAGCTTCGAGCACGGCCGGATTGTCGAAATTCAAGTCCGGCTGATGCGAATAAAAGCGATGCCAGTAATAGGCTTTTGCGACCGGGTCCCATGCCCAGTTCGAGGTTTCGAAATCTTTGAAGATGATGCGCGCATCCTTGTATTTCTCAGGCGTGTCGCTCCAGACATAGAACTCGCGTTCGGGTGAGCCGGGTGCGGCACGGCGCGATTTTTGGAACCACGGATTTTGATCGGATGTGTGATTGATCACCAGTTCCGTGATGACGCGCAGATTGCGTTGATGCGCCGCATCAAGAAACGCGCGAAAATCATCGAGGGTGCCGAAGTTCGGATTGACGTCGAAATAATCGGCGATGTCGTAGCCGTCATCACGCAGCGGCGACGGATAAAACGGCAGGAGCCAGATGGCCGTAATGCCGAGTTCCTGGAAATAATCGAGTTTTTCGAGCAGGCCACGGAAGTCACCCATTCCGTCGCCGTCGCTGTCGCAAAACGTCTTGACGTGCAGCTCGTAGATGATCGCGTCCTTGTACCAAAGCGGATCGACAACTTCTCTTTGCGACTTCGTCATGAGGCTAACTCTTGGCGCACAAATGGCACACGGCAAGTTATCGATGTCCCAATCGCTTGCGAACAAAACGCCTCGCCATCACAAGCGCGCTACGCGAGATCACCTTCACTATGAAGTCACGGCGAACCGTCGTTCGCTCAGAACTATTTCTCCGAGAGAGCCGATCGGAACGCTTTACCTCGAAAGCGTTGGACGAATTCCTTCGCACAGACTAAGACACCCAAATGGCCGACCCGCGTCCGATCGATTCCTGCTTTCAAATTTTTGCCTTCGGCGGCTGAATCAAATTTTTGCATGCATCGGAAAGCAAAGAAACAAGCGCGACGCAAAGGAAAATGGGAGACGCGACGCTTCTCCGCCCCTCCTCAACTCCAACCAGGCGCGCCAACCGATCTGGAGTTAATGCAGGCGATCCAGGCTGAAGATCCCGATGCGATTTCGCAGCTCTACGACCGGTACAATGGCATTTTGAAAGCACTCATCTTGCGCGTGATCCATAATGAAGCGGAGGCCGACGATCTTCTGCAGGAGATTTTCATGGAGATCTGGAACCAGGCAAAAAATTTCTCCGCCCAAAAGGGAAAACCGCTGGGTTGGATGGTTACGCTGGCGCGGCGCCGGGCGATTGACGGTTTGCGCAAAAAACAGGCTTACGCTCGGGCGGAGGAGCGCCTGCAAAATGAGGTCGAACAGCAACCTGATGCCTGGGTGCACAATGCCACCGAAGAAGAAATCGTCCTGGGAGATACCCGCGTTCTTATACGCAAAGTAATCAACGGGCTTCCGCCGGCCCAGCAGCAGGCGATCGATCTCGCATTTTTTCGGGGTATGAGCCAGCGCGAAATCGCCGCCAAAACGAATACACCATTAGGCACAGTCAAAACGCGGCTCGAATTGGGGCTGAAAAAAATCTATGACGGGCTGAAGGAATTGAAAGATGAACTTTGAGCGATTCCAAAACCGGTCGCGGCTTTATGTCATCGGCGCGCTCGAGCCTGACGAGGCAGAGGAGTTCGAGCAAGCGCGCAAAAAATTCGGGAAAAAGGCGGAAGATTTCATTACTGAATGTTATGCGTTGCACGAAGCATTTGCGCTGAGCTTGCGCCCAGCAAAAGCGTCTGCTGCAATCAAAGACCGTCTCATGGCGATGGTGCGAGAACGGAAACAGGCTTAATTATCCGGAGGCGTTTCCCAACGATCCAATTCGCGCAGGATGAATTCCTGAAGGAATCCATAGAAATTCACCTGGAACAAACTCAAGTCCCGCCGCGATCCGATCGGTGAGCGATAATGATCGCACAGCTCGCCGTCGGTGAAATTGCATTTCGCGGCAATGACCAGCCGCGCCTGATTGAGTGCGCTCAACCATGCTTCGGCGTGTTTTGACGGAATACGCAACGTGCGGTTGGTGAACGTTTTTTCGTTCCCGCTTAGTTGCTCGAGGTCAACAGCCACTGTTTCCGTCGCTGTCTGAAACAGCCGCCGTAACTCAGGTTTTACGTAAAGTTTCCATTCCGCGCAAATTTCAGCTTCGTTCGGGTCCGCCGGTGGACTGAAGAGGCGTTGCTCCGCGGCGGGCACGCCTTCCGGATTAGTGCTCGTAGGAATTTGACGCAAAAGCTCAGCAAGAAATGGATCGAGCTCCGATATTTCAATCTCATCTTTTCGCCGGCAAATCTCCATATCAAACGGTTTTCTCGAGCGTCGCGAGCAGGAGATATCCGTGCAGCTGCTGCACATATAATTCCGCTCGCTCGCGCATTCCGCTCCACAAAATCGAGCGTCCCTTGTGATGCACCTCCAGCATGTGGCGCTCGGCTTTCTCCCGCGGATAGCCGAAGACCCGCTGGAACACCATTGTCACATAACTCATCAAATTCACCGGATCGTTATGCACGACGACTTGCCACGGAAGATCGACATCTTCTTTCGAACGCGTTTCTTTTTCGATCGTGGGCTCATCAACCATCGGTGGCCCCGCATTTTTCGGAGCAGAAAAGGCAGTAACCGCTGCGTCTTCTGCCATCGCCACCTCTTTCCAAAGTGGCTCTCCGCTCATACGGAAAACGCTAACATACGCCGTCTTCAGTTCAAACCGGGTGCCCCGTTTTTGCAGGCGGTCATAGCCGGGGTTGGCGAACCAGGTCACAGTGCCTTTCGCTACGATAGGCAGCAAGGATTTTTTCCTGCGCCGCCTTCATTGTTTGGGCATCGGCTTCGCTTCGGTCGTTGAAACCGTGCAAATGCAAAAGTCCATGGACAATGTAGAGCCGAACCTCGCACGCTAACGAATTGCCGAAGGTGCGGGCCTGCCGGCGCGCTGTCTCGGTGCTGATAAAAATTTCGCCGTGTTGAAACGTTATTACATCCGTCGGCCCTGATTGGTTGAGAAATCGCCGGTGCAACGACGCCATGCGCTTGTCGGAAACAAACAGAAGGGCAACCTCGCGTAGCTTCGTTAAATTGGTCGGTTCGCTTTTGCGCAATTGCAGACAAAGCCGCAGTGCGTTCACGGTGAAATTCTCAAGATCGGCAACATCAATCGGAACAGCGCGTTGTAAATTGCGGACGATGATTTGGGGAGCCGTATTGTGCATCCGACCGCGCCTCATGATGAATGGCTGGCGTTTTTTGCCGCTGATTTTTCGCCGCGTTTTGCATTCATCGGACCAAGCGTCGTGCGTCGGAGATATTCGTCCTGGAGAATTGCGGCGGGATCGATTCTGCCAGCCAGGATCGACAATCCGTTAAATGGAACGTTCCCAACCAATTTCCGTGCGATTCGAAAACTCATTCCTTCACGCTGGGGGACGCGTCTCTGATTGGAAATTTCGGGTGATCAATCGCGCTCCGGCGTTGAATGTGAAATAGGCCCACCCCCACTGGAAAAGCACGGCAAGCCGATTCCGAAAGCCGACCAGAAAAATGATGTGCACAAACAACCAGACGAGCCAGGCTGGAAGGCCGCTCAAGTGGACAAAATTCAAATCCGCGACTGCTTTGTTCCGTCCAATCGTGGCCATGCTTCCCTTATCCCAGTAGCGGAATCGCTGCGGTTCGCGGTTCTTGATCATTCGCATAATATTTCTCGCGGCGTGACGGCCTTGTTGCATTGCGACCGGTGAAACTCCTGGCAAAGGCTGTCCAGTTTGATGAGAAAAATTCGCCAGATCACCGATCACCTGGACTTCAGGATGGCCGGGAATCGTGAGATCGTCGTTCACCATCACGCGGCCGACTCGATCGATCGGCACGCCGAGCGTTTTGCCGACAAATGAAGCATTATTGCCTGCCGCCCAAATTTTCACGCGACACGGAATAAATTCATCGCCCACTTGCAGCCCGGTCTCAGTGAGATTCGTCGCGCACACACTTGTGCGCACTTCTACGCCAAGATCGACAAGTTGTTTCATTGCGCTTACGGATAAATCCTCTGGAAAACTGGCCAGCAATCGCGGCTCGCCTTCAATGAGAATGACCCGTGCCTGGGATGGATCGATATGGCGGAAATCTTTTGCCAGGGTATAGCGCGCGATCTCTGCGATAGCGCCCGCCATTTCCACGCCAGTGGGGCCACCGCCAATGATTACAAAAGTCATCGCGGCCTTGCGGGCCGCTTCATCGGCGATTTTCTCGGCGTACTCGAAGGCCATGAGCAAGCGTCGTCGCAGCTCGATTGCGTCCTCCAGACTTTTTAGTCCAGGCGCTAATTTTTCCCATTCGTTGTGTCCGAAATAAGAGTGCCTGGCGCCGGTGGCCAGGATCAGAAAATCATAGGGGATTTCCATATCGGTCGTCTTTATTTTTTTGGCAGCAACATCGACCGATTGCACCTCGGCCAGGATCACTTCCATGTTTTTCCATCTGCTCAAGATGGCCCGCACCGGCGCAGCGATGTCGGCCGGTGACAGCGCAGCCGTCGCGACCTGATAAAGCAACGGCTGGAAAAGATGGTAGTTCGTACGGTCGATCACGGTCACGCGCACATCCTGGCCGGCGAGCTTCTTTGCCGCCTCGAGCCCGCCAAACCCCCCTCCAACTATGATGACGCGCGGTTTTTCCTCGGGTGTGTTCTCCATCCGTCAAGAATGTTCCATCAAACGTTCAACGCTCAACGTCCTAAGCCTAACTAAATTCGTAGGGCGAGCGGCGAGCACAGCGACAAAAAGTCGGTTGCCAAAATGCCACGCTCAATTATCTTTCGCGCCTTATGCCGAAACCGATTGCTCGCAGCAAAACGCGTAAATCAGTGGCAAAACGTTTCAAAATCACCGCGCGCGGCAAGGTGCTAAGGGCACAATCGTCGCGCCGGCATTTGCTTTCGGCCAAGAATGCGAAACGCAGACGCCAACTGGGCAAAACGGCACGAGTGGATGGTACCGATGTCGCCCGCGTCAAGGCAAACCTGCCATTCGGCTAACAAGGATCGCGCGGCTTAATAAGGGCAACGGCGCGGCCTCTGTCCCGGTGCTGTTGCTTGGTCGTGACGATCGTTGTTCTTGTGACCGGCGGCGTTGCGTCGGTGGCGGTTCCGGGCTGTAAAGATCGCGCCGGTTGACCAGAGTCGTGCACGAGCACTGGAGAGCATGGAGCAAAAAGGAAGACGAGCCATTTCACGGCGTCGGTGCAAAGAGAAGTGTTAGAACTTGTCAATGCGCGCGATTCTTTTACAAAAGTCCATTGCACGATGTCGATCTTTGAGAAAAATTTGCTTTCCGTCAGGGGCTATGGATTGAGGGCTTACAAACCCCGCCAGGGCAGGAATGCAGCAACGGTAGTCTGATCCTCCTTGCCGTAGTTCTCTGGCGGACTTTTTTTGTTAGGCTGCGGCCCTCGAATAGGCCGCACCATTCGGCTATGAAGCTCCTCAAAGTTAAAACGGTACGCTTTGCGCAAGTGATTGAAAAATGTGGTGAACCAGAGGTCTACACGCTCTGGCAAAAGCCCGGCGCCGACCGTCACTTTCAATCGCACATAAAAAACAACCGTGTCATGACGATACAAAGGAGCGGGAGTGGAACGGAATTCGGAATCACCGGTTTCAAAAAGAGAAAAGGCGCGACTTATCTCGTTTTTCCCAGATCGCTGAAACGGTTTGCGGAGAAGCGTATTGTCGGAATTAACTGGGCGCTCGTTGGCCACTAGGGACACTTTGTGAATCATATACGCATGAAATGCAGATAATAATCACGCGTGAGACCTGTATGGTCGCATCTCAAGTTTCTCGCTCGGGTATAGACCTAACCCGGTGGCCATGCGAGCGCGCGTTTGCCAAGCAGATGGACATGCAAATGCGGCACGCTTTCCCCCGCGTCGGGTCCGCTGTTGATCACGACGCGATAGCCAGTCGATAAATCAAGCTTCTTCGCGATATCTCGCGCGACGAGGAGCAATTTGCCAAGCAGCGCGCGGTCGTTCTCACTCGCCTCTGTG
>Ga0193729_1000360_pt1 | contig 23309 bp, 18 predicted proteins | sample U1c2metaG_FD_143036 | JGI IMG/M metagenome (GOLD analysis project Ga0193729, IMG submission 143036) | Soil microbial communities from a riparian zone of the East river system, Colorado, United States - U1c2 | ecosystem: Environmental > Terrestrial > Soil > Riparian zone | place: USA: East River...
CACCGCAACCTCACGTAAGCGCAGTTGGGCAAAATGGGCCAGGTAGATCAATTCAACATCAAAACCAAAGCGATCGATTTGCGCGGCTTCGATCAAGGGCCGGCAGACATTCAGGCGAAAAGCTTTGAAGCCACACTGAGTGTCCCAGAACGGTAAGCCCGTCGCCACCCTCACAATTAGATTAAATACGCGGCCGCCTTGCTCGCGCCGCCACGGCTGATGCACGCCGATCAAGCGACGATCGAGCGCGCGCGATCCAAACGTAAGATCGCATTCATTGTTGCGAATAGGATCGACGAGCTTTGGTGTTTCAGTTATCGGCGTCGAGAGGTCGGCATCTGAGAAAAGCGCGATGTTTGCCTGGGCGGCCAGCAGTCCCAATCGCACCGCATATCCTTTGCCGCGGTTTTCTTCGTAACGAATCACTCGCGTCTCGATGGCCCCTGAATCCTCCAGGGCTGCTTCGGCGATGGCCGCAGTTTTATCAGTCGATCCGTCATCAACCACGATCAGTTCGGTTTGCTCACGCCGCTCTTTCAAATAACTCATAATCTGCTTTAGCGAACCGCCCAGGCGCGCAGCTTCATTGAATGCGGGGACCACAATCGAGAGTTTTGGCGGCACTTTTGACATTCTCAATGAATCGCAATTCGCACACAAGTCGGCTCGCGCCTTGGGGCAGTATGATTTTCCTGCGGACGTGATGGAGTAAGTACCAGGCGCGGTAGCGACTCGGTCAAAACGATAACAATAATCGACATTGACATAATCGTTACCCGGTCGCTACCGCTCCCGGTACTGACCGCATTCTCCAAACGGAACTCCTTAAGCTTCAGGCGCTGCGCGCGTTGTGCTATATTTTCGTCAGACTCGTCACCGGTAGTCCTGTCAATGACCAGAAAGTTCACCATCGTCGCCATCTTTGTCATCATCGCGGCCAGCGTCGCGGGCGGCGTGAAGTCACGCTCGTCCCGGCGTCACGTGACGATAGTCAACTCAACTCAGACAACCGAAGACAAATACGAAGCAGATCGTGTCGAAGCCGATTATCGCGAAGCGATATCGACCGTCGAAGATCGTTATGCCGGAGAGATCGATTACGAAAAGGCCACCCAGGCCGCCATCCAGGGAATGCTCTTCACGCTCGATCCGCATTCGGTTTATTTTCCTTCGGTTGAGTTTAAAAAACTAAAAGAAGATCAGTCCTCGAGTTTCTATGGCATCGGCGTGCAGATTCAGCGTCACGACGACGGCGTCTATGTTCAGTCGGTCGTCGACGGCACGCCCGCTTCGCGCGCCGGCTTGCGCTTTGGCGATCGAATCCTGGAAGTCGACGGCAAGAATGCGCTCGACTGGTCCAGCGAAGAGGTTTCGAAGAACGTACGCGGTGATCGTCTAAAGCCCGTTCAATTGAAGGTCGAGCGTTACGGTGAAGAGGTCGCGACCGACGTTAAGATCATTCGCGATGCGGTGCCGCTCCCTTCGATTCGAGTTGCCTTTATGATCACGCCGACCACGGGTTACATCGGACTGGTCGGCGGTTTTCAACACACTTCGGATGATGAACTGCGCGATGCCATAGCAACCCTGAAGAAGCAGGGGATGCGCCAGATGGTTTTGGACTTAAGAAACAATCCGGGTGGGCTGCTGGATCAGGCAATCGATGTCGCGAGCGAGTTCCTGCCCCGCGACAACGCGATCGTTTCGGTAAAGGGTCGGAGTGAGTATCACGAGCCAGCCGTTTACAAATCCAACGGCAGTGACCCTGAGGATGTGCCGCTGGTGGTCTTGATCAATCGCAACACCGCCTCAGCTTCAGAGATTGTCGCGGGCGCAATCCAGGATCATGGACGCGGTCTGGTGGTGGGCGAAACCAGCTTTGGAAAAGGTCTGGTCCAACACGTATTTCAGTTGCCGTACAATACCGGTCTGACGCTGACCACCGCGCGCTACTACACGCCGTACGGGCGCTCGCTGCAACGCGATTATTCCAGCGGCTCGCTCTACGACTATTACGTGCGACACGAGCAGAATGACAACCAGCAGCCGACGCAACCCGGCCAGCCTTCGCCTAACGAACAGATACCGCAGTCGCGCGGTTCAAATTCGCCGGCGTATAAAACTGCAGCTGGGCGCGTCTTTTACGGTGGCGGCGGGATCACCCCGGACATCGAAGCGCGGCCGCTGACCGCGACGCCCGCGCGTGCGCGCATCATTGAAGCTGCTTTCTATTTCACTCGACAGTTGACGGCCGGCAAGGTGGCAGGCCTCGAATCGTACCGCGTCGATAAAGTTGATTATGCGCATTCGCCTAAACCCACAGATTCCCCGATTACGGATCGGGTGCTCGACGCGTTTCGAAATTATGTGCGCAAGGAGCAGCCGCGCCTGCAAATCGCACAAGTTGATGCCGACCTGGATTTCGTGAAGCTGCGTCTTCACGAAGAACTCGTAACCGCGGCGTTCGGCGCCGAGGCCGGCCAGCGAGTGATATTGGAAAGTGATCCGCAAGCGCTGCGGGCAATCAACGTTTTGCCCGACGCCAAGCGTCTCGCCGAAAGTGTTCGCAATGGCACGCCGGTGAGCTTCAACTTGAAAACCATCCAGTCGTTCAGGCTTCCGAGTTTTCCCGCCATGGAAGAGCCTGACGAAATCCTTATCTAATGTAACGCAAGCTGTCAGCTTGCGAGCGCAAACTAACAGTTTGCGCTGCTCCATTTGACTTTTCCCTGGCCACAATTTAGAAGTGGGCTCGCTTACCTATCTTAATTCATGGGGTCCCGTATGAATCGCCGAAACTTTGTCCGCAATGGCTTGCTCAGCAGCGTCGCCCTCGCGACCGTTAACACTGTCGCCGACGCTTCGATTGAAAAGACCGCATCAGTGAGTCCACCGGCCGCGTTCGAACTCGATGAAATGACTGTCGATGAGTTGCAGAGCGGCATGACGTCCGGAAAATACAGCGCGCATTCGGTCACCAGAAAATATTTGGATCGCATCGATGATATAGACAAGCACGGCCCCGCGATCAACGCGGTGATCGAGCTGAATCCTGACGCCCTGTCGATCGCTGCGGATCTCGACAAAGAGCGCAAAGCCGGTCGCGTGCGCGGACGCTTGCACGGCATTCCGGTGCTGATCAAAGACAACATCGACACGCACGATCGGATGACGACGACAGCCGGGTCGCTGGCGCTCGGCGGATCGATTCCTTTGCAGGATTCATCCGTCGCCAGGAAACTGCGCGAAGCGGGTGCGGTCATTATTGGCAAGACGAATTTGAGCGAGTGGGCCAACTTTCGTTCGAGCCACTCGACCAGCGGCTGGAGCGGGCGCGGCGGCCAAACCAGAAATCCTTATGTGCTCGATCGCAATCCATGCGGATCGAGTTCCGGAACTGGCGCCGCGGTGGCCGCGAACCTGGCCGCGATCGGGGTCGGCACTGAGACTGACGGCTCGGTCGTCTGCCCTTCGAACGCGAATTCGCTGGTGGGAATCAAGCCTACCGTCGGCCTAATCAGTCGCGCCGGAATAGTTCCGATCTCGCACAGCCAGGACACTGCCGGGCCAATGTGTCGCACCGTCACCGACGCCGCGATTCTACTCGGCGCGCTCGCCGGCATCGACTCGCGCGACGACACTACCAAAGCGAGCGGCGGCAGGTTTCTCGCCGATTACACGAAGTCACTCGATCCAAATGGTTTGAAAGGCGCGCGCATCGGCGTGCATCGCAAAGGCTTCGGCTTTAACGATGCCGTCGACAAGTTGATGAACGATTGCATCGACATCATCAACCGACGCGGCGCGACCGTGATCGATCCGGCGGACATTCCCACCGCCGGAAAGTTCGACGATTCCGAACTGGAAGTGCTGCTCTATGAATTCAAGACTGACTTGAATGAGTATCTCAGGTCACTCGGCCCACGCGCGCCGGTCAAATCATTGAAAGAGATTATCGACTTCAACGAACAATATCGCGATCGAGAGATGCCCTGGTTTGGGCAGGACATCATGACGAAGGCCCAGGCCAAAGGACCGCTTACCGAAAAGGCTTATCGTGATGCGCTCGCGAAGAACCAACGAATGTCGCAAAAGGAAGGCATCGATTTTGTGATGGATAAAAACAAGCTCGATGCGCTGATCGCGCCGACGGGTGGTCCGGCGTGGCCGACGGATTGGGTAAACGGCGATCATTTCACCGGAGGATACTCAACTACGTCAGCGGTGGCGGGTTATCCGCACGTGACGGTGCCTGCAGGGTATGTGTCTGGATTGCCGGTGGGTCTTTCGTTCTTTGGCCGCGCCTGGAGCGAACCGATGCTGATCAAGTTCGCTTACGCCTACGAGCAGGCCACCAAGGCGCGACGCGCACCACAGTTTTTGGTAACGGCGAAGCTGGGTTAAGGAGCGCCCGCATCCTGCGGGCGGTACGCAGGCATCTTGCCTGCGCCTTCGAATTGGATTTGCGGCCAGGATGCGTGCGTTCCTAAGGCGCCCAGCGCCGCACGGACGATTTATCTTCCACTTTTCCCAACAACTCGGCCGCCGTGGAATTCAAGATTGGATGGACCAGGTGAGGCGCAATTTCCACCAGCGGCTCGAGTACAAAGCGACGTTCGTGCAGACGCGGATGCGGCAACATCAGAAACTCTGTATTGCTCTCGACCTCACCGTACAGCAATAGATCGAGATCGATCGTGCGCGGGCCATCCTTTCGCTCTCGCGTGCGACCGAGGAGAAATTCGATCCGCAGTAGGCGCGCCATCACCTGTTCAGGCGCCGGTAAAGGATTGCCAACTTCAGCGACCATATTAAGAAACGGTGGCTGCTCAATTTCACTGACCGGCTCAGTCTCATAGATTGACGAGACCCGGCACACACACATCGACGCCTCCATCATGCCCCGCACTGCGAGCAGGAGGTTGCCTGCGCGATCACCCAGGTTCGATCCCAGCGCCACGTATGCTTTGGTTGCGTGATTACGATGCGAGAACATTGAGTCTGTGCCACCGGCGCTCCTCAGCCGCGCTATGCTACACTGACATCGCATCCCCGTGAAGTACTAACTTGAAATTCCAGCGACGTGGTTTTTGATCGCGTCCGGGCGGGCTCGCCGGCCCCGCCAATACACAAATGGCTCGCAAACGTTTCCGCAGTACGCAACGCAACGAACCGGTCACCGACCGCTCTTTCCAGGAGTACCTCTATCAAACCGCGGCGCCGCTGACGACTCGCACTGAGTTGATGCGACTGGTGCGCGGCGGCGAAGACACCTATCTCGAACTGAAAGTGAAGCTTTCGAATCCCGAGCGCATCGCGCAGGGCATCGTCGCGCTGGCAAATACCGGAGGTGGGACGATCGTCTTTGGCGTCAACGATCAGATGCGCGTCGAAGGCATCGATCACCCTGAGGAAGTTCAGGATGAATTAGTTCGCATCTGCCGCGAAGATATTATTCCGCCGCTCATTCCCTTCATCGATCGCGTCGCTTTCGACAATGGCCGGCGCATCGTCGCGCTCGACGTACAAGGCAAGCGCCGTCCTTATCGCACGCGCGATGGCCGCTTTTTCATTCGCGTCGGCGAGAACAAACGAGAAACTTCGCCGGAAGAACTGTCCACTCTCCTGGATGATGCACGGCCGTTACTTTACGAAGACATCCCCGTCACGCAGTCGACGATTAGCGATATCGATGAAGCCCACCTGTGGACTTTCATGCGCGCCTTCGAAGGCGCCGCGTTCGAAGAATCGACGGTGAGGGATTATCCGACGTCTGAGATCCTTGAACGCTATTTGATGTTAGGCGTCAAGAGTCAGGACGACATTGCGCCGACGGTCGCGGGCGTGCTCCTTTTTGGCAAGGATGAATCGGTCACGAAGCTGCTACCCCGAACGTCGATCATCGCGACCCGCTTTGGCGGAGATAACGTGAAAGCTCCGATCATTGAGCGGCTAGAGTTGCAGGGCAATCTCGCCACACTCTACGAAGCACCTTTGCGATTCGTGAATCGTTACTGCGATCTGTGGGACGCGCGGCCGACCCGGCCGACCAGTGAGGCAGACAATTCTCCGATCGTAGCGCGCGCGAATTATCATCGCGCCGTTATCTGCGAAGCCGTCGCAAATGCGCTCATTCATCGCGACCTCGTGGTGCGCGACGTGACCACTCGCCTGCACATTTTCGATCGCGCCGTTGAGGTAGTTAATCCCAGGCGCAGCGCCGGCTTTGCGCCGCAGGCTTTAAAAAGCATTCGCTTCGGCGTTCAGCAACGCTTGAATCCGCGCACAGTTGCGGTCTTTGCCAGTCCCGCTTACGGCTTGCGCCTGGTGAGCGGCGGCTTGCCTATGCTGCTGCGCCAGGCGCGCGCTTTTTCAAATCGACTGCCTGAGATCGTTTCTTTCAACGATGAGTTTCGCTTGCGGATTCATGGGGTTTGATTTCTCTGTCTTCTCTGTGTCCTCTGTGGTAAAAGGCTGATTCACCGCAGAGGACACAGAGAGGAAAACACCAATGCGCAAACGTGCTTCGCTAATTCTCACCGCCCTTCTCTTCTTTACCCTCTCAATTGAATCCGATCTTCAACGCACCGTTGCGCAAAGCAGAAATGTTCCCGCGCCGGCGGACGTGCTCGGCTTCACACCCGGCGACGATCGCAAGCTCGCCAGCTGGGCTAAAGTCGTTGAGTACTTTCAAAAACTCGCGGCGGCCAGCGACCGGGTGAAGTTTGAAGAGATTGGCAAATCGACCATGGGCGCGCCGTTTGTCTACGCGACCATCAGCTCGCCTGAGAATCTGAAGCGGCTCAACGAATTCAAAGAGATTCAGCGACAGCTTGCTGATCCGCGCACGCTTACTCCGGCGAACTCAAGTTTGTACAGCGCCGACCGCAAGGCGGCTGAGTTGATCGCGCGTGGTAAGACGGTCGTCGCGATCACCTGTGGCATTCATTCAACCGAAGTCGGCTCGTACCTTTCGAGCATGCTGATCGCTTATCGCCTCGCTTCGTCGAACGATCCCGAAGTGCAGGAGATTCTACGGAACACGATCATCCTGCTGGTGCCTTCGACGAACCCGGATGGAGTCGATATCGTCAACAACTGGTACCAGAAAACTCTGGGCACGCCTTACGAAGGCACCGATCCGCCGGAGCTCTATCACAAGTACACGGGCCACGACGACAATCGCGATTGGTACGCGTTCACGCAGGTCGAGACGCAACTCGTCGTCGACAAGATTCTCAACGTCTGGCATCCGCAGATTGTCCACGACATCCATCAGCAGGGCGCGTTTGGATCGCGCCTGTTTCTGCCGCCGTACATGCAACCGGTTGAGCCCAACGTGCCGAAACAGATCGTCGAAGGCTACACCGAGCTGGGCAATTATCTCGCGAAAGAAATGCGCGCCACCGGCTACAAAGGGATCACCACTGATTCGACTTACGACGCGTGGTCGCCTTCGCGCGCGTATTCGCATTATCACGGCGGCGTGCGCATCTTGCAGGAGACTGCCTCATGCAGATTAGCGACGCCGATCACCGTGCGCTTCGATCAACTGCGCCCGGGCGAAGGCTACGATCCGCGCAAACAAGCGCCGAACTTCGGCCCTGTCTGGCAAGGCGGCGAATGGCACATTCGCGACATCACCAACACGATGACGACTGTCGCGTTTTTTCTGCTGAAGCACGCCGCACAAAATCGCGAGCATTGGTTGCAGACGTTTTATGAGATTGAGAAGGAGGCCGTGCGGCCGCGGAAGGATGGTGACTTGTTTGCTTTTATTGTGCCTCCAGTCAAAGGCTCGCCGGCGTATCAAAATCGCGAAACTGTTCTGAATATTTTGCAACGAGGCGGCGTTGAGGTTTCCCATGCCTCTGCATTTCGCTTTGGCAGTTTGAGCTTCGCGGACGGGACCGACGTGATCTCAATGGACCAGCCCAACGCTTCTTTTGCCAGGGCCTTGTTGGAGCCAAGAATATATCCCGACTTAAGAGATTCAAGTGGACGCCCGATTCCGCCGTATGATGTAACTGCACATGCGATCCCTCTCTTAATGAATGTTACTGTCGTGGCCGCGTACCAGAAGGTTTCATATCGACGACAGCAAACAGGTTTTGCCGAAGGCCTAAGTTCCGGCTGCGACCATCCACCAACTCATGCACTCTACCGTTCATTCGTTCCTTCGATGGATGAAGGCTGGACTCGCTGGGTTTTTCTGAAAAGACAAGAGTGGGACAAGTGCTTCCGATACGACTCGATCACCGATCGCGAGATTAAATCCAGCTCCGTCGAAAAGTACCGCACGATCGTCATCCCCGATCAACCACGCGCCGCGATTCTCAACGGTCATCGCAAAGGCACAATGCCCGAAGAGTACACCGGCGGTCTGGGAGCAGAAGGCGTGAAGGCACTGCGTGAGTTTGTTGAAGCTGGCGGCACGCTCGTCTGTCTCAATCGCGCCTCGGATTTTGCGATCGAGCAGTTCAAGCTGCCTCTGCGCGATGTGGTTGATGGTTTACCGCGCACGGATTTCTATGTGCCGGGATCGATTTTGCGGATTGAGCTCGATACCAACGATCCGATCGCGAAAGGAATGCCGAAAGAATCGATTGCCTGGGCTGAGAACTCGCCGGCGTTTGAGCTGATCGAAGGCGACTTCCTCTGGGAAAGTGGGGCCAACCGCAGAAACTTTAAAGCTCCACCAGCCAACATCCATGTTATTGGGTGGTATCCGAAAGACAAAGACCCCCTGCTTTCCGGCTGGCTCCTGGGCGGCGATCGCATCAAAGGCAAGGCGGCGCTGGTCGAAGTCACGATGGGCAAGGGCCGGATCATTCTCTTTGGTTTTCGCCCTCAGTATCGCGGCCAGTCGCTGGCGACTTATCCGCTGTTCTTCAACGCGATCACGAGTCGCTAGATTAGCCACAGATTCACACAGATAAACACCGATTTTAAGACTCCACACGTAGGACGGGCTTTGTTATCTGTGCAAATCCGCGTTCATCTGTGGCTGTATTCGCGCCCTGCTTCCTTGAACCTTTCAAATCAATCGAGCGTATAATATGACATCGAACAGACGAAGATACCGAAATCGTCTGGGCCTTGAATGGTCAGTCTTTTCATAACCGCTCTCGCAATCCTTTTTGCCCTGGGACTCGGACTTTATTTTTGGCAGAAGTCCACGCCCGATAATTCTGAACGCGTCTTACCACCCAACGCTGATTTTAATGGCCTGTTCGGCGGAGATTCGTCGAGCAACAGACAGGAACAAGCGCGATTGGCTATCGCCGAGCGCGAACAAGCAGCGACCTCGCTGATTGATCGAGCCCGCAATGGCGACCGCGCGGCGCTCAGTGAGGCCAACAAATCTGGCGACCCTGATTTGTATGATCGAGCGCTGAACGAATTCGTTCAGGGCGTTACTTCAGACGCGGATCTGCTGTCGTTAATGTCGTTTGTTAGCCAAAACGAATTGCCGGTAAACTCCGGACTCGCGAAAGCCGTAATCGCATCGTGGCAACAATTGCCAAATCGAAGTGGCACGACCAAGGCTTTGCATTTTGCTGCTTTAAGCAACAATGCCGACCTGTTTAGAGAAACAGTTGAACAAGCTCTGCAGCTCTGGCGCGAGGGAAAGCTAACTGGAATCTCGGCAATTGAGCTGCGAGCTTTATTTGAAGGTGAGTTTTGGATACTCTCTTCGCATTCAAGAAGGTCGGGCGCAGGGTTTAATTTGAAGCGCACCCTCGCGAACGCACGTCGTGAACTCGAAGCGGCAGCGGGCGCGAAACAATGAAAGTAATTCCCTTCCAACCTAATGTACTTCGTGCCCATGAAATTAGAGGTCTACCATGAATAACATTGATCCGGTTTTGCTTGTTACTGTTCTGATTTTTGCTTTCGTTCTTTTGATCGTGCTGCTGGTAATTCTGCGGCGCATTTTTGTCAACGTCGGCGCGCGCGAAATCGCCATCAAGGAACGGCGTTATATGGGACGACGCATGCCGCCCGGACGCGTGGTCGCCACCGAAGGCGAAGTCGGCATTCAGGCCGAAGTGCTGAAGCCGGGCCTGCACTTGATCAAGTTTCCGTTTGAACGTGTGGTGCGCAAGGTGCCGCTAATTGAAATTGGCGCAGATGAATTAGGGATTGTCGAAGCCGTCGACGGCGAGCCCATGCTACCGGGCAGGATCTTCGCGCTCGATCGCGCTCAGAACGCGCATAACAATTTCCAGGATCCGATCGCCTTCATCAAACAGGGCGGCGTCAAGGGAATTCAATTGCGCACGCTGCCGCCGGGTCTATGGCCCATTCATCCGTACCTCTTCCGCGTTTCGGTGGCTAAGACAACGGTCATTCCGCAGGGCAAAGTCGGCATCGTGACCGCGGCCGACGGCGCGCCGCTGGATCCGGGGCGCCTGCTTGGTAAAGCAATCAAGGATCACCTCAGCTATCAGAACGCCGAGCTATTCGTTTCTTCCGGCGGTCAGCGTGGCCCGCAAGTGGACATCCTCACGCCGGGAACGTATCGCATCCTGACGCAGTCAGCGCCCCTTGAAGGCGGCACCGAAGGAAAACCCGGCCTGTTCACAATCAGACTCTTCGACGCTACTGTGATCGATGAAAACCAGATTGGCTTAGTGGAAGCCCTGGACGGCGCTCCTCTAAACCCAGGTGATTACGTGGCCGAATCGATCCCGGGCCACGACAATTTTCAAGACGGACACGAGTTCATCGACAGCAAGGGCCAGCGTGGTCCACAGAAAGACATCCTGCTGCCCGGCACCTATTACATCAATCCGCTGCTGTTCGTGATCGTTTCGAACACCGGGAAAGATCCTTCAGATGAAGTGCGGCGCGAGATGGCCGCGAAGGTCCGCACGCGGATGGAACGCGAAGAGCAGGAACAGGCCGCGCAATCGGCGAAGCATCTGACCCAGCTCGATGCGGAAGAAATCAAGACTGAATTAATGACGGGCGACCCGGCTGATCGACGGCTGGACGAAGGCGCTCATGAAGCCTATGTCGTGCCCGAAGGTTATCGCGGCATTCAGGAGACGGTCGTGGGCCCGGGGCGCTACTACGTCAATACGCTCGCCATCACGCCGATTGTGATCCCCACGACGAATCAAACCGTGGAATGGACCTCAGGCGAAGTCGTCAACACCTTCAATCCTTTTGAAGTGATTTCCAAAGATGGGTTCACGATGCAGTTGGAAGTGCGCGTCGTCTTCCGCGTCAAGCCAGAAGATGCGCCGTTCATGGTGGCGAAGATCGGAGGCATCGACCGCCTGATCCAGAACGTGATGCATCCGCTGATCGACTCGATCTTCCGCAACCAGGCCTCAGAATCTTCGGCCATGGCTTACCTGCAAAATCGTCACGAAGAACAGGAACGCGCCGAAGCTCGGGTGCGCGCTCACTTGCTCAAGTATCACGTCGATGTCGTCAACGTTTTGATCTGTCACATTCATCTGCCCGAAGAGTTGATGAAAACGCAGACGGAAAAGATTCTCGCCGAGCAGCGCCAGAATATGTACAACGCACAGCGAGAGGCCGAAGAGAAACGCATTCAGCTCGAGCGAACAAAATCACAAGCTGACAACCAACGCGACCTGATGGCGGCAACTGTCGGCGTCGAGATCTCCGGCAAGCGCGCCGAGCAACGTAAGGCTGAGGGCGAAGGCGAAGCCCATTACATTTTGCAAACCGGCAAGGCCGAAGCCGAGAAGGTGCGTCTGATGGGTGAAGCCCAGGGTGTCGCTTATCGCGAACAAGTCAACGCGCTGGGCGGACAGGGCGTTGCGCTGATCGAGACTTTGAAAGTGATTGGCGAAAAAGGCGTGCGCATCACTCCGGACGTGATGGCTACTGGCGGCGGAGGCGATGGCGGCGGGGGCATTGGAACGCTGCTGCTGTTGAATCTATTCCGTGATCGTTTGAATTTGCCCGGGGCGAATGGTGAGAAGGCTCCGAGCAAATAATTTTGCCGCGGATTCTCGCGGATAAGCGCGGATCAGACCTGCTTAGTTTGGAAATCTATCCGCGTGAATCCACGTTTATCCGCGGCTAATTCTCCCATTACCTACACAATCGCCAGTGAGCGACGCACTCCCGCACGCTTGAAATAATCTTTCGCGCGCGCGACATCTCTCTCGATCTGCGACTTCAATTCATCAACCGAATTGAATTTCTTTTCATCTCGCAGCCGGTGCAGAAATCGCACGCGCACAGTTCGCTCATAAAGATCGTCAGAGCAATGCAGGACGTGAGTCTCGACCGATGATTGAGTAGCTTCGCCGAAAGTCGGTCGCACTCCGACGTTTGTCACACTCTGACGCCACTGGCCATCGATCAAAATTGCGGTCACATAGACGCCACGTTTTGGGATCACGCGATTCTGCGGGTCGATGTTCGCTGTCGGGAAACCGAGTTTTTGCCCGCGCGCGTCGCCGCGAACCACGCTGCCCTGCACGCCGTACGGCCGGCCGAGCATCCGCCGCGCAAGATTTATTTGCCCTTCCAGAATCAGTTCGCGGATGCGGCTTGAGCTGACCCGTTCGCCGCGAATCTGCACCTCCGGAACTTCGTCGGCAAGAAAGCCGAGTTGACTGCTCACCTTTCTTAACAAGTCGATATGACCTTCGCGATTATGCCCAAACGCGAAGCCGCGACCGAGATAAACCTCTTTCGCCTGCAATCGATCGACGATGACCTCGCGCAGAAACTCCTCAGCGCGAATCTGTGAAAACGCTTTGTCGAAATGAATGACGATCGTTTGCTCGATGCCCAGCACGCCGAGCGCTTCAATTTTTTGATCGAATGTTTGCAGCAACGGCGGCGCGGATTCGGGATGCAACACCGCTCGTGGATGCGGCTCGAAGGTGATCACGGTCGGCACCGCGCCGGCGGCGCTCGCCCGCTCGACTACGGTTTTCATGATGAGTTGATGGCCGATGTGCAGCCCATCAAATACGCCGAGGGTGACGACCGTTGAGGGGGAGATGTCGGCGTTATCAGTTCCGTGAAAGAGACGCATAAAAAGTGATGCGTGATGAGTAATGAGTGATGAGTGTTTTGTCGTTACCGAGAAGCTTTTCTCTTTTCGACGGACAATCGTAGTCCTCCGATAACCTGACCGGTCTCGGTGGCGTCAAACATCAGTTCTCGGAATTGAGGCTCATTAAGGTAGCCAGCGTCGAATGCGACATAAAGTTGTGAGCGTAATTCAGCACAGGAACCCTTGGCGATGGAAAGAAACTGGTGGAACTCAGCTGGTCGCCCGCGTTCGAAACCCTCCGCGATGTTCGACATGATGGATACCGCCGCGCGGCGAATTTGATCCTTCAAACCGAAGTCTCTTGAGAATGCAGGAAGATTTGTCGCTTTGTAAATCTGTCGCGTAAGTTTCCGCGCCTTCTGCCATGCAATAAAATCCTCGAACTTTTCAATCTTGTTGGACATTTCTTTTCTCCTTTCGGGGCTTAAGGAAATCTCACTCATCACTCATCACTCATTACTCATTACTCATTACTCATCACTTACTATTAGTCCGTCATACGCCCACTCAACATTGTCCGGCAGCAGCTTTGAATCCCGCGCGTGCTTTATTTCATGCGTAATGTGAGTGAGATACGTGCGCTGTGGCTTCAACTCTTCAACGTATTCGAGCGCGCGTTCCAACCAAAGATGCGTTGCATGCGGGCGAATGCGCAAACAGTCGAGCACCAACACCTTCAGATCGCGCAGGCCTTCAATGGTTGACGGCGGAATCTCACTCAGATCAGTTGCGTAGGCAAAGTCGTTGAAGCGATAAGCAATTACCGGAAGGCGGCCGTGAATAACTTCAAGCGGGGTTATTTCAAGATCTGGGCCGATGCAAAACGGTGCGCCGTTGACGACCGTATGCGGCACAATCTGAGGCAAGCCGCCGCCGAAATGCGTGGGCTCAAAGACGTACTGAAAAATTCGGTGGATGTCTTTCCAGGCGCGTTCGTTTGCGTAGAGCCCGAGCGCGCCATGACGAAAATTCAGTGGCCGAATGTCATCCAATCCGAAAATGTGGTCGGCATGACAATGGGTGATGAGCACTGCGTCGAGGTGCTTCAGTTTTATTTTTAGAGCCTGCTGCCGGAAGTCACTCGACGTATCTACGATCAAGGTTTGTCCGGCGTGCTCGATAAGGACAGAAACGCGCAGACGATTGTCGCGCGGATCATCAGACGTGCAGGTCTCGCAATCGCAAGCGATCGAAGGAACGCCTGTGGAGGTGCGGTGCCCGAGGAAAGTGAGCTTCATCTCATCAGCCAAGTTTTAGCAATTGATTCATCTAATCATTGAATCATTGATTCAATGAACCGATGAGTCAATGAATCAGTTACTACCACGAAAACTGACAAATTATTTCCCACCGGTGATATCGCTCGCGCTGAATTTCGCGGGAGGAGGCGTGGGCGCGCTCGTGAACGAGACGTATTGCATTCGCAGATCCGCTAACAAACTCTCCAGCGTCTGCGCTTCCTGAGGATCGAGATTACCGCGCGTTTTCTGTTCCAACATGCCCAGCACGTCGATCCAATGCTTTGCGGTCTTTAGATCGACGCCGGCCTCGCCGGTCGCTGGATGCGGCATCATGCCCAGACTCGCCGCGGCGTTCGACGCCAGCGACATAATCAGGCTGAGAAAGCTCGCCGGATCGTCGAGCGGATCACCCTCATGCGCAGGCGTGTGCTGCGGTTCGGGCCGAGAAGGAACTGGTTTTCGCCGCGGCTCGGCTTTAGCCGCGGCCTGCGCCGACATTGCTTTCGCTGCGGCGTTTTCAATTTCGGCCGCTTGCGCGGTGCGCTCAGCCTCTTCCTTTTCCTGTGGTGACAGTTCGCGCGGCGATCCGTCCGGATTGAAAGGACGACGGTCAACTACTTTGAATGTGGGTTGCTCTTCACTCATGGTTTTGAAACACCAGGCGCCTGCGGTTTTCAAACCGTCCAACGCCTCGGATCAATTGAAATTAGGACGAGGTCGATGTTAGCACCGGAATTTATGCGATCGCAAAGACGCGTGTCAGAACCGGGAGCGGACCGGGGTCCCCACGCGGGCAGCCCGCGTGGGGTGGTGGTAGCGACCGGATCATAAACTCAACTTGAGTCTGCGATCCCGTCGCTAGCGCTCGGGGGTTCTGACACGATCCGTTGAATGACATCGCGATTGCACTTATTCTTGACGAATCATGCCGAAAACTTTCGCTGACCTGGTTGAACTAATGGATCGTTTGCGTTCCCCCGGCGGTTGCCCCTGGGACCGCGAACAGACGTACGCCACCCTGGCGCCGATGCTTCTCGAGGAAGCTTACGAAGCGTTTGACGCGCTGGAAGAAGCACGGCTCGGCCGCCCGGATGACTTACGCGAAGAGCTGGGTGATCTGCTTTTTCAGATTACGTTCTTCGCGCGGGTCGCGAGTGAGCGCGGCGAGTTCACGATCGATGATGTGATCGATCAGGTGCATGCCAAGATGGTGCGTCGTCATCCGCATGTTTTTGGCGACACGACGGCGGGCGACTCGGCGGAAGTGCTGCGCAACTGGGAGGCTATTAAGGCCGAAGAAAAACGAGCGGCAGGGAAAATTTCGAACGCGGCGAACGCTTCAATACTTGATGGCGTGTCAACAAAGGCTCCCGCATTAATGGAAGCCCACCAGATTTCGACCAAGGTCGCGCGGGTGGGGTTCGACTGGAAAAATGTTGAAGAGATTTTCGGGAAGCTTCACGAAGAGTTGGATGAATTGCGCGCAGCCATCAACACTCACGCGGAAACAAATGACGAAGCCGATCATACGCACGTGCGTGAAGAGGTCGGCGATCTGCTTTTTGTGATTACGAATATCGCGCGACGGCTGAACGTTGAGCCCGAAGCCGCCTTGAAGTTAAGCAATCGCAAATTCCGCAAGCGATTCGGATATATCGAGAAGAGCCTGCGCGAACAGGATCGGAAGTTTGAAGACACGACGATTGCAGATCTGGAAGAGCTCTGGCAGGAAGCGAAGGAAGAAGAAGACTTAAGCCACGAAAAGGCACAAGAAGCACAAAAAGGATTGTGATGTCAGCCGCAGTTTTTTTGTGCCTTTTGTGCTTTTTTGTGGCTAACTCTTACAGCTTCACGATCACCGACTCGATTGCTTCGCGTCCGGTCCGGGTAGCATCTCTTGTGAGATTCCCTTCATCCTTAATTGCCTGTTCAGTAGACATGATGCCCGAGACTCTCATCTTGAACTCGTCAGGATTGGTCGCGTTGTGGATTGCCTCTTCGAGCGAGATTCGTCTCGATTGCAGCAGAGTGAAAAGAGACTGATCGAAAGTCTGCATGCCGTATTGCGAGGCGCCGTTAGCAATCGCTTCGCGAATTAGATAAGTTTTTTCTTCGTTGATGATGTAATCGCGAATCAGGCCCGTGGAAATCAGCACTTCGACCGCCGGCACCCGCCCCGATCCTTTCGCCGCGCGCACCAGCCGCATCGAGATCACTGCCTTCAGGATTCCCGCCAGTTGAATGCGCACCGATTTCTGTTGATGAGAAGGAAACGATGAAACTATCCGCGTGACCGTTTCGGTCGCATCAAGCGTGTGCAAGGTCGAAAGCACGAGATGTCCCGTCTCAGCCGCCGTCAAAGCAGTTTCGATCGTTTCCAGATCGCGCATCTCGCCGACCAGAATCACGTCAGGATCCTGACGCAGGGCGCCGCGCAAAGCTTCAGCAAACGAACGTGTGTCGACCTCAACCTCGCGCTGCGACACGAAAGCCTTCTTGTCACGATGCAGGAATTCAATCGGGTCCTCGATCGTGACGATATGTCCTGAGCGCATGGAGTTGATTCGATCGATCATAGCGGCCAGGGTCGTTGACTTGCCGGAGCCGGTCGCGCCGGTGACCAGAATCAATCCTCTTCGCTCTTCGCAGATCCGCTCGATCGCCGGCGGCAGGCCCAACGCCGCTGCGTTCTTCGTCTGCTCGGGAATTACCCGCAGCACGATGCTCACGGATCCGCGCTGCTGAAAAATATTCGCGCGAAATCTGCCGAGGCCGCTAACGCTGTAAGCAATGTCTACTTCGGAATACTCCTTCAGTTTTTGCTTTTGGCGGTTCGACATGATCGAAAAAGCCATGTCGAGCGTATCGTCCGGCGATAATCGCGGGGCGTCGGCGATCGGATACAACTCGCCGCCGATACGCATCACCGGAAATGAACCCACCTTCAAATGCAGGTCCGAAGCAAAGTGGGCCGTGGCCGTAACCAGCAGATCATCAATTTTTATGGGCATGGTTGACGCAGAAATCCTTCAGTTTCCTGGAAGGTGGCACGGGCGTCACGCCCGTGAAACCTCACGCGCAAGATGCGCGTGCTACAAAATGTTGAGAGGTTAAGGGCAAGAAACCGAGTGGTTAAAGGCAATTGGGCAAAGGCCGGAACCGAAATCATCTTAGCGATTCGGGTGAAGACCAGTCAACGACTTTGTGGGAGTCTGGAGTTCCGCGTTTACGCGGTAGCCGCTCGAGGGCGGGACTCCAAACTACTCAATCCGGCCAAATCCGCGCCAACTATTGCTGTTGTGCCAATTGACGTCTGCGTCGGAAACTCCGATTTCGCGCCACCAGTCGGCGAATTCATCTCCGGAAATATAGAAGGCCGTCGGCGCAATCAAATGATCGAACACGATCGAGTGCTGCTCTCGCCAGCCAAATCCCGCGATCGCTTTCAGGTAATCGTTGTAAAAAAGGTGACGTGCAACGGACGCGCCGCGCGCCGAACGATTGAGCGGGCCATAAATAGTTTTCGTGGCGGTGAACATGATGGCCGCGGGCACCTTCGAAAGTTGTAACAGCAGGCGAGGATCAATTCGCGACGTCAATCGTTCGCGCACCGGATTAACCCAACGCGTAATCCATTCGTTGTTCTCCGCGCCGTAAACCCATGCGGACATGTGACCACCTGGTTTCACTTTTGAAGTGAGCGACTTGAAGCCGCCACGCGGATCCGGCAAATGGTGCAGGACGCCGATTGAGAATGCGTAATCAAAGACTCGCGCGAACGGCAAGTTGTAGATATCAGCCTGGACAATGTGCGCGTTCGGCAATTTGCGCGTCGCGGCGAACGCAGTCTCAACCGCGTCGCTAAGATCGATGCCGATGACATCTCGGGCGCCAAACCCCGCGGCCAGTTGCGTATGTCTTCCCTTCCCACAACCGCCTTCAAGCACGACTTTGTCTTTGAAGAATTCTCGAGTGACCGGAGCAATCCACGCGAGAAACTGCTTCTCGTAGCCGGTCTCGAACTGGTTGAAATGCTGCCACTGCCAACCGAATTTCTCGGCCGTGGTCGCTTTGTCCTGTGCCACTTCATTAATCGCGGCAAAGCGCGGCACCCCACGCACGATGGGCCAGGTGTGATCACACGACTGACAGTTGAGCACGCCTTCGATGATTTCCGCTTGCTCGCGCGCGACTACGGAGCCAATGTGAACGGTCCCGGCGCATGACGGACAGACGAGGTATTGAATTAGTTTTTCTTTCAAGCTACGTAATCGATCATTTTCGATTCGGTGATACTGCGAGTGCTTGACTATCTTATAGACGAACCGCTGGATTTAGAAAACAGTCAAATGAAAAACTTGAATAGAATTTAGGAGAGTGATATAAGGCGCATCCCCAATTATTTTAATTCAGGAGTTACCGGGCAACCAGTTTTAGCGTAGGCGATTGAGGCGGAAGACTGGCAGTGAGGGTTTCAATTTTATGAACAAGAAAACTATCGGTGAGGGTTCTGAGACAGCTCCTCCGCTCATCGGCAATTGCTCAAAATGCCAGACAGAGATTCGGGCAAGTCACCCGTATTCATGGTGTATCAAATGCAACGAGCCGCTTCCCTACCGAATTAATATGCAGCGACGGCCAATCATTTATGGAACGACCAGAGATTGGTTTGCCAGCTTTGGGGCCCCGGAAAAGACGATGTCAAAGGTTAGCTGATTTCGGCACGTCTTATCGATCACTCGCGTGGGGCGAGCGTGACAACTCGCGCGCGCGCAGAAATTCAGACATCATGATGTGGTAACAGGATTTGCACATAGCCAGAGTCAAATCCTGGCCTTCCAGGCGAATAACTTCACCGCACCAACTACACTTAACGCTTAGTGCACTTTCCGAAACTGCGAGCTCGTCTGTCTCGACTTCATCAAGCAATATCGTCATTGGAATACGACTCCCTGGGCCAGAATAGGCGTGCCGGAATTATGCCGGTATCGTGTTAAGAACTGATTAAGAAGAGCTTAACTGGAAGTGAATTGTTTGGTGGTTCGCTTTGATTTTGGCACGCGCATCTTGCGCGTGATTCACGGGCGAGACGCCCCTGCCACTCCGAGGATCGATTCCAACTGTTCAAGTAAATTGTTCGCTTGCCACTCTTGCCAACGCGTCAGCGCTTCACGATAGTGCTCGGTTCGTTCCTTAGCGAAATATTTGACCAGCCACGCGGCCCCCGCTCTCAATTGGGTTATGGTTTCATCGGTTTTGTCTTTTCGCGCAGCCTGCTTTAGCCGCTTACCAAGATTGTCGATCCAGACGTCGCAGTCATGCAGCTCCCCCAGCGAGGTTTGCAGCAAGGCAATTTCTTTCGCTATTTCTTCCGATCGAGGGTCCCAGCAATCTGCGAACAACTCTACGGCATAGCGCAATCGCTTCGCGAGGATACGTAACTCGTGAAGTTCTTTGATCTGAAAAGGAAAATAGAGATGGTGGCTCGCATCGCGTAGTTCCTTAATTCTGGTCAAAACGATCTCGCGAGCTATGTCGCGAAACGGGATTGATTCATCGACAGGTTTTGGAGCAGGCTCTTTCGCGGAAACTATCCTCAGAGTCTTGAGCTTGGTCTGAAAATCCTTGCGAAAGTGATCGATGACTGAAGGCTTGATCGCAACCTTGAGCTTTTCGCGAACATCTTTGCGCCGCTTGCGGTGTTCGTCAGCGATCACCTGAATTCCATCGGCGGCCGGCCCTTTTGCGTGGGCCCTTAAATCCTCGAGCGCGACCAGCGCAACATCTTCGTCGCGTACCGCACCCAGCGCGTCGGCGATCGTCCGCAACTTCAGACGCGGTAAAGTGGCGCCGCGCTGGTAAGGCCTGAAATCGCTCATCGCACTGCGCAATCGCCGTGAGCAGACGCGCATGTCATGCACACCTTCGGGATCTTTCCAGTTAAGCGCCTTGACCCGAAGCTTGCACATCGCTTTGAGTTGACCGCGGAGCACCAGTCGCACCATTTGCTCGGCCGACGCCGAGCAATCCAGTCCATGTAAAGGCTCACGCTTTGCCATGATGCGCTAACTGAAATGCTTCTAGATGCAGATGTTCAAAATTAGTTACGCAGCTTGCGACGACTAATTTGGAGTGCGACGTCTTGACGCCGCTTTCTCGAGTCAGAACCGGGAGCGGTAGCGACCGGATCGAGATTCAAGCTTGAGTTTTGTTCCCTCGCTACCGCTCGGGGTTCTGACACTGACGATCCAAAGCACCGTCGTTGCCGGCGCACCCCAAATTTGTTGCTCACACCATAGAGTTTTTCTGCTATGCGCGCTTTAGCGCCGCGCGGCGGCTGAATTCCAGGCGGCAATCAAAGACCTGTTCGAACAATCCCCTCTTCTGCTCAGCCGCAAAAATTTCGCGATCGCAATTGGTCGACGCTGCTAATTCAATATGGACTACGCGCCCGCTGCGGACGCATCTGATATCGCTGACGCGGCTGTCGTGACGTCGATCGAGGGCGTCCGCGATGCGCAGAATGGCTGACAAAGAATTCACCGTATCGCGATCAGCTTCATTCAAGACGGCAAAATTATCGTGCCGTTCTTTGGGCTCCGGCCCGCGATGGTAGCGCGCGACATTGGCGATTACATCGCGCTCAGCTTCAGAAAAGCCAGTAAGCTCTGAATTCCTGATGAGATAGAGCGAATGTTTGTGATGAGACTCGTGGGCGATGTGATAGCCGACATCGTGGAGCAGCGCTGCCGCCGATAACATGGTGCGGCGATGTCGATCAAGATTGGTTGGTAGATTGGACCGGGACAAGTAGTCGAAAATCCGTTCAGCCAGACGAGCCACCTGATGCGCGTGCGCTTCTTCGTATCCAAAGCGGAGACCGACGGCTTGCACGCCGCGCAATCGATAATCGGCAACGTCGGGACGCGGCGGCAGCGACTCTGCCTCGATCTCCCGCAAACGATCGATCAGAACTCCTTCGCGCAGGGCCCACCCACACGTTTGCAGCGAATCAATTCCCAGAGCGCGCATTACGCCCTCAAGAATTTGTCCTCCCGCAACAATGATCTCCGATCGCCGGCTGCTAATACCCGGCAGCATCCGCCGCTCGCTCGCATTGAGCTCAGCTGTGCGCGAGTTGAACGCCGCCAGCTTCGTCAATTCAATCTCGTCTCCGGCCGGACGAGCGCCGGCCGGTTCCGTTTCGTTTTCACCTAACGCGCGCAATCGCAAGGCTGTGCCGATTGCCAGAATAGTGCCGGAGGTGCCGGTTGAATTCGCCCAGTGCTCGCCTTTGAGTTCGCGCGCGGGCCGCTCTAAAGCGCCGCGTATTTCATCTTTCAAAGCCCGCAGCTCTTTCGATTTTGGCGGGTCGGCACTGATGAATTGTTCGGTAAGGCCGATTGCGCCGAGCCTGACCGACAACAAAGATGCCGGCGCTCCGTCGCGCATCAGCGAAATCTCAGTCGACCCGCCGCCGATATCGATATTGAGGATCGATTTGCCTGTACCTGAACATGCCCGCGCCGCAGCTAGTCCTATCAATCGCCCTTCCTCTATCGGCGATAGTATTTCAACTGTCACGCCGGCTTTGCGCTGGACGTCTTTGATGAACTGAGCTGAATTGTTCGCCTCGCGCACGGAAGCGGTAGCCACGGCCACGATCCGTTCGGCGCCCCGGGCCTCGGCAATCGAGCGAAACCGCGTGATGCATTCAACTGCCCGATCGATCGCAGCCGGAGAGAGCCGGCCCTGCCGCAAAGTATCCTGGCCCAGGCGGACCATGTCTTTTTCGCGCGAGAGCACCGCAAAGGAATCGCTCGCGGCCGCGTCAACGACCACGAGCTTTATCGAATTTGAACCAATGTCAATCGCGGCAATTTTCATGGAACGCTGGGCTTTTGATCCGCTGGTTTAGGAACAGCAGGACGATTATCCGGACTCTTTTCCTTTGAGTCAGTTTTTGAAGTTTCTTTCGCCGCAGACTCGGTCGCCAAAGGCTCAGTTTCGATTAGCCGCTTGATGGAACCTCGCAGCGTGGTGGCGACGCGTTTCACGGGTCTTGAGGCATCTACGACTTGAAAGTTGTACTCGCCCTTCATTCGATCGAATTCCTTGAGCAAGAGTTTTTGATAGACCACGAAACTGTCGTAGTAATCATCGCCCAACCCCAAATCCATGCCCGATTCCCAGTAATCAAAGCCGCGCCCGGAAGCCAGCACCCGGCTCGCGAGCTCTTCCGCCGATTGAACTCGCAAATACAAAATGGCGTCCGGCACCAGCGCAATTCCATAGATCGATCGAATCCAGTTCGGATCGGCGCCGCGTACAACCGCGCGCGCGATGGCTGAGTAGATGTAACGATCGGTGAGCACGATGAAGCCTGCGTGCAGCGCCGGGAGAATCTGGCTCTCAAGCCGGTCCGCAAAGTCGGTAGCATAATAAAGTTGCATCGTCAGCCGTCCCAGCGTGTGACCGCTGCGCGCGTCCTTGATGCCACGTCCGGCGAGCACCGATCTGGTCATGCCGGTATCCAGCACTGCGTATCCGATAGATTCCAACCAGGTTCGGAGCAGCGCGACATGGGTTGATCGCCCTACGCCATCGGTGCCCTCGATCACGATTAGTTTGCCGGGGTATGGCTCAATATCAATGCTCGGCAGCGCGGTGCCATAGAACTTCATTTCCTTCATTTCGCCAGCACCGTCTTTTCCTTGAGTTTCTCTTTCAAAAAACGACTAACAATTTCGCGCATCTGGCGCTGCTGGGTGCGAATGGGTTGGGTCGCATCGACTACGGTCAGGCCAAACTCATTAACCATGTGATCGTACTCATCGAGAATCTTTCCCTGAAAGATGGTGAAACTCTCTTCTTCATCGTCCGCCCATTCCATGTCCATGCCCGCTTCGTAATACTTGAATTGCGGCCGCGCGGCAGCGATGCGATCAATGGCCACGTCGAGCGGCGCGCGAAAGAAAAAAGCCGCCGTGGGTTTGACCGCAAACTTATAA
>Ga0193729_1000361_pt1 | contig 23241 bp, 20 predicted proteins | sample U1c2metaG_FD_143036 | JGI IMG/M metagenome (GOLD analysis project Ga0193729, IMG submission 143036) | Soil microbial communities from a riparian zone of the East river system, Colorado, United States - U1c2 | ecosystem: Environmental > Terrestrial > Soil > Riparian zone | place: USA: East River...
AACTGGAGCGCATATTGCATGAGCAAATTCGCTCTGGAAGGATTTTCACAATGCGTTCGCGAAGAACTGCGCGACCACAAGATTCGTGTGGTTAACATTTATCCGGCGGCTACCCAAACGGAAATTTGGGACAATGTGGCCGGCGATTGGCCGCGCAATAAAATGATGAGCGCGACACAAGTGGCAGACGCCGTCGCGTTCGCTTTGGCGCAGCCGCCGGACGTCCTCGTCGAGAATATCACCCTCGGGAATTTGAGTGGCAGCTTGTGATTCTTACTCTTTCTAAGTTCGAGACAACCTCATGATCAAAGGTTTTGGAGGCGACATCACTGTTAACGTGATCGCTTCGATCATTGCCTCGGCCATTCTGCTCGTGGCCGGTTTTCTCTGGGGAAAATACAAAGAGCGCCGCCGCTACGGCAGGAATCTCGAGGAATATGATTTTTATCCCTACATCATCAATCGCGACAACGTGCCCGAGTTTAATCTCAAAGATTTTCGGCTCGGCGTGCACTACTTCCTCAAGAATAACGATTACACTGCAGCGCGACAGCTCATCTTCATCGGCGAACAGAATAACGTGCGCGGCCAGCTCGAGCCGGCCGAGCAAAAAGTTTACGCGAAGCTTTTCGAGAAATACGACGGCAAGAAGATCGCTGACGACACAACCGAATATCTGGAAAACTACGTCCGGCTCGTGCGGCTGATCGGAAAATCATTTCCAAACACCGGAATGGAAATTTTGCTACATAATCTGGCTGATCCATCGCATTCCCTCATTTGTCTGGAGAACAATGTCACCGGCAGACATCTGCGTGACGGCACGACCAATCTGTTGATCGATTTAAAGAAGCGCCAGCTCCAAAACGAAGACAAGTTGAATTATGAGCTAAATATCGGATCGCGAAAATTCAAATGCACGACCATCACGATTTATCACAAGGAATTCGGCGTCGTGGGCGCCATCTGCATCAATGTCGATGTAAACTATCTTACCGACGATGTAATGAAGAGCCAGGAACGCATCGAAGCATTCTTCAAAAATCTCTGCCGCACCGACATGCAGCTGGATGAAAACATCCTCAGCAAAGACGAATACGCGAAAGCTCTGAAAGGCAAACGCCACTTCAAGGACGAGACGGTTTAGTTGTAGCCGCCGCCCTGTGGGCGGCGCCAGACACGCGTGGCTCAACAGCGCCGCGCTTCGCACCCGCCTTCGCCACGCTACGGCGCGGCAAGCAGAGCGAAGCGGCTACAGGTCGGCCCTGTAATATTTACTTCGGCGACGCGTGCAGCGTCGCCTGGTATTCCGGTCTCTTGTGATATTCGACCAGCCGGAATCCCCATCCGATCAGGGTCGAAAGATCTTTGGTCGTGGCTTTTTTCTGGTTGAGGAACTTCTCGACCTTCGCTTTCAAATCCGGTTGCTGGTCGATGGTGTCGAGAATTTCGAAAATTTCCATCGACAATAACCAGTCGCCGGGATGTTCAGCCTGTTGCGTCTCCCAAATTTCCCCGAGCCGTTCGTAACCGGTTTTGCTCTCCCGAATTTTTCGCACCTGCGCGTAGAGATTTTCGAGCTTCTTGCGCTTCGCGTCGGATGGCACTTTGATTGTTCGCTCTTTCGGGACCAGCGCGACCTGGTTGTAAGCGTCCTTGTCCGCGGCGCCGTTGAATACGGAACTGATTCGTTCACCGACCGCCATGTCGTACGTGCCCCAATCAGGATCGAACAAAATGCGATCGCCATATTTTGCGCGGCAATTTGAGAATGAAATCAAAATGGTAGGGACGCCGCGCTGCGGCGTCCGGTCAGCGCGGCGCGCTGACCCTACCTCAGCCGCGTGCAAGATTTTTTCCACTTTGCCTTCCACGGTGATCCCGCTTTCGAATTCCAGTTTGGCTTTTTGGCCTTCGGCAAGCTTGGTTTCCTTCCATTTGCCGATGGGCGAGCCAAAGCCTTCCTTGTGATAATCGATTCCGTGCCCGGGAAGTTCTCTGTTCGCAAACGCGAGCGCGCTCTTTCCTCTCGTGCGGAGATAGATCGGAAAATTCTTTTCATCGGTGATGGCTTCGGTGAAGACGCCGCTGACTTGCAGACCGGATGAATACTCGCAGGTCGCGACGTTGTTGCACTCGATCGCTTTGTTGATGCCTTCCAGGCCGCCGACTTGGTAGGCCATCTTGCTCGCAAACTCCTCCAGCACCTCCTTCAAGTGCTGGAAATCGCGACAGACAAAAAGCTGCGGTTGTTTCGTCGTGATATCGAATGGCTGGTTGATCGCGTCGATGGAGTAGGGGATCTTTTTCACGTGCGGTTCGAGACAGGAGACCGATTCGCCGATCGATGAAAGCAAACCTGCGCCGTAAATTTTCGGATTCTCCAGCGTGCCGATGAGTCCGTACTCGACCGTCCACCAGTGCAGTCGTGAGAGCAGCGCCATCTCTGAAGGTTCGCCGAGAGTTTTCTGCCGATGTTCGACCAGCTTGGTCGCTTCTTCGATTTCCTTCGGATCGCCATTTGGCTGCTCCTTCAAGATCGACAAGTGACGGATCGCTTGATACAGCTCGAAATCTTTTTTTGACGACATCGCCTTGGCGCCCACTTCGCCGAAGCGCTGGAGGTATTTCGAGTACTCACGATCGACAATAATCGGCGCATGCCCGGCGGCTTCGTGCACGATGTCCGGTGCCGGCGTGTATTCGATGTGATGGATTTGCCGCATGTCACACGCGATCACGAGCACCTTGTAGGCTTGAAACTCCATGAACGCCGCCGGCGGAATGAATCCATCCACCGCCACCGCGCCCCATTCGATCTTTGCCAGGATATCGTTCATCTCCTGGATGCGCGGAATGCGCTCGAAGGAAATGCCGGTGTCGAGCAGGCCCTGGAAGTAAACTTTGTGCGCGTATTCTTTGAGAAAGAAAGTATTTTGCCGCATGATGAAGCGCCAGACGGCGTGATCGACCGGCGTGTAATCGTCGTACCGCTGATCAACCGCGAATTGAAGCAGATGCTTCGGTGTTGCGGCGACTGCCGCGTTGTCCAGGCTAATCCCGCTGGTTTCTTTCATCGACATCCTCCGTCTTAAAAATATGACCGCTTTACGAAGCGAGCAAGCGTGATTCCGTTTCCGTAGTGGCAGGCGCGCCGCCTGCATTTCGATTAATTGTGCAGCCGACACGGCGGCCTCTACAGAATTTCTCGGACGTTTCGGAGAAACGTGCCTGCCTAGAAAATGATGACCGTGTTGCCTACGCTGACGAGGTCTTTGACGCGTGCGGCGTCCCAGTTGGCCAGGCGGATGCAGCCGTGGCTGGCAGCGCGGCCGATCGTCTCCGGATTGTTCGTGCCGTGGATGCCGATGCCGGTCTTGTTCAAGCCCATCCAGAGAATACCTACGAGATTATTCGGCCCGGGCGGTAGGTTGAAGTAATTCTCGGTGCGAACGCCGTAATTGAGCATGCCTTCGTCGTAGCGAAACCACGGCATTATCGCCACGCCGAGAATTTTCCAGGTGCCAACCGGCGCGGGCAGAGTTGTCGATCCGGGCGTGATCGGAAAGACGCAGACCAACTGGTCGCCATCGAAGACTTCGAGGAGCCGTTCTTTTGTGTCGATAAAGATTTCGCGCGCGGCAAACGCCGGATTTTCAGGAACTTTTCCTTCAGTGATCTTTTCAATCTCAAACGGTAATACGTTCGGCACTTTGAGAACTTCACCGGGTTGAAGATGCTCCCAATCTTTTCCGGGGTTCAGTTTTTGAATGTAAGCCTCGGCGGAATGATAACGTTCCGCGACAAATTCAAGGAGCGATCCGTATAGCAGCGCTTTCAACTTCGCTTGCTCGGAGTGGCTGGTTGGAGCGGGCCCGATGAATTTCAGATCATCGGGCTTAATCGTGTAGGTTGTGAACGTCTCCGGCACTTGATCGAGCAACCATTGATCAACGAAACCGGTTTCGCGCATGCCATGCGCATGTTTGTACGAGATGAGCGCCTTACGAAAAAATTCGCCCATCTTGCCATCGATCTTCCCAGGCCCGAAATCGCTATTGTCGAGAAAAATCTGGAGCCGCGTCGCCGTCTCCTCATCGTAATTCGGTAACGCGGCGAAAATTTCCGGTGTGGGTTTCGGTCTCGCTACCGGCCTTCCACCGGGCTGTGCGGCCTGTTGTGCTCTGGTCGCGTTGGCGACGAGAAAGGCCGACATGCAAAAAATCGACAGCGCAGCAAGCGGCAGTTTCATTGCCGGAAGTAATGCGCTGTAAATCTAGGTCGCGCAAACGCGACTGGATTGATCAAAAACCACCGATCTGACGAACGGGGAGAAGAACTTACCGGTTTGCGCCGGCCGGAAACATGACTTTCTCGGGAGCGGCGTTGAGGGCTGCGAGGAGCTTCTTGATCAAACGCGTTTTGATTCGGCCAGCTTCGCGGGGCGGAATAACGTAGCGCACGATCGCATCCAGCCAGGTGTTTTCGCTAACGCGAAAGATGACTCGCGGTCGCTCGTGCACTTCCAATTCATCGACCGGAGTTTTTGCAAGCAAATCGCGAAAAACTTCGACGCGCTTCATCATTTCCTCGCCCAGTTCTGCCTCGGCAATTTCTTGCATTGTCTTGGCAACGAATTCGAGATCGCTTTGGTAAGCAATATTAAATTTGATCTCGTTCCAAATGTAAGGGAAAAGCGGCCACGAATAATTGTAAACGAGCTCGTCGAGCACTTTTTCATTAGGGAACTTGATGAGGCGGCCGCTCGGATGGTCGGTGGAAAGATATTGGCCGCCGAATTCCCAAAGCGTGGTGTCGAGATAACTAACGTCGATCACGTCGCCGGTAGCGTCGCTGATTTTGATGCGGTCGCCGACGCGATACGGCCGCCTAACGAGTATATAAATCCAACCGATAAAACTTTTCATCGGCGTTTGCACGGCCAAACCGATGATGACCGAGCCGACGCCGAGCGCGGTGAGGGCTGCATACCAGTTCACAAAAATCACCGAGATGGCAATCAACGCGATCAATAAGCCGACAATCAAACGCTGAACTCGCCGTAGGGTGAAACGCGTCGAGGCATCCTCGATTTTTCCGAGCCCGTAAACTGAGATTGTCTTCGCAATCGCGAGCAGAACGACTATGAGGATGGCACCGCGTAGAATTCGGCGCACAAGATCGGCATCTGGTTGTAGAAGAGGGATAAGTTTCGAGCCAAGAAGGAAATAAATAATCGCGCAGCCCACGAGCAACAGCGCGTGCGTAACGAACCAGAACTTATCCCTCGCTCGGGCTTTGACCTTTTCGCGTGGCTTCTCGCCCGCGGTGCGTGCCAATTCTTCACGGACTTCTGGTTTCTCGGAAATTTCCTCAACCGTCTCAGGCATCAACTAATGAATCGCATGAAGCCGGCCCGGCGAGTGCCGCACCCAACTCATTGTCGGCAGAGCCCAGCTTCGCCGAGCCGTGAATAGAATTGGCAGATCGTGTCCTCGGCTCGACAGAGTCCGGCCCTACCGATTAATTGTCGATCTTCACTCGCCGATCATGCGGTCCTGGTCCAGGCGCGCAAAACTTCCGCGACGCTCCACGCTTGCGCGATGCAACCACCGGGAGCATTCGGCTCTCTCGCGTCGAAAACTTCGCCGATTGTACCGATCCCCGCTTCGCTCAAATGTTCTGGGAAGCGCTCCAAGAATTTACGCGCGGCCGCTCGATCATGCGGATGAACTTTCAACCATGCATCGATAAACGGTCCGATCAGCCACGCCCAGACCGTGCCTTGATGGTACGCGCCATCGCGCGAACGCAGATCGCCTGAGTAAATCGGCTTGTAATCCGGACTGTCAGGCGAAAGCGTGCGCAATCCAACCGGCGTGAGCAATTTCTTCTCCACGACTTCCAGAACCGATTTCCAATGTTTCGCGTCGAGCACCGGATGATCGAGCGAGATAGCGAACAATTGATTTGGTCGACACGACGAATCATTATTTGAGCCGCCGTCAACATCGACAACGTCGTAAAGGTAACCGCCCTCGGCGAACCAAAATCGATTGTTAAATGAAACACGCGCCCGTTCGGCGTGGTCGGCGTAATGTTGCGCGGACGCCTCGTCACTTATTTCGCGCAACCAATTCGCGAGCAATCGGAGCGCATTGTACCAAAGGGCGTTGATCTCCACTGCTTTGCCGCGCCGCGGTGTCACCACCCAATCGCCCATCTTCGCATCCATCCAGGTGAGTTGGTAACCCTCCTGACCTTCCGCGAGCAGACCGTCTGCTGGATCGACATGAATATTGAACTTGGTGCCACGCAGGTGGTGTTCGACGATGTCGATCAAGGTCGGCAGCAATAAACGAAGAGTGCTGCGATCTTCCGCGTACTTTAGGTAACGGCCCAGCGCGTGAAAAAACCAAAGCGTCGCGTCGGCCGTGTGATACAAGCCCTGTTTTTTCCCCTCCGGAAACATGTTGGGAATCAAACCATCGCGCACGTAATGCGCGAACGTGCGCAGGATGTAACCGGCTTCGAGCCACCGGCCAGTCAATAAGGTCAGACCCTCCAGACTGATCATGGTGTCGCGACCCCAATCGGTGAACCAATGATAGCCGGCAATGACGGTCCGCACTTCATCGCCTGCGGCGTGGGCGCGCGCTGCGTCCTCCGCACGGCCGGCCGGCGTGATCACGAATTGGTCTGCCGCAAAAACCAATTCCGCCGGAACACCTTCCCGGTCCTGTGGGATTGCTTCATTAAGAAGGCGGTCGCGACGTTCCCGTTCCGACGCCAGCACCTCGGCGGGGCTCAAGACTTCGATGATCTCCCATTTTTCCGTCGAGCCAACGAGCGTGACGCCATCGTGATCGCGAAGATCGACATGGAAAAATCCGGGACTCCACAAGTCGCCCTCCGATGCGTAGCCGCGGCTTTGTTCGGTCCGATAGACGACTTGACGAATTTTCGACGCCGCGATCGTCAACGCAGATTCGCCGCCGCACAACTTCATGCGAAACGGTGGTAACCCACGCCGATCCGAAGCGATTTCGTAGCGATCGCCCAGCGCTGTCAGTTTGTAAGCCGCAGGAAGCGATTTGTTGACCGGAGTTTCGTGATGCCGAAAATGAAACGCAGGGCGCAACTCCAAACGCGGTCGAGTGGGACCTCCGAGAATGCGATAACTGATGTGGACCGTATTTTGCAGATGCGGAAGCAGGACGCGCTTTTCCAGGACAAGATCGCGTACATGATAGATCCAGACTGGCAGGCCGTCTTCGAGCCGGAATTCCCGCAAATAATCCGCGCCTTGCAGATCGAGCTGACCACCGGCGCGTTCTTCGCCACCAAGGGAGACAACGTCACCATCGCTGAAGCGAAGAAACTCCGAAACGTGACTCCACATGACCATGCGACCGAGCGGCGCGGGCAACGCGGCGATGAGCAAACCGTGATAACGCCGCGTGATCGCGCCCGAAACTGTGCCGGAGGCATAACCGCCGAGTCCGTTGGTCACGAGCCATTCGCGATTGAGCAAAAGCTCGCGCGACATTTGCACACCGTCCCAGGGCATTGAACGCACCACCGCTCCCCTCATCTCGCCTTTTTTGTTCATGAGATCGTGCACGCGTTGCCAAACAGATCTTTAGCCGCGCTTCTTAGGTTTGCGCCGTGGCGCTCTCTCGCGCACGAGTTGCAGCACAACCGCGGCTTCCGCTGGCAAAGTCCAAGAGTCCTGCGTTGGCAATGCAATGGCGCCTGGTCCGCCATATCTCTCTGATTCACTCGACCAAAGCGTCGCCCACTCAAATCCAACCGGCGGCGCAAGCAGCGGCTCCGGCATCGGCTCGAGCAACTGAGCTTCGCCAAAATTAACAAGCAGCAAACGGTCGTCATTTCCTTCCGAAAAATAGCGAAGCACAAAGCTGCTCGGCCCAAGAACAGCGCCATCCACGCCCCGGATCCTTTGTTCCCGAAGACGCGAATCCTCGCGACGGAGTCTCATAAGATCGACATGCAGATCGTAGAGTTGTTTGTTTTTTTTGCGCTCTGAAAAATCTAACTTGCAACGAGTGAAGCTATCCGGATCGGAGGGCATTGGCAGTTGCTTTTGAGTTTCCGGGCTGGCAAGCGACGGAAACTGGGAGAGAAACTCGAAACGCCCTTTACGAACCGCGTCCCGAAGTTGGTCGTCACCCACGTCGCTAAAATAAAGGAACGGTGTCGATGCCCCAAATTCCTGGCCTTGAAAAAGCAGCGGCGTCCAGGGACCGAGCAGTAGCAGCGTAGTCATGGCGCGATATCGCCCAGGTGAAGTTTCGAAGCGCACTCGCTGGCCGGCGAGCGTGTTTGAAACTTGATCGTGGTTTTCGACAAACGCAACGAACGCTTCCGGCGGCGCATCCAGAACCAGTGTCCCGCGAGGTGCTTGCTGCCAGGAATACGGTTGTCCTTGAAAAAGGTAACCGTATTTCGCGGCGGAAACGAATTCCTGCGGTGCCCCGAGATAGTCCGTGTAATACGCTTCGCGGCGGCCGGTCAGCGCGACAAACGCGCTGTGATGAAGATCGTCATTCCAGACACCATCGAGATCGTCGCCCCCTTCGCTGCGCGGCCGAATCAATTTCTCTTCCTGTCGTTCATTCTCCGCCACCAATATGATGGAACGCTCGTCTGCAGCACTCCGCGCAGCGCGGCCGATCGCGCTGAGAATGTGCTCTTCCGATCTGTCGAGGATGCTTTCCGTCGCGTCGAAGCGAAAACCATCAAAGTGAAACTCTTCGATCCAGTAGCGCCCGTTGGTGATGAAAAATTCGCGAACCGGCGCCGAATTCGGTCCGTCGAAATTGATCGAATCGCCCCAGTCGTTTGCGTTCCCACGCCGCAGATAATCGTCTGAGTAAACGCCGAGATAATTTCCGTCAGGGCCGAAGTGGTTGTACACGATATCGAGAATTACAGCCAAGCCCACCGCGTGCGCGCGGTTGACGAAATAGCGCAAATCATCCGGAGTCCCGTATAAGCGCGTTGGCGCGAAAAGGTCGACACCATCGTAGCCCCACCCGAACTTTCCAGGGAAATCCGCAATCGGCATCACTTCGATAACGCTGATGCCGATGCGTTTCAATTCCGCCAATTGCTCGGCCGCGCAACGCCACGTGCCTTCGGGCGTGAACGTGCCGCTGTGTATTTCATAAATGATCTGGCCCTTCAATTTCACACCAGGCCACTCTGAATCCGTCCACTGAAACTGCGTTGGATCGACAACTTGCGACGGACCGTGCGGGCCGTGCGGTTGAAATCGCGACGCGGGATCGGGATGAAAATGTACGGCATTGTTGAGGCGAAATCGATAAAGCGATCCTGCGGAAGCGCGTGCAACGCCCGAAAAATAGCCGCCGTCCTCGCACGCCAGCGGATGAAAAGTTCGGTTCGCATTTTTTTCCGCGCTGTCTTCGAGGACGACATCGATACGCTGCGCTTTGGGCGCCCAAACGCGAAAGTGCGTTTCGTTCGCACCGATCAGTTCCGCTCCGATCGGATATCGGCGGCAGATGCTCGCTTGAGTCACGCCAGTCTTTCGTTCGTCAGCTGCGGGCTGGCTCTGCCCTTCGGCGATTTCTCTTTTCTTCTTTAACATCGACAATCAAAACTCAGCTTGCGAAACGCGACGGGGATTCAGGCAAGACGCCGCGCCAAACCTATGCTCGGATTTCTTCAACCTTACACAAAATCGCTGCACTTACAGTGACCGGCTTGAAAGCTACGACGGCAAATCCAGACGTGAAAATAGTCCACTCAACGAATCGGGATTCATCGTCCCCGGCTTGGGTGATGCGGTCGACCGCTATTTTGGAACCGGCTAGTTAAACACATTGCAGACTTGATTCCTGAACGCGCAGCCATTCAAATCGCGAGATGGACGGGGCTGAACCAAAAGTCGAGATTTTCAAGCCGTTCGGCGAAGCTTTTGAGCTAACGAAGAAGATCCTTTTTCAACCATTTAATCTCGGCGAATGGTGCGTCATTGGATTTGCCGCATTCCTTGCCGGCGGAGTGAATTTCAATTTCGGTTTCAGATTCCCTTTTAATGGCGGCGGAAACTGGAATTTTCGTTCCTCCAGTTACAATCCTTTTAACGTTCCATCGTTCGCATCGGGCGAGCACGTTCAAGCTTGGGTCGTCGCGCTCATCGCGGTGATCTTCCTGATCGTCTTGGCTATCATTGTTGTCTTGTCGTGGTTGAGAGCACGAGGCGCTTTCATCTTTACGGACTGCATCGTGCGCAACCGCGCGGCGATTGTCGAACCGTGGAAAGAATTCTGGCGTGAGGGAAACAGTCTTTTTCTTTTCTCTTGGCTCGTTGTCTTACTTTTCCTAGCGACCGCTGCGGCAACGTTCGCGATTTTCCTGCTGCCGATAATCATTTCCGGGAAGAGCGCGGTCGGTAAGGACGTTGGCATGATCGTGGGAATCGTCTTGTTTTGCGCTGTCATCTTCTTCGCCGCGCTCGGTTGGGCACTGACTTCGCATTTTATGGTGCCGATTATGTATCGCCGCCGGTGTCGCGCGGTGGTGGCGTTTCGTGAGTCGACTTCGTTAGTCACGGCGTATCCAGCGCCGATCATCCTTTATTTCTTGTTTCTCATCGTTCTCGCGATTGCCTGTGGAATCATCGGCTGCGTCACCACGTGCGTGACGTGCTGCATCGCGGCCATTCCGTACGTCGGCACAGTGATTCTGTTGCCAATCTTCGTGTTGCTTCGCTCATTCTTGCTCTGCTTCCTGCGACAGTTCGGTCCCGATTACGATGTCTGGGCAGGAATTCCACAGCCTGAACCGCCGCCGATTCCGCCATCGACGCCGCCGTCGCTGCCGGCTTAATCGCCAATTAGACTTCGGTCATCGACCAAAACTTTCGGAAGGCATTCGGCCAACTGCGATCGATGACGCTTTGGCGGGCGCAATCGCCCATCCGTTCCCGCAGCTCGGGGTCGACAATCAACGCGCGGATGGCGCGTGTGAAATCCTCGACGTCGTGCGACCTGGTCACGAGGCCATTCGTTTTGTCTTCCACCAACTCTTGGGGCCCGCCGGAGTCGGAGACCACGACCGGCATGCCAGATGCCTGCGCTTCAATGATGACGTTGCCGAAGGTGTCAGTGGTGCTTGGAAACGCGAAGACATCAGCCGAGGCATAGGCGGTAGCGAGTTCGACGCCGGTGAGGTAACCGGTGAAGACTGCATCCGGGAGAGTTTCGGACAGCGCTTGCGAGTACGGTCCATGCCCGACAACGAAAAGTTGGACCGACAATCCCTCCTCGCGAAGACGGCGATATGCGTTGGCCAGAACATCGAGATCTTTCTCGCGTGAAATCCGGCCGACATAGAGGAGACGCACTTCGCCGTTCGTGGCCACGCCATATTTTTCCCAAAACGCAGGATCGCGCCGTGCCGGATTGAAAAGCTCGGTATCGAGACCGCGCGGAAAGATTTTCAGCTTCGCCGGATCCAGGCCGCGATTGATCCAGCTTTGGCGATATTCTTCGGAATTGACGAAGACAGTGTCGAGCTGGCCATAGAACCAGTGCATGTAACGCCAGGCGACGCTTTCGAGGTAGCTGTCCTCGGTGAGGATGCGGATATATTGCGGAAAATCGGTGTGGTAAATCCCGCTGGTTTGCAGATTGAGCATCTTGGCAGCAAGCAACGCGGTCAGGCCAATCGGGCCTGGGGTGCTGACGATGATCTCGGTAAATTGTTCGCGCTGGATATAATCCAGCATCTGGAGAATGGGCGGGAAGCTCAGCTTTTGCAGCTCGTATTCCGGCAGCTCGAACTCGCCGATTGGCCGGAAGTTCTTGATTGGAATGTCGTCGATGTTCAATTCGCTCCGGGAGGTGACGACGATCAATTCTTTTCCTGCCACCGCCCCGGCCGCGGCCATTTTGCGGATCGTCGTCGCGACGCCGTTGACGTCTTCGAGCGTATCGGTGAACCAGGCGCGCTTGCGATTCTGTAGCGCGGACGGGATTTCTCCGGTGAGCTCTTGAAAAATCTTTCGCAGCCACTTCCGTGAAGGCGCCTGACTGTGAAAGCCATAAATGTACGGCGTGAGGACAATCAGGATCGGAGCAATCCCCGTGAGCGCTTGCATGCTCTCCACCATGTTTCCGCTGCTAATCTGCAGGACGAATTTCTTGAATAAGCGGAACGCCAATTGTTCCGCGACGAGGTTCGCCATGAGAAAGGTTCGGCGTTCCGGCTCTGAAACTCCGTTCAGTTCCTGCGCCAACTTTGCTTTCACTTCCGGTCGCTGGAAATAACCCGAGAGCTCTTTCCACATCGAGACGTTGGCGGGTTTGACCAATTCGAAAATTTTCCCGGACAACACCCCTTGCGCGAAGATGCGTCCTTTCTCGGTCAATGTGAGCTCGGTTGGATCGCGACCCTCCATGAACCGCGAAAACATTTGTTCCAGAACGATCGCGCTCGGCCCTAGTTTCTCGTGGAAACGGTCTTGTATGAAACAGGAAACCGTGTTGTAAAATCCGTGCGAAAGGGCGAGGGGAGTCCCGCCATTTCCTTGCACGCTGCAGTTGCCCACGCGTACGTGTTCGAGAAATTTCTCAGCGGAATCGGCCGGAGGCGTTTCGGTCCAAGCGGACGCGATAAATTTTCCGCCGTGATCGTCAGAACCGCCAGTAAAAATTTTCCGCCACGGCTCAGGATGCGTCGGAACGAGATTGTGGCAATCGGCGAACTTGTCGATCTTTTCCCGCGTCAGGTTGCCGAAAAGATTTTGCGCCAGTTCGCTCAAGAGCGCGTCGCGCAAACCGTTGGTGCCTTCGAAGTGCTTAAAAAGGAGAATAAGCCGTTCGAGGTGCGACGCGGTCAACTGCCCGTTGATGCTGTAGAGCGGATGAGCGACCGAATGGGCAATATGCGCGGCCGCGAGATACTTTTGCAGCTCATAAACATTGTCTCGGACGGCCACAATCTCTTTGTGCTGCGCCTCGGATATTCCCCAGGCCAGAATGTGAACCTTGCACGGATCCTGCGGAAAATAAGTTGTAATCTGCTCACTGATGAATGATTGCGGCAGATGGGCGAGCTGAAGACAACCTTCGATGGTGTCATGGTCCGTGATCGTAACGAAATCCAGTCCGCGCTCGAGTAGTTGTCGATGTAGCTCGCGCGGATCGGAGTAGCTGTCGGGAAAATCCAAGCGACGGAACAACCATTCCTCGGACCGGGCGCTGTAGCGCGAGTGGATATGGAGGTCGCACTTGCTCATTCTTTATGCTCCGCGGTCCGCGATTGATCTCTGCTCGGCGATCCAGTCTTGATAGGTGATCGGCGTTCTCACTCCGTCCATCGCACTGATAAGATCGATAATCTGCCGCCAAATGGCCGGATGGGAATAATCGGGCGGGTGAATGCTCAGACGCAAGAGCGCGCTTGGCTTCAGGAATCGGGCGAGCGCCCCATTCCACGCCAGGCTGGTAGCGCGTCGCCACTTATTTCGAACACTGTAAACGACCGACCGGGCGGCAAAATCTTCGCCCGAGCGAAGATCGCTGACGCTACGCAGCCGTGTCGTGTATTCCAATTCCGCGTCGCGCGCCGCGCGCTCGGCTTCTGCGCTGAGCAACCACGCCGGCGCGACGAAACCGCGCGGCTTTAATCCGGCCGCGCTAAATTCATCACGGGCGGTTTTGATTCGGCGAAAAGCTTCGTCGTAATCCATGTTGTAAAATTCGCCTTCGCTTTGCGTGTAGAGTTGAGTGATGAATTTGTCGCGCAGCGTTTCAGTCGTGCACGCGGGACGTTCATGGAAATATCCGTGGATCACAATTTCGTGTCGTCGCGCTTCGAGATCGCGCAGCCAGGAAACAAATTGTCGATCTTTCATGGCAGCGCCCTCATGATGATAATCGGGCACGACAAGAAGCGAACAGACGCGAATGCCTCTCCGCGCCACTTCGGAGATTATTTTCTCCGCGATCGCCTGAGTCGATGGCGCGACATCGTGGACGGAAACCACGAGATAATTCTTCACTGCGCTGGCCGTCGCGACGACCGGCAGAAATTGCGTGGCCGCAACCGAGCTCATCCTGGCAAATTCTCGACGCCGTTGAGCGTCGGAACAAGTACGAACTGTAGCCGCTTCGCCGCTTGCCACGCCATAGCTGTGCGAAGGCAGGTGGAAACCGCGAAGGCGATCGAGCAGCCCCTTGTCCGCCAACGGACGGACTCGTCCCGTAGCGAGCTTGATGCTAGTCATGGCGGCGAAGCCGCATTTATGTTAGCATCGCCCCCGGAACGGCCGATCCACCGCCTTTCGCGTCCTCACAGTGCGACGCTGGAGCTCGCCCATGCGAACGATCACGCGAAACTCTTGGACATTCTGATATTGCATATGCAACACGGAATTGTCCGACGGAGGCGCGAAGGGCGACGATTACAGCGCTCCCATGCCCACGATTGCACGAAACTCGCCGGAAACCAGCGGCATGACCGACAAGCGCGACTGCCGCACGAGCTGAATCTTCCTAAGGCGCGGGTCGCTCTTGATTTGCCCAAGCGTCACTGGCCGCCTCAGAGATTTGATCGGGGCAAGATCGACCGCGTTCCAATCGCCGTCCCTGGCTGTTGGGTCTGGATAGGCTGCTCGCGTAACTTTGGCGATGCCGACCACCGCTTTTTCGACGCCGCTATGGTAGAAGAGCACTTCGTCGCCTTCGCGCATTCTCCGCAGATTGTTGCGGGCGGCGTAGTTTCGAACACCTGTCCAGTTCGTCTTGCCTTCCTCGACAAAATCCAACCACGAGTAGGAGCTTGGTTCCGATTTCACCAGCCAGAAATTCTTCACGATCGAGTAGTTAACCATTCCGCGCGCATTCGACAACTGCATCGCTTTGTTTCACAATCGGACTGATGCCGCATCGGCCATTCATCACGTTCGAAGGATCAGAAGGGTGCGGCAAATCCACACAAGTGCGAAGACTCGCCGGCCGTCTCGAGCGAGCCGGTGTTCCATTTCTGGTGACGCGCGAACCGGGCGGCACAGCCATCGGTGAAACGGTTCGCGAGCTTCTGCAATTTGCGCCGCAAAGCGCCGGCATGGTGCCGGAGACCGAGTTGCTACTTTTTGAAGCGAGCCGCAGCCAGCTCGTGCGCGAAACGATCAAACCAGCACTGGAGCGCGGCCTTTGCGTGATCGCCGACCGTTTTTTGGATTCAACCACTGTTTACCAGGGTGCGGCGCGAAAACTGGATCGACAAATCGTCGAGCACCTAAACGCTTTTGCCGTCGGCGATTGCGTCCCCAACATTACCTTTGTGCTTGATCTCGAGGTGACGACGGCCCGATCGCGAATGAAATCGCCGCGCAGACCCGACCGCATGGAACAAGAGCCAACTGAATTTTATGAAAGGATTCACCAGGCGTACCGTCACCTGGCCAAGCGTGAACCGAATCGCGTCGTGTTGATCGATGGTTCGCAACCCGTGGATAAGATCGACAATCAAATTTGGGAAATACTCACAGCGCGTTTTCCTGGGTTTTCAGCGAAATCGAAAACCGGCAATCGAAAATCGGAAATGTAACAATGGCGTTTTCGCGCACAGCAGCGCTGCGATATTTGCGACGGGCCAACGAACAGAATCGGCTCGCCCATGCTTATTTGATTTCTGGATCGCCCGGCACCGGGAAACGCCTGCTTGCCGCCGAATTGGCTAGTCTCGTGAACGGAACAGAACCTGGCGACGTCTTCTCTGCCAGGGCGCGGGAAATTTTCGTCGCTGAGCCCGAATCGAAATCTCGACGCATTGTAATTGAGCAAGTGCGCGCTCTTGAGCATGCGCTGCAAATGCGTGCTTCGGCCGGCCGTCGCAAAGTGGCGATCATTGCCGAGGCCGATCGCTTGCAACCGCAAGCGGCGAACGCGTTCCTCAAAACTCTCGAGGAACCGCCCAAAGATTCGCTCCTGCTGCTTCTGAGCGCGCTGCCCGAAGTCTTACCGGATACGATTGTCTCGCGTTGTATCGCCATTCCGCTTGCGTCGAGCAACGAGGAAGCGATGCCGCAAGAACCCGAGCTCGTGGAATTACTCCGCAGCACTGCGAATGAGAAAACGTGGGGCATCGCGCACGCCTACCGGCTCACGCAAGGCGTGCAGCACCTCCTCGGCGCGATTCGCGAGGGGATCAAAGCGGACAACGCCCATGCGCTGGAACGTGAAGAAGCGCGCTACAGAAATTCCACCGACGGCGCCTGGCTCGATGAACGCGAGGAATATTACAAAGCTTTGACCGAGAGTCTTTATCTCCAGCGCCGTACCGCGCTCATCGAAATTTTGTTCGAGTGGTGGTCGGATGTTTTGCGAGTACGCACAAGTGTAGATTCCCGGAACCTGCCGGCGGCCAAACAGGAAACTGCTGCGCTGGCAAAGCGCTTCACCACCGCCGAAGTTCTGCGCCGCATTCGGCGCTTGGAGGAATTGCGCGACCATCTCGGCCGCAATATCCAGGAAGCGCTTGCCATCGAAGTTGCATTCCTGGGAATTTTCGCATCCTGAATTTAAATCCGGCTCATGGTTACCAGACGCACCCTCGCCGTCGGTTTGATCGGCTACAATTTCATGGGCAAAGCGCACTCGAATGCCTGGAGACAAGCGCCGAGATTTTTCAACCTGCCTGTGAACGTTCGCTTAAAGACAATCTGCGGACGCAACCGCGCCGCTGTCAAAAAAGCAGCCAAGAAACTTGGCTGGGAAAATGCGCAGACCGACTGGCGTCGCGTCATTGATGATCGAGAGATCGACGTCGTTGATATCTGCACGCCTAACGATACGCACTGCGAAATCGCGATTGCAGCTGCGCAAGCCGGCAAAGCGATTCTGTGCGAGAAGCCGCTCGCGCGAAATATCGATGAAGCGGAAAACATGGTGCGCGCGGTGAAGAAAGCGCACGTCGTAAACATGGTTTGTCACAATTATCGTCGCATTCCCGCAATCGTTTTGGCCAAACGAATGATTGAGCGGGGCGATCTCGGCGAGCGCATTTTCCACTTTCGCGCCCGTTACGCCCAGGATTGGATTGTCGATCCAAACCTTCCGCTCGTCTGGCGCTTGCAATCGAATGTCGCCGGCTCAGGCGCGCTTGGCGACATTTTCTCGCACATTGTCGATCTTGCCCGGTATCTCGCCGGCGAATTCAAAGAAGTTTGTGCAATCATGGAAACGTTCGTTAAGCAACGTCCGCTGGAAAAAAATCGGCGCGTGACAGGCAAAGTCACAGTCGATGACGCTGTGACTACGATCGGCAGACTCAAAAACGGCACGCTCGCCAGTTTAGAAGCGACGCGGTTTGCGCCCGGTCGCAAAAATTCACTCACGCTCGAAATCAATGGAAACGCCGGCTCGTTGTTCTTCGATCTCGAAGAAATGAATCGTCTGAGATTTTTCAACGCGCGCGACCCGCAAGATCGACAAGGTTTCCGCGACATCCTCGTCACCGAGCCGACCCACCCGTACATGGACAAGTGGTGGCCACCCGGCCACATCATCGGGTACGAACACAGTTTTACTCACACGATCGCCGATTTCGTGAAAGCAGTAGCCGATGGAAAAAACGTCCAACCAACTTTTGCAGACGGTCTGCACAACCAATGCGTTCTTGATGCTGCCAAGGAAAGCGTGAGAATTAATAAATGGATTCGTTTGTAAGAAAAGCACAACGTTTCTATACAGGATGGGAACGCTTATAAGATACTTCAGGGCTGGTGCGTTATGCGATACGCGCCGGCTTGGTGCCCCGGAAGTTAGTTTCAAAAGTTAAGGCTTTTTCACGCTTCGTCTCAGGTTTTTCGCAATTGCAATAGGCCAACGCTTCGACCCATACTCGCCTCACGACAAGGGAAACACGAGGTCGGTTCGGCAGATCGGTGCGCGAATTTGCACGCGTCACTCGCCTTGTCGATCTAATGAAACCTGGGACAACGGAATCGCTCTATGGAAACGGTGAGCTCATTCTCGTGATAGATGACGAGCCGAATACGTTGCTAATGACGAGAGATATTCTGGAGGAGCGGAATTACCGCGTGGTTTGCGCGAAAGGCGGCATGGAGGCTCTCGCCATGTTTGCGGCCTTCTCCGAACAGATGAGCAACGTCAGAGTAGTCCTGACAGATATTGACCTGCCGGATATGAAGGGGGTCGCTTTGATGCGGGAGATAAAGAAATTGAAAACGGAAGCGCTGCTGATCGGCAGCGAAACTGCTTCGCTTCTAGAGCATGCCGAACGCAGCTCTGGATTCTTTTCTGCACGCGCTCCTGTGGAAAGCCGTTCCTGTGATCTTTCTTGCCGGGCTCGTCGGGCTCATCCTGCGTGAATTAATCGAATGGTTTGAACGGTGGCTTACCCGCGCGGTTCGATCTCGCCGCGATGCACGGACGGCAGCGGTTCCTAACCAGTCTTCGCCAGCCGAGAACGATGCGGTCGAAACTCCGCATTGTCCGCTCTGCAATCGCAGAATGGTAGAACGAAAGACGCGGCGTGGATCTCGCCTTGACCAAGTCTTCTGGGGCTGCTCAGACTTCCCGCAGCGTCATGGCACGCGCTCGCTTGAAGCAACGCCGTCGAATTAAGAGAAAACTCGGTATCAGTCGCCTAAAACCCGATCGCGCGGCATCGGGCACGATCCTAGCTCATGGTCTTCGTGCTGCACAGAACTTAGATGGATAAACAAGTCATCGATGCGCTCCTCGGCGCCATGATTCAAAGCCGTGAAGGCGTTTCCGATTTGCTTTTTACAGTCGGTAAACCGCCGCTTGTCGAGACGCACGGTTGGCTGGAAGAATTCGTGGTTGAAACGCCAGTGCCTATTTTCGGACCCAAAGAGATCGATCAACTTGCCGATCACATTATCAATGGCGATGAGCGGCTCCTGCACGATCTGGCCACCTGGGGTTCGTGCGATTGCAGTTATGCGCTCAAGGATGTTGCGCGATTTCGCATCAATATTTTCAAACAAAACGGCAAACAGGCCATCGTCATGCGAAAGTTGCAGTCGGAAGTCCCGACGCTCGACGCGCTCGACTTGCCACTGCTCTTTCGCGAAATCGTTAAGGAAAAAAATGGAATCATCTTCATCACGGGCGCTACAGGCAGCGGCAAAACAACGACGCTTGCAGCGATGCTCCATGAGCTAAATCAAACGCAGCAGATTCACATCGTCACACTTGAGGACCCGATCGAATTCCTGCATCCGCACCGGCGAGCGGTCTTCCATCAACGCGAACTTGGCAAAGATTTTCCGGATTTTGCGCGTGGCTTGCGCGCAGCTCTTCGTCAGGCCCCCAAGGTGATTCTGGTTGGCGAAATTCGCGATCGCGAAACCATGGAGATTGCCATGACCGCGTCCGAGACCGGCCATGTCGTTTTTACGACGCTTCATACCATCAACGCGGGTCAGACTATAAACCGCATCCTCGGAATGTTCGGCAAGGATGAAGAACAGTTCTTGCGTCAGCGGCTCGCGGATACTGTGCGTTACATCGTCAGCCAGCGTCTCGTGAGCAAAGTTGGCGGCGGACGTCTGCTTCTGACCGAGATCATGGGGAGCAGTCTGCGCACACGCGAAACGCTTCTCTATGGCGAGAGCGAGGGCCGCACATTTCAGGAAATTATCGAGGCAGGCAGCACTCTGGGCTGGCACAGCTTCGATCAATCGATCCTCAAAGCCTACGAAGCCGATCTTATTAGCGAAGACACCGCGCTCATCTTTTGCGCGCACAAACACAAAATGCGCAAAGACATCGACCTGCTGAAAAAGCTCAAAGAGGGAAGCTTCGAAATGCCATCCGGACTCCAGATGCAAACGGAACCGGACGTGAGCGCCACGCCACTCTCGTAGGAACCAACACAAATGAATGCGAATTCACAATCCAACATCACAGAAGTCAATGAAGCCAAGTCCGAACAATCGGCCTCGCTTGAGGAAGAGCTTGCTCATTGTCGCGGAGAGTTGCGTGTGAAGATTCTCGAGCGCGATGAGTTTTTGAAGCACTTGAACCAGAAGTTGCGCACGCCGCTCAATGCCATCACAGGATTTGCCGCGGTTCTCGAAAGGCAATGCGCCAACACGAGGATGGCCGACAACGTCAACCAGATTCTAAAAGCCGCGCGCGACCTGCTCGAGGTTATCAATCGAGAACTCGCCGAGCCTAAATATGGCCACGGCCAATCCAACGTCGATGCGGCCTTGCCCTGCGACGTCCTTTACATCGAAGACGATCCGGCAAATTTCGCGCTCGTGCAGCGCATTTTGGAAGAGCGACCAGACGTCAAATTACTTCAAGCCGTCCGTGGCGAAATCGGCTTGGCCCTTGCCGAGAGCCACGGTCCCAAATTAATTCTACTCGACCTCAATTTGCCCGACATCCACGGCTCCGAGGTGCTTCGGCGCGTCCAGCAGAACGCGGCTACGACGCACATACCGGTGGTCGTGATCAGCGCCGATGCGACCTCGAGTCAAATCGAACGGCTCCTTTCCGCCGGCGCGCGAAATTACCTGACGAAGCCTTTCAGCATTGAACCATTCCTCGCTGTGGTTGACGAAATTTTGGAAGAAACTGATCGCACGAATCAGCAATCTTTCGAATAGGCGACCGGTCGGCCTTGCGGAAGTGAAAGCCTTCAGTGCGAAACATTTCTGAGGAATTCTTACCCCACTGGCAAGTTGCTCAAGACGCTACACGATACTCTGGAAGAGGAAACCGGACGCGCTGTCTGAATTGCGCGGATTCCTGCGCTTTCCCTAATTGTCCAGCAGTTCTCCTTCGTTGACAGTTTTCCGTGACGGCGCAGGATTGCACCTGGCCGATGAGATTTGAGAATCAAACTGCGATTGTGACCGGGGCGGGGCGGGGGATCGGACATGCGATCGCGATGCGACTGGCAAACGAAGGCGCACGCGTGGCGTGCGTGAGTCGTGGCGAGGAAAACGCAAGACGAACGGCGGATGAATTGAATGCCGCGCGTGCAGATTCGGCGAAAGCCTATGCGGTCGATGTCGCGGACCACGCCGCCGTGCAGAAAGTCGGCGCGCAGATTCTGGAAGACTTCGGCAAGATCAACATTTTAGTGAACAACGCGGGCGTGATCCGCGATGGTCTCGCCATGCGCATGTCGATCGAAGACTGGGACACAGTTATTAACACCAACTTGCGTGGCGCATTTAATTTCACGCAGGCGATCATGCGTCCGATGATCAAGCAGCGCAGCGGCCGCATCATTAACATCAGTTCCGTGATCGGATTGATCGGCAATGCGGGACAAACCAATTACGCCGCGAGTAAGGCTGGTCTGATTGGTTTGACCAAATCGCTCGCGCGCGAGCTGGCCAGCCGCCACATCACGGTAAACGCGGTTGCGCCGGGATTCATTGTAACGGACATGACCGATGCAGTGCCAGAGGAAGCGCGGGCGATGATCAAAGGGAAGATTCCGCTCGGCAAAGCTGGCCAGCCCGAAGATGTCGCAAGCGCGGTTGCATTCCTTGCTTCCGCGGAAGCCAGTTACATTACCGGGCAAGTTCTTTGCGTCGATGGTGGAATCGCGATGTGACTCTTCTGTAGCGGCGGTCTATGACCGTCGCATTAATTAGTCCGACGCGCATGGAGCGCCGCTACAAGCACCAAACCTGCTTGTTCATGTCGTAAGCTCGACAATCGCATTTCATGAAATCATTTTGCGCATTTCTGGCAATTGGCCTCGCCTTGGTTGGATATTGGTATTTTCATCGGCCAATCACTTATCCGCCAGGTGTCCTGATTGCCTCAGAGCCGGAACAGATCGACGTCGTTGGTAGCGCGAAGCCAATCGATTATCGCGCGTTTCATTTGCGGCCGCTCGCCCGTTTCACAATCGATGCGCGCGTATTGCATCGAAAAATTTATCGCTACGATCGGCCAGCGGCGCTGGTTCCTATCGATCTCGCCCTGGGCTGGGGTCCGATGTCCGATCAACACGTTTTGGATCAACTAAAGATCAGCCAAAGCATGCGGTTCTATTGGTACGAATATCAGCGCCAGCCGCCAATTCCCAAGGATCAAATCATTTCGCACAGCACGAATATTCATGTGATTCCATCGACAACAGAGATCGCGTCGCGGTGCAAATCGCTGCGCACAGGCTCGCTCGTTCATTTGAGCGGCGAACTGGTCGAGGCAACCGGTCCCGGAATTGGAACTTGGCGCAGTTCGCTCACTCGCACCGACACTGGGATCCAGCGCTCCGCCGCTCGATGCTAAAAATATGCGCGGTAAAGCGGCTGTGAAATAACATCGCGCGGGGAGCGCACGATCCACCTTGCGCGGCCACTCTTGCGCGAAACAAAATCCCGTTTCATCGTGCAGGATGACGACTGAGAAAGCGACGTTCGGCGCAGGATGTTTTTGGGGCGTGGAAGAAACTTTCCGAAAACTGAAAGGCGTAACTTCGACCGCGGTGGGCTACGCAGGCGGAACGAAAGAGAACCCAACTTATGAAGACGTTTGCTCGGATGAAACCGGCCACGCGGAAGTTGTCCAAGTTGAATTCGACCCATCGCAAGTCAGCTACGACGATCTTCTCGATATTTTTTGGTCGAACCACAATCCGACGACGTTGAATCGCCAAGGCCCCGACATTGGGACGCAATATCGCTCCGTGATTTTTTATCATTCACCCGAACAAAAGGCAGCGGCGGAAAAATCCAAGATCGACATGAGCGGTCGCTTGAATCGGCCCGTCGTTACGCAGGTCGAGCCGGCTCGAAAGTTTTGGCGCGCGGAGGAATACCACCAGCGCTATCTGGAAAAGCGCGGCCAATCGCATTGCGCGATTTGATCGCCTCCCGATAACGCATTCTTTCCCGCCTCTCACCTTCTCTGAAGGGGAGAGGATTAGCGAGGAGATGGGCACCGCTCGCCGCTTGCAATGCGAAACCCTCACCCTACCCTCTCCCGTGAAAGGGAGAGGCGAATGAGTTTGCTCAAAATGCGCAGCGGTACAACAAGCGTCTTTGTTTGCGCATGAGCCGCGAGATTGTCCGCACAAAAAACTTCGTCGCCGAAGCGGCAAATTTCATTGCCGATCTTGCGCACAAAGCGCTGGCGGAGCGGAACGAGTTCCGGATCGCGCTTTCCGGCGGAAACACACCGCGCCCGGTTTATTCCGAGGTCGCACGGATCGCCC
>Ga0193729_1000362_pt1 | contig 23224 bp, 23 predicted proteins | sample U1c2metaG_FD_143036 | JGI IMG/M metagenome (GOLD analysis project Ga0193729, IMG submission 143036) | Soil microbial communities from a riparian zone of the East river system, Colorado, United States - U1c2 | ecosystem: Environmental > Terrestrial > Soil > Riparian zone | place: USA: East River...
TGTTGTTTCATTCGACTTCGCGACCTCGATTTTGCCCACGTGGCACACGACCATTTTTCCCCCCTACTTCGTGGCGGGTGCCATCTTCGGCGGCTTCGCCATGGTGCTGACGTTGATGCTGCCGGCGCGGGCCATGTTCAAGCTGCACGACATCATCACGCCGCAACACATCGACAAAATGGCGAAGATCATTTTATTGACCGGCTCGTTCGTCAGCTATGCCTACATGATGGAATTCTTCACGGCCTGGTACAGCGGCAACGCCTACGAGCGCTTCGCCTTTTGGAACCGCGTGTTCGGTCCCTACTGGTGGTATTGGTGGGTGGGCATGTTGTTTTGCAATATGCTCTCGCCGCAACTGTTCTGGTTCCGCTGGTGCCGGCGAAATATCTTCGTCGTTTATTTCGTTTGCATGTGCGTGAACGCCGGCATGTGGTTCGAGCGTTTCATCATTATCGTCGGCGGATTGCATCGCGATTTTCTGCCGTCGTCCTGGGGCTTGTTTATCCCAACTTGGGTCGATCTCTGGACCTTCATCGGCACGCTCGGAATTTTCACTTCGCTCTTTCTGCTTTTCGTTCGTTTTCTGCCGATGATCGCGATGTCGGAAGTGAAGATCGTCTTGCCGCAAGCGGACGTGCACTACGCATCGCCCCCTGAGCATCTTCTCAATGCGGCTGATGGAAAGGAGCGCGCATGAGAACCCCGTCCGGCCACAAAGTTTACGGGATGGGCGCGCAGTATCCGAGCGCGGCGACGCTTTATGAAGCCGCGAAACTGGTGCGCGATGCCGGTTTCAAACGCTGGGATGTGCACTCGCCCTTCCCCATCCACGGCATGGACGAAGCGATGGGATTGAAAAAATCGTGGCTCAGCGCGGTCGTTCTGGCGGGCGGCATTTCGGGTTTACTCACCGCGGTCGTCATGGAATTCGGTCCCTCCTCGATCCTTTATCCGGTGATCGTGCACGGAAAGCCGACGAACTTTTTCACTGTGCCGGCGTTTTTCCCGATCATGTTCGAGCTCACGATTCTCTTCTCCGCGTTCTCTGCGTTTTTCGCGATGCTGATCATGAATGGTCTGCCCCGCCCGCATCATCCGATTTTCAACTGGGAACGCTTCGGCCGCGCAACCAACGATGCATTCTTTCTCGTGATCGAAGCGCGCGATCCGCGCTTCACCGAAGTCGAAGCGCGTGACTTGCTCGAGAAAAGCGGCGGGCAACACATCACAATCATCCACGACGATTGAATATGCTGCGCGGCTTCCTTCTCATTTTTCTGTTGTTCGGAGTCGCGCTCGTCGCCGTCTTCGGATTCCGTGGACAGAAGAGCACTGGCGCGCCGCTCGAGATTTTCCCTGACATGGTTCGCCAGATGAAAGTGCGGGCGCAAGCGCCGCTAGCGTTTTTCGCGGATGGGCGCGGCCCGCGCCTGCCGGTCGCCGGAACGATGCCGATCGGTTATGAAATGCCGAAGCCGGCAAACTCGCCCGGCAACGCGCCGCCTGAAGATCTGGTTTCGCCTCATCTCGCCTTCAGCGTCGGCACGGATTATTACGACACCGGTAAGATGGGTGATCGCTGGGGCACAGGCATTCCGGTCGAGGTCACGCGTCAGTTGATGGAACGCGGCCAGCAGCGCTTCAACATCACTTGCGTGATGTGTCATGGCGCGACGGCCGCCGGCAACGGCATCACCAAACAATACGGCCTGGCAACCGTGGTCAGCCTGCAAGACGAACGAATCCGCAAAATGGCTGACGGCGAGATTTTCAACACGATCACAAACGGCAAGAACACGATGATGGCTTACGGGCCAAACATTATGGTCGCTGACCGTTGGGCGATCATCGCCTACCTCCGCGCGCTCCAGCGCAGCCAGAACGCGGCGATTGTCGATGTCCCGCAGGAACATCAGGCGGAAATGGAGAAAAAATGAGCGATCGTTCGCAAGCGCTGCCGGCACCGGAAGGCGAATATTTCGAGGGCAATCGCTTTGCCGGGCTCTCGCTACTGTTTGGGTTGGTCGCCTTTGTTGCTTTGGCCCTGAGCGTCGTGGGCGCGATGATCAATCCGCACCAATTTAGTTTTTCCTGGTTATTCGCGTTTGCATTTTTCTTCACGCTCTGCGCCGGCTGTTTGTTCTGGACGATCGTGCATCACGCCACCGACGCGGAATGGTCTGTCGTGGTGAGACGCCAACTGGAGAACATCGCATTGCTCGTGGCGGTGATGGCCGTCTTTTTCGTGCCCATTCTCATCCTCCGTCGCCATCTCTACGAATGGATGAACATTCCGCCCGGACACGAGACCTCGCTCGATTCCAAACGCGCCTATCTCAACTGGGGCTTCTTTCTTGGACGCACGATTTTTTACTTTGGATTTTTCATTCTCGCCTCGTTCTTCTTGCGCCGGTTGTCGGTCCGCCAGGATAAGGATGGAAACCCGCGTTCCACGATCCTGATGCGCAAAGTCGCCTTTACCGCGCTGCCGCTTTTCGCGTTGTCACTTAGCTTTGGCGCGTTCGATTGGCTGATGAGCCTGAACTACCACTGGTTCTCCACCATGTTTGGCGTGTACATTTTTGCGGGCGCGGCCGGCAGCTCCATGTCGCTGCTCGTGCTCGTAATCACCGCTCTGCGCAGCGCCGGTTATTTGAGGGAGGTCGTGACGCTGGAGCATTACCACATCATGGGGAAATGGATGCTGGCCTTCTGTGTTTTCTGGGCCTACATCGGCTTTGGCCAATACATGCTCATCTGGTACGCGAACATGCCGGAAGAGACCGAATATTTCATCACCAGAAACACCGAGTCGTGGTGGGCCATGAGCATGATTCTGGTGATCGGGCGCTTCTTCGGGCCCTTCGCGATTCTCCTTCTGCGCTCGATCAAGAAACATCCGCGTCAGCTTTGTTATGTCGCCGGTTGGATCGTATGCATGCAAATGCTCGACATGTACATCGTTATCTTGCCCGCCTTACACGGGACCGGCGTGCACGTGAGCATTTGGGATTTTGTTTCCGTGATCGCAATCGGCGCGACCCTCGGCTTCGTTTATCTAAAAATCGTGACCAGGACTTCACTTTTTCCGGTGCGCGATCCGCGCTTGATTGAATCTCTGAAGTTAACCAACTGACATGGCCGACGCAGAATCAATCCGCCAAGTTGCGCAATCGCGCGCGCCCTTCTCCACCTGGCTTGGCGTTGTGCTCTTGTTTGCGCTTTTCGGTGTGATTGTGCTCGCCGTCATCGGTCCCGCGCCGCGGAGCGACGATTACGAACAAAAACGCGCCAAGGCGCGGGAAGAAAAACTTAAGACAGCGCGCGAGGAAGACACCAAAGCGCTCACCTCTTATGCCTGGATCGACAAGAACAAAGGCGTGGCGCGGATTCCGGTCGCGCGCGCCATGGAATTGACCGTCGCGGAGTTGGCGCAGAAGAAACCGGAACCGGCTGGTCCGATTGCTACACCCGAACCAGCAGCAGCTCCCGGTGCTGCGACCGGGGCGCCGGCGCCACCAGCAGCGCCATCTGCTTCACCGGCACCCTCTGGTTCACCAGCGCCAGCGCAATCACCCCCCGGCTCTCCGACTCCGGTCCCAGCCAAAACGCCATGAGTATTTTGATTTTACCGCCGCGAATGAACCTGTCGATCTTTCCCGGACAACATGGACGCCACTGAGATTCCGCTGAAACCACCGTCCGTTCCAACGGATGTGCCGACGAGTGACGTCGAGCAAATCGAGCGCGCATTGATCGATGCATCGACGCGTGTGCCCGTGTTGATGTTCTATACTTCGGCGATTGTTTGGCTGCTCATCGGCACGCTCCTGGCCGGTTTCGTTTCAATTAAATTGCACGAGCCGGACATGCTTTCCGGCGTCAGTTTCCTGACGTGGGGCCGGCTGCGACCGGCGCACATGAACGTGATGGTGTACGGATGGGCGTCGATGGCCGGCATGGGCACGGCCATTTGGTTGATGGCGCGATTGTGCCGCACCGTTTTGCGTCATCCGCTTCTGCTTGTGGCCGGCGGCGGTTTTTGGAATTTCGGTGTGCTGCTCGGCGTCGGCGGAATTCTCGCGGGCGAGAGCACCGGTTATCAATGGCTCGAGTTTCCGCCTTACGCAGCGATCGTCCTTTTCGTCGCTTACTCGCTCATCGTTTCCTGGGCCGTGCTCATGTTCCGTTTCCGGCGCGGCGATCAGATTTTCATCACGCAATGGTATTTGCTCGGCGCCTTTCTCTGGTTCCCGTGGCTCTATGCGGCCGCACAATTGATGCTCTTCGTCGTGCCGGTGCAGGGCGTGATGCAAGCGGCCGTGGCCTGGTGGTTCGCGAACAATCTGCTTTTTCTGTGGCTCGGCGCGATCGGGCTTGGCACCGCGTACTACATGATTCCGAAAGTGATCGGCCGCCCGGTTTACAGTTATCATCTGGCAGCAATCGGTTTCTGGACCTACGCGCTTTTCTCCAGTTGGACCGGAATGCAACGGCTCGTCGATGGGCCGTTCCCGGCCTGGATGATCACGGCAAGCATCGCTGCGACCATTCTCACCATCATTCCGGTCGCCACCGTTGGGCTCAATCATCACATGACGATGCAGGGGTATTTCCCGCTCATGCGCTACAGTCCGACACTGCGCTTCACTGTCTTCGGCGCGATTTCCTACACGGTTTTCAGCGTGGTCGGCGTCTTGATTTCGCTGCGCTCCGTTGCCCGCTACGTCAACTTCACCCAAGCGAGCATTGCTTATTCGCATCTCGGTCTCTACGCATTTTTTACCATGGTGATGTTCGGCTCGATGTACTACATCGTGCCCCGGCTGGTGGGCCGCGAGTGGCGTTATGCCTCGCTCATCAAACTGCATTTTTGGGCCTCGGTCTATGGCGTCGGCCTCATGACGCTCATGCTGCTCGCCGGCGGTCTCCTGCAAGGCGCGAACATGGAGAATCCCTCGCTTGCTTTCAGCGAGAGCACGCAAACGATCCTTCCGTATCTGCGCGGCCGCAGCCTGGCCGGGCTCTTGATGACGGCCGCGCATTTTATCTTTGCTTTCCATTTTGGCCTGATGCTTTTGGGCCTGGGCCGCACATCCAGCGTTCCAACGTTTTTAAATCCAGTTGAAGCGGAGGGTTCTGAAGCGCACCTATGAAAGGATTCGTCCCTCTCGTTCTCGGAATCTTTGGGACGTTCGCCTTTTCGTGGGTGGGCTTGATCTTAATTCCAAATCTTCAAATCGGACATCTCGAGCCGCAATCCGACGAAGAAGGGACCGATATCTATCCAATGCCGCAGTCGGGAATGGTCGAGCGCGGCCGCCACATTTACGCCGCCAACGGCTGCGTTTATTGCCACAGCGAGCAACTCCGCGCCGAGTATGCTGCTGCCGACCTCGATCGAGAACGCGACGCTGCGCCGCAGCCGCGTCCGAAATGGGGCCAGCGCCGCAGCGCCCCGCGCGATTACATTTTCAATCGCCCCGTGCTGCTCGGGAAAGAGCGGATGGGTCCTGATCTTTCGAACATCGGAAAAGCCGCGCCCGCGGAAGGAGAGAACGCCGCGCCAGCTGCTAGCCCGGGCACTTCGCCTGCGCCAGCTCCCACCGGATCGGCTTCTCCCGCGCCAGTCGGCTCGCCTGCCCCGGCAGCTTCACCGGCCAAAGCGGCGCCCGCAGCTTCACCCGCGCCGCCTGCGGCCTCGCCTCCTCCAAAGCCAGCGAATTCGCCCGCTGCATCGATATCTCCTCCGGCAGCGGCCGCGTCACCGGCGCCGGCGGGCTCGAGTCCGCCTGCTGCTGGAGCCAACCCACCTCCGGCCACGCAAGCCGCAAGTGTCGCCGCGAGCCCAGCCGGAAGCCCGACTGGCATTGAACCAAAACCCGGAGAACCAACGCCATACTCCGCCGCCTGGCACCATCGACATCTTTATTCACCACGCAGTTTCTCGATCGACTCGGACATGCCAGCCTATCATTTTCTTTATGAAAAGCGTCCCATCGCCGGCGAACCTTCCGCTGACGCACTCAAGCTTACTGGCCGCGACGCGCCACCCGCTGGTTGGGAGATCGTTCCCACTTACGACGCGCAATGCCTCGTCGCCTATTTGATGTCGCTCGATCAATCGCATCCTTTAAAGGAAGTGAAATCAGCTGCGCCAGCAGCTTCACCCGCGGCCGCTCCACCAGCTTCCCCCGCGACGTCGCCGGCAGCCGGGAAGGGAACAAAATGAACGAGCAAACTCCCGACCGCTCGTCGCTTGTTCGTCAGGGGACTGATTACGGAGAAACTGCCGACGTGCAGCAAGTGCACGCCGCCATTCAGCGCGAGAAACGCGAGCCGCGCGTCGGGCTTGAACCGCTCTCAATCTGGTTGATCGCCGTTTACGGGCTCGCGGTATTTTTCGGCGGTGCTTATCTCGGGCGTTACTCGGGAAATTTTAGCGGCGATGGTCTCGATCCGCTTGGCGGTCAGCCGCCAACAAAGAAAGCTGGTGGACCCCAGGGTGAGCAACAGCAAGCCGAACTAACGCCGCACGATCGCGGCAAAAAGATTTTCGCGGCGAACTGCCAGACTTGTCATCAAGCCAACGGTCTCGGCGTCCCCGGTCAATATCCTCCGCTGGCTGGCTCAGAGTTTACGACTGGGGGCTCGCATCGGCCGGCCATGATCGTCCTCAAAGGTTTGCAAGGCCCGGTCACCGTCAAAGGCCAAAAATTTGGCAGTGCAGTGATGCAGCCCTGGGATAAAACATTGACCGACCAAAGGATCGCCGACGTCCTGACTTATGAACGGAGTGAGTGGGGGAACAATGCCAGCCTGGTTACGGCCGAACAAATCACCGCGTTGCGCAAAGAGCTGGCTAATCATCCGGATTCATTCACCGAGCCTGATGTCCTAGCAGTTCCGGCGGATGCTGAGCTTGCCGGCGGTGCACCTGCGGGCGCCGCTCCACCAAAACCGGGCGAAGCCGCAAAACCCGTAGCTCCGCCGCCCAAGCCATAACCGTGATATGAATAGACTACTGCCTTTAATTTTGGCTATGCTCGCAGCGTCAACACAAAAAACATTGAGTGTCGATCGAAGTCAGGACGAAGCTGAGATCCGGAACCTCGTGCAGACACGGCAACAGGAAGCGTGGAACCGGCACGATGCAAAAGCTTATGCCGCCTTGTTCACGGAAGATGGCGACTTAGTCAACGTAGTTGGCTGGTGGTGGAAGGGGCGTCCGCAGATCGAGCAGAAGCTTACCGACGCTTACATCTTCGTTTTTCGGGAGAGCACGCTGACCGTTAATGAAGTTCAGGTTAAATTCCTCACTCCCGACATCGCAGTGGCGCACACTCACTGGTCCATGGTTGGAGCTAAAACTCCGCCAAACATTCCTGAGCCTCGACAAGGCATTCAAACCCTGACTCTGCGGAAGCAAGTCGGTAAGTGGCTGATTGCCGCTTTCCAAAACACCAACCTCATACTTGAAACACCATTTCCAAAGGGACTACCGATTGCTCCATTCAGTCCCGCGGCGCCGCCCAAGCCGTAACCATCCTGCAACATCGTTTCGGCGGAATTCGGGGTTGAGTGTCATCTTAGAAATGGCCTCCGAATCTGGTAAAGCGTTATGGCTATCAGCGAAGCCACGGCTAGTGTCCTAATTTCGTCTTTGGAGCAGGTTCACTTTGGAGTTTCCTCTTGCCTCGATAAGGAGTTCATAAAATTTTTGTAAAGTGACAACGACGCCAGGGAGGAACTCAGGCTCCATATTGATTTGATCTCGAGCGTAGTGTTCAACGCTCAGGCCGGAATCTTTCTGCTCTGAAAACCTTTTAACTTTTCCGTGTTCAGCGTTTTCTTCGTCGAGGTATCCGGCCGCATGAACCAAAACGTTCCTTATGTTTCGGAATATTTTTATTTTTTCCCACTCAGCCGATGTTTCTGGAAATTCTATTCCTACAACCTTGGAAAGGTAAGTTTTCGCGCGCTCTATTCCCCGATCTGATATGTCCGAAAGGCTGATCCTCAGCTTCTGCTCAACAGTGATGGTTTTGCAGAATTGATTAAGGTCCTCTTCAAGAATGGAAAAAATCATCAAAAAGCATGCTTTCCTTTGGTATTGGGGAAATTCTTTCGCAAGATTAGACGAGTGTCCCCGATCCCCGCCAAAGTTCTTGAGATTGAGATCGTCGTCGCTGAGAGAAATATTGTAACTCGCTAGCTTTTCCTCCCAGTTTTTCTCGGAAAATTCCACGTAGTTTTTTAATCCCTGAAGTTTCTCTAAGAAATATGCGAGATGCTGGAAAGGATCTTTGGACACGTTGCTCCGATCTATCACCATCCTGTCCCGACTTACAGCGAGAATCAGCGGCTAGACAAACATGATATTTCGATTTCGGCGACGCATCCGATTATTTCCCGGCCTCACAATAAATCTAGGCAAGAAGGGCGCTTCTTTATCCGTTGGACCGCGTGGGGCGAAAGTTACGGTGGGCAGCAAAGGGGTCCGCGCTACGGTTGGCCTACCGGGAACGGGAGCATCTGTTTCGGAATATCGGCCGTGGCATGGGAAATCGCCTCGGGTAGTCAATGTGCCGGAACACTTACAACCGATTATCGAAAAACGAGGACCGTACTGGGAATTCGTGCTCGCCGGTCAAGCATTAGATGACAGGATTGATGAGATAAATACATCCTGGCAGGAGTCCGTCGGCGAGAAATTTAATCTAGCTGCATTTTGCTGTTGGGGCAGTGAGCACATGAACCTGTTGGGGCAGCTCATCAAGAACTTAATCGATTTGTTTCAAGTCGATTTGGTCGCGGCAGTTGGCCAGGCCGGTGAAACCGGTGAGGGATCCAAAATCATCGATGTGATGAACCGCGTAACAGACACGATGAAACAAGTAGCGCAATGGGAACAAGTAGTCCGTTTGATGATGGAACATCCCATTTACGGAAAACTCGCCGCGTTAATGTCTGGAATGTCTCGTCCTGTACTCGACATGATCGACGAATTTCGACGCGAGTACTTTGAACAGCTTGCTACGATTGCGCAAAGTGACCGTTGCAATATCCACATCAAGATGGAGGACCTGCCAAATATTGATGAACTTCATGATGCATTGGGACGGTTCAGCGCGCGAGCCCTCAAGGAGGGGGCGATCCTCGGGGATTTTTATCAAACGCATTTTCGTGTGCAGCGTGAAAGCGCGGAGCTAGGAATCTTTTCCAGGTCAAGCGTAATAGAGAACCTGCGTTGCGGATTGTTTTGCGCAGACGACATGTACTGGTCTGAGAAGCTGCAGAGGTGGCGCCGGCTCCCGGAACTTGAGAATGATGTCGAACTCACAATCGGAAGTTTCAAACAGGCGCTCGGTGAAGCGAATAGCAATCCCTATGCAGTGTTGCAGGTATCTCCGGATGCAACGTGGCCTGAGGTAAAGCAGGCTTATCGAACGCGTTGCCAGGAGTACCATCCTGATAAGATGGGCTCACTAGGAACAGAGATACGCGAGCTTTCAGAACGGAAGATGAAAGAAATCAATCGCGCCTTCGAAATACTTAGACAGAAATTTGGTGAGGCTGCTTAGAGCAACTCGTGGTGACAACCTCCAACCGATGCTCCTCTCATTGTGAAACTATGGAGGTGGGGGTATTGCCGCAGTTTTTACAGCTGAGGCAGCCGTCGCTACACCAACGCGTCCGCAATTAGCTCCGCCATGTGTTTGGGATGTACGTTTGTTAAATCACTGATCTGATGGCGGCAACTTGTCCCTGATGCGATAATCTCGGTTCCCGGTTGTTGATTGTCGATCTTGCCGAGTAAATCGGCAGCGACCTGAACTGACAACTCGTATTTCTCGGCAAGCGCACCGAACGCGCCGGCCATTCCGCAGCAACCGGTGTCGAGCAACTGCGCTCTTCGTCCCGGCAACCGCTCCACCAGCCGCGCCATGAAGGCCGGATTCATCAGCGACCTGGCGTGACAATGCGCATGAATCGCCACGTTAGCTTGCTGACCTTGTCCACTTGAGGCGGGTTGATCTTTGAATTGCAACGCGTCTGGTTCTCGATCGAGCAAATCGTCGATGAATTTCTCGAATAGAAAACAGCGTGCCGCGACCTTCTCTGCATTGACGATCTTCAGTTCGCGATAGTCTTCCACGAACATCGACCAGCATGAGGGTTCGAGGAACAAGATTGGAGTCGAAGAAAGTTGAGAGTTGCTTGCCGCGCCGTAGCTCGGCGAAGGCGGGTTAGTTGAGAGTTGAGAGCCAGCAGAATTAAGAAGATCGACATTGTGTTTTCCGAGCTTCGCCGCCGCATCAAGATTTCCCTGGCTGAACGCCGGCCGGCCACAACATTTCCGGTTCTTCACGAGTGAGACTTCGAAGCCAAGCGCTTCGAGCACTTTTACCGCCGCGATCCCGATCTGCGGTTCGTGATAGCGCACAAAGGTATCGTCCCAAAGAATGACGCGGCCTCTTCTGTAGCGGCGGTCTGCGACCGTCGCATTATTCGTCCGACGGTCATAGAGCGCCGCTACAGAAGAATGTTTCGCAAACCACCGATCGAAGCGTTCGCTTGTGTAATGTGGCAACGAGCGCTTCGCCGAAATCCCGAGCGTCTTCTCCATGATCGCGCGAACCGGCGCAAGATCGACAATCGCGTTTGCGAACGAAGGCATCGTGCAACCCAATCGGCCTAACAAATCGACGGAGCTAAAGATTCGCTCGCGCAGCGGCAAACCATCGCGCTGATGCCGTGCGTAAAGCATTTCCGCTTTGAGCAGCGCGAGATTCACGTTGGACGGGCACTCCGGCGTGCAGCCTTTGCAGGAGAGACAGTTGCTCAGCGCGGCATCCAGTTCCGCCGATTTGAGCGGGTCGCCATACTCAAATGCCCTCACCCTACCCTCTCCCAAACCCACTCCTTCGTCCTCACTGGCGCTTCGCGTCCGTCTCTCCCAAGGGGAGAGAAGCAGAGGCGCGCGTGCGGTAGCACGGCGGTGACGGTGCCCATCAGTGCGCAGCGCGAGCGCGGCGCGAATGATATTGGCGCGTCCGCGCGTGGACATGATTTCTTCGCCTGTGGCAATGAATGTCGGGCACATGATCGGCGTGTCTTTGCGGCAACCGCCGCAGCCGTTGCATTGCTCGAGGTTGCCGATGAACGACCGATCCTTGAACGCAAATGCAAGTCGTGGGGCGAACGGCAGCTCGATCGGCCGCTCGAAATTCTCGCGCAAGTGATTGTCGATCTTGTGCTGGCCGTCATCGAAGATCTTGCCGGGATTGAAAATGTTTTTCGGATCGAATGTGCGTTTGATTTCGCGCATCACGCCGAGCAGCTCATCGCCGAGTTGCTCCCGCATGTATTCGGTGCGCGCGATGCCGACGCCGTGCTCGGCGGAGAGTGAGCCTTTGAATTGCCTAACGAGCGCCGAGGTTTGATCGGCAACTTGCCGATATTTTTTCAGGTCGGTTGCGCTGTGCAGATCGAGTACTGGACGCACGTGAAGTAATCCAGCGGCAGCGTGCCCGTAGTAACTCGCCTCCAGCCCGAGCGGTTTCATGATCGATTTCAATCCGGCGACATAGGCCGGTAATTGCGCCGGGCGAACCGCGGCATCTTCGATAAACGCGACCGGTTTGGCTGTGCCTACGCAGCCGGTCAAAAGCGAGAGGCCCGCTTTGCGCACCGACCAGACGAGATTCATCTCGGCTCTGTCGGTTAGAATTTTTGTGCGCAATCCGAGTCGTCGGGATTGCAAGAGAGACAATCGTTCGGCGATATCCTCATAAAACTCGACGAGCAGGATCGATTCGCACGGTTTTGCATCGAGCTCGAGGAGAGCGCGAGCGGCCTGAAAATGAAGCTGATTTTTTGTTTGATCGAGCAGGGGACGATCGATGTGTTCGATCGCCGCTGGTTTAAGATCGAGAAGCTCGACTGTGGCCTGCATCGCTTCATCGACCGATGCGAAAAAGATAAGGCCCAAACCTTTCTCGCGCGGGAGCGGCGAGATTTTCAGTTCGGCGGAGAAAATTGCGGCCAACGTTCCTTCGCTGCCGGCCAGAATTTCGTTAAGATTGTTCGGCGCGCGCGAAAATCTTTCGATCCCATATCCGGGCCAGCGTTTCAGCAAGCCCGGCGGCATGCGCTCGGCCATTTCGCCGGTGCACGCCCGAATGAGATTGTCGATCTTGTCGCGTTCCGCGTTTAACGAATCGAATCCGGGACCGACGTTCAGGATTCGTCCATCGACCAGAACAATTTCGGTCGAAACAACATGGTCGGCGGTTGTTCCGTAAACCGGGACGTGCGCGCCGGAGGAATTGTTGGCGATCATTCCGCCGAGGGTGGCTCGCGAACTGGTCGCCACATCCGGGCCGAAACAAAATCCGTGCGGCTTGAGAAAAGCGTTGAGCTGATCGAGCACGACACCCGCGCCAGCACGCACGGTGCGTCTTTCCAGATCGAGATCGCTGATCTGCCGGTTGTAGCGCGAAAAATCGACAATCAAGCCTTCGCCGATGGCGTTTCCGACCAGACTGGTGCCCGCGCCGCGCGGCGTGATGGAAATATCCGCATCCGCCCCTGCGCGGATCACGGCGCTCGCTTGTTGCGCACTGCGCGGGAAAGCTACGCCGATCGGTTCGATTTGGTAAATCGACGCATCGGTGGCGAAGAGTTGTCGCGTCAGATTATCGAACCGGACGTCGCAACCCGTGGCGGCGAATACCTCTCGCTGTACCGAAGTCACTGTAACGCTAAGACAGGAAACCTGAATCTGCCTCCGCGGCAAGTCGATGGCAGGCGAAATGCTTTCGCTAGCCGAGCCAGTGAAAGGCACCTCAAAGCCAAAGGTCCGCAAGCAGGGCGTGCGACATCTCTACGATGAGATCATGGCCATCATACAAGACAATGGCGAGGTAACATTGCCATCCTCGGCTTCTGCGCCTTCTCTCGCCAAGAGGCGGCGCCGGTCTGCGCTGGTTTTGGCAGGCGCTCTGATCGTCCTCCTCCGGTTTGTCGTGGGAAAGCGGCATTGATCGGCGAGGCTGACGCGCCCGGTCAAAATCGCGCGTCCATACAGAGAGTGCCGCAAATTGATGGGGGGCTGGCAGCCGCAGGTCGATTCCATCCGGTTTAACTTTCTTTTTTGCATGATTTACGTCATGAGAAGTCGAGCATATGACCTCACAGGAACGCGGGTCTTCATGGTGCGGCATGGCGCCACGGTTTTGAGCGCGGAAGATCGGTTTGCTGGCGCGACCGATGTTGCACTTTCCGATGAAGGTCGCGAACAAACGCGGCGGTTGGCGGAACGCTTGAGCCGCGAAAAGATCGCGGCGGTTTACGCGTCGCCGCTCGGTCGCACGGTTGAAACGGCACAAATTCTGGCCGCGCCGCACAAGCTTGAAGTACAGACGCGCGATGGGTTCCGCGAAATTAACCACGGCCGGTGGGAACAGATGACGAGGCGCGAAGTGGAAAAACGTTTTCCGGAAGAAGCCGCGGAATGGGAGAAGGACCCGTACACGTTTGCGCCACTGGGCGGCGAAAGCGGTCTGGCCGTAACGGCGCGCGCGTTGCCCGCCTTGATCGAGCTGGTCCGTGAGTATCCGGGCAAAAATATTCTAATCGTCTCGCACAAAGCGACCATCCGGCTTTTGCTCAGCTCGCTGCTCGGGTTCGATCCGCGCCGCTATCGTGATAACCTCGACCAAAAACCAGCCGCCCTAAATATTGTCGATTTTCGGGACGCGACTCGGGCGCGGTTGACGTTGTTTAACGATACATCGCACTACGATGAAGCCGGCAAAGCGATCCCGGAAATTCCGGAGGCCCAATTGTCGAAGTGGTGGAATCAAAAAAGTGAATCGTGATTAGCGACTAGTGATTGGCCGGGAACGTTCGGGGCGCTTGCGTTTGGGGTTCGTCGGTTCGACAGAGTCTCGCCCACCGCGGATATTTTGGGCTTTGCAATGACCGTTTCTCCTTTGATATTGACAGGGTAACTTTCTCCTGAAATGGACGCTTCTACCTCTCTGGCAACGCATCACGATCCACAGCAGCACGACGCCGAACACGAGCATCATGAGCTTGGGTGGTGGCGAACATACATTTTCTCCACCGATCACAAAATGATCGGCATTCAATACGGCCTCTGCGGCCTGGTTTTTCTGCTCTTCGGCTTTTGCCTGATGATGCTGATGCGGTGGCAGTTGGCTTATCCCGGCCAGGCACTACCGGTAATCGGCAAGTGGCTGCCGTATTTCTTCGGTCCGAACACCATGCCGGACGGCAAGATGACGCCCGAGTTTTATAACTCGTTAGGCGCGATGCACGGCACGATCATGATCTTTATGGGCGTTGTGCCGGTGGCGTTCGCGGCGTTCGGCAATTTCGTCGTGCCACTGCAAATCGGCGCGCCGGACATGACGTTCCCGAAAGTCAACGCCGCGAGTTTTTGGGCATTCGGGGTTGGTGGCGTGGTCATGCTGATCAGTTTCTTCGTGCCTGGGGGCGCGGCACAAAGCGGCTGGACTTCCTACGTGCCGCTGGCGGCGATCTCGAACAGAGGCCCGGGCCTTAATTCATTTTTTAACGGCCAGACGCTTTGGCTGGTGGGATTTATTTTTCTAATCACGTCGTCGTTGCTTGGTGCGATCAATTTCATTACCACCATCATTCAGTTGCGTGCCAAAGGGCTGACCTGGATGCGGCTGCCGTTTTTCGTTTGGGCGCAATTCGTTACGGCGTTTTTGTTGCTGCTGGCCTTTCCGCCACTGGAGTCCGCCATCATCATGCAGTTGATGGACCGCGTTGCGGCGACGAGTTTTTTCCTGCCGAGCGGTCTCATCGTCAACGGCGTGAAAATGGACATAAGCGGCGGCGGCAGTCCGCTGTTGTGGCAGCACCTCTTTTGGTTCCTCGGACACCCGGAGGTTTACGTGCTGATTTTGCCGGCATTCGGAATCGTTGGTGAAATTCTGGCCAACAATTCACGCAAACCGCTCTGGGGTTACAAATCGCTCGTCTTTTCCGTGCTCGTGATTGGTTTTCTGTCTTTCGTCGTCTGGGCGCATCACATGTGGCTCACCGGCATGGGAACGACGGTGAGCGCGTTTTTCCAGACGACCACGCTGCTCATCTCCATTCCGTCGGTCATCATTTTGAGCGCGTTTTTCATTTCGCTCTGGGGCGGCTCGATTCGATTCAACGTGCCGATGCTTTTTGCGACCGCTTTCCTGCCCATGTTTGGGATCGGCGGCCTCACCGGCATTCCGCTGGCCTTTAACTCGGCCGATCTCTATCTGCACGACACTTACTACGTGATCGCGCATTTCCATTACATCGTCGCGCCCGGCACGCTCTTCGGTCTGTTTGCCGGCATCTATTATTGGTTCCCGAAAGCAACTGGGCGAAGGATGAACGAGTTCTGGGGCAAAGTGCATTTCTGGCCGTCGCTCATCTGCATGAACGTAATTTTTCTGCCGATGTTTTTACAGGGTATGCTCGGCATGCACCGGCGCTGGTACGACGGCGGGCAGGGCTGGACTCTCTCCGGTGAACACATTTGGGGTCTGAGCGGATTTCAATGGAATACGCCAATCTCATGGGCCGCCTGGATCATGGGCCTGGCGCAAATTCCGTTCATTATCAATTTTTTCTGGAGCATCAAGCATGGAGAAAAGGTGAACGACAACCCATGGGAAGCGACCACGCTGGAATGGACCGCGCCGTCGCCGCCGCCCCATGGAAATTTCGTTACGACGCCCGTGGCTTATCGCGGCCCCTACGAATACAGCCTGCCTGGTAGTGAGCGCGATTTTACCATGCAAAACGAGCCGGTGGAACCGACCGAGCGCACGCGGCGCAAGACGATCGAGCACCCAGTGCTGGTGTAGCCTAACGAATGGAGATTCCGTACACAATTTCCACGCGGCCGGACACCGGCCTTTGGAACGCCAAGGTCGGCATCTGGCTTTTCCTCGCCTCGGAAATAATGCTCTTCGGCGGACTTTTCTCCGCCTACATTTTTTTGCGACTCGATGCGCAGCCGGGAGAATGGCCGCACGGATTGCTCAATGTGCCCGTTGGCACGATGAACACGGCGATCCTCATCATGTCGTCGGTCACCGTGGTGTTGGCTTGGGCTGCGCTCAAGATGCGCCGCTACCGTGCTTATTGGTGGTACATTCTGGCCACGATTTTATGCGGCGTGATTTTTTTGACCGTCAAACTCGTTTACGAGTGGCCGCAGAAGTTCGAACACTTCGGCGCTTACATTAAACCGGAAGCGCTCGAAAAATATGAACCGTATCTCGGAAACAAGCACGCGACCGAGAGAGGTCTGCCACCGCGTCTCGAGATCAGCGGACACCTGCACAATCACGCGGCGCTGAACGATCCCAACATCAAGGAATACGAAGTCGCGCTCGATCCGGTCAACGCCGATCCAACCAATCCCGCCATGGACCGGCCGCACTTTCTCTACGTCCCACCCACCGACAAAATCGCGAAGATCGAAAAGGAAGACGTGGAGCGCGCGACCATGTTTTTGCCAACGCACAGTGCATATTTTGCCAGCTATTTCACGATTACCGGTTTGCATGGAATGCACGTGCTCGGTGGCGTCCTCGTGTTCATTTACATGTGGCTGCCAGTCAGTAAAAGGCTTTACCAGCGTAATCCCGAACATTTGGCTAACCGCGTCGAGGTCTGCGGCCTCTTCTGGCACTTTGTCGATCTGGTCTGGATTTTCGTGTTCCCGCTTTTTTATTTGCTCTAAACCATGAACAACCCGCCTGACATTTCACAGGACCCGAGCGAGCACGAGGAATACGCGCACAACGTGCAGAAACACGTCAGAGGCTACTTGATGGTGGGTGCGCTCCTGCTCAGCTTCACCGCGATCACGGTCGCTCTTTCCTACGTGAACTTTGGCACGCCGAAGGCGAACATCGCGGTGGCCATGCTCGTTGCGACGCTAAAGGCGGGATTGGTCGCGGCAATCTTCATGCATCTCGCGGCGGAAAAACGCCTTATCTATCGCGTCCTCGTTTTCACCGGTTTTTTTGTGCTTGGACTCTTCTGGCTTATCTTTCTTGCGTGGTACGACTACCCGGTCGTTCGTTAAATGTCGCTTAAAGGTTTTCACATCGTCTTCATCGTGTTCTCAACACTGCTCGCGCTCGGAGTTGGAGGCTGGTGCATTTGGGTCGATCTCGTGGAAGGCGCGCCGATTTATCTTGCCGGCGCGATCTCCTCATTTGCCGCCGCCGTGGCGCTGGTCGTTTACGGTGTTTGGTTTTACCGGAAAATGAAACGGCTCCGCATCATCACATGAAAGCGAAAATTTTGTCGATCTTGTTACTCTCGATCTTGCCGATCGCACAGGCGATAGCCTGTCCGTTTTGTTACGGTGCAAAGGATGGAAAATCGACCGAGCACATGGCGGTCGCGATCTGGTTTCTCTTCGGCGCGGTCATGTCGGTGTTGGGCGGAATCGGCGCGTTCAGTTTTCATATTTGGCGCCACGGTCGGATGCCGCTCGAGCCGCATCAGGAAATCACTGACGAAGATTTGGAAAAGTATGAGTAGCCTGGCACTTATCAACGAATTCCTCGGCCAACCGCCCAACGCTTCCGAGCACGGTTACCAGATCGACCACATCATCGAGTTCAGCCACTGGTTCATGGGCGTGCTCTTCGTTGGCTGGTCGACGTTTTTCATTTTTGTTCTGATTCGCTTCCGCAAGGGTCGCCATCCCGCCGCCGATCATGAAGGCGTGCGCAGCGGCATCTCAACGCACCTGGAATTTTCCGTTGTCTTGATCGAGGCAGTTCTACTGCTCGGTTTCGCGATTCCACTTTGGGCAAGGCGGGTGAACGAATTTCCGGAAACAAAGGACGCGATCCTCGTGCACGTCGTCGGCCAACAGTTCAGCTGGAATTTTCACTTGCCCGGACCGGATGGGCAGTTTGGCCGGCGCGATGTCAACTTGGTCACCAATTCAAATCCTCTTGGCGTCGATCCGAACGATCCTGCTGGTAAAGACGACATTGTGACCCTTGGCGAACTGCATGTGCCGGTGGATCGGCCGGTAATCATCCAGCTTTCGTCCAAGGATGTAATCCACGATTTCTTCCTGCCGAGCATGCGCATCGCCGCGGACGCAATCCCCGGTTCGCTCATTCCGTTGTGGTTCAAGCCAATTAAAACGGGAACCTATGAAGTGATTTGCGGCCAACTTTGCGGGCTCGGTCACTACGGGATGAAGGGGACGCTGGTGGTCGATTCACCAGCGGATTATCAAGCGTGGCTCAAAGAACGCGCTGAGCTCGCCGGAACACAGAGCGCACCGCCACCAGGCGCGCCAAAAACGGAAAATCCAAGCGCCCAACAAGAAAACAAGCCGCCAGCGCCAGCAGCGTCTCCGAGCCCTCACGGATAGAGGGCCCCTCTGTAGCGGCGGTCTGTGACCGTCGCATTTATTTTTATCCCGGTTATTTTCCAACCGTGGGCAGATCGATCTCGAATAGTGCGACGGTCACAGACCGCCGCTACAACAAATGGTTGAATCGCTTCGCGTGGTTGACTGCAGTCGCGACCTTGTTTCTCATTTGCAGCGGCGGCATGGTCACGAGCAAAGGCGTCGGCCTCGCCGTGCCGGATTGGCCGACTACGTTTGGCTACAACATGTTCTTGTTTCCCGTCTCGAAATGGATCGGCGGGATTTTTTTTGAACATACCCATCGCCTGATTGCATCGGCGGTTGGGTTCCTCACTATCATCCTCGCAGTCTGGCTTTGGCGCAGCGAAGATCGAGAATGGGTGCGCAATCTCGGCCTGATCGCAGTCGCCAGCGTTGTTTTGCAGGGAGTGCTCGGCGGTCTGCGGGTGACACTGCTAAAAAATGAAATCGGAATTTTCCACGCTTGCCTCGCGCAAGCATTTCTCGGATTGCTCGTGGTGATTGCGGTGGTGACCACCAAGTTTTGGCGATCGCTTGCGGATGTAATTGTTGCCCCCCAAAATTTCGCGCCCATCAAAATGATCGCGTTGGCAACGACGATTGCGATTTATGTCCAGCTCGCTCTTGGCGCGACCATGCGTCATCAACATCGCGACCTGTCCATTCTCGATTTTCCGACCGCAAATGGCAGGTGGATTCCGGACACAAGCGCGACCGCGCTCGCGAAGATCAACGCCTGGCGGGAAGTGCGCGCTTTATCGGACGTGACGGCGTTTCAAATTTGGTTACAAATGGCGCACCGATTTCTTGCCGCGATCATAGCCATGGCTGTGATCGCGTTTTGTTTTCGTGTTTGGAAAAACGCTCGTCACATTGCGCCACTCAAGCGATTGTCGATCTGGTGGCTCATTCTATTGTTTGGCCAGCTTACGCTCGGCGCCTGGACGATTTGGAGCAACAAAGCCGCCGATATTGCCACCGCACATGTCGCGATGGGCGCGATCATGCTATCTTTCGGCGTGAGCATTTACGCGATTTGCAGGCGAATCTTGCCGGCGCATCCGAATGCAAGATCGGCAACGCACCCGATCGAACAGCGGGGAACCGCCGTCGCATGAAAACGGCTGCGATCGAGACTATCTCCGACGCGAGCGGCGCGCTGGCAGTGCGTAATCGAGCCGCGACCGATTTTGCCCAGCTCGTAAAAGCGCGTCTCACGTTGCTTGTCCTGCTTACGACCGCGGTTGGTTATTATCTCGGCGCGAAAAATCCGATCAATTACTTCGGGCTTTTTCACGTTGTGTTCGGAACGGCGCTGGCCGCAGCGAGTGCCGCCGCGCTCAATCAATGGTGGGAGCGGAGGGCGGATGCCTTGATGCACCGCACGAGAACACGCCCGATCCCCGCCGGAAGAATGCTCGCGCGCGATGCGCTCCTGATTGGCACGCTGCTCGCAATCGCCGGAATCATTTACCTCGCGTTTGCTTGCAATGCGGTGACCGCGTGTCTCGCGGCACTGACAATTATCTTATACATTTTCGCTTACACGCCGCTGAAACGAATCAGCACCACGAACACCCTGGTCGGCGCAATTCCCGGCGCGATTCCGCCGATCATTGGTTGGGCGGCTGCGCGGGGAACGCTCGATGCCGGTGCGTGGAGTTTGTTTGCGATTCTGTTTTTCTGGCAAATGCCTCATTTTTTTGCCCTCGCTTGGATGTATCGCGAGGATTATGCGCGCGCCGGATTTCGAATGATGTCGAGCGGTGATGAGACCGGAGCGCGCAGCTCCAGCCAAAGCGTTCTGTTTTGCATGCTGCTTCTCATCGTCGGAGCGGTACCGGCTTATCTCGGCGTCGCGAACGCAATGTACGTTCCGGTCGCGTTCGCGCTCAGCGGCTTGTTTATCGCTGTGGCCATGCAATTTCACCGGAGAAGAACCGCGCGATCGGCGCGAGCCCTCTTCATCGCATCGATCGTATATCTGCCGCTGCTCCTCGGCGCGCTGGTGCTGACGAAAACATGAACGCTGTCTCAATGCCATTGAATCGCGCGCCGTCTCGGAGCGCGCTCGTCTGGAGACTGGTGCTGCTCGGCAGTCCGTTGGTTGTCGCGACGGTGTTTTTCTTTGTCTGGCGCGCTCAAGTGAACCATTTCGCCAATCGCGCGGTCGAGTCCTACGGCACGGTTCCAGTTTTTCAACTCATCAACCAAAATGGTCAGCCTTTCGGCTCAGCCCAGTTGAACGGGAAAATATGGATTGCGGATTTTATTTTCACGACCTGTCCCGGGCCATGTCCGATGATCAGCACGCGGATGAGCGAGTTGCAAAAACCGTTGGAAAAAACGGACGTGCATCTGGTCTCGTTTACGGTCGATCCGGCAAAGGACACCCCGAAAGTTTTGCTCGGCTACGCGGAGAAGCTACAGGCTGAACCGGGTCGCTGGGACTTTCTCACCGGCGCGCAGTCGACGATTTACAGTCTTTCGCAGAAGGGATTCAAGCTCGCGGTCTTAGATGGGAGCGAGGAAATCGGAACGCCTGTGCACAGCACCCGAATGATTTTGGTGGATCGACATGGCGAAATCCGCGGCTATTACAACGCGACCGAGGCGGACGCGGTGACAAAGGTACTCGCCGACGCGAGCCATCTGCTGCGCGAGCAGCCCAAATAAGTTTAGCCTTGCGGTTCGACGTGAAGAACGCCCGGTCCTTCGTCGCAAACCAGCCGCAGGTAATCGCGATATTCGTTCTTCGGTAGGCGATCGATGATTGCTGCAAGATCGGACTGAGTGATGAAACCCATGCGGAGCGCCACCTCTTCGAGACATGCGATCTTCATTCCCTGTCGATGTTCGATGGTCGCAATGTAATTGCTGGCCTCGAGCAAAGTCGTTTGCGTGCCGGTATCGAGCCAGGCCATGCCGCGGCTGAGCAACTTCACGTGCAGCTCGTTCTGTTTGAGATAAAGCAAATTTAAATCCGTAATCTCTAGTTCGCCGCGCGCCGATGGCCGCAATGTCCGGCAGAGATCGACCACACGCTCGTCGTAAACATAAAGCCCTGGCACGGCGAAATGACTCTTCGGCCGTTTCGGTTTTTCCTCCAGACTGACGGCCTTGCCCGCGGCATCGAATTCGACTACGCCGTAACGTTGCGGATCGCGCACTTGATATCCGAAAATGCACGCGCCGCGGTCCAGCTCGAGAGCGTCGCGATAGAAGTCAAGTTTCCCATAGAAAATATTGTCGCCGAGAATGAGCGATGCGCCGGAGTGGCCGATGAATTTCGCGCCAATCAAAAAAGCCTGGGCGATCCCTTCCGGTTTCGGCTGCTCCGCGTACTCGATGCGGATGCCGAGTTGCGCGCCATCGCCCAAATAACTGCGGAGCATCGGCACATCTTTCGGTGTCGAAATGAGGAGTACTTCGCGCAAACCGCCCAGCATGAGCGTGGCGAGCGGATAGCAGATCATTGGCTTGTCGTAAATGGGGAGAAGCTGTTTGCAGACGATTTTGGTGAGGGGAAAGAGACGGGTCCCGGCGCCACCGGCGAGAAGAATGGCTTTCTTGTTCATGAGCTTGTTTTTGGTTTTCTCTCCGCGCTATTGCGGCTCCATCGCGCCAGCAACTCCGACCATTCCTGCCAGAAACTCGCTTGTCTGGTCAAATCGATCCCGATTTTTTCTTCGAGCCGCCGGATTGTTTTCTTTGGAAAAGAAAAACGGGATGCCTTGTCGAAGAGAAATGAACTGCCGCGACGAGGGATCAATTTGCGGTCACTCAGCCGTCCGCCCTCGCATCGGGGTAACGCGCTTTTGATCCAACTTTGCGGCAGTTCCGGTCGCGGCTCAATCGTGGCGCTGACTGTAACATCGACAATCTCGCGCAAGATGAGCGAACAGAGGAGTGCGCGCGAGCTGGTGGCGTGGAGGTGCGAAATTTTTTTCTCCGGGAGCAGCTTGCGCAATGCGAGAGCGAAACGCGCCTGTCGCAGGAAAATAGCGACCGGCGCGCGCTCGTCGTCGTTTGCTCGCTGCTGTTCCAATTTTTGCGCCAGGGCGCGGTTCGCCCGCCACTCTGCTTCGATTGCCATTGCATCGGGCAAAAATTCCAGCCGCCCCGCCCACTGTTCCATGGTGCGAGTAAAACGCGCCGAGGAATTCAACTCGCACACGAACGGCACGATTGAAATGTTGCGCCGCTTCATCTCGTGAAGCTCGTGCTCGAGGAGCGGCAAATCTTCGTCCGGCCAGCGATCGATCAAATAGGCGATCTGGTGGACGGAATGGTGAGCGGCTGGCTCCCGTCGCGCGATGGCCGACATCTTCAATAGTTGCAGCAACGGCGCGACTGTTTTCTCGATTCGAAAATGTTGCTCCATTCGTCCGCGTCCGGCCTGACCGCAGCGCCAGCGCAGCGCGGGATCGCGTATCAATTGCTCGAGCGCATCGCCCAGCGCGGTCGCGTCGCCCGGCGGTGCCAACAATCCTGTTTCCTCGTGTACGACTAATTCGGGAATGCCAGCGAGCCGGGTCGACACGACCGGGCGCGCAGCGGACATCGCTTCCAGAATTACGGTCGGGAAGACATCACTTGCGCCCTGGCCATCGACCACTGAAGCGAGTGCGAAGATGTCGGCAGCGCGCAGTTTTTCGAAAACCGCGCCTTGTGATAACGAGCCGAGCAAAGCGATTCGCGAAGAGAGGTTCGCCTTGTCGATCTCTGCTTGAAGATTTT
>Ga0193729_1000363_pt1 | contig 23217 bp, 17 predicted proteins | sample U1c2metaG_FD_143036 | JGI IMG/M metagenome (GOLD analysis project Ga0193729, IMG submission 143036) | Soil microbial communities from a riparian zone of the East river system, Colorado, United States - U1c2 | ecosystem: Environmental > Terrestrial > Soil > Riparian zone | place: USA: East River...
CATCGTCGCGAGGTGGTTACGCGGCGCACGATATTCGAGCTGCGCAAGGCCCGGGAGCGCGGACACATCTTGGAGGGCTTGGCGATTGCGCTCGCCAATATCGATGAGATCATCGCGGCCATCAAGGCGTCGCCGTCGCCCGCCGAAGCCAAGATTGCGTTGACATCGCGAACTTGGGCCTCCGGCGCCGTGCCCGACATGCTGGTGCGAGCCGGCGCCATCAACACCCGGCCCGACGGTGAAATTGCCGCATTGGGCATCGTCGAGGGGGGCTATCGGCTGACCGAAACGCAGGCGCAGGCGATTCTGGAGATGCGCCTGAACCGCCTCACGGGACTGGAGCAGGACAAGATCATTGCCGAGTTCCAAGAGCTGCTGGAGCAGATCCGCGATCTGTCGGACATTTTGGCGCGTCCCGAGCGGCTGCTGCAGGTCATACGGATGGAACTGGAGTACATCCGCGACACTTTCGGCGACAAGCGCCGCACTGAGATCCTCGTCAATCACGAGGATTTGACCACCGAAGATCTGATTTCGCCCGAGGATGTCGTGGTCACGCTGTCGCATGGCGGTTACGCCAAGGCGCAACCTATCTCGGACTATCAGGCGCAGCGCCGCGGCGGCCGCGGCAAGGCTGCCACCAGCGTCAAGGACGAGGATTTCGTCGACAAGCTGTTCGTGGCCAACACCCACGATACCCTGCTGTGCTTTTCGGACCGCGGCAAATTGTACTGGCTCAAGGTTTATCAGCTGCCGCAGGCCAGCCGCGGATCGCGCGGCAAGCCCATCGTAAATCTGCTGCCGCTTCAGGAAGGCGAGCGCATCAGTGCGATGCTGTCGATCAAGGAATTCGAGGAAGGAAAATTTGTCTTCATGGCCACGAGCTTTGGGACGGTCAAGAAGACCTCCCTGGCATTGTTCTCGCGGCCGCGGGCGAGCGGCATCATCGCCGTGGCGCTGGATCCGGGCGACAAGCTGGTCGGAGTCGCGATTACCGACGGCACGAAGGACATTCTGTTGTTCACCACCGCCGGCAAAGCGATTCGATTCCTCGAGGGGGAGGTGCGCGCGATGGGCCGGGAGGCCGCCGGCGTACGCGGCGTCAAACTCAGCGACGACCAGCGAGTCAATGCATTGATCGTCGCGCAGGACGGCTTCATTCTCACCGCATCGCAGAATGGCTTCGGCAAATTGACGCCGCTCGAGGATTTCCCGAAGCACGGCCGGGGCGGCCAGGGCGTCATTGCGTTGCAAATCACCGATCGCAACGGAATCATGGTCGGAGCGCTGCAAGTCAGCCTGGACGATGAGATCATGTTGATGAGCCAAAATGGCGTGCTGGTGCGCACGCCGGTCAAGGACATTTCCATCGTCGGACGCAACACCCAGGGTGTGCGTTTGATCCGACTCGAGGACGGCGATCAGCTCTCCGGCCTCGAGCGCATCGAGGGTCTGGCGGGGGATGGCGAAGATACTGAGGCTGGCCCCGAGCCCGCGGATCCCGAGCCCGCGGACCCCACCGTCGACGACGCTTAAGGACCTGCGCCGTGCGCGTTTTCAATTTCTCGCCGGGACCTGCGGTGTTGCCGCTCGAGGTTCTGGAGAAAGCGCGCGACGAATTGCCAGATTGGCAGAACAGCGGCATGTCGGTCATGGAGGTCAGTCATCGCGGCAAGGCCTTCGTCGAGGTGGCGACGGCGGCGGAGTCCGATTTGCGCGAGTTGATGTCGATACCTGCGAATTACAAGGTGCTGTTCATGCAGGGCGGAGCCTCAGCGCAGTTTTCCTTGGTGCCGATGAATCTTTCGACACCGCAAGCCACGGCCGACTACATCAACACAGGGCATTGGTCGCAAAAGGGCATCACGGAAGCGGGCCGGTATTGCCGGGTTCACGTCGCCGGTGATGCCGGCGGCGGCTACAGCCGCGTACCGCCGCAGCAGGAGCTGAGCTTCAGCGGCAGTGCTCGCTACGTACATTACACGCCGAACGAAACCATCAGCGGCGTGGAGTTCGGCTATATCCCCGACACCGGCGGCGTGCCGCTGGTAGCGGACATGTCATCCAGCATTCTGTCGCGCAGCGTCGATGTGTCAAAATTCGGGTTGATTTATGCGGGCGCGCAAAAGAACATCGGGCCCTCCGGGCTGACGGTCGTCATTGTGCGCGATGATCTCATCGGCCATGCGCGTGCCGAGACACCCCACGTGTTTGACTACAAGGCGATCGCGGACAACCAATCGATGCTGAACACCCCACCGACATTTGCCTGGTACATGGCTGGACTGGTATTCAAATGGTTGAAGGACGCCGGCGGCGTGCGGGGGATCGGCGAGCGCAATCGACTCAAGGCACAGACACTGTATGCGGCCATCGATGCTTCGCGTTTATACAAGAATTCGGTGGCGAAGGATTCGCGTTCCCGGATGAACGTCACCTTCACCTTGAGCAATCCGGACTTGGACCCGGTGTTCCTGGCCGCCGCGGCGGCGGCCGGCCTGCAGGGTCTCAAGGGTCATCGCGTTTTGGGAGGCATGCGCGCCAGCCTCTACAACGCCATGCCCATGGAGGGGGTCGAGAAATTGACGGCGTTCATGCGCGATTTCGAGAACCGCCACTCATGAGGCGCGTGAAGGGCAGGAAAGAACCGGCGCCTAAACCTCGGGCTACGGCCTCGGCAAAAGCACATCCCTCGAAGGGCGGCGGCGTTGATCGGGCCGCCGCGCCGGGCGTGACGCCCGCGGGCGCAGGTCTTGGAAATATTCGCGACAGCATCGATGCCATCGACGCGCGCATTCACGGCTTGCTCAACGAGCGCGCGCGATTCGCGCAATTGGTCGGCATCTCCAAATCCGCGTCCGGCAGGGCGGTCGACTACTATCGGCCCGAACGCGAGGCGGAAGTCCTGCGAATGGCGCTCAAGCGCAACCAGGGTCCGCTGCGCGACGAAGAAATCGCGCGGCTGTTTCGTGAAATCATGTCGGCATGTCTCGCACAGCAGGAACCTCTCAAAGTGGCTTTCTTGGGTCCGGAAGGGACTTTTACGCAAGCCGCCGTGCTCAAGCACTTTGGCAACTCGGTGCGGGCGCTGCCGCTGGCGGCCATCGATGAGATATTCCACGAAGTTGAGGCCGGCGTTGCGGACTTCGGCGTGGTGCCCATCGAGAATTCCACCGAGGGCACGGTCAATCACACGCTCGACATGTTCTTGTCCTCGGGCCTCAAGATCTGCGGCGAAGTGGAACTGCGAATCAGCCACTATCTGATGGGGAAGATGAGCGGCTTCGAGGCCATCAAACGCGTCTGCGCGCATCCGCAGGCCCTGGCACAGTGCCGCGCCTGGTTGGACGAGCAACTCCCCGAGGTGGAGCGCGTGGGCGTATCGAGCAATGCCGAGGGCGCGCGGCGTGCGCGCGATGAGCGCGGCACCGCGGCAATCGCCGGCCGCACGGCCGCGGAGATTTATTCACTGAATCTGCTGGCCAACGAGATCGAAGACCGGCCGGACAACACCACGCGCTTCCTGGTGGTGGGTAGAAAGCTGTTCAGCGCCAGCGGCGCCGATCGCACGACGCTGTTGGTATCGACCAGCGACACTGATGATTCCGGGGCGCTGTTTCAGCTGCTCGAGCCGTTAGCGCAACATCGAGTGAACATGACCCGGATCGAATCGCGCCCATCGCGCAGACGCAAATGGGACTATGTGTTCTTCATCGATATCGAAGGCCACGTCAGCGACCCGCCGGTGGCAAAAGCTCTGGCTGCGCTGGAATCGCGGGCCTCGTTGTTCAAGGTGTTGGGCTCGTATCCGCGGGCCGTGCTCTGATGCAGATGTTCGAAGCGCATCCAGCGATGCGCGTCTTTGGCACGATGACGGTGCCCGGCGACAAGTCCATTTCGCATCGAGCGCTGATGCTGTCCGGAATTGCCGAGGGCGTCAGCGAAGTCGCCGGGTTTCTGGCCAGCGAGGACTGTCTGGCGACTTTGGGCGCCATGCGCGCTCTGGGCGTGCGCATCGAGCAGCCGAGCGCCACTCACGTGTTGATTCACGGTGTCGGTCTGCACGGTCTGCAAGCCGCGGGCAGGCCCCTCGACATGGGAAACGCCGGCACCGCGATGCGCTTGTTCACCGGTTTGCTGTCGGCGCAGGCATTCGACTCCCGACTGATCGGGGACGCATCGCTCATGAAGCGGCCCATGGAGCGCGTGGCCAAGCCTCTGCGCGAGATGGGTGCTGACGTGCGCACGCATAACGGTACGCCGCCCGTCGACATTGGCGGCGCTCGGCGCCTGCGCGGCATCGATTACCGCATGCCGATCGCCAGTGCCCAAGTGAAGTCGGCAATCCTTCTGGCTGCACTTTACGCCGCCGAGCCCACGACAATAACCGCACCGGGCGTAAGCCGCGACCACAGTGAGCGCATGCTCGAGGGCTGCGGCGTGCGCATCAGCACCGAGGGCTTGAGCACGACGCTGCAGCCTCCGCAGCGGTTGCGCAACCAGAATTTGAGCGTGCCCGGTGATTTTTCTTCCGCCGCGTTTTTCATCGTCGCCGGGCTGCTGGCCGCTCCGGAGGAGGGCTTGCTGATCCGAAATGTGGGACTGAATCCGACGCGGACCGGATTGCTGGATATCTTGCGCAGCATGGGCGGCAGAATCGATATTTTAAACGCGCGCCAGAGTGGGGCGGAGCCGGTGGCCGATTTGCGCATCCGCGCCTCCTCGCTGCAGGGCGTCCGCGTCGGCCGGGACTTGGTCTCCCTGGCCATCGATGAGCTGCCGGTCTTGTTCATCGCAGCAGCCTGTGCGCGAGGCGAAACATGGGTGAGCGGCGCCGAGGAGTTGCGGGTGAAGGAAAGCGACCGCATTGCCGCGATGAGCGCAGGCTTGACGACACTCGGCGTGACTCACAGCCCCTTGCCCGATGGCATGCGGATCGAGGGCCGCAGCGAGGGTGCGGCATTTGGGGAGGGAGAGATCGACAGCTTCGGCGACCACCGCATCGCCATGTCATTCGCCATTGCGAGCCTGCGCGCTGCCGGGGCGATTACGATCCGCGATGTGGCCAATGTCGCCACATCCTTTCCCGGTTTCGTGGATCTGGCCCAGTCGGTCGGGCTCACCATACGTCAGGGCGCCATTTAGGGGCTTCGATGCAGGATGTCCCCGTTATTACCATCGATGGGCCGTCCGGGTCCGGCAAGGGCACGGTCAGCCGGGCGGTTGCCAAGGCGTTGGGGTGGTCGCTTCTCGACAGCGGTGCTTTGTACCGCCTGGTCGCCCTGGCCGGGCGCCGGGCCTTCATCAGCCTGGATGACGGTCCTGCGTTAGGGCAACTGGCGGGTCGAATCGGTATCCAGTTCGGCTCCGATTCGGCCGGAAATGAAGTGGTGTGGCTGGACGGCCAGGACGTCACCCGGGCCATTCGGACCGAGGAGGCGGGCAGTGACGCCTCCAAGGTCGCGGCCCTACCTGTGGTCCGCGCTGCGCTCTTGGACCGCCAACGGCGCTTTGCGGTGCCGCCGGGTTTGGTGGCCGACGGCCGCGACATGGGAACCGTGGTATTCCCCCTTGCAAGGGTCAAGATTTTTCTCACCGCCAGCCCCACTGAGAGGGCCCTGAGACGCTATAAGCAGTTGAAAGAAAAGGGGGTTGCTGCTAACCTTGCCGCCCTTTCGCTGGAGATAGCGGAGCGTGATCGGCGCGATTCCACGCGCACCGCTTCGCCTCTTGTCGCGAGCGCCGACGCCACCATGTTGGATACAACGGGTATGTCTGTCGATGGCGTGATCGGGCGCGTGTTGGAGATCGCCCGCGATTTTGTTTAGGTTGCGGCTTTCATTGGATCGATCGCCGTTTTTTAGGTTAACCCCTTTGGGCACGCAGGACCTGTGCCAGGGATTTAGTAAGAGAGAACATGACAGAAAGTTTTGCGGAACTGTTCGAACAAAGCATTGCGAGCCAGCGCATTCGTCCTGGCACCATCCTCAATGGACTGATCGTCGAAGTCGGCCAGGATTATGTGATCGTCAATGTCGGATTGAAATCCGAAGCGGTCATTCCATCCGATCAATTCAAGAATGAAAAAGGTGAAATCGAGGTTGTCGTCGGCGAAACCGTCGAAGTGGCCTTGGACAGTGTCGAGGATGGCTCCGGAGAAACTCGCCTATCGCGCGAGAAGGCAAAGCGCGCCAGAACGTGGACGCGATTGGAAACGGCCTTCGAGAAGCAAGAAGTCGTCATCGGCATCATTACCGGTCGCGTCAAAGGCGGCTTTACAGTCGAGATCGACAATGTTCGGGCATTCCTGCCGGGCTCCCTGGTGGACGTACGCCCGGTTCGCGATCCTTCTTACCTGGAAAACAAGCCGCTCGAATTCAAAGTCATCAAGCTCGATCAGAAGCGCAACAACGTGGTGGTCTCGCGCCGCGCGGTCGTCGAGCAGGAATACAGCGCCGAGCGTTCCGCGCTGCTGGATAATTTGCAGGAAGGCGCGGCAGTCAAGGGTGTGGTCAAGAACCTCACCGACTACGGCGCATTCGTGGATTTAGGCGGCATCGATGGCTTGCTGCACATCACCGACATGGCATGGAAGCGCGTCAAGCATCCGTCCGAAGTCGTGAAGGTGGGCGAGGAGATCGATGTACGGATATTGAAGTTCGATCGCGAACGCCAGCGCGTGTCGTTGGGCCTGAAGCAATTGGGCGCCGATCCCTGGCAGAATATTGCGCGTCGTTATCCCGCCAACACGCGTCTGTTCGGCAAGGTCACCAACATCGCCGACTATGGCTGCTTCGTCGAAATCGAAGAGGGCGTCGAAGGTCTGGTGCACGTCTCCGAAATGGACTGGACCAACAAGAACGTCAATCCAGCCAAGGTTGTGCACGTCGGCCAGGAAGTCGAAGTCATGGTGCTCGACATCGACGAGGAGCGCCGCCGCATCAGCCTGGGCGTGAAGCAGTGCAAGGCCAATCCTTGGAAGGAATTCGCGGACAACTACAACCGCGGCGACAAGGTCAGCGGTCAAATCAAATCGATCACCGATTTCGGCATCTTCATCGGATTGGCCGGCGGCATCGACGGTTTGGTGCATCTGTCGGATATTTCCTGGGACATGCCCGGCGAAGAGGCTGTGCGCAGCTACCAAAAGGCGCAGCAGGTCGATGCCATGGTGCTGTCGATCGATCCGGAGCGCGAGCGGATCAGCTTGGGGATCAAGCAGCTCGCCAAAGATCCTTTCTCGGCCTACATCGCTGAACATCCAAAAAACAGCGTCGTCAAAGGCGTGGTGCGCGAAGTGGACGCCAAGGGCGCAATCATCGATCTTGGCAACGGCGTCGACGGCCAGCTGCGAGCTTCCGATATTTCGCGCGATCGCGTGGAGGATGCCCGCCTGGTGCTCAAAGTCGGCGACGAAGTCGAGGCCAGATTTACCGGCGTGGATCGCAAGGGCCGCAGTATTTCGCTGTCGATCAAGGCCAAGGACATCCACGAGGAGCAGGAAGCCATGCAGAATTATCGGACCGATTCACCCACCGGGACGAGTCTGGGCGATCTTCTGAAAGAGCAAATCTCCGGCCAGGATTGATAAGGACTGAAGGCGGTCGCTGCGGATTCGCCGCGGCCGCCTCTTAAAGTATGTCTAGTGATGCGCACGGATCGATAATGACGAAATCGGAACTCATTGAGATCATTTCGGCGAAGCAAAAGCATTTGCCGGCGAAGGATGTGGAGCTGGCCGTGAAGCAGCTTCTGGAAATCATGAGCGACGCGTTGGCGACGGGCGAGCGCATCGAGATACGCGGTTTCGGGAGCTTCTCGCTGCATTTTCGCCCCCCGCGGCAGGGGCGCAATCCGAAGACCGGCGAGGCCGTCGCGCTTGCCGGCAAACATGTGCCGCACTTCAAGCCGGGCAAAGACCTGCGCGAACGCGTGAACGACGGCGCGGATCAGCCGATCCGCGACTAGCGCAGAATCTCCCAAGCCGGCCACGGGCACGTGTCCGATTTACCCCTGCTGACGTGGTCTTTGGTGCTTGCAGCGCTGGTGCTGGGCATTCTTGCCGGCCACTTCGGCTGGGGCAAGCGCTGGCCCGGATCCTTGAGCAAACTGCATCCTGACTATCTGACAGGACTTGATTACTTGGTGAGCGAGCAGCCCGACCGGGCGCTCGATATGTTCCTAAAGCTGATGGACGCCAATGCGGAAACCATTGAAACGCATTTCGCGTTGGGCTCGTTGTATCGCCGTCGAGGCGAAGTCGATCGCGCCATCCGTATTCATCAGAATTTATTGGCTCGCAAAGAATTGGCCCCGGAGCATCGCGAGCAAGCATTGCTGGCATTGGCGCAGGACTACTTGCGGGCCGGGGTGCTCGACCGGGCGGAAGGGTTGTTTCAGCAAGTGAGCGAAGTACCGCGGCTGCGTGCCAGCGCACTCGATGCGCTGCGCGGGGTCTATGAGCGGCAGCATGACTGGCAGCAGGCTCTGGTTGCCTATCGGCAATTGGCGCGCATCAAGGCAGCGCCGGCGCGCACCGTCGCCGCACACTACCTCTGCGAACTGGCGAGCGTGGCAATCGAACGCGGCGACATCGTCGTCGCGCGAGAGCTGCTGACCCAGGCGCGCGAGGAGGCGCTGCCGTTTCCTCGTGCAGCCCTCTTAGGTGCGCAGATCGCGGAGCGAGAAGCGCAAATGGATCTGGCCGTAAAGCTCCTGAGGCAGGCTCTTACGGAATCGCCGGCGCTTCTGCAGGAGGAATTGCCGCACTTGCTCAAGCTGGTGGGGCCCGCCGAGCGGGACGCCATCTTGGGCGAACTCGTGGCGCAAGCGGAACTTCGCGATTTCGAAGAGCTGAAGCGCCTGGTCTTTGCCGCGATTGCCGCCGACTTGGGTTCGGCTGCACCACTGCGTGCCTCGATTGAAAAAGTCTTCTCGCAAGACCCCACGTTGCAGGCGGTTTGGCAAGAAGGTCCGACGCAATCCGAGCGCATCGCGCAAGAGATCGGGGCGCTATTGGCGCAGGCGGAGAAATACCGCTGCAATGAGTGCGGTTTTTCGGGGCGCAATTTTTACTGGCATTGCCCGGCATGTCATTCGTGGGATAGCTTCGAGGCGTATGCGATTGTCAAGTTGCGCTAGATTTCGCCGCGGTGATTTGACGCAGCGCTTGTCCGGAGGGACGAGAGGTGTCGAGGCAACGAAAGGCAGCAGTTGCCTCGACACCTCTCCTCCCTTCGGACCGAGAACTGGGTGGTAATCATCACAGGCCGAAAAAGACACTCGACTCACAATTGCATCGCGCTCAATCGACGTGATGTTGGGCGGTCCTACTCATAGCTTGGAGCGATAGGAAGTCGGCAGGCAACTGCGCCTTTTTCCCCGTTGCCTGCCGCCTTCCTATCGCCCCATGCGCTGGCGTGGGAATCGTCCGACGGCGAAGCCAAATGAAATCCGTTATGCTTTATGCATGACACATCCAGTAAAAGCAGTTGTTTTTCCCGTTGCCGGACGCGGCACGAGGTTCTTACCCGTCACCAAGGCGAGTCCGAAGGAGATGCTTCCTATCGTGGACAAGCCGCTCATTCAGTACGCGGTGGACGAGGCGCTCTCGGCGGGTGCCGATACCTTGATCTTCATCACCGGTAGCTCGAAGCGCGCGATCGAGGATCACTTTGACTCGAATCCCGAGCTCGAGGCCGTGCTGCAGGCGCAGGGAAAACAAGATCTGCTCGATACGTTGCGCGGAATTCTGCCCAGCTGGGCTTCTTGCGTATACATCCGTCAACCCGCGCCATTGGGATTGGGCCATGCGGTGCTGTGCGCGCGGCCTGTGGTCGGGGATGCGCCGTTCATGGTGCATCTGGCGGACGATCTGATCGATGCAAAAGTCTCATGCCTCAAACAGATGGTTGATGTTTTCGACAAGCACGAGGGAAGCGTGCTGGGCGTGCAGAATGTCCCGAAGCAGGACACGGACAAGTATGGAATTGTGACGCTGGAGCGATCGATTGCGCCACGCGTCGGAAAAATGTCGCATATTGTGGAAAAGCCGAAGCCTGAAAAGGCCGCTTCAACGCTGGCGGTGGTGGGGCGCTACTTGCTGACACCGGCGATCTTTGAGGACCTCGCCAAAATCGGCAAAGGTGCCGGCGGCGAGATTCAACTCACCGACGGCATCGCCCGTCTCATGCTGCGCGAACCCGTGTATTCCTTCGAGTTCGAGGGCAAGCGCTATGACTGCGGCAGCAAGCTCGGATACTTGCAAGCCACCGTCGAGTACGGCTTGAAGCATCCGAGCCTGGGTCCTGAATTCGCGCACTATCTGCGCGACATGGTTCCAAAACTGTCCTAGCGGATACGGCCTCGCGACTGGCCGAAGCTTCGCGTTCCCGAACCGGATCCCGTGCCCGTGTTCGAGCGCGCGCCGGAACTCGGCGGCCGGCGCGAATCGCGGCGGTCGTTGTTTCCATCCCTGCGTCCACCGCCATGATGATTCTGGCCCCCATGTCGACCGTGTGCCTGCGCAGGGCGGCCTTCGCGAGACGGCGGCGGCGAGGCGGATTCCACGATCTTGAACACGGGCGTCGGCAGCGTCGGAATGCTGCGCTTCAGAACCCGTTCGATGTCCCGCAACAATCCCGACTCATCGGACGACACCAACGAGATCGCCTCGCCGTTGGCGCCGGCGCGACCGGTGCGGCCGATGCGATGCACGTAGTCTTCCGGCACATTGGGCAATTCGTAGTTGACCACTTGCGGCAACTCTTTGATGTCGAGGCCGCGAGCCGCAACTTCGGTGGCGACGAGGCAGGTGACCTGACCGCGTTTGAACATGTCCAGTGCCTTGACCCGGGCAGCCTGACTCTTGTTGCCATGGATGGCCGCGGCCTGAATGCCGGCGCCCTCCAATTGCTGCGTCAGGCGATTGGCGCCGTGCTTGGTGCGGGTGAATATCAGCACTTGACGCCACTGACCTTCCTGAATCAGATGCACCAACAGATGCCTTTTCTGTTCCTTTTGCACCCGGTATGCGCGCTGCTCGACCAGCTCGATCGGCGCGTTGCGCGGGGCGACTTGCACCGACAAGGGATTGTGCAGCAGGCGCTCAGCCAATCCGCGGATATCGTCCGAATAGGTGGCGGAGAACAGAAGATTCTGGCGTTTCTGCGGCAACAATTTAATGATCCGGCGAATGTCGGGAATGAAACCCATGTCGAGCATCCGGTCGGCTTCATCGAGCACCAGTATCTGCACCTTTGACAGGTCCACGGCGCGCTGCTGCGCAAGATCGAGCAGCCGCCCGGGAGTGGCAACCAAGATGTCGCAGCCGCTGCGCAAGGCGCTGATCTGCGGATTGATGCTCACGCCGCCGAACACCTGATAGGTGCGCAGCTGCATATATTTCCCATAGTCGCGCGCGCTTTGCGCGACCTGCGCCGCCAGTTCGCGGGTTGGCGTCAACACCAGCGCACGCGGCGCTCGGCTGCTGCCGTTCGCCTGATCGGCGGCGAGCAATTGCAGAATGGGCAGCACGAAGCCGGCCGTCTTACCGGTGCCGGTTTGTGCGCCGGCGAGAACGTCCCGGCCCGCGAGCACCGCAGGTATGGCCTGAATCTGAATAGGAGAGGGCGTGTCGTAACCTTTATCGGCGACAGCACGCATCAATTCGGGCAATAGCCCGAGATCGGAAAATGACATTATTAAACCTTTTTGAAAAAGTGGACTCGCACGACGGAGCCTTAGGCGTCCGCAGCGGTCAGCAGCGAGGAGGGTAAAAAAACGAAGTCGTCGAAGACGGACCGCGAGCTAAAGGTGGCACTGACCGAGCACCAACCTGTTTTAAGCTGCGCGCAGTATACATGCTTCGGTCAGTCGCGTCGAATCCGCCATGGCCGCAGCCCAGCGGTATCGCCGATCGCCGGCTGCTAGCCCACTAGGCTCTGCACCCGCGGCGCCAACCAGTTAGCCATGAATTCCGCGCCCGCGCCGGTCGGGTGTCCGGGCAGGGTAATGCTCTTCAAATTCGAGTTGGTCCCAGGCTGTGGGTTTGCCACAGTGCCGAGTCCATTGACGATCTTTGGTGCGCCGATGCCGCCTTCGTAAGTGTCGACAAAAGGCACTTTTCCGTTGATCTTAGGCAGAAGAGCCGCTGCCGCCGCGATGGCGGCATTGCGGGAAACATCGGACGCGCCGACCAAGCTTGAATTCGCATTGCAATCACCAAAATTGCCGACAAATATGGTGCTCGCGGTGGGGAATCGGGCGACAATTTGTTGCGCAACGTAGCTCGCCGCCGATTGAACCTGCGCATCGCTATAGCCGGTGTCGTTTCCTGATTCGGTCACCAGCAGGAAAAACGGCAAGGCATTGCCGGTCGAGTCGGTAGGCAGGTTTTCGGCCACGTCTCCCAGGTACGCGCCCAAGACGGTAATTGCCCCACCCGTCAGCTGGCTGCTGTCGACACTTATGGTTGCACCAGGTATTCCGTGACCGACGAATATCAGCGGCGTCCCGAAATCGCCGCGTGCCACAGTGAACTTTCCGCCGGCCGACGCAACATTGGCCAGAGCATTCAGGGCAGTTTGGATATCAGATTGAGCCGCATTAAAGGCGAGCGGCGTGGTGGTGCTGGTAACGCTGTTATAAAGAACACTAATCGTGAAGGTGCCGCCGGTGGCCGTGAGCGATACCCGCCAAGCCTCTGCGGGAGGCGCGATTTGATCTTGAAAATTCAAGCGCTCCGGAATAGTGCCGATGAAACCGGTACCCCCTTTACCGAGATTGATCGTCTGCCAGTTCATGGCAGCAGCAAAGATATCGATCAGATTCGCAGTGTTGTTTGGGCCGGCGTCGCCCTCCCAGAAGCTATCGCCGATTGCCATGAACTGTGTTGTCGCGACAAGCGGCGCAGGCGCAATGCTTCCATCCGAGCTGACACCGGCAAAGATTGCTTGCTCAATGGTGATCTTGCGTTGTCCGGAAACATTCCATCTGAAATGCAGGTACTTGACCGAACCCGTGGGGCCATCCAGGACAAAGGGCTGAGTGCCTTCTTGGACGACGTATTGCGTGGTGCTGTCGGGAGGCGTAGTCCACGCGGAGTCAACGGTGGCGATGAACGTTGTGCCGTCATAGCCTGTCACTTGCTTTACTTCATTGAGCACGCCGGTTCCGCCTGAGATCCGCACATAGTATTGGTTGTAATAACCAGAGACTGTGGACGAGGAGGCTGCCAATGTAATGGTGCTTGCGGCGCCACCCTGTGCGGTTCCGCTCATCCATGCCAGGCCGTAGCGTGCGACGAAGGTGTCGTTGATATACACCATCACGTTGTCGCCGATACCGTATTGCATGACGTCGAGCGCAGTGCCTGTGTGGTAGAAAGTCGTGTAGATCGTGCCCGGCCAAAGTGTATCCGCGTTTGAATTGGCCACGCTGACCATATTGAGCCGCGGAATTTGTGGACCCAGCTGCTTGATCAAGGAAGGCGCGGCGCCGCTGAAAGTAAATGCGGGATTGACGGCCGAGGAGCCGGTCAAATAGGCGTAATTTGTCGTCAGGCCATTGGTTGCGGTCGCGTCAAAAGTCACTGTCGGCGTGATGTCCAGCGTCGGCGGCGGCGGTGGGGGCGGTGGCGGCGCGGACGGGGGAGGTGCGACAGCCGACCCTCCGCCTCCACCTCCGCCGCAGCCGAACAACGGCACGGTCATGCCGACACCTAAGGCGATCAAGACCTCACGACGATTTGCACTAACGGCAGGCGCCGCGGAGGACTCGAGGTCCTTTGACAGATCTTTCACGCTCATTGATTTCACCCCTACTGTTGTTCTTCGCCAAAATATTTCTTCTTGTGCGGAGAAGGAATCTTTGGAGCGGATTCTAGCGAACGGTGAAATTGTTTTTTGCTACGTTATCTGACGGACTTTTCCTACACGCTTGAGGATGAGGGGACGCTTGATGACATAACCTGGCAATGGAATGCAATTTGAGCTTGGAGCCTCCGCCCAATGCGTTCAAGGCTCCGGGCCCTCCGGGCCCTCTACGGTAGGTCCTGAAGCGGCCCGAAAGTGCCCGGTGCAGCCGCACTTTGCAGCAATACACCCGGGTGCGTGGTGGAAACACCGCCTTGCATCGGATAGGTGACACCATTGCTGACCACGATGTCGAGCTTGCCATCGCCGTTGATGTCCGACACGGCAATTTCGTCGGCGTCCGCCGCCGGGTAAATGCTCGCGGGCAGGAACTTGCCGGGGTTGGCCGGATCGTGCAGCAGCACCGTGACCGACTGGCGTGCGCCGATAACGATGTCGAGCTTGCCGGTTCCCTCGAGATCCTTGACGACGATGGATTGCGGCCGATCCTGAGTAGCGATCGCATAGCCGACGGGACTCAGGAATGTGCCGTGATTCGCCGGATCTTGCAGCAACACGTAAACAGCCGGCGACATTCCGCCGGTGGGGCCGGGGTCGGTGATGAGTAGATCGTTGAGCCCGTCGCCATCGACGTCGGCGATCGCAATGAGGTTGCCGCCGACCACGTTGAAGTTGGGGGACTGCGTAAAGACGGTGACAGGTGCGGCGTAGGTCGTCGCCGAGGCGGCGCCGGTGTGCATAAGAACCTTGACGCCTACATTGTCGGTCAGCGCGACGTCGGCAGCGCCGTCGCCGTTGAGATCGCCGAGCGCGACCCAATTGGCGCCGCCGCTATAAAGGCTGATGGGTGCAGCGAAGGTCCCCGCAGAGGTCTGCACGAACAGCGACACGTTGAAATCGGCGGACACCAAGTCGGGCAAGCCATCGCCGTTCATATCCGCGATCGCAACCTGAGAGGCGCCCGGAGAATCAAGCGCGACCGCCGGATTGAAGGTGCCGGGGTTGGTCTTGCTGTTGAAGAACACATTGAGCGCACCGTCATCGAAGATTGCCGAGACCAAGTCCAATAACCCGTCAGCGTTGAGGTCGGCGCTGGCCAGATACAGAGCTTTAAATCCATCTGCGGTGGCAACCGGAGGCGCGAAGACCCCGGCAGCGCTGGACAAATACGCCTGGATGTTGGACGGGCTCGCCGAAACGGGCGGAAGAATGGTACTGAGCGCGACCACGTCAGCGAAGCCATCGCCGTTGAAATCGGCGCTGACAACGCCTGAGGAAAACTCGGTAGGCGTGAAATGACCGCATCCGAAACAACCGTGGTCATGATCGTCGCAGCTCGCCAGACGCACACGATGGCCAACGGCAATCGCAGTGAATTCTCAAGAAGAGGGTATAACATACGGATATTTCACCCCTTTTTTTAGCCATTTAAGGCATGTCTTCCGGCAACCAACGACCACCGGCTCGCGCGGCAGCCTATGCTGATTAGGACCGGCCGCGCCGTGTCCAAGTTCAATCGGCGCCCGCCAAGGTCTAGATTGCCGCGCTGGAGAAGAACCTTCCGGTCAACGTCGTGATTGTTCGCGAGGCTATACTGGTCGCCCCTTAACAAGAGCTACCGGAGATGTGGCCAATGACTCTTTGCACATGGCTGGCATGCGGCGCGGCCGTTCTAGCGACCGGCATTGCTGCTCTGTCGGCTCCGGTGAGAGCAGATGGGCGCTTTGAAATCACCGAAACAACCATCGCCGAGACTCAGCAAGCCCTTCGCGAACACCGGGTGAACTGTCATCAGATCGTCGACGGGTATCTCAGCCGCATCCGCGCATACGATCAGAGTACGCGCTTGAATTCCCTGGTCGTGCTCAATCCGAATGCGCTGGCTGAGGCCGACAAGTTTGATGCCGAATTCAAACTCACCCGCACAATCCGTGGACTGCAATGCATCGCCGTCATCGTCAAAGACAATTACGACACGACGGATTTGCAGACCACCGGCGGCTCGCTGGCGATGAAGGGATTCGTTCCATCCACTGATGCCTTCATGGTTCGCCGTCTTCGCGACGCCGGCGCCATCATTCTCGCAAAATCCAACATGGCGGAATGGGCCTTCAGCCCTTACGAAACCGTGAGTTCGATTGCCGGCATCACGCGCAACCCCTATAACCTCGAAGTGGTGCCGGCAGGGTCGAGCGGCGGAACAGCTGCAGCGGTGGCCGCGAATTTCGGTGCCGTTGGACTTGGCACGGACACGGGGAATTCGATACGCGGACCCTCATCGCATAATGCCCTCGTTGGGATTCGCCCAACCATCGGGCTCACCAGCCGCGACGGGATCATTCCCTTGTTCCTCAGCGCCGATGTGGGCGGCCCGATCGTGCGTACCGTTGAAGATGCGGCGGCGATGCTCGACGTCGTTGCGGGGTATGACCCCGAAGATCCCATCACCACGAATTCCGAGGGCCACATTCCGAAGTCTTACAAGACATTTCTGGATAAGAACGGACTGCGCGGCGCTCGAATCGGTGTATTTCGTCCCTACCTGGATTCGCCGACCACAGATCCTCAAATCAAAGCGCTGACCGAGAAGGCGCTTCGGGATTTGAAGTCGCGAGGGGCGGAAATCGTCGATCCCTTCGTGATTCCGAATTTCGATGAACTGACCAAGGATATCTACTGCGGCGATTTTCAATCCGATCTGAATCACTATCTGGCGAAGCATGGACAGGGGGCGCCTTACAGTAATCTGGCGCAGATCATCGAATCCGGCCTATACCTTCCTTACATCGAAGACCGCCTGAAACAAACGGCCGCCGCCAAAGCCGCGAGCGAAGCGGACCACACTCTTTGCCCGGATGTCTACCATAACAACAAGAAGATCGCGTTTCGCACCGCGATCCGCGCGGCGATGACACAATACAAAGTGCAGGCGATCGTCTATCCCACCTGGAGCAACGCTCCGCGCAAAGTGGGCGATGACAAGAGTCCCGCGGGAGACAACAGCCAGGTCTTGTCGCCGCAGTCCGGTTTTCCGGCAATCACGGTGCCCATGGGATACACCTACGACGTGCTGCCGGCGGGACTCACATTTCTCGGCGACAGCTTCAGCGAAGGCACGCTGATAAAATTTGCCTACGCCTACGAGCAGGCGACCAAGAATCGACACCCCCCGTCGAAGTTCCCGCCGTTGAATTGACTACCAGCCACCCGGAGATTTATTCATGGCTAGCGCATGTAAAACGCTGATCGTCAGCGCGATCGAGAAAGCGAAATATGTGTTCGGTTGGACGCTGGCACTGACGCTGGCGGGCTATTCGCAGCTGTTCGCGCAGCAGGCCGCACCGCATCCCATTGTGCTGCATGCAGCGCACCTGCTGGAAATCGACACCGGGCGCGTGATCACGCCGGGTGAAGTCTTGGTCGTCGGCGAGCGCATCACTGCCGTGGGCGCCGCCGTGTCGCATCCGGCCGGCGCGCAAGTGATCGACCTGGGCGACACCACGCTGTTGCCGGGTTTGATCGATGCTCATATTCATCTGTTTCTCCATCCGGGCGCCGAAGACTTGCAAACGGTCGAGGAATCGGTGCCGCAACGGACGGTTCTGGCGGTTCTCGCAGCAAGAGATGACTTGATGGCGGGCTTCACGGCGGAACGGGATATGGGCACCGAAGGCGCGGGATCCGCGGACACCGCGGTTCGAGATGCCATCAACAAGGGCTTGATTCCGGGACCACGGCTGCGGATCTCCGGCAACGCGATCGATATTCTCGGCGGCCACGAAGACGCCAATCGCTTCAATCCGGCGCAGCAGGTCTTGTCGAATGCAACCTATGCCAACAGCGCCGATGAGATCGTCGCCGCGATTCGACAGCAGCACAAGGAAGGATCCGATTTCGTCAAAATGTACGAGACGGGCCCAGATTCAATGCGTGACGGCGTGCTGCATACGCCCTATCAATACACCGTCGCCCAACTCAAGGCGGCCGTCGACGAGACGGCGCGTTTTGGCGGCAATGTCGCGGTACATGCCATGGGAGAACCCGGATGCCTGTACGCCGCTCAGGCGGGCGTGGCCTCCATCGATCACGCAACCCAGTTGAGCGATGAGACCATGCGGATCATGAAGGCAAAAAACATTCCGGCGGTTCCAACCTTTGCCATTTTCGAGTATTTCATGAATGCGTCGGAGGCGGGGGCGAAGCGCGAGCGCCCGATGTTTGAATACAAGATCAAGGAGTTCAAAAGGCAGATTGCAGCGGGCATACCGTTTGCCGTCGGCTCCGATGTAGGCCCTTTCCCCCACGGAACTCAGGCACGAGAACTTGAGTTGATGGTGAAGTATGGGATGAAACCGCTGGCCGTGCTGCAGGCGGACATGATCAACGGCGCACGCTTGCTTGGCTGGGCGGGCCAAATCGGTGAACTCAAGCCCGGCTATTTTGCCGACATCATCGCCGTGCCCGGCTCTCCATTGGAGGACATCACGGCCGTGGAGCGTGTCGCCTTCGTCATGAAGGGCGGCGTCATCGCAAGGCTGCCGCAGGACTCGCGATAGTCAGTGAGTGCGAGCGGCGTCAAGGCACTGTTCTTCGATGTCTTCGGCACGCTGGTTGACTGGAGATCCGGAGTCGCGCGCGAAGCGGAATCGGTATTGAAGCCGCTGGGATTCTTGTGCAACTGGCTGGCTCTCGCCGATGCCTGGCGCGAGCAATATCAACCGGCCATGGAAGAGGTGCGCTCGGGCCGCCTCGCCTATACCAAGCTCGACGTGCTGCATGGTCAAACGCTGAGGAGGATTCTGCCGCGATTTGGCATCGATGAACTCGCGGAAGCGGACTTGAACGAGCTCACCCTGGCATGGCATCGCCTGGACGCGTGGCCGGATGTGCAGCCCGCTCTGGCGAGGCTGCGGCAGCGCTTCCTCATCGCCCCCGTGTCCAATGGCAACACCGCGCTCATGTGCGATTTGGCACGGCGGAACGATTTTCGTTGGGACGCGATACTCGGCGCCGATACTGCGCGAGACTTCAAGCCCAAAGCCGCGGTTTATCTTGCCGCGGCAGAAGCGTTTGCGCTGGACCCCGGCGAGTGCATGATGTGCGCCGCTCACGGCAGCGATTTGCGGGCGGCGGCCGAGAGTGGCTTGCGAACCGCCTTCATTGCGCGGCCTGAGGAGCATCCCGTGCTCAGCGAAAGCACCCCAAGGATGTCGGTCGATCTGTCCTGCCGCACGACACTGGAACTGGCATCTCAACTGGGTGCATAGGAGAGATTGCGCCGCGTTAAGCGGCTTGCGCCTTTCGCTCGATTCTGCGGGCGGTCAAAATAACCTCGGTGTAGCCGTTGGGCTGTTCGCGCCCCTGGAAAATCAAATCGCAAGCCGCGTTGAAGGCCACATTGCTTTCAAAATTCTCTGCAAGGCGCCGATAAGCCGGATCCGATGCGTTTTGTTGATCCACCACCCGGGCCATGTTCTTCAGCGCCGTCATCACCTGCTCGCGGGAGCAGATGCCGTGCAGCAGCCAATTGGCGACATGCTGACTCGAGATTCGCAAGGTGGCCCGGTCTTCCATCAGCGCCACGTCGTAGTAGTCGGGAACCTTGGAACAGCCTACGCCGGAGTCTATCCAGCGCACCACGTAGCCTAAGATGCTTTGCGCGTTGTTGTTGAGCTCCTCCTCGACCTCCGAAGGGCTCCACTGCGGCGCGGCGACCAGCGAGGGCGTCAGAATCTCGTCCAGGGAAGCCCGGGTCCGCTTGGCAAGCTTGGTTTGCACTTCAGCGACATCGACTTTGTGATAATGCAGGGCGTGCAAGGTCGCGGCGGTGGGTGAGGGCACCCAGGCCGTGTTCGCGCCGGCCAGCGGGTGCGCTATCTTGGATTTCAGCATGTCGGCCATCAGGTCAGGCATGGCCCACATGCCTTTGCCGATTTGCGCGTGGCCACGCAGTCCGCAGGCCAATCCAATGTCGACGTTTTGCCGTTCATAGGCATCGAGCCAAACAGCTTTTTTGAGTTCGCTCTTTCGCGGCACGGCTCCGGCCTCGATGGACGTGTGGATTTCATCGCCGGTGCGGTCGAGAAAGCCGGTATTGATAAAGGCGACGCGTTGGCGAGCGGCGCGAATGCATTCCATGAGATTCACACTGGTGCGGCGTTCCTCGTCCATGATGCCGATTTTCACCGTATTGCGCGGCAGCCCGAGAAGATCCTCAACCGAGCCAAAAAGCTCATCCGCAAAGGCGACTTCCTCCGGCCCATGCATTTTGGGTTTGACGACATAGACAGATCCGGCGCGAGAGTTGCGCTGTGCACCCTCGCTGCGAAGGTCATGCACTGCTATCAACACGGTCACGGCCGCGTCGATGAGGGTCTCTGGAATCGGCGCGTCGTCCAGTGTTACCGCACGGGTAAGCATGTGATGTCCCACATTGCGTACCAACATGAGACTTCGCCCCGAGAGGATCAGATTCTTACCGCTCGGCGTTTGGTAGCGGCGATCTGAATTCAAGCGCCGGATGATCGGGCTGTGGCCCTTCTCGACACGCGCCTCGAGACTGCCCGTCATCAATCCCAGCCAGTTTCGATAAACGTGGACTTTGTCGTCTGCGTCGACGGCGGCGACCGAATCCTCGCAATCTTGGATGGTCGTTATCGCCGCTTCCAGCACGACGTCGCTGATGCCGGCCGGATCGTCGCGGCCGATATAGTGAGTACGGTCCACGTGCAGTTCCACGTGCAGGCCGTGGTGAATCAGCAAGAGAACCGTCGGCGAGCCGCTTTCGCCTTGGAAGCCGCTGAAGGAGGCCGGATCTTTTAGATGCGTGGACTTGCCGTTTTTCAATTGGACTTGAAGCCCGCTGCCTCCCGCACGGTAGCTCACCGCATCGCGATGCGAGCCGTCGGCGAGGGCGAAGTGTTCATCTAGAAAATCGCGCACGAAGGCGATGACCTTCGCGCCGCGCTGCGGGTTGTACTTGCCGCCGCGAGGCGCGCCATCCTCGGGGATGACGTCAGTCCCGTAAAGCGCATCGTACAAGCTCCCCCAGCGCGCGTTGGCGGCATTCAGCGCATAGCGGGCATTGCTGACCGGCACCACCAACTGCGGGCCGGCAATGTGGGCGATCTCCGCATCGACGTTCGATGTGCTGACTGAGAATGCTTCCTTCTCGGCGACCAAGTATCCAATGTCGCGCAGGAACGCCTTGTATTTCGATCGATCGAAGTCAGGGCCGGGATTGAGGCGATGCCAGGCGTCGATCTTCGCCTGCAGCTCATCTCGTCGACGCAGCAGCGCGGCGTTGCGAGGCGCGAACGCGCGGACGAGTGCGGCAAACCCGCTCCAAAACGCCTGCGCTCGTATGCCGCTGCCGGGGATGGCTTCGTCGTTGACAAACTCGTATAGAGCCTTGTCGATCTTGAGCTGATCTACGCTAACGGTCGCTCTCATTGCTGGAATTCCTGGGCCTGGACCAGCCACCAATGCTGCGGGCATTGCAGCGGCAAATCAATGGCAAATCGCAGATAGGAGTGGCAACTTGCTGCGGCAGCGAAGGGGAATGCAGCTAGATGCCGGGGTAAAACGATCCTGGAAAAAAAAACCAAGGATTCCGTATAATGGAGCCAGGAAACAGCACAACCTTGCGCACCGCGTGAATGAGTGCAATCAACGCCGGCACCGACCGGGTACAACTGGTTACTTGGAGCGATTTTTTGGAATCAAGCGAAGTGGAGCCGTATACGGATGTATTGCCTGTGCCTGTCCTTTGACCACCGTAGCTGTGTGCATCTGCACGTTCAAAAATCCCGACGGATTGCGCGACCTCTTGCAGGGGTTGGATACTCAGCTGCTCGAAACGGTGCGTGACGAGGACCTGACCGTCGCAGTGGTCGATAACGACGCCGGCGCGTCAGCGGCCAAAGTACTCAAAAGTTACGCCGCCAGCGGCCGTTTCAAGCTCTCCAGCCTGAACCAGCCGAAAAGAGGACTTTCCAGTGCCCGCAACAGCGCTCTGCATTTGGCGTTCGCCTCGCAAGCCGACCTGTTTGCGTTCCTGGATGATGATGAGATTCCGAGCGATCGGTGGCTGCAATCGATGGTCGACTGCTTTAAAGAGCCGGGTAATGCCATCATCGTTGGACCTCTTGAGCCGCGATTCGAGGTCCCGCCGCCTCGATGGATCGTCGCGGGGGATTTTTTCCATCACCGCTTCACGGACTCCAATGATATAGCAGGTTATACCGGCAACGTGATGATGAGAACGGCCGCGATTGCCGCATCCGGCGTACGCTTCGACGAGGCTCTGAATGCCATCGGCGGCGAGGACGTGGTGTTTTTTCGCGCGTTGCGCGCTCGCGGATTTGACATCAAATGCAGCCCCGGCGCGCTGGCTTACGAATCGATACCTCGCGGCCGCGCCTCACTGAAGTGGATGATGCGGCGTTGGCTGCGAGCGGGTGCGACAGGCACTCTCCTGATGGGAAGCGGCAATGTAGGCTGGCGCAACCGAATAGCCAATGCAGCACGCGGCCTCGGCCGCATCGGCGCGGGCTCAATCATGGTAGTTGTTACCGCAACGACACGCGGCCGTCGAGATTTTGCCGCGGTCGCCCGTTCAATAGCAACCGTTTGCCGAGGCGTGGGCATGTTGATTGCGGCATTCGGAATCTCGTATCAGGAATACGGCCAGGGCTATCGTCGCGACACATGATCTCGAATGAAAATAGAGGCAATGCTATGGATCGTGGTCTTGATTTTGATTGCGCTGGCGTTTCTTTTTCCGAAAACTCGAGCGTTTAGCCTCTCCGCCATTGGCGTCGCCATTCTCGCGATCGTCGCCATCGTCGTCATTGCAAAGCGCGGAGAACCGATTGCGCCTGGAGCCGCGGCGCCCCCGGCGGTTGAGCAAAAGCCCGTGGATTTCGAGCGCTTTCATATCGAGAATTTGGACAAGGCGGATCCGGAGGCAAAAAACCGCATACGCGTGGAGGAAATTCGATTCGATCAAATACGCGCCGAAGCTGGAGTGGACCGCGGCAGCATCGGCAGGGTTGTGGCGCGGCTTTACAACGACTCCGCGACGTACACATTGACCGACTACGGCTACTATCTTGTTGTGCAGGATTGCATCAGAGCCGTCTGTACGACGGTCTTCGACCAGCATGGACTATCCGCTGCGTTGGTGCCGCCCAACCAAGCGCGAGACGTCGAGATTGCAATCCGGGACGGAAGTACGCGTGGCCTGTCACCGATCAAAATACTCGGAACTGCGAAGGTCCTGCTCACGCCTGCCGCCACGCGCGCCCAACCCGCGAGCGGCCCAAAACCCATCGACTAGCGC
>Ga0193729_1000364_pt1 | contig 23216 bp, 22 predicted proteins | sample U1c2metaG_FD_143036 | JGI IMG/M metagenome (GOLD analysis project Ga0193729, IMG submission 143036) | Soil microbial communities from a riparian zone of the East river system, Colorado, United States - U1c2 | ecosystem: Environmental > Terrestrial > Soil > Riparian zone | place: USA: East River...
GACGTCAAGGGGCGCGTGACTGACTTCGGGCGCAGGACGGCCGATAAGATCGATGCGTCTCGCGGGCCGGCGGCTGATTCGTTGAACAGGACGGCCTCGGTCCTCCATGCGCAGTCCGACCGTGTCGCGAGCGCGGCGCATGCCACGTCCGACCGTGTCGCAAGTGCAGCCCATGCTACAGCCGATAAGCTGCAGGCAACGGCCGAATACGTCCGCGATCACGATTTCAAAGAGATGGCCGATGACGTAACCGACTTGGTAAAGCGTTATCCCGGCCAGTCTCTGGCAGCAGCGGCGATCCTCGGGTTTCTTCTGGCCCGCGTGATGCGCAGCAGCGACTAAGGGTCTGCTGAGGGAGCCAAAATGACGACTCAAAACGGCAGAAGTGTGCCTGAAGTTCTTCAAGACATCGTCGGCAATATTGAGGAGATTATTCGCTCCGAATTTCGCCTGGCGAAGGCTGAAGTCAAAGAGGAGGCCTCTCAGGCCGCTCCGCCGTTAAAAATGATGCTCGTCGGGGCGGGCATAGGATTCTACGCCCTGGGCTTCCTCTTGTTCACCCTGGTGATGGGACTTGCCACGATGGTGGTCACCTGGTTAGCAGCGCTCATCGTGGGAGCGGTGCTAGGTCTTATAGCTCTTGTGCTCATCACCACGGCGTCCAAGCGGCTCAAGCAAGTGAACAAAGTTCCTGAACGAACGATCGAAACGATGAAGGAGAACGTACAATGGGCGAAAAACCAGATCAAATAGAGCGACACATTCAACATCAACGCAGCGAGCTTGAAGACAACATCAGCGAGCTGGAGGAAAAAGTTAAGAGCGCTTTCGATTGGCGTACGCAGTTCGAAGAGCGACCGGCGATCATGCTCGGAGCGGCATTCCTTGGTGGCGCGTTGCTTTCCGCGTTAGTGCCGAACATGTCGAGCGGGAGTTCAAAGGCTTCTTCGCGGCGAAGCAAGTCGTCGATCGACCCTTGGACGCCGTACACGAATCGCGAGACTCCCTATACCTCACCGCAGGCGGAGTCACCGTCGACGGGTTCTTCCTTTTCAGGCGGCTACTCGGCTTCGAAGACTGGCGAAACTTGGGAAAACCTGAAGAACGCGGCGATAGGGATGGCCACGACTCGTATCAGCCAGTTCATCGAAGAGCTGGTTCCAGGCTTTTCGGAACATTACAACAAAGCTGCCAGCGGACGGCCAGTTACGCCGTTCAGCTCGATGCCGAGCGCAGGTGGGAGCGGATCGAGCGAGAAGAACTGGCAGAAACCTAATGGCGGGTCGGATTACGCGTCACACTCGTAACGTCGCATTTCTAACTGGGACACGATCAAAACAGCAAATGCAAGGCGGCGGATATGCTCCGCGGCTTTTTTATTTTGGATGAACCAGAATTCTTGCTGACCCATCGAGGTCGTACTGATACTACAAAATGTGCCCACCGCTACATCGTTTACCTGATGGCACCCGAGACACATTCCCCTTACTGTCCCACCATCTCTGAGGCGCCCTGACGGGCCGTCAAGAATTTATCTTAAGGAGACAGGAGAATGGACTTGCTTTGGACAATAGCAGTTATCCTCGTGATTCTGTGGCTGCTCGGTCTGGTCACCTCGTACACACTGGGTGGCTTCATCCATATTCTGCTGGTCTTGGCGATCATCGTCATATTGATCCGGGTGATCCAAGGGCGCAGACCAGTCTGAATTTCGCGCGGGATTTTTGGCTTGTCCGCGGAAGAAGATGACTTAAACTCAATTCGCCGTTGTACGTAACTATAGTGCGCACCCGTCGCTTCAAATATGGGTGCGCACTTGTTTGATGTTGTGAATTTTTTGGACGATAACCCCGCAACCGAGGAGCGCACCATGACAGACGGTAATAAGGCGGACGATAAGAACAGCGGATTACTGGTAAGCGTGGCCGAGACCATCGGTTCAACATTGGGGAGCCTGGCCGCCAAGGCCGGAGCCGCGCAAAAGTCGATAGGCGAAACCACAAGCGAAGTGGTTCGCAAAGTGACGCCCGGTAAACGGAAGACCGCAGTTAAGCAAAGCAAGAAAGCGCCCGCCAAGAAGAAGTCTGCGAAGCGGACTGCGAAGTCAGGCCGATCCGGCAAGCGCGCCTCAGCGGCAAAGAGCAAGCGCTCGCGCGGCCACTAATTTTTCAGACATCAGAGCTTTTCCGCGGTGGAACACCCAATCGCTGCGATGATTTACTCATACCTTAAAGCGATGACGGGATTGACGTGCGTGGCGCGCCTCGCTGGAATCCAGCAAGCCAAAACTCCAATAATCAACAACAAGAATGGCACGACCACCAATGTTAAGGGATCGTGCGCGGACACTCCCCAGAGTTGGCTGGCAATCAGCCTGGCCAGCACAAAGCTTACGCACAAGCCGATAATAATCCCTAAGGCGACGAGCCGCAGCCCAGTGCGTATCACCAGACTCTGAACGTCTCCGCCATTCGCTCCTAAGGCCATTCGAATGCCAATTTCGTGGGTGCGGCGGGCAGTGGTGTAGGCAATCACGCTGTAAACGCCGATGGATACAAGAATCACTCCGACTAACGCGAAGACAGTCACCAGCAAGAATCCGAATCGAGGCTGCGAATAAGAAAAGGAGTTGATGAAGTCTTCCATCGTGCCGGTGAATGTTAACGCCACGCTGCGGTCCGTACCCCAAATCTCCTGCCGCATTGCATTCATCATCAGCATTGGATCGCCGGCGGTACGAACCAGCACCCCTCGCGCCGCGGAACCGGTAACCGTGTAGGGTACCCAAGTTTCCGGCTCGATCGGATCCTGAAGGCCGTGATTTTTAACGTCGTCGACGATGCCGATCACTTCATACCAGGCATCGGGTTTTGGATCCGGGAATTTCTCAAGTTGAAGGATATGGATTCGCTTGCCGATGGGATCTTCATCGCCAAAATACTTGTGCTGAAAAGTTTGATTGATCACCACCAGTTTCCGTGCGTTGTTGACTTCCGACTCCGTGAAGCCGCGCCCACGCAGGAACTGGATGCGCAGCACCGTAAAATATTGTTCGCTGCAAAGCTGAAATAACGAGGTCCACGTTTGGTTGTGTACTTTACCGGGAATTTCGATGTCGGAGGGAATACCGCCGTACGGTGGAAGCGTGCTTGTTTCCGTGGCCGACACCACACCTGGCAGTGAGTTCAGGCGCTGCAGCAGAGGTCGAAAGAATCCGGCGACCTGAGCTGCAGATTTATAGCGGTCCTGCGGCAGCGGCAGCCGCGCGACCAGTATGTGATCCGGGCGCAGTCCAAGTTTCACCTCATGCAGCGCCGCGAAACTGCGCATCAAGAGTCCTGCGCCAATGAGAAGCGTGAGCGATAGGGCCACTTCAAAAACGATTACAGCGTTGCGGATATTGGCGTGGCTGGAGCCACCGCTCGTTCCTTTACTGCTGTCGCGAAGAGAATCGTTCAAGTTGCGGCGGGAAGCCTGGAACGCCGGAGCCAAACCAAAAATCAATGCGGTGAGAACGGCCACGGCCAGGGTGAAGAGCAGTACTGCGCCGTTCATGCGAATGACGCTTTCCGCAGGAATAATGTTGGGCGGAATGATGGCGATCAATCCCTTAAGGCCGGCCCAGGCGAGCAGTGCGCCGAATAAGGCGCCTCCAATGGCGAGCAACATGCTCTCGACCAGGAGTTGTTGAATCAGGCGGAGTCGCCCAGCCCCGAGTGCCGCGCGCACCGCGAATTCTTTTTCACGCGTGGTGGCCCGCGCCAGAAGCAGATTCGCGACGTTGCCGCATCCGATGAGCAGCAGCAATCCAACCGCAGCCAGCACGATGAACAAGGTGGTACGAAATTGACCGACCACCCCATCGGCCAGAGACATGAGCTGCACAGAAAAATGTTTGGGGTAGTCAGTGGGATGTTGGGTGGCTTGCTGCTTGGCGAGTACCGCGAAGTCGGCGGCACCCTGGTCCGTGGTAACCCCGGGCTTCAAGCGTCCCAACATAAACCAAAACACCGGAAACCCGTTGAATGTTTCACCGCGGACGGGAGTCTGGGGAAGCCACATGTCGGCGTCGCCCCAGGCAAAACGAGGAGGCATGATTCCCACGAGAGTGCGTGACACCCCGTTCAACGTGAAAGTCTTGTTGAGGATCGAAGGATCGGAGCTGAAACGGCTTACCCACGTTTTGTAACGCAATACGAAGGTAGGTGCCGCGCCAGGCTGGTAGTCTGCGATTTGCGCGGCACGTCCCAGCAAAGGCTGAACGCCCAGAAATTCGAAGGTATTGGGCGTGATGAGCATGCCCACGAAACGTTCGGTACCCTCACCGGAGGTATAAAGCACATCCGTTTGAGCCATCCCAATGGCGTTTTCGAACACGTGGTTCTGCGTCGAATAGTCCAGGAATTCAGCCCCGCTAAAGGCCCCACGGCCGCCCGGGTTGCTCTGGTCGGTGTCATGAATTACCAGGGACATCAAGCGTTGCGCTGCTGGGTAGGGAAACGGCTCCAACAGGATATTGTCTATCACGCTGAAAATTGCAGAGGAAGCCCCGACCCCCAAAGCCAGGGTGATGATCGCGATGGCGGAGAAAGCGCGGCTTTTCCATAGCGTGCGGGCTCCGAAGCGGAGATCCGAACCTAGTGACTCGAGCATGGATTTCTCCTGCAATCCTGTCGACGGCGGTGGTGACTATCCTTGAGACGAATTACTCTGAAAAAAGTTGAGTGCGAGCAGATCTTGTCTCTCTCAGAAACGCGGAGAGAGGGTGGAAAGTTCCAGGCAAAAGTTTCAATTGGGAAAAAGGCTACCGCGCGCTGGTAGACACGCGGCGCGTTACGTAATCGTCGATATACGCGTCGAAGAGCTCATTAAGACGCTGGGTCACCGGGCCTGGGGCAGCGGCGATTTTGTGACCGGCAATCTCACCCACTCCAATAACATTGCGGTTCGTTGACGAAATGAAAACTTCGTCCGCGGAATACAAGTCTTCGGGGTGCAAAGATTGCGCCGCAACGGATACGCCGGCTTCAGGAGCGATTTCCATCAAAATTCCGCGAGTCACGCCTTCAAGGCATCCGGAGCTTAGCGGAGGTGTCAGCACCTTGCCATTTTTCACAGCGAAAATATTGGCGGAGGTGCATTCGGAGACTTCGCTGCGTTCGTTCAGCAGCACAACCTCGTCAAAGCCTTCCTTGGCGGCTTCCGCCACGGCCCAGACGTTATTGAGCCAGGAAATACTCTTGACCCCCGAAAGCGCGCCAGCAGCGTGGCGGCCATGGGCACGCAGTCCCAGGCGGGCAACGTTGGCATACTCAGGAAGACCAGCCGAACAAATGAGGAGATCCACTTGAGGACGCGGTTCGTCGCTTTGCCAAAATCCCACGTTGTTATAAATGAGGTAGATCCTGGCGCAGCCTTCGGTAACTTTGTTGGCGCGGATTACTTCGTGAAGATGCATGCGCACTTTGGCTGCCGCGTAGGGCATCGGCAGGCTAATGATGGCAGCATGTTTGTCTAGCCGGCGCCAGTGGCGTTCGTACGCGAAAGCCTCGCCACGCGCTATACGTATGGTTGTAAAGATGCCCCAGCCGCAGATGAGGCCAGCCTGGCCCATGGAAAGGCGGGCTTTCTCGATGAGTAACAAGCCTTCATTGTGAAAGATGTGGCGATGAATCAACGAATCCTCGCGGAGACCTGAACGGTCATTGCACGATTATTGTAACCGATAAAATGGCGCAAAAACTTGAGTTGCCGCTTCTTGAAACGCGGGAACAGGTCGAAGTTAAGAATCAGCTTAGGGCTCAGCTATTTTGTCGACGGGGTGTCGCAGGTCTCCGGCACCGCGAGAACTTGCCCTGTGTAGATAAGATTTGCGTTCTGAATCTCAGGGTTAGCTTTGGCAATGCAGCCCCAGAAGCCGCCGAAGCCCAGCTTTTTCCGCGCAATTTTCCACAAGCTGTCGCCTTTGTGCACGGTCACGTTGGAATCCGAAGGCGTAGTGGGGGCAACCGGAGCAGTTGCCGCAACGTTGATTGGCGTGCCTGGCACAATGTGCTGCGGATTGACGATGCCAGGATTTATCGCCGCCAACTCATGCCAGCGGTGGCCGTCGCCCAAATTGATTTGCGCCAACTTCCACAATGAATCGCCATACTTCACGATGATGCTGCGTGGTGCTGACGCGTTCGAAATCGCTGGAGCCACGAGTGTTGGTTGTGTAGTCGGCGCAACAAATCCCGGTGCCGGCAATGAAACGACCTCTGGGTTTGCAAATACTGGAGCAATTGGGGCCTCATGCGCTGTCGGTATAAGCATGTTCGGTTTCGAAACAGCAAACGTGATCTTCGCCGCGACCGTCCGCGAAGCGGAAAACGTCTTAGCGGTGGGCGCCCGGTTAGGCGCTGGTGCCGGAACGATAGGTGTCGGCGGCACCACCAGCGTATTCAACCTCAGCGCAGTCAAATCGGTATTTGGGAAGACCGGTGCGGCAGGTGTGTTATACGGCACCGGATCTACCACGTGCGGTCGTGGTACTACGAATTCCGTCTTGTCATAAGCCAGCACAGCATTCGCAACCGGAAGATGATATTCCGCGAGCTCGCTCGTTTGCGAATGGTTCAACTCTTTCATGGCGCGGTACATGCGAGCCACATCGCCCAGAGGAAGATGTTCCAAGGCTTGAACGTCTAAGGTAGAGGCGGCTTCGGCTCCGGGTGCTACCGCGTCGCGCCTCTTCGCGGCCAGCAGCTCCTGATCTTCGCGAGTAAGAATTCGAGCGCGCTTTAGATCTTCTTCGGTGTAGACGTGTTTCTTATGTTTGGTTTGCTGAGGTTTATGGGCTTGAGCCCGGCGCGCCACTTCGGCCACGTCCTGCGCCCAGATTGGCGCTCCGGCGGCAATCGCGCAAGCTGCGAACAGAATAGCTCCGGCGTGCAGGCGTTGCCTGGACCGATCCCATGCGGTGACATTAAAGTTCGGCAATCTTTGGTTGTTTTGTTCGTAATTTTTCACGGCATACCCCAAGAATTAAGCTTGGAGCCAGTTTATCGAAGGCCGGAGAGCGTCAAAAAATCGATTCGCGAGAGTGCTCTGTTCGATATGGAAACATTCGACACCAAAATTCCGCGTTCGGAAATCATGACGGCGAGCCATTTTTGTTATTCGCAATCACTGCCATCACAGTATTGCGGCACAAGCCGACGCTCCTCCAATGGCTGCACGGAGTGCGAACTTGACGTAACATGTCTCCGCCCAAGTTACTTTCACGAGGTCACTAATGAAGGATGAATCAGACGTGGACGGCGAATCGCCGTTGCGCAAGACTTCGCAGCCGGATGAGCGCGAAGACCACAACGTAGCCGATCCCGAACTTCCTGCGCGGAGAAAATTTATCCAAGCGAGCCTCCTTGCTGGAGCGTCCGCAGCGGTGCTGTCTTCAAATCCTGTATCTGGTGCATCTCTGAACATTTCGCCGGCGTTCCAAACAAAGAGCTCAGCCGGATCGTTCGAACTTGACGAGATTACCGTTGGCGAACTGCAAGAGGGCATGACCTCCGGGCGTTTCACCGCGCACTCCATCACTGAAAAATATCTCGCGCGTATCGAGGCCATCGATAAACATGGTCCGGCCATAAACACCGTCATCGAAGTAAATCCCGACGCGCTCGAAATTGCTAAGGGACTCGATAAGGAACGCAAGCAGAAACGTCTTCGCGGACCGCTACACGGCATCCCGATTCTGATCAAAGACAACATCGATACTTCCGATCGCATGATGACTACTGCTGGTTCACTTGCACTGGTGGGCTCCAAGCCGCCGAAGGATTCCACGGTGGCGCAAAAGCTGCGCGAAGCCGGCGCGGTAATTCTGGGTAAGACAAATCTCAGCGAGTGGGCCAACATTCGTTCGAATCAATCCACCAGCGGCTGGAGCGGGCGCGGCGGGCAAACAAAAAATCCCTACGTGCTGGACCGCAATCCCTGCGGGTCGAGCTCTGGCTCCGGCGCGGGTGTTTCCGCGAACCTGTGCGCCATCGCCATTGGAACGGAAACTGACGGCTCGATCGTGTGTCCGGCTTCGGCTAACGGCGTCGTGGGCTTAAAGCCGACCGTTGGGCTGTGGAGCAGGACCGGAATCATTCCCATTTCACACAGTCAGGACACCGCCGGTCCGCTATGCCGCACGGTGCGTGACGCGGCGATTTTGCTTGGCGCACTGACGGGCGTCGATGACGAAGACAGCGCCACCTCTGAAAGCCGCGGAAAATCCTACGCCGACTACACACAGTTTTTGGTGGCCGACGGATTGCGAGGCGCGCGCATCGGTGTCGTGCGCGGAACTTTCGGTTTCAATGCCGCAGTCGACAATCTCATGGGGAACGCGCTTGAGATGTTGAAAGCGCAGGGCGCGGTGCTCGTTGATCCTGCGGATATTGAGACGCGTGGAAAGTTTGACGAGACCGAATCCATGGTCTTCATGTACGAATTGAAAGCCGACCTGAATGCTTACCTTGCACGACTTGGGCCGCGCGCGCCAGTACACACGCTGCAAGAAGTGATTGAGTTCAATGAAAATCATCGGGAACAGGAGATGCCCTATTTTGGGCAGGAACTATTTCTGAAATCCCAGTTGAAGGGGCCGCTGACTAGCCAGGAATATCTCGATGCGTCAAAGAAGAATCATCAGTTGGCGCGCACCGAAGGAATCGACGCGGTGATGGACAAGCATAGATTGGACGCCTTGGTGGCGCCGACCGGTGGACCCGCGTGGCTTACCGACTTGGTGGCTGGTGATCACTTTGGTGGCGGGAGCTCCAGCTTCGCCGCGGTTGCGGGTTACCCGAATATCAATGTTCCCGCTGGTGAGGTATTCGGCCTGCCTGTGGGTATTTCATTTTTTGGACGCGCATGGAGCGAGCCGGTGCTCATACGCATTGCGTATTCATACGAACAAGCCAGCAAACTGAGGAAAGCGCCGCAGTTTCTGCCAACGCTGGGTCCAAAACCTTAGTTCGAATGATTGAATGGAAAGACGGGCAGTGCCGCGTTTTAGGCTAGCCCGCCTGAGCGCGCCAGCTTCAGGGCTTCGATCGCCGCGCCTCGCGCGCCGGCGGTGTCGCCGTTAGGCATAATAAAAATGGGAATGTCAGCCTGCTCTTCGCGTTGGGTAGGCATGCCCGCATGGATTTCTTCGATGAACCAGCTCTGAAATTCGGGGGTCGTTTCGATCGCACCGCCGCCAACAATCAACGCGTCGGGATCAAAGGTATTGACCATTTCATCGAAGAAAAGTCCTAGTGCCTGAGCCTGCACGCGGAAAATTTCTCGACACATCGGGTCGCCTTTGTCCGCCAGACCGCGGACCATCTTGGCTGCCCGACTTAGACTCTCTGTTTTGCCTAACTCGTGTCCCGGATATTTCGGCAGAAAGAATGGCAGAAAGTCTCTTTCGATGGCAGTCAGCGAACACACCGACTCCAGGCACCCGAGGCGACCGCAATTGCATTTGGGTTTCATCCCGCTGATTCCCGCGATGCTCTGGTAGGGAATCAACACGTGGCCCAGTTCGCCGCCGAATCCTTTTCTGCCTTTGATGACATTGCCGTCGAGAATAACGCCGCCGCCCAGTCCCGTTCCGATCACTACGGTCACCGAGGTTTGTTTTCCGGTAGTGCCAAAAGTATTGAAATGGCCCCACAGCGCACCAGCATTTCCATCGTTGAGATAACTGACTGGTTTGCCGAGCCGCTGCGCCAAGCCCTCGCGAATATCGAATTCCGCCCAATTGGCATGCACAAAATTCGTGGAGCCTTTGGCGCTCAGTTTTCCCGCGGCACTCGCCGGACCTGGGGTGTCCAGCCCCACGGCCACAATCTCCGACATCTGCACCCCTGCGCGGTCAGCGGCAATCTGCAAGCCATCTTCAATCTGCTGCAGACATACTTCGGGTCCTTGCTTGGCCAGGGAAGGGTGCTCGCACAAACCATCAATCAGAAACTTTTCCTCGCGATCCACCAAGGTGTAATTAACAGCGGTTCCGCCCAGATCGACTCCGGCGACGACTTCCACGTTTTTCTCCTTCTGCTTCCCAACGCGACCGCAAAGACGAAGATTCCTCTTGAGTGAGGCGTTATACTAGCCCGCTCGCCTGAGGAGAGACTCACAAAAACTGTGCGCCACATTGTGCTTCAGCATCCTGCTTGTACCAGAAAAGCTGCCTAAAAAGAAAGGAAGTGACCTATGGGAATTCTAGCCGCTGCAAAACCAGTTGCGATCATTTGCACGAGAGATCGCGCTCGCGCGGCAATATTTTATCGTGATACGCTAGGGCTCGCATTGAAATTAGAGGACGATTACGCCGCTATTTTTGATGTTGGAGGAATTGATTTACGGGTTTCTACTGTTCCAGACTTCACGCCTCACGAACACACCGTCCTTGGGTTCAGCATTCCGGACGTAGCTGCGGCCGTAAAAGCGCTGCGTGAGAAGGGTGTGACCTTCAACACCTATAAAGGTTTTAATCAGGACGAACTAGGCATCTGGTCGCTGCCAAATTCAGCGTCACGTGTGGCTTGGTTTAACGATCCGGACGGGAATGTTTTGAGCGTGACGGACGCGTAAGTCTACGAGCCCAAAAGGCCGCGCATACATTCGCGCATACATTCCTTTGACAATACCCCCTGGGTACTCTAAGATTTATGTTTGTCGCTACAGGGAAAGGTGTGACCGTTTCAATGAGGACGTACGTAGCCAAGGGTGAGGAAGCCGAGGCCCTAAAAGTAGGTGCCAACTGGTTTGTAATCGATGCGACGGATATGGTTCTGGGGCGGCTGGCCACCAAAGTGGCTCGCATTTTGATCGGGAAAGATAATCCGAGTTTTACCCCTTATCTGGACTCCGGGGACCACGTAGTGGTCATCAATGCGGATAAAATTCGCATGACCGGAAACAAGGTCGAACAAAAGGTTTATTACTCGCACAGCGGTTATCCGGGCGGCTTGAAGGAAGTTCCAGCCAAGCGTTTACGCGTGGCTAAGGCCGACTGGATGGTGCGCGAGGCAGTGCTCGGCATGTTGCCGAAAAATAAATTGCGAGCACGGCGTGCCAAGAAGTTGCGCGTTTACCGCGATGCCGCCGGGTTAGCGCGTCACGCGGGGCAAAAGCCGCAGGCGATGGCAAATTAGCTGTTGAGAACTGTAAGGGTTCGGGGATTGTTGTTCTGGTGGGTATAACAACCTGCAGTATTCCAGTCTCCAGGTATTTTCCATCGGGTTTTTCGAGATACACGCACTAAGTGTCTCCGAAATCGCTTTCATCGTTTTTCGGGACGAGTTCTTGTTTTGGAGTTTAGGAGGAACGTTGAGTTCTACTGGTTCACCCCTCATGGGCAAGCAAACTTGGATTCTGGGTACAGGTCGCCGCAAGGAATCTGTTGCGCGAGTTTTTCTGCGCGCCGGGTCCGGCAAGTTCAAGGTAAATGGCAGAACGGCGGAAGAATATTTTCCAAACGTGGCGTGGAAGCATAACGCCACTGAGCCGCTGAAGTTCACGAGCCTGCACGACCAGGTGGATGTGGTCATCACCGCCAAGGGCGGCGGGGTTGGAGGACAAGCTGGAGCGGTCCGCATGGGCTTGGCTCGCGCCATTTCCGTATTCAATCCGGAATTGCGGCCGGCGCTGCGCAAGAATGGATTTCTGACTCGCGATTCGCGCATGAAGGAACGCAAGAAGTACGGCCAGAAGGGCGCACGCAAGCGCTTCCAGTTCACCAAGCGCTAAGCGCTGCCGGATTCCGCGGTCTTGGACCGCAGGTATCCGCGAGTTGTTTCGAGTTTTGCTGGGTATGGAATTTTTAGGCACCCAGCTTCGAGCTCCGGCGGTTTTGCGCAAGCCAAACCGCCGAGATCACGGCCGGCATGGAGCCGGCAAAAAGGCTGTTCTTTCGCGAGAGCATTTTCGCTCGCGAGCGCAAACAGCAATCCTTAAAGGAGGAAACTTGGCAGTAGAAATTACCATGAAAGAGTTGCTGGAGGCCGGAGTTCATTTCGGTCACCAGACGCGACGCTGGAATCCGAAAATGAAGGAGTACATCTTCGGGGAACGCAACGGCATTCACATTATCGATCTTCAAAAGACGCTGAAAATGTTCCGCGAAGCGAGCCGCTTCGTTGGCGAACTTTCCGCGCAAGGGAGGAACGTTCTTTTTGTGGGCACCAAGCGCCAGGCCCAGGAAGCGGTCGCCGAAGAAGCCAAGCGCTGCGGCGCATTTTTCGTGAACCACCGCTGGCTGGGTGGCACGCTGACCAACTGGTCGACGTTGCAGAAATCCATCAAGCGTTTGAAGCTGCTGAAGGCCATGAGCGAAGATGGCCGCATGAACGAGCTTTCGAAGAAAGAAAAAGCGCGCCTCGAGCGTGAAATGAAGCATCTCTTTCAGAATCTGGAAGGCATCGAGAATATGGCGCAATTGCCTGACGCCATGTTCGTGATCGATTCCAACGCCGAAGAAATCGCGGTCAAGGAAGCGCGCCGCATGGGTGTGCCGGTGGTTTCGGTAGTAGACACCAATTGCGACCCAGACGTGGTCGACTGGATTATTCCGGGGAATGACGACGCGTTGCGCGCTATTCGCTTGTTTACTTCGAAGATTTCCGAATCGGTGTTGGAAGGCCACAACGCTTACCAGCAGTCGCAAGTGGCGGAACAGAAAGCCACTGCGGACCAGGCCCTCGTCGATGGGGTCGAATATGTGGATACCAGCGCCTACGAACAATACGAAAAACAGGAAGGCGACTTCGTGGAAGGGGTTGTGGAGACGCCGATAGATGCTCCCGTGGAGCCTGCGGAAACTGCCGAAGCGACCGTTCCCCCCGACGCAGCAGAAGCGCACCGGTAACGGGTAGTACCTGCGCGCGAGAAGGTAATCTTGAGCCCGTGTGAACGGGCCGAGGAAATACCTGTATCACCATCCGGGTCATCAAACTAATAGTGAGAAGAGAGCACGAATGAGCACACAGCCAACACCCAGCAGCAACAATATTCCCGCGCAACTGGTGAAAGAGTTGCGGGAGCGCACCAATGCGGGTTTTGCCGATTGCCGCGCGGCGCTAATCGAAGCCGGAGGCGACATCGAGAAAGCCATCAGCGTCTTGCGTAAAAAAGGCCAGGCCGCTGCGGCAAAAAAGGCGCAACGCGAAGCCAGCGAAGGTTTGGTGGGCAGCTACATCCACGCGGGTGGCAAGATTGGTGTGCTCGTGGAAATCAATTGCGAGTCTGATTTCGTCGCGCGCACTCCGATTTTCCAACAGCTTTGCCACGACATTGCCATGCATATCGCTGCGCTAGATCCTCGTTACGTGCGTCGCGAAGAAGTGACGCCCGAGATGCTGGAGAAAGAGCGCGAAATCTATAGCGCTCAGGCGCGCGCAACCGGAAAGCCCGACGCGGTGATTGAAAAAATCGTGAACGGCAAAATGGAGAAGTTTTACGAAGAGAACTGCCTCTACGAGCAGCACTACATCAAGGACGAAAGCGTCACGATCGGCGAGATGATCAGCCAAGCCATCGTTAAACTCGGCGAGAACATGGGCATCCGCCGCTTCGTGCGTTTTAAAGTCGGCGAAGTAAGCGGCAGCGCGTCTTCGAGTTCCGACAACGGCGCGGTTCCGGTTTCCGCATAACTCTCAACAACCATAAAGAAGTACTAGAAAGCGTCTCGACGGAAATTCGGGACGCTTTTTTTGATTCGCTTGCCGTGCGGCGACTAAGATAGTTTGTTACAATTTCGAAGCTTTCTGCGTACCAACCGGAGATTCATGCCCGCAAAGATTGTGAAGCCCAAAGTCACCGCTCGCTTACCAGCCACAGCAAAGCGCGTGTCATCGCCCCCGCCCCCGGCTAATCATGTTCAACCCATTTACAAACGTATTTTGCTAAAGCTCTCGGGAGAATCGTTCCAAGGGCCGCAAGGCTTCGGAATCCATGGCGAAACTATCCAGGCTATTGCGCGAGAATTAAAGGACGTGCATGCCTTGGGCGTGGAAGTGGCCATCATGGTCGGCGGCGGAAATATTTTTCGCGGCGCCCGGCAAAAAGGTTTCGAAATCGATAGGGCCACCGGCGATTTTATGGGCATGCTCGCCACGGTCATAAACGCTTTGGCCTTACAGGACGCCCTCGAAAAAGAAGGGGTACATACGCGGGTACAAAGCGCCATCGAGATGCACCAGGTTTCCGAGCCTTTCATCCGCCGGCGTGCAATTCGCCATCTTGAAAAAGGCCGCACGGTAATTTTCGCGGCTGGCATTGGCAATCCGTACTTCTCGACTGATACCGCTGCGGCGCTTCGGGCCATGGAAATCAAGGCCGACGTGATTCTAAAGGCCACGCGGGTGGACGGTATATATGATGCCGATCCGGAATTAGTGAAGGGAGCGAAGCTGTACACCGAAGTGACTTATCGCGATGTGCTGCATAAAAGTTTAAAAGTAATGGACGCCACAGCGATTTCTCTGTGCATGGACAATGGTATGCCTATCGTGGTGTTTAATATGAATCGCCACGGAAACATTCAGCGCGTGCTATTAGGGGAGCGCGTTGGCTCAACCGTGATACCCGCGTAGAATCTGACTGCAACATCGCGGATTCTGACGCGGCGGATGTAAACGGCAGCGGGAATCAGAAAACACAACCAGTATCGATTCACCTTCGCATTTCTTAAGAGGTGTTTATGAGCGCGATCTCAAACACAAAAGAAGCTCTAGCCGCGGCAAAAACTCGCATGGAAAAAGCGGTCGAGGATTTTCGCAAAGAGTTAGGCACGTTGCGCACCGGCCGCGCCAATGCATCCCTGCTGGACAGCATTCGCGTTGATTATCACGGCTCGCCCATGCCCTTAAATCAGCTGGGCGCGCTCACTGTGCCGGAGCCCAGCATGATCGTCATCGCTCCATGGGATGCCAGCGTGGTGCCTTTGATCGACAAAGCCATCCGCACCTCCGAACTGGGGCTTAATCCCACTAATGACGGCAAAATCGTGCGAGTACCGATCCCGGCGCTTACCGAAGAGCGCCGTAAGGATCTGGTGAAACAACTGCACAAGATCCTGGAGAATCACCGGACCGCTTTAAGGAACGTGCGCCGCGATTTGAAGGAAGCGGTTGAAAAACTAGAAAAAGATAAGAAGATCAGCGAAGACGAAAAGAAGCGCGGCCTCGATGAACTCGAGAAGATCTCTCACGCGGAAACAAAAAAAATGGAAGATTTGTCAACCACGAAAGAGAGAGATATTTTGCAGGTGAAATAAAGTTACTTGCTGTTAGGCCGGAAATCTTCGTTCGGGTGGTTATAAACAGAATTAATGGTTTGTTTGCGCGGAAGTCTTTTTCGCTGCGGGCTTCGCTGGATCATCCGCGGAAGCTGGGCGTTCCAACGTGAAATCCTGCGCTTCATCGTTCTGCACTGCGTGCACGAAGGCCTTGTAATCCGAAACACGCGCAGCCGGAACTTCTCTCAATAAAAAACGGACACGCCGCGAAGCAGCCAGCGTCGCATTCCCTGCAGAATCCGGGCCCTGAATCGTGTATTTCGAGGTAAAGGTCGCGTAGTCGCGTTCCACGGACGTACCCGTAGGCGCATGAGCGATTGTTCCAGGAGGCAATTGCAGCGTGGCGCGGGTATCAACATCGAGCGGCGTGCCCAGATCGATCGGCGAAGCCGCTGCTCCAGTGACGACGGTAGTGGATGCATCGGGCAAACCTAGTTGAGGAAGCAACGCCGGGATGCGCACTGGTCTTTTGGACCAATCCACAAACTTCGGCGTAGCAATTTCATAATCCACTGTGAAAGGCTGACGCGTATTCGACGGATCCGATGCGCTTACGTTCGTTACTTGCCCTCTAAATCCGTCGGAGATCGAGAGCAGTTGAGCCAGATCACGCCATTTCTCTTTTGCCGTTTGATGAAATGCCACGCGCAACAACAATTCATTGTCGCCGCGCAAGGAGTAATGCACCTTGGCGGTCAGCTGGCCGTCCACCGCCAGAACCGCGTCCACATTCACTTGTTGCGCTGCCGCGAACGGTAAATCAACCGGTACGCTCAGCCATGGCGACAACGAAGAGTTTTCTTTTGTGTCGGGCAAAAGCAAAAAAGCAGCCTTGCCCCGCAAATTGGCGCCGACCACGCGGAATGGCGCCACTTCCATGCTGGGGTCCAGCCAAAACCCTGGACTTTCTTTGCCGGTCCCGGCCCAAACCAGCGCATGACTGAACAGCGAAGGGCGAGGAAGCAATTTTTCGGCGTCATCGGGTGCACCTGCGAGCGCTACGATCGCCGGCATATGTGCCGCACGTGTGAGCGCCGAGAATAGAACCATCTTGTCTTCAGGCGTGGCGTAACCAGAGGAGAGAATCTCCGCCGGCGCACGTGGCCGAAAGCCATCGGATTCCAGCGGCAGCTCAACGGTGGTAATTTTCTGGGACACGAAATCGTAGATGGCCTCGATTTTTTCTTCAGGTTTTTCGGCTGACTTGGTCAAATCGCTGGATTTCGCGAGCACGGCCGGCGCAATATTTTCCGTTGCTTCAAATTTCTCCGTCAGCCGCGTGGAAAGCTGCTTCCAGGAAGTAAATGTTGTGAGAGCCACGTCCGGTTCAGTAGAAAGATCCAGCGAGCTCTTCGCTCTGCCTTCCGGGGAACTCCAGCGATATTCCCAACGACGAATCATGCGCGCTTCCGATCCCTCTCCGGTTTTGCCTTGGTAGCTTGGAACCATGGTGGGATTTATGCGCAGCTGCACGGCACGCGAGGAAGGCAGTTCCAGTTCAAACTGCTCCTGCGTAACGATCGCGTCCTTGGCAAAGGTGTGGAACAAATAAAAATCCGGTTGGAGCGGGGCGTGCGCCGTGGTGACCACGCGATATTCCAGCATGTCCGTGGGCTGTAAGCCGAGAATTCGAACGGTTTTGCGTCGAATATCCTGGTAAGCGGGGGCCTCCGCTACGGTGGGATTCGGTTGATCGGTCACCGCGCTGGGCAAAATATCAGCGGTGCCACCACCGGCATGCGTGATGCGCGCCAAAGGAATTTCCACCGTTTCGAATGCGCGATTGTAGTCAAAATTCAGGCGCGCGAATTGCCGTGTTCCCAGTTCCGTATTGATGCGTACTCTCGCGTGCACTTCTTTAAGGCTTGCACCATCCGCCTCAAAGCGAATTCGCGTTTCGAGCAACTCTATTTGTGCGGGAGTTTGTGCGGCTCCCCTCGCAGGCTTCTGGTCGGTGCTCTGACCGGAGGCGGCCGGCGTCTTGCTGGACAGGTCTGGGGACAACTGCGCGGATAATATCGGCAGAGTGGCCGTTAGAAGAAAAAGGGCCGCCGGTGCGCATCGCAATTTCATAAAACTGAATGATCGATTGCCAAACACACCTCGCAGTTTAGGTGCTCCCGCGAAAAGACGCAAAGAAGAAGGTTGCGCCGCCATGTTGAAACTGTGGCAATGCCACTGAATTTCGCCGCAGCCGTAAACCCTTTTACAGCCACATCCGTCTCAAGTGCATAGCACAGGTGCGTGCTATAGACTGGATATCAGGAGAGAAATTAATGCGCTGTGTTTTCGAGATTCTCGCAGTTCTGTCTGTGCTTCTTACTCCATCCGCTGCGAGTGTGGTCTCGAAAGAGACCGACGAAGAAGCGACTAGAGCCGCGCTGGTGAAAATTGCCGGCGAAGGCCTGGTGGAATCTCGCGCCTACGAATACCTGACGCAACTCAGTGACGACGTGGGCGCCCGCGTTACCGGTTCGCCGCAGTCTCAAAAGGCTGTTGAATGGAGTCTCAACAAAATGCGCGCCATCGGTCTGGAAAATGTTCACGCTGAAAAATTCCAAATTTGGCGCGGATGGACGCGAGGTACCGCGCAGGCGGAATTAACCGGTCCCATCCATCGGCGGCTCAACGTTGACTCCATGGGCTGGACGGGATCAACGCCCGCGAGCGGGGCCGAAGGCGAACTAGTGGCCGCCAACGTTTTTAATCTGGATGAAGAATCGAAAGATCCCCCCAAATTCACTGGAAAAATTATCTTGATGGTTGCGCAGGGTGAGCCGAAAAAAGGCCAGGATGGAATGCTGATTTTTACGCAGTTCGGTGATTTCGTGAAGCTGGCCGCAAAAAACGGAGCAGTTGCGATCTTTGGCGGCCAAGGTGGATTCAAAAGCGAGGGCATGAACCTCACCCACACTGGCATTCTAGGGTTTGCAGCGGATTTCGCGATACCGGTTCTCTCTCTAACCACTGAAGATCAGAGCCAATTGGAGCGTTTTTTGGACAGCGGTAAAAAAGTTCACGTGCGCGTGAATGTTCACAACACCTTCAGTGATGGCCCGGTGGAAACCGCAAATGTCGTGGGAGAAATTCGCGGCCGCGAGCATCCCGACGAAATTTTAGTTGTCGGGGCGCATCTCGATTCATGGGATTTGTCGGAAGGAGCTACTGACAATGGCATGGGTTCTGTTAGCGTTCTAGGCGCTGCCGAGGCCATCCTGCGATCCGGCCAGCGCCCGCGACGCACAATCCGTTTCGTATTGTTTAATGGTGAAGAGCAAGGTTTGCTTGGGTCTTATGCCTACGTAAAACAACATCAATCGGAAATGGCCAACCATCTGGGCGATCTCGTACTCGATGAAGGCCAAGGGCCGGTTAAGGAATTTCAACTTGGCGGCCGCGGCGATCTCGTCGGCGACTTTCAGAATTTCGTCGATTCTTTGGCGAACATTCGCAGCATCAAGGTAAACGACAAAGTTGAGTTCGGTACGGACACTGGGCCTTTTATCATGGCCGGATTGCCGGGGATTAATATGAATCAGGATTCGCCGGAATATAAGTACACGCATCATTCCGCAGCGGATGCCTTGGAAGAAGTGAAACCGGATGTACTGGCGCAGGATGCCACACTCATGGCCATGACCGCCTTTTGGATTGCAGATCGCCCAGAACGATTCGCCAAGCCTTGGCCTGCAAACAAGACCGCCGCAATGCTGCGGGCGCAACACCAGTTTGAATTCCTCAGGGCCACAGGTTTATGGCCGTTCGGGGATCAGGGCGCCGACGATACTGAGCAAAAACCGCCGTCGTCTGAGTGATGCGCCTGAGGATGACGGACTGTGCCTTGTAAGTGGCTGATATAAAAGGTCTTATGGTTATTCTTTTTGAGCGAAATGGACGTCGGGCCGCTCAATTTCGACTCGATCACCTTGGTCGGACCACCTGCGCATGCAATGGCGGAGCCAAAGTTGAGCCTGTGCACTTATTTCCACACGGCTGTTTCGAAGATAATTTGACAGAGCACGTTTTCTTCCTTATACTTCGTTGTTTGTCGGGGTAGTTACTATCCCGATGGGGGCGACCGCTCGTGTCTCGCGGTCGTAGTTGGAAGGAATTCTTCAGTCCCGGAACATTGCACGACGGAATGGGACCGAAGAGCGGCCGGAATGGGACGCCAGTCCCGCAAAGCCGAGTAAGCCTCTCCGAATGGAAGCCAGGAGCGAACACGTCCGCCTCTTGGAGTTGCGCACGGAGTTTCTTGCTGGTATCTCCGGATTCGCAGTAGACCTTTCAGCGTTGGAGTGCGTTCTCGCGCATTTTTGTGTGCGCGCCTTGCGAGAGCCACGGAAAATTGTGCGCACCATTGAGGGAAATACTGTGCCGACGTTTTCGCAACTAGTACGTATGGGCCGCGAGCAGGTCCAGGTTAAAACCAAGTCCCCGGCATTGATGGGCTGCCCGGAGAAGCGCGGCGTTTGCATTCGCGTGTACACGCAGACTCCCAAGAAACCCAACTCCGCGTTGCGCAAAGTTGCGCGTGTGCGTTTGACCAATTCAATTGAAGTCACTACCTACATTCCTGGCGTTGGCCACAATTTGCAGGAACACTCCATCGTCCTGGTACGCGGCGGCCGGGTGAAGGATTTGCCAGGAGTGCGTTATCACATCGTGCGCGGCACGTTGGACGCCGCGGGGGTAGAGAATCGCAAGCAGGGGCGGTCGAAATACGGCGCCAAGCGTCCGAAGGCCGGGCAGACCAAGTAACGTTTATTGGAAATTCGCAGCAACGCTTGTTGGCAAGGTTTTGAATTTGCAATTTTCTGAAGGAGCTATACACAGCAATGCCACGCAAAGGACTAGTTACTCGCCGGGCGCAAGCAAGCGACCCGGTTTATGACAGCCAGCTGGTGGACAAATTTATCTGCTCGATGATGTGGGAAGGCAAGAAATCCACGGCGCAGCGTGCGTTTTATGGCGCGATGGACCAGGTGGCCAAGAAAACCAACGACGACGCGCTGAAGATTTTTAATAAGGCGGTCGAGAACGTGAAGCCGCTCTTGGAAGTAAAAACGCGGCGCGTAGGCGGCGCGAACTACCAGGTTCCGGTGGAAGTAAATCCTTTCCGGCGGCAATCGCTGGCCATCCGCTGGTTGCTGCAGTATTCGCGGGAACGCTCGGGCAAGACCATGATCGACAAGTTGGCTGATGAATTGATTGACGCTTCGAACGCTCGCGGCGGGGCCATGAAGAAAAAAGAAGATGTGCATCGCATGGCCGAAGCGAACAAAGCTTTCGCACACTATCGCTGGTAACAGCGTCACGCTGTTGAATGAAGGTTGAATCGTGCCGGTAAAAGACTTAACGCCACAGGAATCGACGAAGCAAGGATCGGCAAAACCGGACTCTGGGAAACAAGTATCTGCAAAGCAGGCTGAACAAGGACACATGAGCAGGGCATTCAAACTCGAAGACACACGCAACATCGGGATTATGGCGCACATCGACGCCGGAAAAACCACGTCGACAGAGCGCATTCTTTTCTATACCGGTGTGACCTACAAAATCGGTTCGGTGGACGAAGGTACCGCCACTATGGACTGGATGGAGCAGGAGCGCGAGCGTGGGATTACGATCACTAGCGCGGCGACTACCGCATCGTGGGACCGCAATGGCAAGAAATACCGCGTGAATATTATTGATACGCCCGGCCACGTGGACTTTACCGTGGAAGTCGAGCGTTCACTGCGAGTGCTGGACGGCGCCGTTTGCGTTTTTGACTCCGTAGCCGGCGTGCAGCCGCAATCGGAAACGGTTTGGCGGCAGGCCGATAAATACCGCGTGCCGCGCATCTGCTTTGTGAACAAGATGGACCGCATGGGCGCGGACTTCGATCACGTGGTGCGCACCATTCGCGCGCGCCTGGGAGCCCACCCGGTACCGCTGCAATTTCCTTTGGGCCGCGAAGATAATTTCATCGGCATCATTGATTTTCTGGAACAAAAAGTTATTGTCTGGCTGGAAGAAACGCTGGGCGCCAAATTCGAAGAATTTCCGGTTGAAAAATTGTGGGATAAAGCTTTCGTGGATTCACGCCCGGATGTGGCCGCGGCTTTGAAGGGCTCAGCGATAGATAAAGCGTTCTACGACGAGCATCGCAACAAGGTCGTCGAATACGTTGCCGAGCATGACGACGAAGTCATCGACAAGTACCTCACCGAAGGCACGCTTTCCATCGAGGAAATGCGCAAGTCCATTCGCAAATCCACGCTGGCGCTGAAAATCGTGCCGATACTGGCCGGCTCGGCTTTCAAAAATAAGGGCATTCAGCCTTTGCTGGATGCGGTTGTTGATTTTCTACCATCTCCTGTGGACGTGCCACCGCTCGAAGGCACAAATCCGCATACCGACGAAGTCGAACTGCGCCGCGCTTCCGACGATGCTCCGTTTTCCGCGTTGGCCTTTAAAATTATGTCCGACCCGTTCGTCGGCCACGTCACGTATATTCGCGTTTATTCGGGGGTCTTGAAATCCGGCAGCTACGTTTATAACTCCGGTAAAGGCACGCGCGAGCGGATCAGCCGTTTGCTGCAAATGCACGCCAATAAGCGTGAAGAAATTGACACTGTATACGCCGGCGATATTTGCGCCTGCGTGGGATTGAAGAGTGTGAATACTGGCGACACCCTTTGCGATGAAAACAAGCCTGTGGTTCTTGAGTCCATCGATTTTCCCGCCCCGGTTATCTCCGTTGCCATCGAACCCAAAACGAAAGCCGACCAGGACAAGCTGGGTGTGGCGATGCAGCGGCTGGCGCAGGAAGATCCAACTTTCCGGGTTTCCACCGAGCCTGATACCGGCCAGACGTTAATTTCAGGTATGGGCGAGTTGCATCTGGAAATCATCGTGGACCGCATGCTGCGGGAATACAACGTGCAAGCCAATGTCGGCCGGCCGCAAGTGGCGTATCGCGAAACGATTCGCAAAAAAGCCACTGCGGAAGGGAAGTACATCAAGCAGACCGGCGGCCGTGGCCAATACGGCCATTGCAAGATCGAGCTTCATCCGATTCCGAGCTCGAGTCACGAGAACATGAAGGAAATGTCCACCGACGAACTCGATGCGCTGGCCAAAGAAGTTGTTGGCGGACCGGCGGGGAAGTGGAAGTTCGACAAAGAGCATCGCTTTCTTTTTATTGACAAGATTATTGGCGGATCGATTCCACGCGAATTTATCGCTCCGATTGAAGCGGGAATTCGCGAAGCGCTGGACAATGGGATTCTGGCCGGGTTCACCATGGTGGATGTCGCCGTCGTGCTTATTGACGGCAGCTACCATGATGTAGATAGCTCAGAAATGGCCTTTAAAATTGCGGGTTCCATGGCTTTCAAGGAAGCTTGCCACAAAGCTTCGCCCGTTCTGCTGGAACCGATCATGAAAGTGGAAGTGGTCGTTCCGGAAGAATATATGGCCGCCGTTTACGGTGACTTAAACGCGCGTCGCTCGGCCATTCAAGGTTCCGAGAATCGATCCGGCAGCAACGTGATCCGCGCGGAAGTGCCGCTCGCGCAGATGTTTGGTTATGCGACGGATTTGCGCAGCCGCACGCAGGGCCGCGCGAATTTCACCATGCACTTTTCGCACTACGCCGAGGCGCCCAATTCGATTGCGCAAGAAATCATCGACAAGAACAAGGGCAAGAGTACTCGCGGATAGTGGGGACTAAGGATTCAGGATTTGCAGTGGCAGCAAAAACGACGTTGATTTGAGGAGCCGAGGAACAGATGGCGAAGGAGAAATTCGAACGTAATAAGCCACACGTGAATATTGGGACCATTGGTCACATTGATCACGGCAAAACTACTTTGACGGCGGCCATCACCAAGGTGCTGTCGAA
>Ga0193729_1000366_pt1 | contig 23124 bp, 25 predicted proteins | sample U1c2metaG_FD_143036 | JGI IMG/M metagenome (GOLD analysis project Ga0193729, IMG submission 143036) | Soil microbial communities from a riparian zone of the East river system, Colorado, United States - U1c2 | ecosystem: Environmental > Terrestrial > Soil > Riparian zone | place: USA: East River...
GAACCCCTGGACCTTCTCTGGGTCATAGCCCGGAGCGTTGGCGTCGGTCGCGGGCACCGAGGCGAACACGTTCGGGTCGACCTCGCCGGCGCCTAGCACCTCCAGCCAGCCCTCGCCCTTGCACAGGTGGCAGCGCGCGCCGTCGCGCAGGAAGCCCTTGCCGTCGCAGTTGAAGCACGAGACATCGACCTCGACGCTCGGCTCGGTGAAGGGGAAGAAGTGCGGGCGCAGGCGCACGTCGCGCCGCTCGCCGAAGATCGCCCGGGCGAACATCAGCAGCGTGCCCTTGAGGTCTGCGAGCGTGATGTCCTCGTCGACCGCCAGGCCCTCGATCTGGTGGAACTGCGGGGTGTGCGTGGCGTCCGAGTCGGGGCGGTAGACGCGGCCGGGGATCACCACGTAGAGCGGCGGCGGATGGGCCTCCATCGCGCGCACCTGCATCGGCGAGGTGTGCGTGCGCAGCACGAGCTCCTCGGCGGCCAGCGGCGAGGGAGGCTGGCCGGGCGGCGGCTCGGACGGCTCGAGCAGGTCCGGCCGCGCGATGTAGAAGGTGTCCGTGGGGGCCCGCGCGGGATGCGTCGGGCTGTGGTTGAGCGCGTCGAAGTTGTAGTGGACGGTCTCCACCTCGGGGCCCTCCATGACGGTGAAGCCGAGGCCGAGGAAGATGTCTTCCAGCTCGCGGCGCGTGGAGGTCAGCAGGTGCAGGCGTCCGATCGGCTGCGGTGGCGCGCCGGGCAGCGTCACGTCGATGCGGTCGGACTGCAGCCGCTCCTGCAGCTCCTCGCCGCCGAGCTGCGTGGCGCGCTGCTCGATCAGCGCCTCGAGAGCCTGGCGCGCCTGGTTGGCGGCCTTGCCGACCGCGCCGCGTTCGGCGGGCGGCAGCGCAGCGACGCCGCGCAGCATCTGCGGCAGCTCTGTCTTGCGGCCGAGATAGCCGACGCGCAGCTCCTCGAGCGTCGCGCCCGAGCCGGCCGCCGCGATCTCCTTTTCGGCCTGCGCCCGCAGCTTTTCGATCCGCTCGATCATGACGTGCGGACCCTAGATGAACGCGGGGCGTCGGACCGTCCGCGGGTGATCTCATAGAGCGCCACGGTCGCCGCCATCGCGGCGTTCAGGGACTCCGAGGCGATCGGTATGCGCGCGGAGCGCTCGCAGGCCGCCACGACGTCCGCCGGCAGGCCCTCGCGCTCCGCGCCGACCAGCAGCGTGATCGGCTGCGCACCGGCCTCGCCCGCCAGCGCGCGCAGGGACTCGCGGGCGTCCGCGCGCAGTGCGATCCGCTCGCCGGGCAGTTCGCGCGCGTCGCGCGCGTCCGTCACGTGAGCCAGCGCCACGGCGAAGATCGCGCCCATGCTCGCACGCACGGCCTTCGGCGAGTGGGGATCGGCGCAGCCCGGACCGAGCGCCACGCATGAGGCGCCGAAAGCCTGCGCCGAGCGCAGTATCGTGCCGACGTTGCCGGGATCGGCGATCCCGTGCAGGTACACACACAGCGGTCCCACGGCCGTGGCCCAATGCTGCTCGTACACCGCCAGCACGCGCGTGCTCGAGCCCAAAGTGGAAACAGCCCCGAGCGCGGAGCGCTCGACATCAAAAAAATCGTTCTCCCCCAGGCCCGAGCCGGCCAGGCGGTAGCCCTCGAGCGCCGGGCGCCCGGCGGCCCCGGCCGCGGCGATCAGGTCCTCGCCCTCGACGAGGAAGCGCCCGCTGCGGTCGCGCTCGCGCCTGCCGCGCAGTCGCCGCAGGGTCTTCAGTCGGGGATTCTTGGGGGAAGTTATGTGTGTCATCGAAATAGGCCTGTCATCGAAACGTCGTGCTCCTCGTCGCGCGGCCACAAAAAAAAGCGCCGTCCTGTTCAGGAACGACGCCCGGGAGGCTTCTCGATGCCGATTGCCGTTCAGGCAGTCGACGCCTCGCGGGCGACCTCGGCAAAACGTCGGAAGGTGTCGGCGTCGCGCACGGCGATGTCCGCGAGCACCTTGCGGTCCAGCTCCACGCCGGCCAGCGACAGCCCGTGCATGAACTGCGAGTAGCTCATCCCGTTGATCCGTGCGGCGGCGTTGATGCGCGTGATCCACAGCCGCCGGAAGTCGCGCTTGCGGTTGCGCCTGTCGCGGTAGGCATAGGCGTCCGCCTTCATCAGCGCCTCCTTGGCGCGCTTGTAGTTCGAGTGCGCCTCGCCGCGGAAGCCCTTCGTCAGCTCCAGCGTCGCGCGGCGCTTCTTGCGCGCGTGGACGGAGCGCTTGACCCTCGTCATGCGTCACCCCCTGTGCGCTTCCCGCCCACAGCCCCGACACCGCTGGTCGCCCTCCGGGCGCCCTTGGGGGCCCCCAGCATCCGCTTGATGCGCGGCACGTCGTGGTCGTTGACGAGCGCCGGCCTACCCAGTGCGCGCTTCTTTTTCGGCGACTTCTTCTCGAGGATGTGGCTCGTGAAGGGGTGCCGGCCGCGCACCTTGCCGGTGGCCGTCACTTTGAAGCGCTTCTTGGCGCCCGAATGGGTCTTCATCTTCGGCATGGGGACGGACGATTATGACACGGTGGTGTCGGCGGAGGCCTCCGCGGCATCCCCGGGGGACGGCTCGGCGCTCGGCGCGCCCTCCTCGGTCTCGCCGACGACATCCTCGCTGGGAGCGACCTCGCCGTTGCTCGCCGCTGGCTCGACCGCCCGCGGGGACTCGATCGCGCTCGACGCGACGTCGCCGACGTGGGCGGCGTCGGCGCTCTGGTCGGTGGAGGCCTCTGTCGCATCCGCCTTGCCGGCAAGCACGGCTTTGGAGGGCGCCATCATCATCGTCATGTTGCGCCCTTCTTGAATCGGGCGCTGCTCGACGACGCCCAGCTCGGCGAGCTCCTCGGCAAGCCGGTCGAGGATCGCGGTGCCGCGCTCGGGATGCGTGACCTCTCGCCCGCGGAACATGATCGTCACCTTGACCTTGTCCTTCTGGCGCAGGAAGCGTTCGACATGGTGCTTCTTGGTGTCGTAGTCGTGCTGGGCGATCTTCGGACGGAACTTGATCTCGCGGATCGTTATCTGCTGCTGGTGCTTGCGCGCCGCCTTGAGCTTCTGCGCCTGCTCGTACTTGTACTTGGAGTAGTCGAGCACGCGGCACACCGGCGGGCGCGCCTCGGGGGCGACCTCCACCAGGTCGAGGTCTCGTTCCTGCGCGAACGCCAGCGCGTCGGCGGTCTTCAGCACGCCGATCTGGTTGCCCTCGTCGTCGATCAGGCGGACCTCGGGCACGCGAATGCGCTCGTTGATCCTGGTCGTGTCCCGCTCAGGCGGGCGCCGGTCGAACCTGCGCGGAACCGGCACTAGCTGTGTTGAACGCGCGTCAAGCGGCTGCTAGGCGTCGCGCTCTGATGGCTTGCGGGGCTTCAACGCGGGGGAGTATAGCTCCCCCCGCAGGCGAGTGGTGAGATTTTCGACGGTCTGCGAGCCCTGATCGCCGCCGCGGTGCTCGCGCACCGAGACCGTTCTCTCGTTCTCCTCGCGCTCGCCCACGACGAGCATGTAGGGCACCTTGCGCAGCTCCGCCTCGCGGATCTTGCGCCCCACCGACTCGCTGCGATCGTCGAGCTCGGCTCGCATCCCCTCGCCCAGCAGCTCGTCGCGAACGCGTGCGGCGTAGTCGTTGAAGCGGTCGGAGACGGGCAGCACGATCGCCTGCACCGGCGCCAGCCAAAGCGGCAGCTCGCCGGCGTAGTGCTCGAGCATGATGCCGATGAAGCGCTCGAAGGACCCCAGCAGGGCGCGATGGATCATCACCGGGCGATGCTCGGCGTTGTCGGCGCCCGTGTAGTGCAGGTCGAAGCGCTCGGGCATCGAGTAGTCGAGCTGCACGGTGCCCAGCTGCCACGAGCGCCCGATCGAGTCGGTCATGTGCAGGTCGATCTTCGGGCCGTAGAACGCGCCGTCACCCGGGTTGAGCTCGTACTCCAGCACCTCCGCCTCCAGCGCGCCGGACAGCGCGGCCTCGGCGCGGTCCCACATCTCCTCCGTGCCGATCCGCTTCTCGGGCCGGGTGGAGAGCTCGAGGCGCGGCTCGAAGCCGAACATGCGATAGAGGTCGAAGCCGAAGCGCAGGCACTGCACGACCTCCGCCTGGACCTGCTCGTCGGTGCAGAAGATGTGCGCGTCGTCCTGCGTGATATGGCGCACCCGCAGCAGCCCGTGCAGGACGCCGCTGGGCTCGTGGCGGTGCACCAGCCCGGCCTCGCTGTAGCGCACCGGCAGGTCGCGATAGGAGTGGCGCTCGTCGTTGTAGATCTGGATGTGCGCCGGGCAGTTCATCGGCTTCAGGCCCATCGGACGATCCTCGACGTCGGTGAAGTACATGTGGTCCTTGTACTTGTCCCAGTGACCTGACTGCTTCCACAGCTCGACGTCGTAGAGGATCGGCGTTTTCACCTCGCGGTAGCCACGCGCGAGGTTCTCGCTGCGCCACAGCTCCGTGAGAGCGTTCCAGACCGCCATCCCGGCGGGCTTCCAGAACGGGCTCCCGGGCGAGAGCTCGGAGAACATGAACAGGCCGAGCTCGCGCCCGAGCTTGCGGTGATCGCGCGCCTTGGCCTGCTCGAGGCGCTCGAGGTGCTCGTCGAGTTCGTCCTGTGAGAAGAAGGCCGTCCCGTAGATGCGCGTGAGCATCGTGCGGCTGGAGTCCCCGCGCCAGTACGCCCCGGCGACCGACTGCAGCTTGAATGCGCCGATCGACTTGGTGCTCGGCGCATGCGGTCCGCGGCACAGGTCGGTGAAGGGGCCGTTCGTGTACAGCGAGACGCTCTGCAGGCCGACGTCCGCGGCGGCTCGCTCGAGCAGGTCGTCGATCAGCTCGACCTTGTAGTCCTGGCCCTCGCCCACGAAGCGCTCGCGGGCCTCTGCCGGGGATACCTCGCGACGCTCGAACGGCTCTGCGGCCTTCACGTGCGCGCGCATGCGCTCTTCGATCCGCGGGAAGTCGGCCTCGCTGACCGTCACGCCGTCGGGAAACTCGAAGTCGTAGTAGAAGCCGTCGGCGATCGGCGGTCCGATCGAGATCTTCACACCGTCGAACAGCTCGAGCACCGCCTCGGCGAGCACGTGCGCGGCGTCGTGGCGGATCAGCTCGAGCGCCTCCTCGCCACTCTTCTTCGTGAGGATCGAGACCCGCGCGCCGCTCGAAAGCGGGCGTGCCAGGTCGCGCACCTCCGCCCGATCACCCGCCTCGGGATGACCGATCTCGACGGCCAGCGCCGCGCGGGCCAGCCCCGGACCGATCGCCGCGGCGGCATCGGCGCCGGTGGCGCCGTCGGGCAGCTCGAGCGCTTGCCCATCTGGAAGTGTCACCGTCAATGTCATCTCCGCGCTGCAGGCTACCCGCCCCGCGCGGCGGCGCGGAGGCGGTGCGCGATGAGAAACACCGCTGTAGACGAACGTCTGCGTATGGCAAGCTCATGCGATGGCCGACAGCGATAAAGCCTCGATCTCCATCACGCTCTCGCCGACGCAGGTCGACGCGGTCGTGCGCGCGGCCTCGCATGGCAACGCGCCGAGCATCTCGAGGCTGATCATGGAATCGTTGAGCGCGCCGGTGCAGCGCAACGGACGGCGCGATGCATCGGCCTCGGCCCGGGCATTCAGCGGGAAGGTCGCCGGGCGCGGGTACCTGCCGATCGAGACCGCCGACCCTCGCCTGTCGCGCTCGCTCGTGCGCGGGTTGTCGCTGCTCACCGGCTTCGGGCCCGACGGCGACGAGCGCGGCATCGTCGAGCTTGCCGAGGATCTCGGGATGAGCCCCAGCACCGCGCACCGCTACGCGCTGACGCTCGTGGAGCTGGGGCTGCTCGAGCGCTGTCCGCGGACGCGCAAGTACCGCCTGCCGCAGGTCGGCTAGCCTCCCGCGGCGCCTTTCAGGCGGCGGCGTACGCGAGGTGCGGGTTGCGCCGCTGCGACGCCGCCAGGAACGCATCCACGACGGCCGCGTCGAACTGCGTTCCGGCGCAACGCGCGAGCTCGCGACAGGCGTCGTCGTGGTCGCGCCCGAGCCGATACGGGCGGTCGCTGATGATCGCCGTGTAGGCGTCCGCAACCGCCAGGATGCGCGCCTCCAGCGGAATCTGCTCGCCGGTCAGCCCGCGCGGGTAGCCGCGCCCGTCCGGCCGCTCGCGGTAGCAGAGGATCCACTCGCGAATGTCCTCCAGGCTGACGTCGCCGAGCAGCGTGGCGCCGAGTTGCGGATGGCGCCGGACCTCCATCCACTCTTGGTCGGTGAGCGGGCCCGGCTTGTCGAGGATCTCGGCCGGGATCTGATCGCGACACTGCCCGCAGACGAGCGCCGCGAAGCGGACCCGGGCGGTCTGCCGGTGGTCGAGCCCGAGCTCGCGAGCGGTCAGCTCGGCCAGGTGTCCCACCAGCCGCCGTGGCCGCGGCACGTAGTCGATGCTTCCCAACCGAGCGCACTCGGCGCCGCACGAGTCGCACACGAGCATCAGCTGCAAATGGCCCGCCGCCCGCGCGAGGCGCGCGCCACCGCTTTGCGATGCGGAGTGATCGCAGGCCATTTCCATCGATCGGCGCGATCGGCGCCGAACTTGCCGAGACGGCTGTTTGCTGGACCAATTCCGGCGATCAGCGCTCAGCCGGGCGAGAGAAGAAGCTCCGGTCCCTCGAGGTCGGGGTCCGCCTTGTTCAGCGCCGGGTTGGCCGGCGAGGCCGACATGCGCTCCGCCGCCAGCGCGCCGCACAGCTGCAGCGCTTCGTGCGCGTCGAGGCGGTGATCGAGCCACGCGTCCTGCGCGTCGCGATCGGCGAGGATCACCGGCATGCGATCGTGGATCGCGGCGGCCACCCGGTTGGGCGCCGAATCGCACGTCAGCATGGCGGCGCTCTCGACCCACTCGCCGTCGATCTTCGCGGGATTCCACAGCGCGGCGAAGGCGAACGGAACGCCGCCGTCGACGCGGAACAGGAACGGCTGGCGTGGGCCGATCTTCGATCGGTCGCCGCGCTTCTCCGGCTTCAGCCACTCGTAGTAGCCGTCAGCGACCTGCAGCGCGCGGCGCGAGCCCTTCTCGATCAGGCCGCGGTAGGCGGGCCTCGTTGTGACCGTCTCGACCCGCGCGTTGATCATCTTGTAGGCGCTTTTCACATCGCTCGCCCATGGTGGGATCAGGCCCCAGCGCAACAGCCGCGCCTCGTGCTCCCCGCGTGGCGCGACTATCGAGAGCACCTCTTCGGTCGGTGCGATGTTGTAGCGCCGCGTGCCGGCCTGGCCGGGAAAGGGCAGGTTGAAACGTTCGTTGAGTTCGTCAACGCCGGCGGTGTTCGTGTAGCGGCCGCACACACGACGAGCATAGGCCCAGCTCCGGGTCGCCCTTTGCTGCGTGACTCACCGGCGCCGCCGCACGGGGCAGCCGAGTCGTGGGCAACTGCGCTGTCAACCGGAGCGAGGCTCCGGCGTCGATCGGGCGATCGTCGCTGCGAGCGCGTCTGCAGCGGCGGCGGCGCCGTCCTAGCGGGGATCGGAAGGTTCGGCGGGTTCTCGCCACATGCGCCACTGTTCAGGTGCAGCGCGGGCCAGGCGGAACTCCTCCATGACCTCGAACCCGTGGCGTTCGTAGAGCGCGCGGTTGCGCGCCGTGGAGGCCTCGAGAAAGGCCGGCACGCCGTCGCGGTCGCAGCGCCCGAGCACCGGCGCGAGCGTCGCGCCGCCCAGCCCGCGGCCCTGCCAGGGCGGATCGACGCCGATGAACGGCAGGTAGTAGTGCGGCTTGGCCTGCGGCTCGGCGGGATGTCCTGCTTCGAGCGCCGCCAGCGCGCGCAGCACGCGGGGTATGTGGCGGCCGAACACGCCGAGCATTGCGGGCAGCAGGCGCAGCTGCTGGCCGACGCCGTGCTTCCACGCCCCAGGCGGCTCCCAAACCGCGACGCCGGCGACGTTGGCGGTCGTGAACGTCTCATCCTCCTCGATCCACACGCGCCTCAGGAATAGCTCGAAGCCCCTTCGCAGGGCCCGCATGCGACGCGCATCGCCGCGCAGCACCCAGGTGAAGACCGGGTCGTCGTGGAACGCCCGCGCCAGCACGCCGGCCATCGCCGGGATCTGCAACGCGCTCGCCTTTCCCACGCTTGCCGCCTCCTCGGCCGCTAAGGCGACGTCGACCATCGGTCGCTAGGCGTCGCGCTCGGGCGGCTTGCCGAAGTCGTGCTCGATGTGCATGTGGTGGGCTCGCACGCGTTGCAGCCTATCGGCAGCGCGCAGCGCGGCAGCAGCTAGGGGACGAGGATGAGCTTGCCGCGCGTGTGCCCCGACTCGCTGAGGGCGTGCGCCCGCTGCACCTCGGCCAGCGCGAACGTCTGCGCGATCTCCACGCGAATCTCGCCGGCTCCGACCAGCTCGGCGATCCGCGCGAGCTGCTCGGGGCTCGGGCTCATCACGAGCAGCTCGGCGCGCACTCCGCGCTCGGCGGCCTGCTGCTCCGGGGGAGCGGCGGCGATCGTGACGAGCACGCCACCCTCGCGAATCGTCGGGAGCAGCGTCAGGGTCGTGTCCCCGCCGACCGTGTCGAGCGCGACATCTACGCCGCTGGCGGCCTCGGAGACGTCCTCTTGGGTGTAGTCGATGAACTGCTCCGCGCCGAGCCCCAGCACGAAGTCGCGGCTGTGCGCGGAGCCCGTGCCGATCGCGCGTGCGCCGGCATGCTTGGCGAACTGCACGGCGAAATGCCCCACGCCGCCCGCCGCGCCGGCGACCAGCGCGCTCTGTCCCGGCTGCAGGCCGCCACGATCGAACAGCGCCTGCCAGGCGGTCAGCCCGGCGACGGGGATCGCCGCGGCCTGCTCGTGGCTGACACCCGCGGGCTTCTTCGCGATCAGCGGCGCTGGGGCGGTGGCAAACTCCGCATAGCCGCCGCTCGGCGCGAGGCCGAAAACGTCATCGCCTTCGGCATATCCCTCGGCGCGTGAGCGCTCGACAGTCCCGGAGATGTCGTTGCCGAGCACCGCCGGCAGCTCCTTGGGTCGTCCCCCGCGCCGAATCTTCCAGTCGATCGGGTTGATCGACGCGGCGCGCACGCGGATCAGCACCTCGCCCTCGCCAGGCTCGGGCCGCTCGAGCTCCTCCAGGCGCAGCACCTCCGGGCCTCCGGTCTCGCGCAGCAACACGGCGCGCATCGGCTTTCTCCTCGCTGAGACGACGGGCGATCGAGTCTAACTCGGCTTCGGTTTAATCGGCCGGTGGGAACGGGCAGCCAGCCAGCCACCCACCGGTCGCTCACCGTTGCAGCCATCGGGCGCCGGCTGGGGTCTCGGCGTGAGCGGCTGCTGTTCCTCGTCGACCTGTTGATCGTCGCCTGGCTGATCTGGCTGTTCGACGCGATCAACAACCTGGCGCCGGTGAGGCAGGGGCTGGCCGAGCACGACGGCCAGCGCGTGCTCGATTTCGAGCGCTCGCTGCACCTCGCCCCTGAGCACGCCCTGAACGTGTGGCTCGCCCACCGCCACACGCTCAGCCAGATCGTCGTCTTCTGGTACGAAAACGTCCACATCGTCGTGACGCTCGCAGTGTTCGCCTGGCTGTGGTGGCGACGGGCCGACGTGCTGGACGTCATGCGCCCGACGCTCGTGATCGTCAACCTGATCGCGCTGGCGGTCTTCTGGAGCTTCCCCACGGCGCCTCCGCGGATGCTTCCGGGCGGCTACGTAGATCTCGTGGCGGTCGCCCAGCACCTTCCCCCCTGGCAGCTCGGCGCGACCGCACTGCACTCCAATCAGCTGTGCGCGCTGCCGTCGCTGCACATCGCGTGGGCGACCTGGAGCTCGATCGCGGCGTGGCGCCTGAGCGAGCGCCGTTGGGTGCGCGCGCTCGCGCTCGTCTACCCGCTGGTGACGAGCTACGCGGTGATGGCAACGGCCAACCACTATCTCGCCGACTGCCTCGCCGGGGCTGCGATCACCGCGACCGTCTACGCGGTGCTGAATCGCCCGCGGATCCGCCGTCATCTCGCGTGGGGCTCGAGCTCCGCCGACGGATCGGACACTGGCGCTCCGACCAGGCTCTCACCCGTCGCCTGAGCCCTCGCCCGTCCGCTCGGCGATCTCGCGCGCCCGATCGATGTCGCGGTAGTTGGTCACGCGAACCGCCACGCCGCCCGACCACACTGTGATCGCGGCGTGCTGCAGGCGAAGCGGCGTGCGGCTGCGAGCCGCCAGCGCGCGCTGGCGGGCAACCGCGAAGGTGACCCCGCCGCCGAGGTCGTGCATCTCCTCGAGCTTCATCTCGAACTCCCAGTATCGCGGACCGTTTTCGCGGGCCGGCTTGTGGCGGGCGGCCCCCGCGCGTCAAGCTGAGTGATGAGAACCGGCGAACATCCGGTGCCACAGGATGCCCGCGGCCACCGCCCCAAGTGCGAGCTCATCCCACCACGTGGCAAGGGCGTCGAGCGGACTGCAGGCCAGGGCGAAGACGACCCCCCACGTGATCCAGGCCATGCGCACACCTAGTCGCGTGACCTCGGGATGGTTGTGGATCGCATCGCTGAGGCGCCCCGCGAAGCCGCCCAGATCGTCCTGTCGGCCGAGCAAGGTTGCGGAGACCGAAAGCGCCCAGACCGCGACGACGAACGCCAGATGGCCGAATGGCCGCAGACACACGCGCGTGGCGTACGAGCCAAAACGCAATGATTCGACAACTGCTTTCTTCACCATCCGGTTTCCACCTGACTCGGAACTTTAGAACACACGACAGGCGATAGATGATGCGTCAAGGCGACGACTCGGGTGGGCGATATTCGCCGGGCGACCAGCGACTCACGAAGCGCGCACGGATCATAGGCATCCGTGCTGTGACATATGAACGCGGTTATGCCACTGGAGTAGCCCGCGAGGGGTAGTCCAACGGAGTCCAAGCATTGGTACTGTGCACGGTCTCAAGCTGTGGACCTGTCGCCAAACCCTCGGGAGTGCCTCGATGCCGTTCAGGCCGAGCCAGTTGCTCTACTTCGTGACCGTAGCCGAGGAGGGGCAGGTCACGCGCGCCGCGAGGAGGCTCAAGATCGCCCAGCCGGCCTTGTCGCAGACGATCGCCCAGCTCGAGGGCGAACTCGGCCTGCAGCTGCTCGAGCGCCATGCGCGCGGGGTCACGCTGACGGCGGCGGGCGAGATATTCCTGCCCAAGGCCCGTGCCGCAGTGGACTGCGAGCGCGACGTCGAATGGGCGGGGCAGTCCCTGTCGCGCATCACCGAGGGCACTCTCGACGTAGGTTTCGTCGGCCCGCCGCCGACGATCAATTGTCCTGAGCTGTTCGCGGCGTTCGCGCGTGCCTATCCGGAGATCGAGATCTCCTTTCATGACCTCCCGTTTCCGCGCGGGAGGACGCGCGCTTGGCTCGGGGCGGTGGATGTCGCGTTCTGCCACGCTCCGGCGGTCGACCCGGGCATCGGCATGCAAGCGGTGCGGCGCGAGCCGCGAACGGTGGTGGCCCACAAGGACCATCCGTTGGCTGCACGCCCCGAGGTGGCCGTCGCGGAGGTGCTCGATGAAACCTTCATCGGTTACCACCCGGCGGTACAGGCGACATGGTCGGGCTTTCACAGTCTCGATGACCATCGCGGCGGACCGCCTCGCTCGATCACCGCGGACCACGCCGCGACGTCGATGCAGATGCTCGGGGTAATGGCCAAACGGCGAGCGATCACTACGGTGCCCGCGTGCGATGCGAAGGTCGCGAAGCTCGTTCTTCCCGATATCGTGAGCATTCCCCTGCGCGACGCCGACCCGGCGGTGCTGTCATTGGTGTGGGCGAAAGACAACAGCCCTCCGCTCGTCCAGGCACTGGCGAGGACCGCCAACGACCTTGCCGCAGCCGGCGATCGCCCGCTCGGGACCGAAGGGAAGACGGACGGCGATGCCAGCAGATCTCCACGATGAAGGCCGGCGATGCCTTTTAGAAGGGGGCACCTGCGCTATTTCGTCACCGTCGTGGAGGAGGGACAGATCACCCGCGCCGCCGCCAAGCTTCATATCGCACAGCCGGCCCTGTCGCAGGCCATTGCGCAGCTGGAGTCCGAACTCGGCTTCCCGCTGCTCGACCGCCACGCGAGGGGCGTCACGCTGACGAGCGCCGGCGCGCGCTTCTACGAGAAGGCGCGGTTGGCAGTCGAGGCGGACACCGACGCCCACCAGACCGCCCAAGCGATGGCGCGGAGCGAGTCGGGCGCGGTTGAGTTCGGCTTCCTCGGGGCGCCGCCCGGGCTCGACAGCCCGGCTTCGCTTGCAGCTTTTTCAGACGCCTACCCGGCGATCCAGATCCGCTATCGAGATCTGCCCTTTCCGTCTACGCCGACGTCGTCCTGGCTGTCGGAGGTCGACGTCGCCGTCTGCCACCGGCCGCCCGCCGATCCGAGCGTGTGGGCAGAGCCGCTCCGCCGCGAACCACGGGTCGTGCTGGCGCGTAGCGACCACCCCCTCGCCGAGCGTCACGAGCTGGCTGTGGAGGAAGTGATCGATGAGATCTTCATCGGCTTGCACCCCTCCGTTGACCCGACGTGGGCCGGATTTTGGAGCCTGGACGACCATCGTGGCGGACCGCCCCTGCGTGTCACCGTCGACCGTGCGACCAATCCGCAAGAGGTCCTCGCTTCGCTCGCCGCGCGGCATGCCATCACGACCGTCCCGGTCTCCGTCGCCAAGGTGATCGTGAACGTCCTGCCGACGATGGTGGCGCTTCCGCTTGGCGACGCGGGGCCCTCGGAGATAATGCTCGTCGGGCACAAGGGCCATCGCAATCCACTGGTCGCAACGGTCGTTTCGTTTGCCCGTGCTCAAGCCGGTGTGACGTGAGGTTCAACAAGCGCGCACAGGACGGGGACACCGAGGGAAGTGTGTCCCCGTCCTGCTCCGGCACGCGGGCACGAGGAGTGGGCCCACGCTCCCAGGCCCACGCGCCGAAAATGGACGGTGCCGCGAAAGGCATCCGTCCAAGTTCCCCAGCGCATGGGTGGGATTCAAGCCTCAGGCGCCTCGACGCTCTCCCCCGACGCTGCCGCCCCGCATAGCGCAGCGACGAGTATGAGCACGCCGAACCAGCATGGTGGAAGCAAGATGAACAGCACCTAGAGTTGTCCTTGGGTTAGGTAGCTGACCTACACAACGAGCATCCTCCCAATTAGCCGAAAAGTCCAATATGTTCTGAGAGATGTGGTATTGGCGCTGCCTATGGCACGCCAGTACGGAGCGGTGCGGCGGATGCGGTCGGCGCCTCCGGGCGCGTCCGACGCGCTCGCACAGGGCCGAAGACGTCAGAGGAGGGCGCACAGCCCATACCGCTCGCCGGAGGGCGGGCGGCCCCGGCGGGTCGTTTCCGGGTGCGACCCACTGGGTAGTGTCACCCGAACGATGCGAAACGATTGGAAGGGCCCGGCGCGGAGGGTTTCGGCGATCGTTGTTGGCGCGGTGTTCCTGGGTTTAGCCGACACCGCCGATCCGGCGCCCTACAACCTGCATGGCGCTCCTATCGCGTCATTCGTGTGGTCCCCGCCGGTTCCGCGCATCGGCGATCCGATCACGCTGACGTCCACCTCGCGCGATCTCGGTAGTCGGATCGTTAGGTACGCCTGGGACTTCGCGGACAACGGACCCTTCGGAGCGTTTCAGGAGGGCGGCCCGGTGGCGGGCGCCTCGTTTGCAACGCCAGCGCCACACGTCGTGAGGCTCAGGGTCACGGCCGCCGACGGCCTCTCGGACATCGCCGCCGAGACGATCACGATGACGCCGCCTCCCGCAACCGCCCAGGTCATGTATCCGTTTCCGACCGTACGCATACGCGGCAAGGACCTTCGCCGTGGAGTCAGGATCACGCAGCTCGCCGTGAGGGCGCCGAGCGGCGCTCGGATCAACGTGGCCTGTCGCTCTCGACGCTGTCCCGCAAGGTCGGCGAGCCGGGTGGCTACGGCCAAGCGCGGGGGCACGACATGGGTCACGTTTCGACGGTTCCACCGCTTCCTTCCCGCCGGCCTCACCTTGCAGGTACGAGTCTCGAGGAACCGCGAGATCGGGTCGTACACACGCTTCCACGTCCGCCGGCGCAAGCTGCCGGTACGGACCGACTCCTGCCTGGACCCGTCAGGCGTCAAGCCGATCGCGTGTCCGTCCGGGTGATGCTAGAGCGGCGGTTCGTCGTACGGGTCGCGGACGAATCCGCCTCGTGGTCTGACGGTCGCCATGTAAAGCAACGACAGGATCAGACCAGCGATGCCGACGATGATGAAGATCAAGCCAACGGTGGTCAGCGACACTCCGGACACATGCGCCGTTACGGCATAGCGGAGAATCGCGCCCACTGCGATGAGGAAGATCGAAGTTCCTAGTGGCATAGGCTCACGCTCCTTGCCGTCGTTATATTCGGCCGCCGCGCCGATAGCCAAAACCTCCGCCGGTAAGTAGAATCACTGCTGCCACGAGCAGCAGAAGCCAGAGCAGCGGGCTAACGCCGATGCCGCCTGCAATCGCGGCAATCACCAACACGATCAAAAGCAACTCCACGAGTCCCATGGGCACCTCCCTGGGATGGGTTTCATAAGCACTAGGTGTTGGAGCTACCCAGGGGTGCCATGCGCGAAACCGGGTCAGCCGGACCGCTCGACCCGAGGCTCGACCAATCATGGGGACCGGACATTCGTTGATTGCGCTTCAGCGCGCGGGCTGGCACGTCCGATGTTCGGACTATGCGGATCACCCGGAACCCCTATCACCGTGCGGCCGCCGGCTGCGCTTTGCTGGCGTTGATCGCCAGCCTCACTGCCTATCCCCCGGCCTCTGTGCCGGTCTTGGCGCTAGGGCTCGCGTTCGCCTTGCGCGCGCGCTGACCCTACGGCCCTCAAAACGGCTAGCACCGCTGCCGGGTCAGGATCGAACGCGCTTACGCTTGTCGGAACGGGAGAACGTCGAGCAGGCCGGCCAGCTCAAAGAAGCGTTGAACGTGCCTCGGCCCGGGGATCAGGAGGAAGTCGTACCCGTGGCTCTCGGCCAGTTCCTTGGCAGAGAGCACCCAACGCAGCCCCGTGGAATCGATGAACGTCAGCTCGCTCAGGTCCAGCGCCATCTTGTTGGTGCCGTGCCCACGCCGCTTGAGGAGAGTCGCGTTCAGCGTGGGCGCCGAGCCATGGTCCAATTCCCCGGTGAGGATCAGCGTGCGCCTGCCGCCCCACACGAGATCCTCCACGCCAAGCCTCGCGGGGGCGACGTTCTCCGTCATGACTTCGCCTCCCCGGAGCGTCCACGACGGGGCAGCCGGCCGATCACGCCGGGTGATCGACCTCTGTCCGCAGAGACGAGCGAATTCAACGTGATCGACAGCGCGCCTTGTGTCTGGGCCAAACAGCGCGGGCAGTGCTCAATCGCGTCTTCGGGGCTCGTCACAGCTACGGTTAGACCGCAGCGTGGGCAACTTAGATCGGGCATCACGCACCTCCTCACCCAACTTCGTGTGCCGAGCCCGTTCCGTGCTCGTGGGACCTAGTCGAACTCCGCACAGTCAATAGATGTGCGAAGGTCCGAGCCTGCCCCAACGGTAGCCGGCTTGTCCCGCCGCCAATGATCAATCTCCAGGCCCTCCGGAGAGGAAAGCCAAAGACGAGCGGATCCTAGCGCACCTCGCGGACTGCATCTCCCGAGCAGCTTGAAAGGCATCCTGGGGACGCTCTAAGCGAGCAACTTGGCGTCTGCGGAGCTTCCAGCGGCCTTACTGACAGGCGATCGCCAATGGAGACTCGCACGACTCATGGCGATCGCCAACGGAGGATTGCGACACTCGAGGGAGCGTAGCGCTCGCTCCACTCGAGTCTCATCGAGGCCAGTGATTTCAGCGATCATCCCCGCTGTGAACTCGCCGGGAGAGCCGAACGCAAGGGCGTCGAAAACGGCTGTTTCGTTGGTCGTAAAGGGGGGAAATATTGCCATGGTGATCCCCGTCGAGTCTACCCTTGGGTAAGTTCTTCCGGCCCTAGCGTTTCGTCTAGTTTTGCGGTGGCCCTAGCGGTTCGTCCGGTCCTCGCGTCCGCTAGCGCTAGTTGGTCACGACCCGCGACCATTCCATGCGAATCGCGTCCAGTCTTTCTTCTCCTTCTTCTTCTGTGACGCAGAACTGCACCCAGCCCCAGCCGTTCTGAAGCTGCCCGCGGCTACCGGGCTCTTCTGTGTCAACCTTGAACCAGGCCACGTGTTGCTTGCCGTCGCAGGTGAATGAGTTGCGATGGCTCTGCCACCAGACGGCGGCCGCGCCGCCGAACCCTGACCCTTCGCCGGAAATCGAGGGGTCGATTTCGCCATTGGCGCTCTGCTTGACCGAGACCCAAATGTGATCTCCGAACGTGCACGAGTAGCGCACGTGCACGTCTGCGACCGTGCCGCGTACATGCACCGGTCCGAGTAGCGTCGCGTCCCCAACGGAGAACGATTCTTCCGACGTGTGCTTGGCGCTCGCAGGAGCGGCGCCGATGAGGGCCATTGCCGCCACGGCGGCAAGTGTTGTGCAACGCCTCATATCTGCTCCCTTCCATGGAAGTTGGACGTGGTGCGCACCTTACCCGTTCGCGGTCATTGGAAACGGCATTCGGCGTGCTACGGCCGCACGAAAGGCCGCACGAAAACCACCCTCAGCCGCACAGCTCCGGCTCGCCACGCCGGCTCGGACTGTCCGGGTCAAAGACCAAGCTGAGAACGAGCGATCGACCGCAGTCGCATGGACGCTCTCTCAGGCTCGGGTGGGCCCCACCACAAATCGATCGCCTCATCGGTGACGCGGACGTGCGGCTCGCCAGCTGCCACCATGCTCCGAAAGCTATCCCCTGCCGACTCGAACACGTGCGTGAGTTTCTCATCCGGCGTACCGCGCTCAAGGAGATGTAGCCCGAAGATTCCGGTCGCGCCATTTCCACGCTTCCCTGTCACGTCGAGAATCGGGCCGTTTACCTCTACGCGATACTCATCCTGTGGCAGTACCTCGCGGAGACGCTCCCCGAGACACGCCGCGATCATGGGCAACGCTTTCTTGTAACGTCGGTTGGCAGAAGCCAGGGCGAAGACGCCAGCCATCGCACTTGTCTTGCTGACCAGCCTGAGTGGTTGATCGGAGTCCGCACTCATATCAGGACCGATCATATTGCACCTCCTGCTCCCTCTCATGTACCGCTCAAACGCACACTTCACGCCGGTCGTCAGCACGACAAGTAACCCCAGCAGCGCTGGCGATCCACAACCCCGCCCGGCTGGAATAATCCTAGCCCCACGGCGGGCGCAAAATAAAAGACGACGACCCCCGCCAGCCGGACTCGCGATGGCGGAGGTCGCGAATGGAGAAAGTGAGCAGTATGGATTGCTCTAGTCCGCCGGCGAGCCTACGCCACACTTCCACGTCGGGCTACTCGACAAAAGTCTAGATCGGAAGGCGGCCGAATCGTCCTGCTGGCCTCGCAGGGGTAGCTCATCTAAGCGCCGTGAAACGCATGCCGCGAAGCCCAACGGGCCGCGCTCGACCTTTATAGCCCTGACGACGGTAACCGCGGCGGTAAGAATGGCCGCACCCCAGCCCGTTTGGGAGGCAAAATCGAACAAAACCCCCCGCGCTAGCGGGGCTTTGTCTAGTGGGCGATACTGGGCTCGAACCAGTGACCTCCGCCTTGTCGAGGCGGCGCTCTCCCAGCTGAGCTAATCGCCCCGGGATCGACTTGCAGCGTATCAACGCCCAGCGCAGCGATATCCAACTCGAATACGTCCGATCGCGCTGGCGGATCGAGGCCGAGGCGAAGCTCCCCACGCGCGTCCGACGTCTTCTCTGCGTCAGGGCACGATCACGCCCTGGCCTTCGCGTTGGCGACCGAACCCTTCGGCGCCTTCCGCGCCGCCTGCGCCCGCGCCGGCTTCAGGGCTCTGGCCGCCCGCTTCGACTTCCCCGCCGGCGCCTTCGCGCCCGAACGGCGCGCGGCTTCCGTAGGGCGATCGCGCCCCAAAGCCTCCTGGCTGGACGGCGCTGCGCGTGGCCGAGGCCGACGAGACGCCCTTTCCGGCTTCGATCGCTTTGACTGCCCGCGCGACGGTGTTGGAGGAGATCGCAAAGCCGACTCCGGTGCTGCCGGCCTGCGAGCCGGCGATGCTGGCCGCCTGGCTGGCGATCTGCGAGTTCACACCGATCACTTCGCCCTGGTCGTTGAGTAGCGGTCCGCCGGAGTTGCCGGGGTTCAGCGCCGCGTCGGTCTGGATTGCACCCGTGATCTTCGCGCCGTCCGGCGCGGAGATCGAGCGGCCGAGCGCCGAAACGATGCCCCGCGTGAGCGTCTCGTTGAGCCCGTATGGGTTGCCGATCGCATAGACGGCGTCGCCAACCTGCACGGAACTCGAGCTCGCGAGACCGAGCGGCTTGAGGCCGAGTCCTGCGGGGTCGACCCGGATCAGCGCCAGGTCGCTGTTGGCTTCCTCGCCGACCAGCGTTGCCGAGCGAGTCGTGCTCGAGGACCCACCGGCGACGACCGTCAGGTTACTCGCGCCCGCGATCACGTGGTCGTTGGTAAGGATCAGGCCCTTGTCGTTGGGCACGATGCCCGTTCCGCTGTCCGCGCCCTGCGGGGTGACCGCCTTGATCGACACGACGCCCGGCGAGGACTGCTTGTAGATCTGCGTGGCCGTCAGCGCGGTCGATGCGACCGCTCGGCGCGTTCCCGTCGAGGACACACCGCCGCTCGACGCGGTTGTCGTGTTGGCGGCCGGCGAGCTACCACCGTTGCCGACGACGATGACTGCCACGCTCGCGATGGCCGCTCCGAGGAGCGCTGCGAGCAACACGGTTACGAATGGGCGTTTCACGGCTGACCTCCAGGGTTGACGGGTCAGGCCATCTTGTGCCGGCTCGCTGTACGGACGCTAACGCGACGCGAAAGCTTCGCTAACGCACGAGCAAAATGTTGATAACCGCTGGCGAAGCTCCGTGTAAGGACCGGAGGCACTCACGCGCGAACGCAGTGGCTCGGAGCTCCTGCCAAGGCCCGTGGCGGCCCGATACCCTTGGCGTGCTTCCCGGCGACGTGGCGGAGTGGCTACGCAGCGGCCTGCAAAGCCGTTTACACCGGTTCGATTCCGGTCGTCGCCTCTGTGAGAGATGCCCGCTCAGCTCTTGGTTTAGGCCGTGGCAACGGTCGCCTGGCGACCCCAGCGGCGCCAAGGCTCCCACAGGCTGCCCGTTCTTCGAACGGATGGGGCGACATTCGCGCCCGTTCCTCGCCCTCGGATCGCGCACTTAGCCGAGATTTTGAACGCCCCGGCTATATAGATGCGGCGTCGACCTGGAACAACGATCTCGCTAGCCCCTGAACATGCGGAGTCTTCTCCTCAACTTGCTCAACGCAGCCACGGCGGGCATAGTCGTGGACGTACATCTCGGCTGTAAGGATGATCGCGTAGTAGACCGCGTCGTCGAGCTCGGGAAGGTCGGCTCCGTCGCGTCGGGCGAGGGTCGCCACGCCCTCTAGCGTGCGCGTCCATTGCTTCAACGCGCGGCTACGAGCCTCGAGACCGCGGCGTCCCGCGCTGTGTATCTCCACGATCGTGGTGATCGCAACCTCAGGATGCTCAGCCATCCATCTGAAATATGTGGCGATCCCGGCCTCCAGCTTGGCCTGCCACTGGGTCACGCTCGCAGCCGCGTCGAGGGACGCCTTGATGAACGCGGCGGTCATCTGCTGATACGCCTCCAGGAAGGCGCTCTCCTTGTCCGAGAAGTGCTCATAAAAGGCAGTCCGCGAGGTACGCGCGATCCGTACGACATCGGCGATTGTCGTGTCTGCATAGCCCTGCTCGCTCACGCATGAAGCGATCGCGCGCAGCAGCCGCTCCCTCTGGCGCTCGCGGACCTCCTGCGGCGGCAGGGTATGCCGTCCTGTCGGGATCAGCAGTTGTTGATTGATATCGACGGCCTCCACCACTCAAGCATAGCCGATTCGCGTACTGGCCCGTACTTCAGCACTGAGAAGGTCCAGGCCGAAGGCACGCTTGACAAGCTTTGTGCCATAAGATAGCGTCGGTACCAGAGCGTACTCGTAAAGGTACGCCGCAGTACTAGAAACGGTAGATTACCCGGGGTTGCCCTACGCGCGCCCACTACAGAGGAGCGGGAGAATGCGAAAGAAGATGCTTGTCATCGTGGCCGTGGCCGCGGGGCTGATGACTTCGGGGGCCGGAAGCGCGCAAGCCGCTGGAACCCTCTCGGTGCAGGTCCTATCGGATCGCGCGGATGTGATCTCCAGCGGGGACGCTCTTGTCGCGGTCGCTCTGCCGCGCGGGGTCAACCCGGCATCGGTGACGGTGACGCTGGGTGGCAGCGATGTGACCAACGAGTTCGCAATGCGGCCAAACGGCAGCTATGAGGGCCTCGTCACCGGCCTTCAACTCGGCAGCAACACGCTTACGGCCGAAGCGCCAGGAGGGCTGAGCAGCCAGGTCACGATCATCGACCACCCCAACGGCGGTCCCGTCTTCTCGGGCCCGCAGACGCCGACTTGGGTCTGCAAGAACGCCAATGCCACAGACGCCCAGTGCAACGCCCCGACGACATACAGCTACGAGTACAAGTCGTCGACAACCGGCCAGATGGGTGCATACAACCCGAGCAGTCCGCCGAGCGACGTCGCGACGACGACGACGGATAACGGTCAGACCGTACCCTACATCGTACGCATCGAGACCGGCTACCAGGACCGTGACCAGTACCAGATCGCGGTGCTGTTCCAGCCTGGTCAGGCGTGGGAACCGTGGGCGCCGCAGCCCCAGTTCGACCACAAGCTGCTGATCACACACGGCGCCAGCTGCGGCATCGACCACCAGTCGAGCACAGCACCATCGGTGCTTGATGAAACCGCCCTGTCGCGTGGCTTCGCAGTGATGTCTACGGCCCTCGATAATGCGGGTCACAACTGCAGCGTCGTCACGCAGGCCGAGTCGTTGGTCATGGCCAAGGAGCACCTGGTCGAGCAGTACGGCACGTTGCGCTACACGATCGGCACGGGCTGCTCCGGCGGCTCGCTGACACAGCAGCAGGTGGCCAACGCCTACCCGGGCATCTACCAGGGCATCCTGCCGCAGTGCAGCTTCCAGGACGCGTGGTCAAACGGACAGGAGATCTCCGACTACCACGTGACCCGCGGGTACTTCGAGCACCCCGAAAAGTGGGGAACCGGAATCGCCTGGACTCCCAACCAGATCGCCGCTGTCGAGGGCCATCCCAACTATGGCAACACGATCATCTTCGACACCACCTACTGGGAAGCTCTGGCCAACCCGCAGAGCAATTGTGCAGGCGTTGCCGCCCAGGAAAAATACAACCCCGAAACTAACCCCAATGGCGTTCGCTGCACGCTCGCCGACGACATGATCAACGTCTTCGGGCCCCGTCCGGAAAGCCTGTGGGGGCCAGTCGAGAAGCAGATTGGCCATGGCTTTGCCGGGCTGTCGGTCGACAACGTCGGTGTCCAGTACGGGCTTGCGGGTCTAAAGGAAGGGACCATCACGGCCGCCCAGTTCGTCGACATCAACAGCAAGCTCGGTGGGGCCAATATCGATCTCAAACCGACCCAGGAACGTTTCGCCGCCAATGAACCGGCACTGAAGCGCTCCTATGTCTCGGGCGCGGTCAACGAGGCCAACAACCTCAAGGCCGTGCCGATCATCGACCTGCGCGGGCCCGACCCGGGCGCATTTCACGATGCCTACCGCACCTGGTCGATGCGCGCGCGTCTGGAACACGCCGAGGGTCACTTCCCGCTGAACCACGTGATTTGGTTCGGACCTACGCCGCTCCTAGGCTCTCCCACGTACCAAAGCGAAGCCGTCATAACGATGGACAAATGGCTGTCCGACGTGGAAGGCGACAAACGCCGCCTATCGCTTGAAGAAAAGGTGGCGCAGGACCGGCCGGCCGAAGCCCAGGACAAATGCTCGAACGTCGAAGGTGTCGAACAGGTCTCGGTGCCCGGCGTGGGGCCGGTTTGCCAGCTACCGCTGGCTGAGACGAAGTTCTCAACGCCAAGAGTCGTTTCGGGCGAGGACATCGCGACGGACAAGCAGAAGTGCCAACTCAAGGCGCTACAGCAGTCCGACTACTATCCGATCCAGTTCACCGCCGAACAGTGGACACAGATGCAAAAAACGTTCCCGCGCGGCGTGTGCGACTTCAGCAAGCCGGGCGTCAGCCAGAAAAGAACCGTCCCCTGGCAGACCTACCAGGAAGATTCCAATGGTGGAGCTGTCATCTACGGTGGCAAGCCACTCGGCCGCGCACCCGCACACTCGGGTGAAGGGTGGTCGAGCGCTGCATTTAGCGGCTGGCTGAAGTAGCCCGCATTCAATAGCGCGGGAATCGCGAGAGGCGCCTGCCCCTTCGAAGGGCAGGCGCCTCGCCCGCACGGGAGTCCTTGGATCGGGCTCGCCAAGCCTTCGCAGCGATCTATGACGCGCGACGAGCGAGCCGCTCAGGGCGAATGCCCTAACTCAGAGCGAATGCTCTCAGCTTGATCCGCGCCAGCCATGAGATTCGCGCGCTCGGTGGCGTGGACCTGTGACATCGCCTACCCCGCCAGCCCCACGTCTTGGAGAGCCGTTGCCACGTCTGGATAGCTGTTGATCGCGCGAACGATCTTGCCGCCCTTGACCTCGTACGCGTCGGCGACATGGAGGTCAATTGGTAGGTCGCTGCCCTGACCTTGCCGTGCCAGCGTGTGTCGCAGATGACCCACGGATGGGCGTCTATGTACTCGTAGACCTCCGCTTCGAACTCGTCGTAGACCTCTGTCCAGGTCGCCACCACGAGGTTCAGGGCGTCGGGGCCTCTGAGCAGTTCAGGCACGTCGGGAGCGTGCTGTAGATCGCGTAGCTCGACGTCCGGGTGATAAAGCTCCAGAAGGGCATCCAAAGCGCCAGCGTTGAAGAGCGCATTGGCCCTGCGCATGACTTCCACGTTCTGCTTAGAAATAAGCGCTCAGAGGATGTCCGGATCGTCGTGGAACTTCGTCGGCGATCCTCGGGGTTGACGGTCAGACGGTAACGGGCTCGAGGATCTCCTGACGGTCGGGGTTCTTCGGGGCGACGCGCATGGCGTGACGTTCGAT
>Ga0193729_1000367_pt1 | contig 23111 bp, 28 predicted proteins | sample U1c2metaG_FD_143036 | JGI IMG/M metagenome (GOLD analysis project Ga0193729, IMG submission 143036) | Soil microbial communities from a riparian zone of the East river system, Colorado, United States - U1c2 | ecosystem: Environmental > Terrestrial > Soil > Riparian zone | place: USA: East River...
CCCCTCAGACCCCGGCGGCCGCCATCTGGTGCCTGTGGAGCTTCAACAGGTTGTGGGTCGCGGTGATAAGTCGCCACTCGGCTCGCACAGCGGATCTTCCTCGGCGTTGGAAGCGGTCGATGCGGCGGTTGAACTTCGTGTGTCCGAACACCGGCTCGATCATGGCTTTCCGTTTTCTGTAGAGCGCGCCTCCGAGCTCGGTGGAGAGCACTCGTCTCATGTGCGCATAGGCGCCACCATTCCATCCCGGGCGGGTACCCTTGCGCTTGCTTGCGTCGGGCGGAATTAGCACCTGGATTCCGCGGTTGACGATGTTCTGCATCTGCACCTGATGCCAGTAGCCCGCGTCGGCGAGCAGCACCCCCGGCGTGTCTCTGACGCCGGCCTGCTCGAGCTCTTCTGGAAGCGGCGTCGACGATCGGTTCGAGGTGCCCGAAGTCCCCCGGGTCGACCGTGACCTCTGCGGCGATCACGATCTGCTCCTCGTTGACCGCGGCTTGGGCGTTATAGCCCTGGAGGTAGCCGCGCGTGGCCTTCAGCAGCCGCGAGTCGGGATCGGTCAGGTTCATCTTGCCCTGCGGAACCTCGGGCGGTGAGTATGGGGTCGGCGACTTCCCGAGTCGCTTGCCGTCGCTCGCGCGCCCGTTGACCCGGTAGTCCTCATAGGCGGCGTTCGCTCGCGACTTTACCCGCAGCTCCTCTTGCAGGCGGCGCTTTGCCTCCTTCAAGCGGGCCGGGCGAGCGCGCGGGATCGGCCTGGCTTCTTTCGCGCGTTCCTCATCGAGCTGACGTTTGGCCTCGCGCAGCCACCCGCGACGACCATGGCTGAAAATCGTGGTGTCCCCAGTTCGAGTCTGGGTCTCGCCATTTCATCCCTCTGCCTGCACATTGGTCTTTCGAGGAAGCTCGTTCGGCCGCTTCGAGGCGGTGGTTCAGAACCTGGAGGATGCATCGGGGCCGAAATGTCCCGCTTTCGGCGGGTTCATGAGGCGGGCGTCCCGATCTCTATGACGTACTGGTTGGCCCGGCGTCAACGCGCGGCCTCGGCTGATGGCCGGCGTGCGGAGACCTTGGTGTCTCCGAAGACCGCGGCCATTGTGCTCGGCCGGGCAAGCACCTCGTGCGGGAAGCCAAGGGCGACCGTGCTCGCCTGCTCGAGTCGGGCGCGGGCGTCGTCGGGTAGCTCCACCTCGAGGGCGCCAAGGTTGTCTTCGAGCTGGGGCAGGGTTCGCGCGCCGATGAGCGGAGCCGTGACCGAGTCGTTGAGGAGCGTCCAGGCGAGTGCCACCTGTGCCGGTGTGCGGCCGAGCTCAGTGGCGACTGTCTTGACGACCTCGGCGATCGCAAGGCTACGCTCGGTGAGCGAGCCGTTCATCTCGCCAGAGCCGTGGCGCGTGCCCTCGACTCCAGCCGAGTCGCGCCGTGGTCGAGGTCGCGGCTTGAGTACTTGCCCGTCAGCACTCCCCTGCCGAGCGGTGACCACGGAATCACGCTGAGGCCCATCTCACTGGCCATCGGAATCAGGTCCCGCTCTCCGGTGCGCTCGATCAGGCTGTACTCGATCTCCAGCGCGACCAACGGCGACCAGCCGCGCAGATCGGCGATCGCCTGCATTCGGGAGACCTGCCACGCCGGCGTGTCGGAGATCCCGACATAGAGGACCTTGCCGGCGCGAACGAGGTCGTCCATCGCGCGCAGCACCTCCTCCACGGGCGTTGTGGCGTCCCAGATGTGCAGGTACAGCAGGTCGATGTAGTCGGTCTGCAGCCTGGCGAGGCTGCCCTCGACTGAGCGAACCATGCTCTTGCGATGGTTGCCACCGGAGTTCGGATCCTCGGGGCGGGTGCTAGCCGAGTACTTGGTGGCGATCGTCAGGCGCTCGCGCTTGTCTGCCGCGAGCTCGCCGATGAGCTGCTCAGCGCTACCGTTTGTGTAGTTGTTCGAGCTGTCGATGAAGTTGCCGCCCCGATCGACGTAGGCGTCGAAGATTCGGTGCGCCTCCTCGCGGTCTGCGCCCCAACCCCAGTCGGTGCCGAACGTCATCGTGCCGAGCGCCAGCGGCGAGACGCGCAGGCCGCAGCGGCCGAGGAGGCGGTAGGTGTCAAGGGAAGTTGTTTGATGGCGCATGTCTGCTCCTTCTGATCGGGTGGACACCTCCATAGTGAGCCCCGCCCGCCCGCCCAGCCAGAGGGACGTCGCTCCCCGGTTGGCCGAACCTGGGACTGGGAGGGCCACCCAAGCATGTGGGCGAAGCGGCACAATGGAGACCGGTGGAGCCACGCGAAGAGCTGAGCGATTTCCTACGCAGTCGCCGCGGGCGCCTGAGCCCGGACGAGCTCGGACTGCGCTCCTACGGCCCTCGCCGGGTGCCCGGGCTCAGGCGCGAGGAGCTGGCACAGCTCGCCGGGGTGAGCGTCGACTACTACACGCGACTGGAGCAGGGTCGCGGGGTGCATCCCTCGCGCTCGGTACTCGACGCGATCGCCCGAGCGTTGCAGCTGGACCAAGCCGAGGCGTCGCACCTGCGCCGGCTCGCGGCGCCGCAGTCCGCGCCGAGGAGGAAGACTCCACCAGAGCGGGTGCGCCCCGCGATCCGGCTCCTGCTCGAGAGACTCGATCGAGTGCCGACGCTCGTGCTCGGCCGCCGGATGGACGTGCTGGCGTGGAACTCTCTGGCGGCGGTGCTGATCTGTGACTTCGGCGCACTACCGCGGCGTGAGCGCAACATGGTCCGGCTGACGTTCCTGGACGAGTCGATGCGCAGCCTCTACCCGGAATGGGATCGGGCCGCGGCCAACGGTGCCGGGCTGTTGCGATCGGCGGCGGGTCGGTGGCCTGATGATCCCGAGCTCGAGGCGTTGGTCGGCGAGCTGTCGGTTAAGAGCCACGAGTTCGTCGATGCCTGGGCTCGTCACGAGGTGTGCGAGCAGATGTATGGCACGAAGAGGATCCACCATCCTCTAGTGGGCGAGCTCACGCTCCTATACGAGACCCTCACGCTGCCCGACGAGCCCGAACAGCAGCTCGTCACCTACACCGCAGCGGACACCGAGTCACAGACGGCGCTCGACCTGCTCGCAAGCATCGCCGCTCAGCATGAGAGCGCACCGGCTCACGAGCCGGACGATAAGCGAGCCGGCGCGAAGACCAGGTCGTGAGCGACACCTCGCCATAGAGTGCCGCCACCGGCCAAAACCCAGTCGCTCCGAGTCGCTGAAAATCGTGGTGTCCCCAGTTCGAGTCTGGGTCTCGCCATTTCGGAAGCTCCCCGCGAAAAGGCATGTCGGGTTGGGCGTCCGCTAGTACTCGTCGTGGCGTCGAACCCACAACGGCCTCGACGCGCTCTCGTCGCGGCCCTTCGGCGTCCGGTCCAACAGGCCGTAGTAGGGCATCGCGAGCTCGAGGCCGCGGGCGGTGGTTACGTAGGTCCGGTAGACGACCCCGTCGGATAGCGCATACACGCTCATGCCCGGTCCCTCCGAGACGTACCCCACAACGTCCGTCCCGCACATGCGCGCGTTCTGCTCGACGGTGGACGGGATCTCGCCGTCCAGAAACGGCTTCAGCTCCCCCTCTGTGTACAGGAAGCCGAGGTCGCGGTTGAAGTCGCTGCCGCCGCTCGAGACCCAGTCGATGCCCCAGTCCATGCGTCGCCTGTAGGCGAGCAGCTTCTCGAGCGGCGCGCGGGAGGCGAGCAATAGAGTGGCGTCCTTGGCCTTCAGGTGGGGGACCTGGGGAGCGAGCGTGTCCGCGATCGAGGAGCAGACCGGGCAGCCTGCCTCCCAGGCCGGCCCGAACATGAAGTGGTAGACGAGCAGCTGGGAGCGGCCGTCGAAGAGCTCGGCGAGGGCCTTCGTGCCGCGCTCGGTCTCGAACCGGTAGTCCTGCTCGACGGGGACCCAGGGCAGCTCGCGCCTCTTCCGGGCCAGCTCGTCGCCGCGGTCGGTGAGCTCCTTCTCCTCCTTCAGCAACTCGCCGCGCTCCGCCTGCCACTCCTCCTGCGTGCCGATCCTGTGCTCGGTCATCAACGTGCCTCCTGTCTCGGTCTGCTGGACAATCTATATATAATTAGCAAAATGGCTAACGATGCGTTCAAGGCCCTCGCGCATCCGCTCCGGCGCGACATCGTGGAGCGGCTCAGCGGCGGGGTGGCGACCGTAGGCGAGGTGACCCGCGACTTCGGCGTCTCCAAGCCGACGATCTCACGCCACCTGAAGATGCTCGAGGAGGCAGGCGTCGTGAGCCGCGTGATCGACGGAAGGACCCACCGCCTCGCCCTGCGGCCGGAGGCGCTCGCCGAGGCCTCGGATTGGATAGAAAGCCAGCGACAGCGCTGGGAGCGTCTCTTCGATGTCGTCGGCGAGTACCTGGGGGAACGGAAGGAGCGACAGTGACCGAGCAGTCCGGCCTCGTGGTGCGTATCGAGCGGACCTTCGCGGCTTCGGCCGAGAGCGTCTTCGACGCATGGACCAGCCCCGAGGTGATGCGGCGGTGGTTCCACTGCGCCCCCGACTGGGACACGCCGCAGGCCGAGGTCGATCTCCGACTCGGCGGAAAGGTCCGCGTGGTGATGCGCCAGCCCGACGGCACTGAAGTCGAAGCCAAAGGCGAGTACACGCTGATCGACCGGCCGCACCGGTTGGTGATGACCTGGACCTTCGACGACGATCCCTCCAACGAGCAGCTGATCGACCTCTCCTTCTCGGAGTCCGACGGCTCGACCGCGGTGCTGATGATCAACAGCGGCGTCTCGACCGACGGGCGCCGCGACGCCCAGGACGGGGGATGGCGTGGGTGCTTCGACGAGCTCGAGCGGGTATTGGCCTAGCTCGCGGGCGCGACAGGGGTGAGCTCCGGTAGCCGGCGAGATCCCGCTCGGCGCGAACAGCGTGCCAACGGCGACGCGCCGCGCCCGCCCGAGAACTGAGTCCGTCTCGCCACGCTCAGCGCCGCGCGCTGCATACTGACCCCATGAACCCGTCGACGCTGCCCCTCGATGGGGAGTGGCAGTCCTTCGTTCCGCACCCGTCAACGATCACGTACCGGCGCGCGGGTGATGCGCGCGTTCTGATCGCCGCCGGCTATGCGCTGCTGCTGCAGGTATCCCACCCGACCGTAGGAGCCGGCGTCAGTGAGCACTCGCAGTTCCGGCGCGATCCGTGGGGCCGCCTGCTGCGCACGCTCGATTACACCTGCACGATGGTGTACGGCGGCCCGGATGCCGCCGGCGAGATGGGGCGTCGCATCAGGTCGTTTCACAAGGAGATCCGCGGCAAGGGCCCCGACGGTCGCAGCTATCACGCCCTCGAGCCGGAGGCCTACGCCTGGGTCCACGCCACGCTCGCCGAGGCGATCGTCCTCGCGCACGAGCGCTTCGGCCGGCCATTCGACTTCCATCAGCGTCAGGAGTTCTGGGTGCAGTGGCGCACTCTCGGCCGCCTGCTCGGCGTACGTGAGTCCGACCTGCCGGCGGACTGGGCAACGTTCCGCGATTACTTCGATGAGATGGTCGATCGCCGATGCCGGCACACCGCGGCGGTGGACGAAGTGCTTGGGGTGCTCGCCCGGCCGACGGCACCGTCGATGCCCGCGCTGCGTGGGCCCGGCTGGGCCGTGCTGCGCCCGCCCTTGGCTCACGCCTCCGTGCTTGCGACCGTCGGCCTCCTGCCCCCGGTCCTCCGGCGGCGATTCGGACTCCGCTGGAGCAGGGCGAACCACCTCGAGCTCCAGGCTCTCGGTTCAGCCCTTCGGGCGATCACGCCGCTCATGCCTTCGTGGCTGCGCAACACAGGCCCGGGCTATCTGCGCTTGCGCGAGGAGGCGATTGCCCGGGGCGAGGTAGCCTCGCCGCGATCGCTCGCGACTTTCCCGCTCTCGCCCCGCGGATTTCGTCCGACACCTTGACCCGACGGAAAGTGCCTATCGTTTAAGCGCTGGTCCGCTGGTCGGCGGTTCTGGTCGCATCGAACGGACGCGCGGCCCGACCGTCTGAGGAGAAAGATCCGAGGCAAACGATGGGCGCAAAGGAGCTGGACAAGGGTCGCGCGGCCCACGCCGCGCGTGGTTCCTTGAGCGAGGAGCCCCGGTCGTCGCGACATCGGACCGCGCGCGAGCAGGCGGAGCGCGAGTTGGCGGCTCACATCGCGGTCGCGGAGGCGCTCGCGGCCTGGCCGCGGGTCGAGAACGGGTTCGCGCCCCTGCTCGGCAGCCTCGCCGAGGCGCTGGACTGCGAGGTGGGCGTGTTGTGGGTGCCGCGTGGCGATCGGCTCCGGCCGCAGGCGTTCTCGCAGGCAGAAGCGGGAGGCCTGGCCGAGTTCAAGATGATGACGCTCACCTCGCGTCTCCCGCGTGGCGTGGAGTTGCCAGGGTCGGCATGGCAGCAGCTCGAGCCCAGCCGCCGCAGCAGCGCCGATCGACCGAGACCCCCCCGGTGGCGCGCGGCTGTCGCGACAGGTCTTCGCGGGGCGATCGCCTTCCCGGCCGTCTGGGCAGACGACGTGATCGCGGTGATCGAGCTCGTTTCGCGCGAGGAGCTCGAGCTGACCGAGCGGCTGAGGCGATCGTTGGCCGCGATCGGCTACGTGCTCGGGGATTTCCTCGCACATCGCCGCGGCATCCTGGATGAGCAGGTGATCACCAAGCGCCAGGTGGAGGTTCTCGAGCTCGCCGCGCAGGGTCTGTCGCTGGGTGAGATCGCCGAGCGCCTGGTTGTGAGCCCGAGCACCGTCAAGACCCATCTCGCGAATAGCTACGCCAGGCTGGGCGTGAAGAACCGAGCTGCGGCCGTAGCCCAGGCCATTCGCCTTGGACTGGTGGATTGAATGCCCGTGAAAATGGGCATCGATTACGCACGGCTGGGGGGCCCGGAGTCTCTGGATGCCATGAGTGACGATTTCGGACACCACGGACTGTTCCTCTACGACAACGACGATGACTTCGTGGACCGGGTCACGTCGTTCCTCGGCCAAGGAACGGAGGATGGAGAGGAGGGCATGGCCGTCGTCAGTCAGGCGAAGTGGGCGCTGCTACGCGAGGCTCTCGGCGACGCCTCCCAGCGCATCCGCTATCTCGGCAGCGATTTGCTCTATTCCCGTCCGCTCTCCGCGGTCGCCGACTATGACTCCATGTTGCGCCGGGCGTTGGACGAAGGGGCGCCAGCGGTTCGGTTGTTCGGCGAGCTCCCGCTGTCGAAGAGCCGGGAGGAGTGCGAGGCGTGGACGCTGTATGAGGCCGTCATCAACCGTGCCTTCGCCGATCGGCCGATGTCGATTCTCTGCGGATACGACGTACGCGATCAGCCGGCGGCGGCCGTCGAAGGAGCCTGGCACACCCATCCTTGGCTACTCGGCGAGGGCTGGGAGGACAATCCCCGCTACCAAGACCCCGCACAGGTCGTGGGAGCGTTGACGCGACCCCCCAGGGCCGTGACCGACCTGCGCGAGCTGCCCATCGACGCCGACCCGAAAGCGCTCAGCGCGCGGTTGCGGCGGGAGATGGCAACGCTGCATGTCCCGCAAGCTGATGCTGAGCGCCTGCTGCTTGCGGCAGGCGAGGTGCTGGACAACGCAAGGACCCACGGCCACGGTCCCCGATCCCAACGAATCGGCCGCGTCGGAGAGCTCGTCGTCTGGGAGCTGTCCGACAGCGGACCCGGGTTTGAGGACGCTCTGGCCGGCTATCTACCGCCGAGGCACGAGGAAGGAAATCGCACGGGTCTCTGGATCGTGCGCCAGCTCGTCCACGAGCTCGAGTTCCTTTCATCGCCGCAGGGGTTCACGACCAGGCTTTGGATCTGACCTCACAACCGCGACCGCTGGCTCCACGTGTCGGACCCTGAGCCCGCGGCCGGTCATGGCGGGCGTACAGAGGCCCCGGCGCCCATCTCGGTGCGCTGCTTCGGCGATGGCGATCCCCTGATGGAGCGCTACCACGACCGAGAGTGGGGCTTTCCCATGCTCGACGAGCGCGGTCTCTTCGAGCGGATGAGCCTCGAGGCATTCCAGTCGGGGTTGTCATGGCGGACGATCCTCGCCAAGCGCGAGGCGTTTCGAGCCGCCTTCGCCGGCTTCGATCCCGATGCCGTGGCGCGCTTCGACGACGCCGACGTCGCGCGCCTGCTGGACGACGCGGCGATCGTCCGCAACCGGGCGAAGATCGAGGCGACGCTCGCCAACGCGAGGGCCACGGTGGCGTTGCGGGCAGCCGGCGAGCCACTCGATGCGCTCGTTCGCGCTCGAGCGCCCGCGCCCGACGAGCCGGCGCCGAACAGCTGGGCGGACGTGCAATCGACGAGGCCGGAGGCCGTGGCTCTCGCCCGAGAGCTCAAGCGCCGCGGCTTTCGCTTCGTGGGCCCGACGACGCTCTACGCGCTCATGCAGGCCTGCGGCTTCGTCGATGACCACCTCGCCGGCTGCCCGACGCGACCGGCTGTCGAGCGGGCTCGCAAGGTTGCCGGCCTGCTCTAGACGGGCGCGCGGGAGCCCGGTTGAGTCGGCGCAGGCTCGAGCTTGCCGGCGCCATGCGGGGCTCGAGCCACGCTCGCAGCTGCTGCAGCGGCACCGCCCACACCAGCCGGTCCTCGATCACGCGTCGGGCCAGGCGGCCACGCCCGTGACGCCATCGCCATCGGCGGGCTTCGGGCCGCCCACCGCGATGATGTCGAGCCCCTCGGGGCCTGCCTCGAAGGCGCGGACGACCTCCGGCGACACGCGTACGACGTCCCACTGCTTGAGATCGTGAGCCTCATCATCGAGAAGCACTCGCCCGGAGCCGGCGACGACCACGTAGGCCTCCTCCTGCTCACGATGGCTGTGTCCCACCGGACTTCGCACGTTCGCCGCGTAGCGGAAATGGCTCACCCCCAGGTCGCGTGAGTCCAGGTGCTTTCGAGCGAACCGTCCCTCGATTCCCGGAGCGTGCTCGCCGACGGAGTCCTCGACCTCCAGCAGGTTCACGATGGCAAAGCGCGACATTGGCCTCCTTCGACGAACGATCGGATCTCGGCTTCCACTTTAGGCGGTAGGTGCCTGAAGCTAGGTTTGGTCGTCCGAGTAGGTTTGGCCGTCGGAGGCCTGACCGTCCGCACGGTAGTACTCGATCGCCCCGGTGCTCTCGAGATCCGCGTCGAGGATCGCCTCGATGTCCAGCGTGATCTCGATCTCGTTGCCGACCACGACGCCGCCTTCGGGAATCTCGTCCTGCCAGGACACGCCGAAGTCGTGCCGATTGATGCGGGTCTTGGCCTCGAAGCCGATGCGGCGCAGCGTTCCCCTGTTCTCGTCGCCCAGCCAGAACGGCGTCTTCCATTGACCGAGATAGTCGACGTCCATGACGACCGGGCGGGTGATCCCGCGAATCGTCAGCTTGGCCTCGGCCTTGAAGCTGATGTCGCCGGTGCGTTCGGTCAGGCGCCCGGTGAACGTGATCCTTGGATGGTTCTCCACGTCGAAGAAGTCCGCGCTACGAAGGTGCTCGTCGCGTTCGGGCTGGCCCGTCCAGATTTTCGTGGCGTCTATCTCGCCGGAGAACGTGGCCGACAGCGGGTCGTTCCAGTCCAGGCAGAGCTTGCCGTGCACATCCTTGAAAAGGCCATGCACCCAGGTGACCATCATGTGGCGAGCGCGGAAACCGGCCTCGGTATGACCGGGCTCGAAGGTCCAACCGGGCAAACGAGTTGCCTCCTGTGCCGTCACAGAGACCGTCCTCGCCTCGTGAAGAGTGAGCATCGCGCCATCCAGAGCCAGCTTACGACGACGGTGCCGGCGCGTTCGCCCGCGACCCGCGACCCGATACCGGCTCAACCGATACCGACCTAGACTACGCGAGCAGTGGAAACCCCGATCCTGATCGATTTCTGGACGGTCGAGTCGGCCCGGCGGGATGAGCTGGTGCGGCGGGTCTCCGGACTAATGCACGAGCACGTGCTCGGTCGGCCGGGTTTCGTGTCCGCGCAGATCTATGAGAGCGCCGATGGCGGCTCCGTGATGGCGAGCGTGCACATGCGAACGGCCAAGGATCGGCAGCACCTCACCGACTCGCCCGAGGCTCACCGCGCCTACCGCGAGCTTCGAGCGATCGCGCGCACCCATGCCCGCCTTTACCGCCTCGTCGAGAGCTTCGGCGAGGGGCGTTAGTTCCTGTGCAGGGGGCGGCAGGGCAGGGGACGGCCCGCCACGCGGATCGCGCGTGAGTCCGTCATCCTTGGACCCGATGCCGGAACGCGAGATCCGCTCGTGGCTGATGGATATGGACGGGGTGCTCGTCCGCGAGGATCAGGTGATTCCGGGGGCGGACGCTTTTCTGGGCCGCCTGCGTGAGCAGGGAACGCCGTTCCTGGTTCTCACGAACAACTCGATCTACACGCGACGCGACCTCGTGGCACGGCTGGCGGCGAGCGGCCTCGAGGTCCCGGAGGAGGCGATCTGGACCTCGGCCCTCGCCACGGCGCGCTTTCTCGAGGACCAGCGCCCGGGCGGCTCGGCGTTCGTCATCGGCGAGGCCGGGCTGACGACCGCTTTGCACACGGCGGGCTACACACTCAGCGAAAATGCGCCCGACTACGTCGTCCTGGGGGAGACTCGCACGTATTCCTTCGAGCGCATCACCAGGGCGATCAGGCTGATCTCCGCGGGAGCGCGCTTCATCGCCACCAACCCGGACGCCACAGGCCCGAGCACCGCCGGGCCGGTGCCGGCGACCGGTTCGGTGGCGGCTTTGATCAGCCGGGCGACGGGAGTGGCTCCTTACTTCGTCGGCAAGCCCAACCCGCTGATGATGCGCTCCGCGCTCAACGCGATCGACGCGCACTCGGAGACGGCCGCGATGATCGGCGACCGCATGGACACCGACATCGTCTCCGGTCTGGAGGCCGGCATGGAAACGATCCTCGTCCTCAGCGGCGTGACGACCCGCGAGGATGCCCAGCGCTATCCCTTTCGCGCGTCGCAGGTCGTCGAGTCGGTCGCCGACCTGACGGCAGAGCTCGGGTGACCTGCGGTCCTCGGTCGTTGGAGCTCGCCGGTCCGCGGAGCTCGCCGGTCCGCGGTCGCGGCTAGGCGGCAACCGGCGTCGTTCCCTCGCGAACGATCACGAGGCCGTCCTGCAGCTGCGCGACGGCACCCCACGGGATCACGTCGCCGCGCACCAACGGATCGGGCCCGGAATCGCCGATCAGGCGTGCCACGATTCCCCGCCGTCCCACGACGAGCCCCATCAGCTCCCATCCGCCGTCGAATGCGCGGGCGCGGAGGTCATGTACCCGCCCCAGCCGCTTTCCCGAGTCGGTCTCGACCCGGCAGCCGATCAGGTCGCTCGCGCAGATCACGAGCGGGGAAGTTTGGCCACGAACGTGGCGTCGCGGTCGTCGCCCTGCGCAAGGCCCAGCTCGCGTGCTTTGCTCTTGAGCTGGATCACGCTGCTGATGTCCTCCACTTGGGTCCAGGGCACGCGGATGACGTCTCGCCCCACGACGCCGCTGCCGAAGAGCCGCGCTCCTATTGCGCGCAGACGTCGCGGCATGCGCCGATGCCACACGCCCGACCCGCTGAGGATCGCGGACACGCGCGGAGGCTCGCCGAGGTCACCCTCGAACTCGAGGTCGTCGACGCGTCCACAGCGACGTCCGTCCACATCGACGAGCTGATCGTCCAACACGCGGTAGACGAGGTCCATGCGATCGCCGCCCATCAGCCCGCCCCGCCGTCGGTGACCAGCATCAACGGGATGGCGGCGAGCGAAACCACCAGGAGGATCGCGAAATACAACCAGCCGAACGTGTTCGCGAGGAGCCCGTTGGCGCGTTCGCCCATGAACGTGCGGTCGCGCGCGACGAGCAGGACGGGCAGGTAGGTCAGCGGCAGCGCCACGACCGACAGGATGACCGCGTACTCGGTCAACAGCACCGGGTCGACGCCCGTCTCCACGATGACGAACGCCAGGGCGAAGAAGATCAACCAAGCGAGCGTAAAGCGTGGAGCCTCGCGCGGCCGGCGGTACTTGCCCCACTCCCATCCGGCGAACTGAGCAAGCGTGTATGCGCCGGAGAAGGCGCACTCGACGGCCGCGCCTCCCACCGCGAACAGCATCCCCAGCAGTGCCAGCAGCAGCCCGGCCTCTCCGTAGGCGTGCTGCGCGCCGAGCGCCGTCGTGCCCAGATAGCCCGGTTGGACCTTCGGGGCGAAGAAGACCTCCCCGGCGACGACGATCAGTGCGACGGAAAGGATGCCGCCCAGCGTGAAGCCGAGCACGGAGTTGGCGCGGTTGAGGCTGAGATCCCGCAATGTCCAGCGATCCTCGATCGCGCCCGAGGAGTAGAAGTAGACCTCGTAGGGAATCAGCGCCGCGCCGATCACGCCCACCACGAAGTACGCGTAAAGGGCCGAGGAGTGCCAGCTCGGAACGAGCCCCTGAGCCACTTGATGCCAGTCGGGCCTGAGGTGCACGGCCGCGGCGACGTACACGAGCAGGGCGCAGCCGAGATAGCCGAAGATCCGCTCGATACCTCCAAAGGGCACGAAGTAGACGATCAGCACCAGGCCGACCACGGCCACGAGGATCAAGGTCGAGACGTTGACGTCGAACAGCAGTTGCAGCACGATCGCCGCGCCGCCGACCTCCGCGGCCAGCGTGACGAGGTTGATCAGCAGCGAGGCAACGAGCGTCACCAGCCCAACGTTCAATCCCATTCGCATCCGCACGACGTCGAAGACGGGGCGTCCGGAGACCGTCGCGACCCGCCCTGTCATCTCTGCGAACACGACGATTCCGATCACGCCGACCGGCACCGCCCACAGCAATTGGTAGCGGTAGACCGCGCCGGCCTGCGTGTTGAAGACGAGCTCGCCGATGTCGACGAACCCGCCGATCGCGGCGATGATTCCAAGCGCCACCTGGAAGATCTTCTTCACAGCGTTTCCGCCAGCCGATCGGCCCGACCTGCCCAGTGGCGCAGCTTGACCTCGTCCTGGCGTGCCTGTTCGCGGTCCTGCGGGGAGACGCGCATGTCGTCGATCGCGCCCCCGATGTCCGCCGCGAGCTTGATCGCCTCTTCGATCGGCATCTTCAGCTCAGGCGCAACGGGATCGTCGTTGAGCTTCTCCGCCTCGTGCTCCGCCTGGGCGCTCAGCTCCGCGCCATGCACGCGCACGAAGGTCGTCTTCGTGCGTCCTCGCGCCAGATCGCCGGCCATCAGCGCACCCTCCGCCGAGATCGAAGCCAGCTGCTCGATCCCCGCATGCACGCCGTGTCTTCCGGCATGACCGCACGAAGCGAGCGATACGACGGCCGACAGGCACAGCAGGACGGTCAGCGCGCGTCGCACGGGAGAAGCTCTACCCCGCTGCAGCCGGTGGTAGTCGCTGATGTTCGTGGTGAAGCGATGTGCCGAGTTTGACAACCACGCGCCGGGGTAGATCCTCTCGGGAAAATGACTGTGAACCACGAGGAGGAGCTATGAGCACCGGAGCTGTCATAGCAATTATCGCCGCCGCCGTCGTGCTGGCGGTGATCGTTGTCATCGCTGGTCGTGCCGCGAGTGCTAAGCGCCGAGCCGTGCGCCGCGATAACGCCGACGAGCTTCGACAGCAGGCTAGAAGTCGCTCGATTCAGGCCGAAAGCGCGCGGGCTTCAGCGGATGAGCAGGCGGCGCAGGCCAAACGCGCGCAAGCGGAAGCGGAGGAACGGGCGGCGCAAGCCCGCGGTGGACACGCCGTGGCCGAGCAGCGCGCGGCCGAGGCTGAGCAGATGACCGAGGATGCCCGAACCCGACACGATCGGGCACGCGAGGTAGACCCAGACATCAGTGACGCTCCACAGGATGAGGCAGTCGCGATCGATAGGGAACGCTGATTTTTTTGTTTAACGTATAAGGATTCACTCGTGTGCGTCCCACCACGTCTGCAGCTCTGCGTCCATCCTGCCTTTCCTCGCCTCGAGCGCTCTTGCTTCGTCCTGGGCGTCGGTCATCTCCTCTGACGCCCGCTTGCCGTTTGCGATCGCGACGAGCGCCTGAATGGCGGTGAGCGTCGTGCTGAGCCCTGCGACGTCATCCTCTCGTGGGTACACGATGAGCTCTTGCTCGCCCGGCTCGATCCTTGCGCAGAAGCTCGCAAGTTGCGGGCTGCTCGCGAGCTCGTCCATCAGCACCTGATCCGGCGCAGCCGTCAGTGGAATGCGGACACAGATCTCGGCGCCGTCGGCGTGCCGAAGGGTCTCCGGCCGTCTGGCGATGTCGATATCCATCGTCAATATCTCCTAGCCGGTTCGGGCGATTTTCATGCACGTGAACGCCCAACGTGGAATCGACGGCAATTGTCGTTTCACACCGTCCGCCCCGATGATTGCATTCCGACGGACGTGGGTAGAGATTTATCCAGACGGTCAAATAAGCGAGACGGAGGTGAGCAGAGTGGTTGCGCTGATTGCGCTCGTATTGATACTGGCGCTGTTCGGAGGCTTGGGTTTTGCCGCCCATGTGCTGTGGTACGTGCTCATCATCGCCGTCATACTGTGGCTGCTGGGCTTCTTCGTCGGCGGCGTCGCCGATGGCGGCGGACGCCGGTGGTATGGGCGCTGGTAGGTGAGGAGCAAGGCGCTCGGCCGATGCGTCGGCAGCGCATGAGGTCGGGCGTCGCGACGGTGCCCGTCGGCAGAGCCGCCAAGCCGGCTTGTAGCGCTTGGGCCACCTGAACGCCGCCGCCGGCGCCCACGGACGTGAGCGGCGTGGGCCGCCTGTCGGAGGTGGGAGCATTGGGCAGCGGATGACGCTGCTCTGGCGATGAACATTCTCAACCGGCGCCCTCGCATCGCGATGCTCCTGGCGGCACTGATCGCTGCGGGCACGGTCGCGGCGATCGCGGCATCCGACGAGCCACGGGCATTGTGGCGCGCGCTCGAACAGCTTCAGCCGGTGTGGCTGGCGGCCGCGCTCGCGGCTGAGCTCGTGGCCTATATGGGGTACGTGATCGCGTATCGCACGATGATCGTGCCTGCCGGGCGCCAACGCCTTTCGCTGCTGCTCACCGTTCGGCTCGTCGTCGCCGGCTTCGGGCCATTCGTGCCGATGGGCGGATTTGCATTCGATCGCCTTGCGCTGAGAGCCGTCTATCCGAGCCGCCGCGGTGCCCGGGTGCAGGTGCTTGGGCTCGGTGTGATCGAGTACCTGCTGCTGGCTCCCGCCGCCTGCGTGTGCGCGCTCCTGCTGTTCTTGGAATCTCGGGCGTCGCCCGTGCTCACGGTGCCGTGGATCGTGGCAGTGCCTCCTGGTTTCGTGCTCGGGTGGTGGGCGACCCAACCGCGGATAGTCCATTATTTCCAGCGCTCAGACGGCCGCGTCAGACAGTGGATCGGCGATGTTCTCGCCGGCGTCGAGGTTCTGCGAAGCGTCGTCAAGCGTCCACTCGAGCGTCCCTGGGCACTCGTCGGAATGGCCATCTATTGGGCCGCCGAGATCGCCTGCTTCAGCTTGGCGTTGCTTTGCTTCGCGGTCGAGATCTCAGTTCCGGCAATCGTCGTCGCCTATGCCACCGGCTATGCGGCGAGCAGGCGCTCCTTGCCGCTCGGCGGCGCCGGAGTCACCGAGGTGCTCCTCACCCTCTCGCTGATCGCGGTGCACGTGGACGCCGCCCACGCGCTGCTGTCGGTCCTGGCCTACCGCCTGATCAACTTCCTCGCGCCGATGCTCCCCGGACTGCTCGCACACTCCTCGCTCGAGCCGATGCTCGAGGGGCGCGCCGAGCATGGCGGCGCCGATCCGGGCCGGCGCGAATGAGCGACGAGCAAAATCGCGCTAGCCGACTCCGCCGGCCGACCTCGCCGCACGCAGGCGAGCGACCGCGGCGGCGAATCGCTCTCCCCGTTCTGTGAAGTCGCGAAACGCGTTGAAGCTCGGCGCGGCCGGCGAGAGGAGCACGATGCCCTCGCCGTCGATCGCCGCGGCCGCGGACGCCACGGCGGCGTCGATGTCGTCCGCTTGCAGTAGCGCGGGCGGCGTGGCCTTCACTCGCGCGGCGACCGTACGGACGGCATCCAGCAAGCGCGGGCCCGTGTCGGGGAGCGCGACGACCGCGAGCAAGTCCAGATCGACGATCGTCGCGGCCAGGCCGTCATAGACCTGCTCGCGGTCGAAGCCGCCCGCGATCAGCACGATCGGGCGAGGAGCGAGCGCGTTGAGCGCCGCGATCGCCGACTCGGGGGTCGTGGAGATGCTGTCGTTCACATACGTCACCGCGCCCAGACGCCCAACCGGCTGCACACGGTGGGGGAGGGCGTGGAAGTCGCGCAGGGCGCCGGCGAGGTCGGATACCGGCGGCGCGCCGCCGAGCGGCTCGTCGAGCGCGGAGAGCGCCGTGAGCGCGGCGCAGATGTTCAGCGCGTTGTGTTCGCCGAGCAGCGGTGAGTCCGCGCCGCGCAGCACCGTCCGACCCTCGAACGTGACGTCTTGGCCGTCGGCGTCGTAGCCGCCGGGCGCTCCGAACCAGCTGACGGTCTTGGGAAGCTCGATCTCCCGCAGCCGCGCATCGCGCGCGCTGAGGATGGCGTGAACGCGGTCGCGATCGTGCAGCAGGCGCAGCTTGTCGGCGAAATAGCGCTCGTAGGTGCCGTGCCAGTCGAGGTGATCGTGAACGAGGTTGAGCACGACCGCGATCGCCGGCGAGCCCTCGAGATCGGCGGTCTGGAAGCTCGACAGCTCGAGCACCCACAGATCGGGCGGGATCGGAGGAGCGAGATGGTCGAGCAGCGGCTCGCCGATGTTGCCGGCGAGCACGACCCGTTCCTCGCGCGCACGCGCGAGGTGCGCGAGCAGCGCCGAGGTCGTGCTCTTGCCCATGCTGCCCGTCACCGCGACCGTCCTCGCGTCCGGGTGCTCGGCCATCCACAGGTTCGTTCCGCTCGTCATCTGCACGCCGCCGTCGTACAGCCGCTCGACCTCGGGCCGGTGGAGACTGACGCCGGGCGAGCGGATCACCACGTCGCAGGCCTCCAGTGCTCGCAGGCCGGCAGGCCCGTGCGCGAAACGCACCGCCGGGCGATCCGAGAACGGCGCGCGTTCCTCCGCGGAGGCGGCGCTGTCGGTCACGACTACGATCTCGCTCGGGCTGGTGAGCGCGATCAAGGCGCGATACGCGGAGGCTCCCTCGCGTCCGGCGCCCCAGATGCCGACGCGTCGCCCGTCAAGCGCGGAGATGCGCAAGGGCGGACGCGAGCAGCGGCTCGGGGACATTGTGCTGCGTCGAGAGCTCGAGGATCTGCTCGGGCCGGGCGACGTCGCTCGGCAGGACGCTCAGCATCGTCTCGCGGGCGTGTCGCACGACCGCGTGCTCGCGCCACTCGGGGGACCCGCTGAGCAGTCGGAAGGCGGCCACCGACTCCTCGCGCTCGCCGACGCACTCGAACGGCTTGTCGGCCTGGTAGCCGCAGAGCGCCATGAAGCCGGGGATCTGATCGCCCTGCTCGAGCAGGTCGACGCCGAAGATCCCGACGAGCTGCGCGGGGCGCATGAACGGCGCCAGCGCGAGGAACACGAAGCGGCACTTCGGGCAGTCGCAGCACCAGCCTCCGCCATCGCCCGTCAAGCGAAAGACCGAGTTGCAGCTCGTGAACGCATCGTGATAGGCGGGCATGCGAGCGAAGGCGCGCGCGATCGCGAGCTCGCTGGCCGGGCGCAGCACGGAGAAGTAGTCCACGCCGCGCACCACCTCGGCCGCCAGCGCCGCGTGCAGGCCCTGCTCGAACGCGTAGCTCTTGCTCCACTGGTGGTTGACGTCGATCCCGCGCCAGTGAACGTTCGCCTGCGAAGCCGAGCGCTCGTTGGCCATCACGACACGGTCGTGACCGTGCAGCACGGCCGTCGCCAGCGCGAGGAGCGAGACGATCGCCGTGACCGGCACGTGGCCGTTGAGCGCGCCGCGCGCGTTCAGCTCGAGTAGCTGAGGTGAGATGCGACGCTCGGCGATCAGGCGCGGCTGCCCGGCGACCTCGGCGGTGCGCGCGATCGGTGCGCGATCGCCGACGGAGAACAGCGTCACGGGGCCCGCCGCGCGCGCTATCTCGAGTGCCACCGCGGAGTCCTTGCCGCCGCCGATCGGCACGAGGCTGCCGGCTCCGGAAGAGAGCGTCGGCGGCGGCGGCGCAGGCTCGTCGGAGGGGAAGGCCACGCTGATCGGCGCGTCGAAGCCGTTGCGATAGGCGAACTCGCCGAGGCCGAGCCTGTAGACGTCCTCCAGCAGCGAAGCGACCAGTGGGCCGGGCCGCGCCTCGCTCTCGATGCGCGGCGGCGCCGCCGCCTTGTAGTAGCTGACGCCGGCGACGAGGTGCAGCAGCGAGAGCACGGCGTCGAACGCCTGCGCCCGCGCGCCGCTCAGCTCCGGCGAGCCCGGCGGGAACGCGACGATCTCCTCGAAGACGAGGTCGTCGAGCGCATAGGAGAGGGTCGCGCTCGACGTCTCCCGCTCGTAGCGTCGCTCGAGTATCCGAAACACCGAGCATCGCTTCGGATTGAAGGTATCGGCGGCGGTCGCTGACACCGGCCCAGTGTAGGCGCTCGGTCGTACCCACCTTCGCGGCGCTCGGCCCGGCTTAGGATGAACCGTATGGGTCGCAGCGAGAGCTCAGACCTGCTGGTGGTGGGCGCCGGGGTGATCGGCCTGTCGATCGCCTGGCGCGCGGCCGAGCGTGGTCTGTCAGTGCGCGTGCTCGAGCGAGGTGTGCCCGGCGCTGGAGCGAGCTCGGCGGCCGCGGGCATTCTCGCGCCCACCGAACCGCACGAATGGGAGGGCGCGCACGGCGAGCTCAACCTCGCGTCGATGGCCGCCTGGAGGAGCTTCGCCGAGCAGCTGACAGACGCCTCCGGTCTCGACATCGGCTACCGGCGCGACGGCTCGCTGAGGATCGCCCTGGGGGATGGGCAGCTCGCCGGCCTCGAGGCCGTGCGCGCGGTGCTGTCGGCCGCCGGCATCGAGCACGCCTCGCTCGACCACAACGCGTGCGTGCAGGAGGAGCCGGGATTGCGCGGCGTGCTCGCCGGCCTGCTTGCGCCCGACGACGCGCACGTGGACACGGTCGCCTTGATCGACGCGCTCGCGGCGGCATGCTCGGCGCGCGGCGTCGCGCTCGAGGCGGGCGTGGAGCCGACCTCGAGCCTCCTCGACGCCGCGGGGCGGCTGGAGGCGCTGAGCCTGTCCGATGGCCGCACCGCCTCCGCAGGTCTGGTCGTGGCCAGCTCGGGCGCATGGACTGCGCAGGCGGCGTGGCTGCCGCCGGCCGTTCGCGCACCCGACGTTCGACCTCTCGCAGGCGAGTATGTGCTGGCAAGCGGTCCGCTCGATGCGCGCGTATGCCGACGGATCGTGAGATCCGTCGACGGGCCGGTCGTTCCTCGCAGCGCGGGCCGCTACTGGATCGGCACGAGCGTGCGCGAGGCCGGCTACGCCACGCAGCCGCGCCTCGGCACCGTCGTCGAGGTGCTCACCCGCATCGCCACGTTCCTCCCCGCGGTCGAGGATCTGCAGGTCGAGCGGGTCGGGATCGGCCTGCGGCCGGCCACGTCCACCGGTATGCCGCTGGTGGGCGAGAGCGGTGTTTCGGGCCTCGCATGGGCGACCGGTCACGGCCGTGAGGGGATCCTGCAAGCGCCGCCCACGGCCGAGGCGATCGTGGGGCTGGCCAAAGGAGAGGCGCCCGACCGCCTGTTTGTGCGCCACGCGGCATGACGGCGACAAACTGCGCCGAGTTGCGTCAGGTGAGGCGGCTGATGCGGCGTGTAAGGCCGTTCTCGATCTCGAGCAGGACGGCGCCGAGCACGATCTCGCCGTCGGCCGGGCGGATCGGCGAGAGCTGCTCGGCGGGAAGCCCGCGCACGCGCTCGAATCACGCCGTCGGCATGCATGCCCTGCGGCCCGTCGCGCGCTCCGGTCATCCCCACCTCCGTGACCAGCGCCGTCCCGCGGGGAAGGACGTCGAGCGCGATCGTCGGCTCGTGCGTGTGCGTTCCGAGGACGGCTGCGACCTCGCCGTCCAGCGCGTAGGCCAGCCCCTGCTTGGCTGTGACCGACAGCGCGTGCATCTCGACGATCGTCGTTGGCCCGGCAGGCAGGGCGGCCCACGCGGCGTACGGCTCGACGGCCATGCGCGCGGCCAGCGGGGCGACCTCGAGCGCCGCGCGGTCCGCGAGCACGACCACGCGAAGCTCCTCGCCTCCGGCGCGGGTCGTGAGCGCTCCGCGCCCGGGCAGGCCGTCGGCCACGTTGAGGGGCCGCAGCACGCGCTCGTGTCCGAGCACCGCGTCGACTTCGGACCCCTCGAAGGCGTGGTTGCCACCGGTGATCACATCGCCGCCGGCACCCAACAGCCGCTCCACGCAGCCCAGCGTCATGCTTTCCCCGTCAGCGGCGCAGTTCTCGGCGTCGATCACGGCTACGTCGATGCGCTGCTCGGCTCTGAGGCGGGGGAGCTGCGCCGCAAGCCACTCAACGGCCCGCGGACCCACGACATCGCCGACGAACAGCACGCGCATCGTCCTAGCCGAGGGAGCGCTCGGGAGCCGGCCGCTCGCCCCCCGCGGCCGGCTGCGATTGCAACGGAGGCTCACCGGTGGCATCGGTGATCAGGCGCGCGCCGCGGCCGCGCGTGAAGAAGCTGTAGGCCCAGCGCACGATCACCAGCAGCCGGTTCTCGAACCCGATCAGGTAGAAGAGATGTACGACCAGCCACGTGAGCCATGCGGGAAATCCGCTGAGGCGCAGGCCGCGGATATCGGCCACCGCGCGCGCCCGCCCGATCGTCGCGAGGTTGCCCTTGTCGTGGTAGTGGAACGGCGCAGTCGAGTGGCCGCGCAGGCGATCGCCGATCAGGCGGGCAGCGAAGCGGCCCTGCTGCATCGCGACGGGCGCGACTCCCGGCAGGACCTCTGGCTGCCCTGTGCGCACGTCGCGGACGCGCACCATGTCGCCGACTGCCAGCACCTCCGGGTGGCCGGGCAATGTCAGATCAGGCTCGACGGTCAGCCGTCCGGAGCGATCCACCTCGGCGCCGCTTGCCTCGCCGAGCATCCGCGCCAGCGGCGACGCGGTAACGCCTGCCGCCCAGATGACCGTGCGCGTCGCGACGCGCGTCTGCGTGCCGTCGCGCGCCTGGATCGTGACGGACTCGGGGTCGATCCCGACCACGGTGTGGTCGAGCAGCGGCGTGACGCCGATCCTTTCGAGCGCGCGGGCGGCGCGCCGCGACAGGGACTGCGGAAACGTCGTCAGCACGCGGTCGGCCATCTCGACGAGCAGCACCCGCCCCGCCCGTGGATCGCTGTCGCGGAACTCCGCCGGCAGCGTGTCGCGCGCCAGCTCCGCGATCTGGCCCGCCATCTCGACGCCCGTCGGGCCTCCGCCGACGACCACGAACGTCAGCCAGCTCGCCTGTGCATCGCGGCTGTCCTCGAGCTCGGCTCCCTCGAAGGCTCGCAGGATCCGTCCGCGAGTCTTCAGCGCGCTGTCGAGCGACTTCACCTCGAGCGCCACCGAGCGCCACTCGTCGTGGCCGAAGTAGGCGTAGCTGGAGCCCCCGGCGACGAGCAGCACGTCGTAGGGGATCTGGCGCGGAGCGGCGTCGGCGATTGGCGGATCGACGGTGACCTCGCGTCGCTGCAGGTCGAACCCCGTGACATCAGCCAGCAGAACGCGCACGTCATGCCGCCGGCGCACGATCCGTCGCAGCGGCACGGCGATCTCGCCGGGCGACAGCGAACCGGTCGCGACCTGGTAGCTGAGCGGCTGGAACAGGTGGTAGTTGTGCCGGTCGACCAGCGTGATCTCGACGTCCGCGGAGCGGAGCGCCTGAACCGCCGTGAGACCGGCGAAGCCACCGCCGACGACGACCACGCGCACCGGCCCTCGAGCGGGCGCGCGGCTCGCATCGGGACCTTGGAGCATCTCTCGCGACGCCAAGCGCTGAAGGATGACGACTCTTGCCGCCGCCTGCCATCCAGGTTCCCGCCGCTGCCACCCAGGTTCGCGCCGCCTGCCATACAGGTCCGATTCCCGCCAGACAGATGCGCTCTCGTGTGGGACAGTGGGTCGATGCTGCTCGACCCGGACCGCATTTGGCAAGCGATCGAGGCGGTCGACGCGCGTTTTGACGGGTGGGTGTTCTGCGCGGTGCGAACAACCGGCATCTACTGCCGGCCGAGCTGTCCCGCGCGCACTCCGAAACGCGAGAACGTCCGCTTCTTCGCATCGGCCGCGGCCGCACAGGCGGCCGGCTTTCGCGCGTGCAAGCGGTGTCGGCCGGACGCGACGCCGGGATCCCCGGAGTGGGACGTGCGCGCGGATCTCGTCGGTCGCGCGATGCGCCTGATCGCCGACGGCGTGGTGGACCGCGAGGGCGTCGGCGGTCTCGCGTCGCGGCTCGGCTACACCACGCGCCACGTTCACCGCCAGCTGATGGCGACGGTCGGCGCCGGACCGCTTGCGCTCGCACGCGCGCAGCGCGCGCAGACCGCCCGCATCCTGCTCGAGACGACGCGCGTGCCGATCACCGCGGTCGCGTTCGCCGCCGGCTTTCAGAGCGTGCGGCAGTTCAACGAGACGATCCAGGCGGTGTTCGCGATGACGCCGAGCGGGCTGCGCGCGCGCGTGCGCAGCGAGGGACGCGCGGATGACAGCGGCGCGCTGTCGCTGCGGCTGCCCTACCGCGAGCCGCTCGCCGCCTCCGGCCTGACCGCGTTTCTCGCCCGGCGCGTCGTCCCAGGGGTGGAGGAGGTGGCCGATGGCGCCTACCGACGCAGCCTGCGCCTGCCGAGCGGGACCGGCGTCGTGGAGCTGCGGCCCGCCGACGGGCACATACACGCGCGCTACTGGCTGGCGGACCTCCGCGACCTCGGCGCCGCCATGCAGCGCTCGCGCGCGCTGCTCGACCTCGACTCCGACCCGCACAGCGTCACGGACGCGCTCGGCCGTGAGGAGTTGCTGGCGCCGCTCGTGCGCGCGACGCCCGGACGCCGCGTGCCCGGGCACGTCGAGCCGCACGAGCTGGCGATCCGCGCGGTGCTCGGCCAGCAGGTGTCATTGCGCGGTGCGGCGACGCTCGCGGCCCGCCTCCTCGGGCTGCACGGCGAGCGCCTCGAG
>Ga0193729_1000368_pt1 | contig 23105 bp, 20 predicted proteins | sample U1c2metaG_FD_143036 | JGI IMG/M metagenome (GOLD analysis project Ga0193729, IMG submission 143036) | Soil microbial communities from a riparian zone of the East river system, Colorado, United States - U1c2 | ecosystem: Environmental > Terrestrial > Soil > Riparian zone | place: USA: East River...
GTCGGACTTAATTTGTGTGACTTCTTCCCGAAGCTTTTTGAGTTCTTTCGCATCTTCGGTGACGGCGGTCTCGTGGTGCTCGACGGCGTGCTCAATCTTTTCGCTACCCTTCACCTCCTTCACGCGCTTGAAATCCCGCACTCTGCCGCGCTGCTTCTTGCTCTTGGTTTTTTTAGTGTCCTCCGCATTTTTGTTCACCCCCTTTGATTGCTCCAATTATGGATCGCACGTGTCCGGCTGCCAGGCTGCCAATAGATTAATTGAAACTCCAATAGCACCCAATTTTTGCCGTTTTCAATCGCCGGGCCTTATGCCAGCGATGAAAACAGGAGTGACCGATCACTTCTTGAGTTTGGAAGAAGTGGTTCCCTCATGATCCATGCCGCTCAGAACACTGTTGGCGCTGTGCAGACCAGTGCTGCGTAAAGAGGCGTTGTCTTCGGGGTGCAAAACCGATCGTGAGGATGCACTACTGATATTGCCGGGGCGAAAACGGATTCGCTCAGAGCCCTCGTCTGCCTTGGATCAGGTTAATAACGAGCACAACGACGGCAATCACGAGCAAAAGATGGATCAGACCGCCGCCAACGTGGCCGATAAAGCCCAGAATCCAGAGCACCACCAGGATGACAATTATAGTCCAGAGCATAGATGTTTCTTTCGGTTGCGTTAAACTTTCGTCGACCTGTTTATCCACCGTTTTATTCATTTGCCAAGATTTTTTTAGGCACTCAGCCGTGATCCGTTCGCTCAGGATTGATTTGTCGCGATCCAGACAGAGGAAAGTGACAGGTGTACAAACCTACAAACTTGTAGACAGCACCAGTCACGCGCACAGCGGTTTACGCGCCGTGAAGTATATCTAGCCTTGAGCTAAAACACATGGAGCACTTTGAGGACGATGACGATAACAACAATGACTCCGATGATGTAGAAGATGTTTCTGTTCACGGATCGTGGGTAACACGCCGCTATCCCCGGCGGCAAGCAATATAATCGTTGCGTGTGATTTCCCTTCCTCCACACGCGGCGGTGCCTCAGGTCATCCTGAATGTGTGAGAGAATCGGACATCCGGTGGACAAATAACTTCGCGAGGCCAGCGTAACCCAAGAGCAGCCAGAATCAGCGCCTCGGCTTTCAGATTGAAATCAAAGAAAGCAAAACGCCTGGCGACGAGCACTGTCTCGGTCCGCCAGGCGCTGAATTGCTAGCTTGGCTCTAAAATTAACCAAGCAAACTTGCCATCTTAGTCGCGGTCCTGCGTCACGATGACTTTATCAACCAGCATGTCGTCGCCCTGTTTGATGTAGTGAACGCGAACTTTCGAATCTTTTCTGATTTTCGAAGCTTCGATAACCCTTCCATCTGAAGTCACGTATGTGACGCGCTTGCCGAATTTGTAGCGCATGGGTTCGGCGGCTTCAGTCTTTAGAACCATCATCTGGCCCGGGGTGAAGTCGGTGACCGTGCCCGTACTTTCGGTTGTCGTGGTCGTGGTTTCACTCGCTCCATTGGTCCCCGTCGCAACGGTAGTGGAGGACGTGGATGTTTGCCCGTAAGCCACTAAACCCATTAGGGCTGTGGCAAACGTGACACTGAGGAATAATTTAATCATATTAACTTTCTATTTTACCAAGTTGCTGCAGAGATCGCAGCTAAAGGCCATCCGGTTCGTGCTTCCGAAGGAATTCGGCGAACCAGGTAGGTAAATGGATGCGGCAGTCAGTAACCATAAGCCAATAAAGCTTCTAGCGCAACGTCAATAATTCTTGCCTCATCTGACGACACGAGCTTGGGCGACGTTATTGCTTTGCTAGAACCGAGCTGTAGCTAATCTTATTCTTTATGAGCACGAGCATCCGAAATCATTTACCCGGCACGGTTGAGAAGATTGTATCTGACAAGGTCGTCTCAGAAATTGTCATCAACACTGCCGCTGGGCCGGTGACTTCGATCATTACAACCGGCTCGGTCAAGCGGATGAACCTTAAAAAGGGAGACGCCGTTTTCGGCATAATCAAAGCGACCGAAGTGTCCATCGAGAAGGAATCATCGGCGCGGAATTAAAACTGTACCACTACCGCCTTTAAGGCTCGGACGTGCGCCATACAGGCGCCGGATTGAGCGAGTGCTTCGAAGTGAGTTGATACGCTTTCGCCACCGAAAGCGGAAAACTCGACTTCACAACGCGCAGGAGAAACGATTAGGTTCAGCGCATGCATATTTTTTTGTCGATCATGAAAAACTTTCTCGCGCTGAGTTGCGCGCTGGTGTTCGCGCAAATCGGTTTCGCGGCGACGCCGATACAGGAACGCGCTGATCGATTTTTGAAGCTCGCCAATGCCGGTTACCAGGCGCTTTATCGTGTAAACAGCGAATCACAATGGCTCGCTGTTACCGATGTGACACCGGAGCATGACGCCGCCGCTGAAGCCGCGGGCAAAGCTTATGCGGCCTTCAACGGCAACCCCGCGATGATCACGGAAGCGCGCGATCTGCTGACGCATGAAAAAGAACTAAACGATCTGACTATTCGGCAATTGAAACAGCTTCTCTTGAATGCAGCTGAAGGTCCGATGACGAATCCCGATCTCGTCTCGAAGCGCGTGGAAGCCGAAACGAAACAGGCGTCGATCTTGAACAGCTTTGAATTCAAACTCAACGGCCAGAAAATCACCGCGAACGACATCGATAATAAGCTGGAGAAGAGCAGCGATCTCAACGAACGCCAAGCTGTTTGGGAAGCGTCAAAAGAAATCGGACCCAAGCTCAAAGGCAACCTCGTGACCCTGCGCGATCTCCGGAACGGTGTGGCCAAGGAGATGAAGTATCCGGATTATTTTTCGCTCGAAGTCGCTGCTTACGGAATGACCACCGACGAGATGCTCAAGATGCTGGACGATTGGATGGCGACCCTGCGCCCGCTTTATTTACAACTGCACACCTGGGCGAAATACAAGCTGGCTGAGAAATACCATCAGCCGGTGCCGAAGAAAATCCCAGCACACTGGATCGACAATCGCTGGAGCCAGGAATGGCCCGATCTGGTCGAGGCTGCTAACATCGACAAGTACTTTGAGGGGCGGAAGCCGGAATGGATCATAAAGACGGCTGAGCAGTTTTATACCGGGCTGGGATTTTCGCCGTTGCCACAAAGTTTTTGGGAAAAGTCCGATCTATATCCGTTGCCGCCGGATTCGAAGCGGAAGAAAAACACACACGCGTCGTGCTGGCATATCGATCTTCAGAACGACATCCGCTCGCTGCAAAGCATCGAGCCAAACGCGCGCTGGTTCTTCACCGCACATCATGAGCTCGGTCACGGCTATTATTTCAAAGCTTACACGCGTCCCGAAGTTCCGTATCTTTTGCGACTTGGCGCGGCGCCCGGATTTCACGAAGGCGTCGGCGAACTAATTGCGCTTGCGTCGAGTCAGGTTCCGTATTTGCAATCGCGTGGCGTTTTGCCCGCCGACTTTAAACCTGACAAAACCGCATTTCTTTTGGATGACGCGCTGGCGCGCTCGGTTCCATTTATTTATTTCTCCTGCGGTGTGATGCCCCATTGGGAAGCGGACGTTTACGCAAAAAATTTGCCGTCCAATCAATGGAACGCGCGCTGGTGGAAATATGTCTCGGATTTCCAGGGCGTCGAGCCGCCGTCACCGCGCGGTGAAGAATTTTGCGATGCCGCGACCAAGACCCACATCAACGATAATCCGGCTTACTATTACAATTACGCTTTCGCGACCGTTTTTAAGTTTCAGTTGCACGATTACATCGCGCGCAAAATCCTGCATCAGCCGCCGCAATCGTGTAATTACGCCGATAACAAGGAAGTCGGCACGTGGTTGAACAACATTTTAAAGAAGGGCGGCACGGAAGATTGGCGCAAAGTGTTGAAAGAAGCGACCGGCGAAGACATCTCTACTCGCGCGATGATGGATTACTTCAAGCCGTTAATGAGCTGGCTCGAAGAACAAAACAAAGGCCGCCAGATCGGCTGGGAATAAGGTCGCAATCAATCCTGTAGGGGATGCTGTCAGCATCCCGTGTTGGGAAGCAAGCTGCTTCCCCTACAGAAGAAGAGGAGAGAGACAGCATGTTGATCTTGCGTACTGTCTGTTCTTGTTCGGTGGATCGAGCAGGGTTTTCAGATCAGTAATTTGGCCAGACCGAGAAAAACAGCCAGACAGCCGACATCGGTGAAAGTTGTCACCACGATGCTCGATGCCGTCGCGGGATCGGCCCCAAATTTTTTGAGAACCAGTGGCACCATGGCGCCGACCACGCCACTGATGAGGCAACTAATCGTTATAGCTAGAAATACGATAATGCCGAGCATCACGGCCACCGGACTCTTTACCATGATGGCAAAGACGAACATCGCGATTCCCCCAGTTACGCCGGTGAAGGCCCCGTTAAATGCTCCCAGTAACATTTCCTTGGTGACGAGCATGCGTTCTCTGCCCGATCTCAAATCGCCCAGAGTCATCCCGCGCAACGACACTGCCAGTGCCTGCACTCCAGTGTTTGCCGCCTGACCAATGAGCACCGGTAGGAACACAGCCAAAGCAATGACTCGGTCGATGGTTTCCTGAAAATAAGCGACGACGACGGCGGCAAGCAGTCCGGAGAATAAATTTATCTGGAGCCAGGGATGCCGGAATTTGAGACTCCGCAACCACGGCGTGGTGAGTCGCTCCTCTCTTTCGACACCTACCATTTCGCCGGGTTGTGCGCTTAACTCGATAGCCTCTGCTTCAAAGAGCATTTGGCCGCGCAACAGCCCGATTAGTCTCCCCGTTTTTTCACAGACCGGATAAACCGGAAAATGCCGAACCAACACCGCTCTCATCGCATCGGTCAGAGACATGTCCGGCGTCAGATAGAACGGGTTCGCGAGCATAATCTCGTCCAGCCGCTGAGTGCTTTGGGCCAGTAGCAGGTCGCGCATCACGATGACTCCAAGGAGTTTCTCCTCCTCGTCTGTGACGAAACCGTAGGTGATGATGGCTTTGCTGGCCAGCCGCCGAATCTGTTCGGTTGCTTCGCCGGCTGTCGTTTGCGGCCGGAAAACAGCCAGCGGCGGCTGCATCAATCGTCCGATGGAACGCTCCGGGTAGGTTTGATTGCGCATCCATTGCTGGGTGTCTTCAACGGAAGCGGTAGCCAGGACCGTCTGCCGCCGCGCTGAATCGAACCGCTGCAGAATATTCAGTGCTGACGCGGGATTGAGCAGTTCCAGCATCTGAACTACGAACTCGTCCGGATACGGCTCCAGCATCTTTACCGCGTCGCGGGGATCGCGTTCCACCACTTTTGTAAACAGCTCCCTTAGCTCTGGTTCAATTTCGCGCACAGCGCCGGATTCAATCTCTTTTGTGCTCTCACTCATGTTGCGAATCTGGCGAAGCGAGGCCGAGGTGGCAATCAATTAAGGATTACTTCAAGCTGCCCATCCTGCTTGGAAGAACAGGACAAAGGCCGCCAGATCGGCTGGGAATAAGGTGTAGCGTTCGCTGTCCTCAGCGGAAATTAGACGTCAGAAGTCAGCGGTCAGATAACTCCCGGAAATAAGCCGCGACATTTGGTCTAAAATAAAAATACCAAGCGGACGCGCGACCAAATACCGTAGCGTTTATAATCGCGCGCCACATAATCGCGCGATGAATCAAGTTCAGCGCGCCAAGGATGGACGAATAAATAATAATCAAGATGAAGATCATGATCACGAGATGACGCGACCACGGTTTTTGCGCGGCAAAACCGTAGGAGATGAGCGCCATCAAAATTCCGATGACGTCAACGGGCGGCCCGGCGATGTGCAGCCATTCCGCGCGCGTCACGCGGTCGCCGCCCATGATGTGTGGTCCGATATCGAAGTTGACCGCGTTCAATCGTTCTTTGCCAATTACATCGATCTTTGGCCATGGCGAATGAAAAAAAGGTTGCCCCGCCGTGAGTGACGGTTGGCTGCGATCTATACAACCCGCTGCTGGTGGAGCTTTCACTGTCCGCATCTGAAGCATCACTTCCTTTCCAAGTGGCGTAAGGGTCCAAAACACGCCTAAAGTGTTTTTTGTGGTGGTGAGGCTCTTGATCTCAACGTAACCAAGAGCAAGCAGTTGGAGCTTCATTGTATTGAATATTTCAGCATCGATACTGGAAATAGTTCCATGCCAGCTGGGATACAGTCCATCTGCATCAACGTCTGAATCACTTCTCTGCGCTCTTCAATAAGATCAGTGAACGTCGAGGAAACAAAAACTTGATACCGCGTGTCCATTAAGTCGCATTATTTAAACAGCTGCTCGCGAAAGAGAACATTGTAATCGGCGCTCGAGTTAAATCGCCTATCGAGATAGACAAGATCGACACTCGCATCCGGGAACTCGCGCCTGTCACGCAGCCACTCCAAATTCTCGCCGAAGTACAGGCGGTTCACTCAATCAACTTTATCGCTTCCTGCACTAACCGTCTAGCTGCTACACCTGTCCGATCGCTTGCAAATAGCGTTGCGCCGATCGGGTGACAGCGGCTTTCGCGTTTGAAAGAACATTAGCTTTCCACCAGCCACCGTAGATTTGATTGAACGAAAACGGTTCGATCGTTTCGAGAATACGATGAATCGCGGCGGCCCCGAGCGGAATAAGGTTCGGATAGCTTCGCATGAAGCTGACGTAACGGCGATCCTGCACCACGGTGATGATGTCGCCGGTGAGCAACGCGCCTTTGCTCCCGCGACCGCGGGACGCCGCAGGCCAATGCAGCACCGTGCCGCCTTCGAAATGTCCGCCGCAATTGATCAGCGTGACGCCGTCCCAGAGTGATAACGTTGTTCCTTCCCAAAATTGAAGCCTCGATCCCGCGTCCGCGGGACGCATGACCCATTGTCGGTCGGCCGCATGCAAAAAGATTTGCGCGTCAAAATGGTCGGCCCATTCGACCATCGACGAATAAAAATGCGGATGCGAAATCGCGATGGCGCGGATACCGCCGCGCGCTTTCACTTCGGCGATAGTTTTATCGTCCAGCAATGAAATGCAATCCCAGAGCAGATTTCCGCCGGGCAATTGCAAGAGCAGGGCGCGCTGGCCGATCGCGAACTCAGGCTCGGTCCCGACGCCGAGAAGCTGTGGCGCTTCGTCTTCGAAACGGTTGTGATGATCGGTCGCCAGGCGTTCGAGCGTTGTCCACTGTTGACCGCCGTAACGAACGAATTGCCGTTCGTCTTCGCAAATTGTGCAACGCGGCGGCGGGTCGGCAGTCGCGCCAAACTGCGTTCCGCATTGCACACAGATAAAGTTTCGCATTGGGAGATGGTAAGAGGACAGGATGGAGCCTGTCCCTCCAATTTTTTGGTTGGAGGGACGACCTGTGTGTCGTCCCACTATTGTTCACGATATCGCGGCGGGGCGCTGTAGGGGACGTTGTTAGCGTCCCGTGTTAGGTATGGGGAAGCAAACTGCTTCCCCTACAGAGTCTCTGGAAGCACGGGAATTCTAGGGCAATCACATCGGTTGCCGGATTCTGTGGTGGCAGGCGTGTCGCCTGCGTTTCTGTAACAAAGCAGCCGACACGGCTGCCTCTACAGCCAATCAGAAATTGCGTTACAGATGAGCACCCAAAAGACAACCACGATCGACATGCTCCTAGTCCTTGTGCCGGATCGAGCCGGCGCCGGTGATATGTTTCTCGATCGTCTTCGGATTGCCCGAATAAGAGACTTTGCCTGCGCCGGTGATGGAGACTTTCAATGTCTCGCTGACCACAATCTCGGCGTCAGCCGCGCCGGTGGTGGAGATTTCGGTGGTTTTGGTTTGAAGACCGCTCGCGGTTAATTCGCTCGCGCCGGTCATCTCGGCGAGGAGTTCATCGATGGTTCCATCGAGTGTTACCTGCGATGCGCCGGTTGATTCAAAAGCAAATCTCGGCCCGGAGAGTTGATTCGCGGTCAGTCGCACCGCGCCGCTAATCTTTGCCCCAGTGCGGGTGGGGCTCGAAATCACGACCTTGATTCCGTGCCTCGGCCAAATGTTTTCGCGCGTATGCAGGTGAAGTGTGTCGCCGGAAACCTGGCTGTCGATGTAGGGAAGAAGATTTTCGTCCGTCGTGATGCTAAGAGCGGGCGCGCCATTTCGCCACTCGATCGTGAACACGCCGCTGGCGTCAACTGTAGCAAAAGCGCTGATCGTCCGTTGATCGGTTTTGATATTGCCGTTGCCTCGAACTCCGACCCAATGGCATCCGACGCCCATGATGCATGCGGCAAAAAATACGGCGGTGATCTTCTTCATGGGAATGTGCTTCTTCCGATGAGACGGAATGATGGGCGTTTTTGGATTCAAAAAAATAATGACATCTGGAGGGACGGGCTCTGTCCCGTCCGACGAAATTAATGGGACGACACGGAGGTCGTCCCTCCATAAACCCCACCTATTTCACAATGTTCAGCTTCACGGTGTCCACCAAGACGTCGTCAACGTAGAATTCAACGCGATAATCGCCCAGCGCCCAGCCATCCTCAGGCCGCGATAGTGTGAATGCTCCGTGAGCCGCTGCGTTTTCCGCGATCGCGGTAGCTTCATCCACCTTGTAATCAGGAGCGAAATCTTCGCCAATATTCTCGGCGATCCAGACCGCGCGCACTTTTGCGCCTTTCCGCAGACGATCTCCACGCCACCGCGCATAAATCTGCTGTGTGCCCGATGAAAATGTCGTGGTCGCCTCGCTGAGGCGCTGCTTTGCGAGATCCACTGAAATCTTTTTCGGGGCGCCGGCCAATTTGACCTCTGGTCTTTCCACAATTTTGGGCCGTTCCATCAGCTCAAGCGAAATGCGCTCCAGTAGATCGCCGTCCGAGTCACGCATTGTTGTGACATCCTTGACGATTCCAGTCCCGATCGCGAACCAGCGATCAATCGTCATCCGGCTGGGCGAGGTTTGTTCCCCGTGAATGTGGAACGCGTGAAATTCTCCGGCAGGCACTTCAATTTCTTCTTCTTCGGCTACCTCGTAATGCTGATGCACTTTCATCTCGCCAATCTGACCGTCAAAATTCCAGCTTACGCCGCGCTTCAGAGGCGTGGCGACGATCGTTTGCGGCGGATTCAGCTTGATCAATTCGCCGTCCAAATTAATCCGCGCCGCACAAACGATTCCGTGTTCGTCGATGGAAAGCAGGTCTGTGTTTGTTACGACTCCGGCGCGATGCATTTCAAACTTGAGAAGTTCTTTTCCATCGATGTTTTCCGTCCCGGCGATGCGGTATAACACGGAGACCCGAACCGTACCGGTAGCGTCTGCTTTTGAGTTGGGAATCCTGAGTCCTTTCCCAGGTTCTTCTGTCATCTTGTATCGCCAACCCGTTCCCGGCGCAGTGGGAATCAATGGCGCCGCGGAGATAAAACCGAGCGGAACTGCGGCCAGCATCAGGACGGCAATTTTCTGCATGGAAAAGGCTAGGAGATTGGCGGGACGGATCAACTTGCCGAAGCCGACCGACGTGGACTCGACATTTTACGCTTGGGCAAGTTCGAAAATTTTCGCAAGGTCAATGTGCATCTCATTGGGATGCATTCGAACACGAGATGGCAAATTTCGTTCAATCGCCCTGTGACGAGGCTCTTATTCATGCCGGAGCTGCCGCAGTGCCCTGCGCGAAATCTGCCGCTCCGTGGATTCTCGCGGCAACGATCCTCGGATCGAGCATGACCTTTATCGATGGCACGGTCGTCAATGTGGCCCTGCCGGCGTTGCAAAGGAGCCTCAACGCCACGGTTGTCGATGTTCAATGGGTCGTTGAAGCTTATTCGTTGCTGCTCGCATCACTCCTGCTCGTGGGTGGTTCGCTGGGAGATCACTACGGCCGCCGCCGCATCTTCAATATCGGAGTTGTGCTTTTTTCTGTCGCATCTCTGTGGTGCGGGCTTGCCGCCAGCATTGGTCAACTGATTGTCGCGCGCGCCGTTCAAGGCGCGGGTGGTGCGCTACTCGTGCCGGGCAGTCTTGCCATCATTAGCGCATCGTTCACCGAAAAAGATCGCGGTCGCGCCATCGGCGTTTGGTCCGGATTCACTGCGATTACGGCAGCGATCGGTCCCGTGCTTGGTGGGTGGTTGATCGAGCGAATCTCGTGGCGTGCAGTGTTCTTTATTAACCTGCCGATTGGCCTGATTGTGCTCCTCCTTTCTTTTCGCTGTGTGCCAGAAAGCTGGGACGAGAGCGGTAGTAAGCGACTCGACTGGTTGGGAGCGACGCTCGCAACAATCGGACTTGGGTTGATCGTTTACGGCTTGATTGAGTCCTCGCGATTGAGTTTCGGCCATCCGGCAGTAGTGAGCGCGCTAATCGCCGGTAGCTTCAGTTTAGTACTGTTTATCTATTGGGAAGCCCGGGCGCGAAATCCAATGTTGCCGCTTACGCTTTTTCGTTCGCAAGATTTCGCGGGTGCTAATTTGCTGACGCTTTTTCTTTATGGCGCGCTTGGAGGAACGCTTTTTTTTCTGCCGATGAATTTGATTCAAGTTCAAGGCTACACGGCCACGGCTGCCGGTGCTGCGTTGCTTCCTTTTATTTTGATCATGTTTCTCCTTTCCCGCTGGTCGGGCGGACTTGTGGCGCGTTATGGGGCTAAACGTCCACTTGTCGTCGGCCCCATTATTGCAGCAGCGGGGTTCGCGCTTCTCGCGGTCCCCGGCGTTGGGGATAATTACTGGAGCGCCTTTTTTCCGGCCGTCGTTGTGCTTGGCTTAGGCATGGCGCTGAGCGTTGCGCCCCTGACCACTGCCGTTATGAATTCGGTTCCAGCAAATCGCGTCGGCATCGCTTCGGGAATTAACAATGCTGTTTCACGAGCGGCTGGGCTCCTGGCAATTGCCGCCCTCGGCATCGTGATGCTTCACGTATTCAATCGCTCGCTCGACTCACGTTTATCCAGCCTCGAAGTCTCCGCAGAAGTGCGACGTTCGCTCGAAGATCAACGGATTAATCTCGCGGCAACGACGATTCCCCAAGATATCGCGCCGCCGATACGCCAGGATCTTAAGCGGACGATCAATGAATCGTTCGTGAAAGGTTTTCGCCGCGTTATGCTTCTCGGGGCCGTCTTAGCCTTGGCGAGCGGCGTCACGTCGTTGCTACTCATCAGCGGCGCCGCAAAAGATTTTCAAAATCGATGAAGAGATCGCTGTCGACGTTGGCGTGGATCGTTTGTGTGCTCTGTGTGCCGTGCGCATCTGCGGAAGAGGTGCCGAATCCCGAGCGGCATGTCGTGATTGTTGTTTGGGACGGCATGCGTCCGGATTTCGTCAACCAGGAAAATACGCCGGCGCTGTGGAAACTGACCAACGAAGGCGTCGTTTTTCGCAATCATCACGCCGTGTATCCGAGTGCGACGAATGTAAATGGAACCGCGCTCGTCACAGGCGTTTATCCAGGCCGCAGCGGTTTGATCGCGAACCACGATTACCGCCCGGAAATTGACAGTAGAAAATCACTCGACGTTGAGATTCCAAAAGTGGTGGAGAAGGGGGACGAATTATCCGGTGGGAAATATATTTCGATTCCGACTATTGCTGAGATCGTGCAACGCGCAGGTGGGCGTACAGCGATTGCCACGGCGAAGACTGTCGGCCTTTTGCTGGATCGACATATCGATCCAAGCCACGCGAAAAGTTCGGTTACGGTTTTTGCCGGACAATCGCGGCCGCGAGATGCGCTTAATCCCATTGTCGACGCGCTCGGTCCATTTCCGCCTTTCGGGCAAATCACGGAAGGAGACAAGTGGACGACGAAAGCGTTTACTGACTTTCTTTGGAAAGATGGGGTGCCGGCGTTTTCGCTACTTTGGCTGGGCGATCCCGATCTAACGCAACATCAATCCGCGCCCGGTGCGCAACCAGCGCTCGCTGCGATTAAATCCTCCGATGAAAATCTTGCCGCTGTGCTATCGGCGTTAGATCGACAGGGAGCGCGCAAAACGACGGACGTGTTCGTCGTATCTGATCACGGCTTCTCCACGATCGAACGATCGGTCGATCTGCGAAAAATTTTAAATGACGCCGGCTTCACCGCGAAGACGGAATTTAGCGACAAGCCAAAACCCGGAGACATCATGCTGGTCGGGAACGGCGGCACTGTCCTTTTTTACGTGATGAACCATGACGCACCGACCATCGGCCGCCTCGTCGAATTTCTGCAGCAGTCAGATTTTGTCGGAGTGATTTTCACAAAAGAAGCAATGGAAGGGACGTTCGCTCTCGACCAAGGGAAGATCGACAGTCCGCATGCGCCGGACGTGGTGATGGCTTTCCGCTGGAACGAAAAGAAGAATCAATTCGGTGTTCCGGGAATGATTGACGCGGATTGGCAACGTGGCGCGGGGAAGGGGACACATGCCACCCTTAGCCGATTCGATATGCACAATACTTTGATCGCAGCCGGTCCGGATTTTCGGCGTGGTTACACAAATGAGTTACCCAGCGGCAATGTCGATCTGGCGCCAACGATTCTGCGCATTCTGGGAATTACTCCACCACAGCCAGTGGATGGCAGGATTTTGTCGGAAGCGATGGTCAACAAAGATGCGGTGATGTTGAAGCCGGAAATCAAAAAAATTGAAGCCACAAAAGATTTCTCAGCGGGAACCTGGCGGCAATCGCTTCAAATCTCGCGTGTCGGCTCGACGGAATATCTCGATGAAGGCAACGGAATTTTTGTTCCAAGATAGGGCCGACGCCGCGCTGTCCCGCAGCGCTAGAGACATCGCAGCAGTGATATTCTACGATGATTGACTTTGATTGAGCTCGTCGCTAGCATCGCGATCGTGCTTCGCTGCGCCGCCCGCATCGCCACGATTTTCGCGCTTTGCTGCGCAATCGGATTGCATTGGATCGCGCTCCAGTCGCTCGCATGGACAACGATGATCATTGATTACTCGATGCGCGCGCCGCTGCGCCAGGCGATTACTCAGACGTTTGACGGCGCTCATCCGTGCTCGCTTTGCCACGCCGTCAACAAGGGAAAAAATTCGGAGAAGAAGTCTGATCTCCAATTGGCGACCCCGAAGATCGACATGATATGTGGGCCGCGCGCGATTCGCTTGGTGCCGCCTTTCAGACGTTTTGATTACGCATCGGTCGACTTTTCATTCTTCGACATCGGACAATCACCGCTGGTTCCTCCACCGCGCGTGCTGCCGGGTTAACTAACCCTCGTTAGGCCGCGCTGCGCCGTGCGTGTGCACGGGCCCGCAGCTTCCCTTTCGCAACCCGGGAACCGTCACGCCTTGGCGCGGACGCTTTCTCATCACACTGGAGGAATATTCATGAAACATTTGCCTTTGCTTTTTTGGCTCATTTGCGCCGCGTGCGAACTCAGCGCGACCGGCTGGGCTTACGGCCACGGCTTTGCCGGCGCGCGGTTTTTCCCGGCGACGCTTTCAACCGACGATCCTTTTGTCGCCGATGAGTTTTCGCTGCCAACTATTTCCAGCATTGTCACGCCGGACGATGGCGGCACGCGCGACACGGAGATTTCCTCCGATATCGCTCTGCGCATCACGCCACAATGGGACATCGAGTTTGGCGAGAGGTTTATTACGCTCAATCCTTCACATGGGAAGGCGGTGAATGGCTACGACAATCTCTCCATCGGCTCGAAATACGAGTTCTTTGAGAACGACGAACACGAAGCCGTAGTCTCCGTCGGTCTCGACGTAGACGTCGGCGGTACGGGAAGCAAGCAAGTGGGAGCAGATACTTTCAGCACGTGGACGCCGGGACTGTTTTTCGGCAAAGGCTTGGGCGATTTGCCGCAGGGATTGTCGTTGGTCAGACCACTTGCGATCACTGGCCTCGTCGGCGTCGCTATACCGAGCAGCGCGAGTACGGACGGATCGCCAAACCCAGCCGCGTTACAATTGGGTTTTGCCGTCGAATACAGCCTTATCTACTTGCAGGAGCAGGTCAGAGATATAGGGCTGCGCGCGCCATTCGACCGCTTAATTCCGTTGGTGGAGATTTCCCTTAGTGATCCACTCGATCGCGGGCAGAGTGGACTGATTACCGGCACAGTCAATCCCGGGATCATCTGGTCTGGTAAATACTTCCAAGTCGGCGCGGAAGCAGTTATTCCTATCAATTCGCGCACCGGCAACGATGTCGGCTTCATCGCGCAGCTGCATTTCTATCTCGACGACCTGTTTCCCCACTCGATCGGGCGGCCCTTATTCGGAGGAAGATAAGCTGATGAACAGGTTCAAAAATATTTGTGTGATGTTGCTGCTCAGCGGCGCAGCCGCAGCGCACGCTCACGCGCATGCGTTTGTGGATCATGCCGAGCCCCCGGTCGGCGGCAAAGTGAGACAGATGCCTCAAAAAGTGCAGATTTGGTTCACGGAAGCGATCGAACCTGCGTTTAGCGGCATCCAAGTCTTCGATGCAGCCGGAAAACAGATCGACAAAAAAGACACGCACCTGGATCCCTCTAATCATTCGCTCCTGCAGATCTCGTTGCCGCCGCTCGGACCTGGAACTTACAAGGTGGTTTGGCACGTCGTGTCAGTGGATACGCATGCGACCAAAGGTGATTTCACGTTTCAGGTTGTCCGGTAAAGCGCAGCATACCTAAGGAGGCAAACGTCCAACTATGTTCATGATTGCCACGCGCGCGGTGCACATCAGCGCGTGCTTGGTTCTCCTGTCCCTCTTCGCGTTTGAAACCCTCATCGCAACGCCGGTACTGAGGCGGGCTGACCGAAGTGCTTTGGAATATGTAGAAGCTCTGCGCGGCCAGTTTCGATGGCTGGTGGTGTGGAGCGGTTTTGCAGCGATCGGTTCCGGCATTGCGTGGTTTTGGATAGTTCTTGCGAAAATCACTGGCGGAAGTTTGTGGGAAATGCCAGCCATGCATTCCATAGAGATTGCGGTCACTCGAACACAGTTCGGGCACCTGTGGGAATGGCGCCTGGGGCTGATGCTGCTGTTCACCATGGTGCACTTAATTCCATCGGGAAAATGGTGGAATGCTCTGTTGCGATCGCACGCATGGCAGCGCGCCGGCACGTTTGTCGCAACAACGTCTCTAGCTTCTCTTGCGTGGGCTGGGCACGCGGGTGCAACGCTGGGAGCCCAGCACCCCATCCATCTTACTGCCGATGCCGTCCATCTTGTCGCCGCCGCGCTTTGGCCCGGAGGTCTGTTGCCGCTGACATTTTTTCTTGTCCGAGCGTCGAGATCAAATGAGCCGTCTTTACTCTTCGCCGCCAGTGCGATAACTCGCAGGTTTTCCGCGTTGAGCCTGCTTGTTGTCGGCGCCCTCGCGGCAACGGGTTTGGTGAACAGTTATTTTCTCGTCGGCAGCTTCCGCGCACTGGTCGCGAGCGGATACGGACGCTTGCTTATGCTGAAACTGTTCCTGTTTCTCATCATGATCGGTTTGGGCGCATGGAACCTTCTGCGTCTCAAGCCACAGTTCAGTTTTGCGAGCGCGCGCAATGATCAACAACGCGCAGCTCTCCACAAATTGATTCGCAACGTCATCGCCGAACTCTGCCTCGGCACGCTCATCGTATTGATCGTCGGCGCGCTGGGAGTCACTCCGCCACCACGCCACCGCATATAGGGACCGAGAGTAAATCGCCGAAGTACGCCTTAGGTAGATTTACTAATCGGCGCACGGTCTCATCTGGAGTGGTGGACGAATTATTACGTCGTGCGTCGTGTTTTTTGGGATCACAATCTGAAACTTGGATTCAGACAGTTGTTCTATTCATCTCAAATCAAGTGGCGTAACCTTCCAATCTGCGAATCAACCAACGCAACTGGGAAAGTTGCGCCGCATATAGTTCCTACGACCACGTGATCAAACGCAGTTCGTGTGCTTGCATCAAATGGGGATGTGTTGGGACAACGCGGACGCTGAAGCCGTAAGTGCCGGTCTCCGAGGCGGGCACTGATCCCTGGTAAAGATAATTTCCATCTCCATCCACCTGGCTCGTTTGATCGAGGACGGTCGCCGCCGGATTGCGGATATCGCCGTTGGCTGCTTCGCCGTGGTATGCTTCCACCCGCACATGTTTTGGGTCGACACCGCCCAGATGAACGCGGGCGCTGATTTGCAACGATTCGCCGACCAAAATATTTTGTCGATCTTTGTTGCCGACTTGCACGTCGGAAATCTGGACTTGCGGCCAATCCTTGCGCATCTGCGCTTTCCATTGGCTTAGTTGCGCCGCCGACGCACAACTGTCACAAGAAAAATTCTCGTGCGACTTCGCTGCCGTGATATAAAGACGCTCGGTGTACTCTTTCAGCATCCGTTGTGTATTGAACACTGGCGTGACGCTGCGAATCGATTCGCGCATTAATTGCAACCAGGCGAGGGGAAGTTTGCCGTCCGGTTTCGCGTAATAAAGCGGGATGATCTGGTTCTCAAGCAATTGGTAAAGACTGGTAGCATCTCCTTCGTTTTGAAATTCGGCCGAGCCATCGTCGATTTCCGCGCCAATCGCCCAGCCATTGTTGCCATTGTATCCTTCCCGCCACCAGCCATCGAGTACACTGAGGTTGATTCCGCCATTCGGAGCCGATTTCATTCCGCTCGTTCCGCTCGCTTCCAGCGGCCGAAGAGGATGGTTCAGCCAAAGATCGACACCCTGAACAAGACGCCGCGCGATGTAGCTGTCGTAATCTTCGAGAAAAACGACGCGGTTTTCGAATCCCACTTCGCGAGTGAATTTGTAAACCTCCTGGATTACCGCTTTGCCCGCTTCGTCACGCGGATGCGCTTTGCCTGCGAAAATGAATTGCACCGGCCGTGTCGTATCGTTGAGCAACCGTTTCAGGCGTTCCCTGTCGCTGAACAAGAGCGCGCCGCGTTTATAAGTCGCGAAACGCCGGGCAAAACCAACCGTCAAAATTTCCGGATCGAGGATATGATTCACCTTGCGAATTGCCTCGGCTGATTCGCCCAACCGTTGGCGCCGCAGCCGCACCCGTTCACGCACAAATTCGATGAGACGGAGCTTAAGTTTTTGATGTGTCTCCCAAAGTTGCGCATCCGGAATGTCGATGACACCGCGCCAAAATTCCGGTTCGGTCAGATGTTCTTCCCATGCGCCAAGATGCTTGCGGTAAAGCGCCGCAAATTCCGGCGCCATCCAGGTTTTTGTGTGAACACCGTTTGTGACGCTAGTGATTGGCACCTCATGCACGGGCACACCTACCCAGACATCTTTCCAAAGCGATCGAGTCACTTCGCCGTGCAATTTGCTCACGCCGTTGGCGTGCCGGCTCAGGCGCAACGCCAAAATCGTCATGCTAAAGGGATCGTTTGGATCGACGCGTGTCTGCCCGAATGAAAACAATTCGTCGAATGGAATGTTTAGTTCTTTGGCAAAAGAGCCGAAATATTTTCGCATCATCTCGCGCGGGAACGAATCGTTGCCAGCCGGGACTGGGGTGTGGGTGGTGAAGATGTTGGCCGCGGCTACAACCTGGAGTGCGGAATAAAAATCCAGCTTCTTCTCAACGACATTGCGGCGAATCCGTTCGAGCGCCAGGAAGGCCGAATGCCCTTCGTTCATGTGAAACACGTCAGGCTGGATGCCGAGCGCGCTCAGCGCTTTTACGCCGCCAATTCCGAGGACGATCTCCTGGCGCATCCGCATTTCCAAATCGCCGCCATAAAGCTCGGCGGTGATTAACCGGTCCTCCGCGCTATTTTCCGGAGTGTCGGTATCGAGCAGATACAAACTGACGCGGCCAACGCGCAGCTCCCACAGCTTCGCAAAAACTTCGCGATCCAGGATCGGCACTGAGATGAGCAGCTTCGCGTCTTCACGGCGCACCTCACGAATCGGCAGGTGATGAAAATTTTGGTTGAGATTGATCGCTTCCTGAATGCCTTCCTTATCTATCTGCTGCCGGAAATAACCATGTCGATAAAGCAATCCGATCGCGACGAAGTTTAAATCGAGATCGCTTGCCGATTTGCAATGATCGCTCGCCAGAATGCCGAGGCCGCCAGAATAATTTGGGATCGATTCGTGAAAGCCGAATTCGGCCGAGAAATAGGCGACCGGATTTTTAATCGCACTACCGGCGCCGATTTTGCCGTAAGTGTCTTTGCGCGCAAGATAATCCCGGAACGCATCGTGGACTTCTTTCAGCTCGCGTAGGAACGTTTTGTCCTGCGACAATTCTTCCAGGCGCGATTGCCGTGAAAGCTGAAGCATGCGCACCGGATTGTGATTTGTCCGGCTCCAGAGCTCCGGATCCAGGAGGCGAAAAAGGCGCCGGGCGGCGGGCTCCCAGGTCCACCAAAGATTAAAGCTCATCTCGCGCAACGGCTCGAGTGCCGCCGGCAAGGTCGGAGTCACATTGTAAGTTTGAAAAGTCGGCATTGGAACAGACCCGGGGGAAGCAGAGCGGCAGTTAATCGAGAAACCTTCACCGGGCAAGTCTCACCCGAATGTCCGAAGCAAATTTCATGACCTGATTGCGCTACGCTCGTCTGCCCCAAACTTGAAATACTCTGGGCAAACTCATTACGGTTTCTGAGTCGACTGCCGCATCGTTTAATTCGGTAATGATCTGCTGCACTTCACTCTCGGTGGCGAGTCTATCAGAGATTACTGCGCCTGCTATCCGCTGCATCGTGATAGAGGCCATTAATTTGCCTTCCCCTTCGAGGTGCGTCGGTTGGATTACATTCACCAGAACGTTCTCTGCGCCTACTTTGCGCAGCATGCCCGGCAATTTAGGGCCAATATTTGCATCACCACCGCGTCGATTGACGATGTCCTGATACAGTTGTGTGTACCGGTCATAGGCGGCACAAGTTGGGTAGCAAAAGCTGCCAGAGAAATCTATGTCTTCGAGCACTATCGCTCCTTTCACGTTGCAGGCTCTGACGATTGCCTCGAGACATCTCTCCGGCTCGCTCAGGTGGCTGAGCAAAAAGCGCGCATAAACTAGATCATATTCTCCGGTCGCCTGACACATGGCGGCGTCTGCTCGGCGGAACTCGACATTATCCAGCTTCGCAGCTCTGGCGTCTTCGCGGGCCAATGCAATGACCTCGCCATCCATGTCCGTGCCGACAACCTTGCCTTCCGGTCCGACTAAACGGGCCATGAGGAGCGTGACGTGACCGCCGCCACAGCCCACATCCAGGCATCTCATTCCACTGTTGATGCCAACGGCATTTAGCAGCTGAGAAGTCGTCGGCAGCATCACTCGGGCCAAAAGGTTGAGACGCTCTTTGCCTTCTTTGCCTCCACGGATTGCATACCCAGCCATGGTAACCTCAGTTGTCTTTATTTGACGGTCCGCGGAGCCAACACGAATCCGAGGACTACACCCGAAAACAATCCACAAAGGTGCGCGGCCATGCTCACCTGCGGCGTCGAAAGATCGAAAGCTGTTTGTATCGCAACGATCATCAGCACATTGCCCAATCGCTGTTTCGCGTGCGGCGCGTGTCGATGTCGAAGCAAAAATCCAGCCCACGCGCCGACTATTCCCATGATGCATCCTGAGGCGCCGACGAGTTGGGCCACTTGAACAATGCCAATTACGGTCAACACGACAACGCCCGCGCTAGAGATAAGTCCCGAAATGAGGTAGCAGATGGCGAACCGTAATGCCCCGATTGAGCGTTCCAACGGCGGGCCGAGCACGTAGAGCGCAAAAAGATTGAAGAGCAGATGCAGAAATCCCGCATGCAAGAAAAGCGCGGTGAACAGACGCCAGTATTGGCCCTGCATCACAACCGCGTAAGGTTCGAGCGCGCCGAGCTGATGCAGCACTTCGGGATCCGTCCAGTTGCCGAATGAAATCTCAAAGATAAATGCTGCGGCATTTAACAGAATGAGAACGAAAACCGCAGGCGCATTGCGGAAATGACGATGTCGATCTTTCTCTGCGATTTCATGCTGGATTGGAAACGACGCAACACCTGCCCGGTCGTTTTGATGAGATTCCAAGTAGCGGAATAATTGAACCTGCTCGCGCAACTCGGCGGTCGGATGCAAAATCTGAAGAACCGCCGCAAGCTTTCTCGCCGATCTGTAATGTTGGCGCGCGGCAAGCTCCGTCACTTTTCGCAGTCCAATCGCCGGAAGAAACAGAAAGGCGAACCAGGCCCCGCCCGCGATGTAACCAGCCGCAGAGTGGAAAAAGACCCAGGCTACGCCGGTGACGACAAGGACAACAAAGGCCGCGATGCGCCAGCCTCTATAAATTGAACCGGGCCGCCAGGCACGCGCGAGCACAAGAAGCGGGGAAATTACCGCCAGAAAAAGAAAGATGTGGTTTAGGTTCACTTGTTCGGGCGACGTTGAAACGTTACAAAGTTAAATTGTTAAATCGTTACAGCATTCGACTTGAGTTCGACTCGCTCGGTCTTCTTCCCTTTGTAACTCTTTTAACGCTTGTAACATTTTTAACATTTTCACGACGCCGTTCGAAGTTGAACTTCCCCGAAGCACATTCAACTTACAAGCGCCATGCGTATCACAGTCACCTATTATCTCGACGTCATCTCTTCGTGGTGTTTTTTGGCGGAGCCAGCGTGGGCCGAATTGAAAAAGCGTTACCACGATAAAGTCGAGTTTCAGTGGAAGATTGCATTGCTCGACAAGACCGGCCTTCCGACTTCCCGCGAGCAGGAAGAATGGTTTTACCGCCGCAGCGGCACAATCATGCGTTCGCCATTTATGTTGAGCAGCGAGTGGTTTGAGCCGGGCAAGCCCGAATATCTTGCGCCAAATTGCGTGGCCGAAGCTGCGAAAGATTTTGGGATTACGGACGACCATGTGCGCCTCGCCCTGGCCTACGCCGGCTTGCGCGAGGCTAAACGATTCGCCGAATGGGAAATTGCTGCCGAGATTGGAGCAAAAGCGGCCAATGTCGATGCAAAAGAATTGCTCGAACGGGCGCGTTCAACCGTTGTTGAAACGCGTGTTCGCGCGGACACTGCTGATTTTCATCTGTTGCAAGTAACGCAGCGGCCCACCTTCGTGCTCGACAGCGAAATTGGGGATCGCGCGGTCTTTTCCGGATTTGCCAGAGTCACGCCGCTTGTGGCTGCGCTTGACGCGATGTTGGACGACGCCGACGCATACACGGCGCATGCCGCTCATTTCGGCGTGCCACCTCCCTGAGAGAAACTATATTGGCGTAGATTAATCTTGCGAGTGCCGAAATCTCGTTTACAACTTCTCTTCGGCTCGCGAAATAGCGGGTCCATTGTCGCGGTCATCGCAGCTGCGGCCATGCCAGAGTGTTCCGGCGAACCGCGGCAAGCGGGGCGCCGGAAAATGCGACAAAAAGAAACACGACGCTGCGGTGCACTCCCGCTTCGCCGACAAGGAGCTTAGTTTAATCTGCAACAACAATTTCGTGTAAACGGTCGGATTCGCGCCCGCGAAGTCCGGGTTATTTTAGGTTCCAGCGGCGAACAGCTCGGCGTCATGAAATTGTCGGACGCTCTGCGCAAAGCCCAAAGTCTCGGTCTCGATGTTGTCGAAGTTGCGCCTACGGCGAACCCGCCAGTTTGCAAAATCGTGGCGCTCGGAAAATTCCGCTACGACATTTCCAAACACGAGAAGGACAAAAGACCCACTGGCGCAAAACTGAAGGAAATTAAATTTCGCGTTAACATCGACGATCACGATTACCTGACGAAAATCCGTCACGGCGAAGATTTCCTCGATCGAGGCAACAAAGTTCGGGTGCAGCTCCAATTTCGGGGCCGGGAAATGGCGCATCAGGAATTCGGGTTGCAGTTGATGGAGAGAGTGCGCGATGACCTCTCCGGTATGTCTCAGGTGGAAACGGAGCCGAAAATCACTGGTCGCAATGTCACCATGACGCTCTCGCCGTTACCGGCCAATCGCCGGAAGAGGCGGTTTGCTGCACCTCTCAAAACGGCGGACCAGAGCGAAACCGAAGTTATGCCTGCGGAAGTGCCGTCGTAGAGACAGCATCTTTCGGTTGAGTAAATCTAAGGCGTATGCGCGGGGGCCGGTGAGGACTGCGGCCGAGTCAATGGCATCCTTTCAGCTAGCTTCTGCTCCAAGCGCTGTTTCCGGGTTTTCGCCTCCTGGTTGTTGGGATCGATCTTTAAAACTTTCTCCGTATCCGCCATCGAATTTTGAACGTCCTCTTTTACCTCGTAAACATAGGCGCGATAATTCAAGTAGCGCACTTCGTTCGGCTTCAGCTTGATCAACTCGGAGTAATCGGCCAGCGCTTTGTCGTAGTCATAGACTTTCATCTCCGCCGCGGCGCGTTGTTCGTAAATGCGTGGGTCGTTCGATTTGATTTTAAGCGCTTCGGTGAAGTCCTGGATAGCGTCTTGATACTGCTGGTTCTTCGCAGAAGCGTATCCGCGCCCTTGATAGACAGCCGCCAGCTCATCCGCGTACTTGTGGTCCATTGCGCTGGCTTTGCGAAACAAGTCCACAGCCTTGTCCCAATCAGGAGGCTGATTCTTAGCCGCCTCGGCGCCTTCCCGAGCCAGCTTGTTTGCTTCATTCGAGGTTTTCTTCGCCTGTCCCAGGCACACCTGTGAAACGCAGAGAGCGAGAGCAGTGATGAGAGTAAAGGCAAAAGATTTTTTCATGGTTTCTGTTGGACGTTGATTTTTTTAGAGAATTCGAAACTCAGGCCAAGAACAGCTGGCCGCAAGCAGAACTCTTTATGTCTGTTCCGGCGAAGGCGCCTGTTCGATGTTCATCTTCGGCTCGGTCTCCGGTGAAACAGATTCACTCGGTCCTGGTTCATCGATACGCATGATGCGCAACGCGCGCCCCGTCGATTCGTCGATCTCGATCAACGCGCCGCGCAAACGGACCTCGCCGCCGGCGACCGGAAAAGATGCCGGCAGATTCGAAATAAAACGGTTCATGATCGGCTCAATCTTGCGTCCCAGAATCGAATTGACTGGGCCGCACATTCCCGCGTCGCACATGAACGCCGTGCCGCCAGGAAAGATTTGTTCGTCCGCCGTCTGCACATGCGTGTGAGTGCCGATCACGGCGGAAACTTTTCCATCGAGAAACCGGCCGAGCGCGATTTTCTCGCTCGTGGTC
>Ga0193729_1000369_pt1 | contig 23099 bp, 20 predicted proteins | sample U1c2metaG_FD_143036 | JGI IMG/M metagenome (GOLD analysis project Ga0193729, IMG submission 143036) | Soil microbial communities from a riparian zone of the East river system, Colorado, United States - U1c2 | ecosystem: Environmental > Terrestrial > Soil > Riparian zone | place: USA: East River...
TTTACCACGATGATTCAACCGCAGAAGCTCATCCCCGGTCGCGTTTACGCCGGGTTCGCTTCCGATGGACACGGAGGCACATCTGGCGTGACTTTCGGATTCGATAAAAACGGGAGGATGACCTTCCCGGATTCATTCGATCGATGAGTGGCGAATGAAAGCATCTAACCAATCGATGAAGCCAACGGCAAGTTCCGTTTAATGACCTGGCAGCTTATGGGAATAGCTGTTGCGGCTTGTTCGTTGCAGTTCTTCACCGCTGACCCGTACGACGTTGGAGGTGCTAGCCTCCGCCGCCCAGCTTCCACTGTCATTAAGTTCGATCCAGCGACCAGGCAGACGACTTCCAGTAAACGCGGGTACCCAAACCCAATGGCGCCCTTTCTTCGCGGTGACAGATGCCTGCGACGCTGGCGCTGCCCTCAGATCAAAATTCAACCGTGTCGGCTCGCCCGATTCGATCGTTGTATTATTGATGGAAGTTTTGACAGCGCCGTGCACAACCAACGTGATTCGATAATCGCCTGCCGGGAGACCATCTAAAATGTAACGGCCGTTTACGTCCGTCTTAACGGTTGTGAGCAATCTCCCACCATTTTTCGCTTCGATCCGAATATCCGCGCCGTCTATCGGATGTCCTTTAGAATCCTTGACGACCCCTTCCAGCACCGAGCTCGCAGCCCGTGCGCTTGCGACAAAAAGAATCAACCCAATGAAACCAACAATTATTTTCTTCATCATAATGCCTCCAATGTTTTATTGAGCAAATTTCTGAAGCTGGTTTGGATTGAACAAGAGCCACTTGGTGTTTTTGCCATAGACCGGTTTTACGTCGCCCGCAGCGCGATGCGCCGCTTTCAAGTTCCATCACAACGAAATGCTTTCCGTTGTCGCGATGCGCGCCGGCAATCCAGATCGTTCGCTCGTTGGAATCAATCGCTGAGACACAGCCCCAACTCCATCCCGGCTTTGCTGAGGTTTTCAGCGGTGATTTCCCGATAAATACGCCCACAATGGAAGGCGCCTCTCACTTTGCTCCGCCAGTTTTTCCGCTAAACTGGAGTAACTGCGGGCGGTTAGCTCAGTGGTAGAGCGTCTCGTTACACCGAGTTTCAGCCGTGTCTCAATCGGTTAACACATTGCCCTCGTGATCGACGCCAAATACCTTTTCTCATAGGTAAATTCACATCATCGGCAGACTAAATCACGTTGTCTCACGTTTTCTCATGACCAGATATGCAGTATCATACGGCAGTATCACATGGCTTTTACGCGTGCGCGTGAAGGCGTAAAATTTGTGACGCCCCCGGTCAATGGCAACCCAAGAGAGTAAAAAAACCTACTCTTTTCCTGTGATTTAGGCTCTCTTTTTATGGATTTCAGACGGTAGCCACCCCATCACCCCCATAAGCTCTCTCGCGTGCATCTTGCGCGACCGATGTATTTCGATCACAATTTCCGATCCGTCTCATCGAACGGAATGATGCGCTCGACAGCGCCGCTTGAAGCGAGAACGCGAATCTCGCCAGCCCGAAAGCACGCACGGGTGAGAGCGTACTCAATCGCTTGCCTTTTGACCCAAGACGGCAGCGAGTTGAGGCCGCCCGTCTCTAGTCGTAGCGTAGGCGCAGATATAACGCTGGAAAGGAGCGAGCAAATGCCAAACTATCGCGACCGGTAAACTGGGCAGGCAGCAAATGATTGTCATCGCCAGGTGTGGTGGTTTCACAGAGACTAAAGGTAACGCGGTCGCTACCTTTTGCCTTTTTCAGTGCCGCAACTTTCGAATCCCGGGGGTTTCAATCTTTAGAAACCTATGACGCTATGAACTGGAGAAAATTCGTTTTCCTTGGTTGCGTGGTAGCATGCATTTTCGCAGCCTCGATTGCGAAGGCGCAGATGAGGGGGCACGGTAATACGCCACGTTCGATTGCCCGAATGCCGATGCACCGCGCTCCGATGCCAGGTTCGATGGGGCGGATGCCAATGCGCCGCGCTCCAATGATGAATTCAGCCTTGGGCCTTCGACGCTTTAACCGTTTCAACTATAAAGACTTTAATCGAGCTAATCGGTTTCGTCGCTTCAAGCATTTCAACGAAATCATCTTTATCGGCAACTTCGCCTCTCCATGGTGGTGGGGTCCTTGGTGGGCCTGGAACTGGGCCTACCCATACGGATCCTATGATTATTCCTATCCCTCCGATAACTTCGGCTACAAATCCGGGTATGGTAACTATGGCTATGGTAATGGGTCGACCGGCTATGATTACGGATATGTCTACCCGCCTCTGAGTTACTACGGCAGCTATTACAGCGGCACGAACTACGCCTATGACGATGAGAGTGCTGTGCGCAATGTTCTCGCGGAATACGAAGTTTCTTGGAACGGCCATGACATGGCCACCTTCGGTCGTCTCTTCACTGAAGACTGTGACTACGTAAACATCGCCGGTGTCCACTGGAAGGGAGTGCAGGAGATTGTCCAGCGGCACACGGAACTGTTTCAGAAGAGATTAAAGACTGCCGTTCGGAAGCTTACCGGTGTAGAAGTTCGTTTTTCAACGCCCGATGTTGCACTTGTCCATGCTACGTGGGACGTCACTGGTTCGAGTCGTCCCACTGGAAAGGCCGTTCCAGTTCTGAAAGAAATCACCACGATGGAGATGGCCAAAACTAACGGGAAGTGGCTAATCACCGCTTTTCAGAACACGGAGAGCGGGGGCTCGACAAAGTAAAGAGCAGAATCTTTTGATCCGCGTTTACGATCACACTGGCAATGTGATCGAAACGCACGAGCGCAACGGCGAGTTCAGAGAGCCACGAATTTTCGTCGCATCACGTCGAACGTCCCGTTAAAAGAGTTACCGATGACGGCAGACGTATCCGGGATCGTCGAAATTTCAGCAGAAGGCTTCGCGTTAGTCGTCTCATGTTCTAATGCACATATATAACCAAATTTGTTGGTCAAGCATTCTCGAGCCGAAACTCGCGGCTCGGGCCTCGGTTAACGTTCGACCTTGCGGATCGCCTTGACCTTTTTTCGCAAAGATCTCGCCAACCTGTCGAAGCAATTCGCCGTAGGCGAGTGCTCCGAGGAATTTGCAGGCGACACGCCTGCCGCTACAATCAAACCACTGCGGGGCGGTTAGCTCAGTGGTAGAGCATCTCGTTTACACCGAGAGGGTCGGGGGTTCGAAACCCTCACCGCCCAGTTCAATTTCCCAATGAAGAGCGCGCGACGCACCCGCTGCTAATTTCAGCTCTTCTTTGGTTCCCAGAGTTCAACCCGGTTTCCTTCCGGATCCATGATCCAGCCGAATTTGCCGTAGTCGTAACTTTCCACCTTAGGATCAACATCGACGCCTTCACGCTTTAATTGCGCCAGGACTTCATCCAGGTTCTCGACTTGCAGGTTGATCATGAAAGGCTTTTTGCTCGGCGCGAAATAATCAGTGTTCTCCGGAAATGGGGCCCAGACCGTGTATCGCTCCGAGTCTGTATCGTCCGCTTTTCGCCATTTAAATATTGCGCCGCCTTCCTTTTCACATTCGATGCCAAGGTGCACGCGATACCACTCGCGCAGCTTTTCCGGATCGTTTGCCTTAAAGAAAATTCCACCGATTCCGGTAACCCGTTTCAAGTTGTGGTGCTCCTTATCTAACGGAGCCAAGCAGCTAGTGCGGCGGCGTTGGCCTTGGCGCCGGAGTTGGACTTCTTGACGGGGTTGGACTCACCTTGAAAATGGTTCCCTGGCCGTTGCCGCCTGCCGTCGTCATACCATAGAGCCATCCGTTAACCAGAATCACGTTGTCGATCGGCTTGGAGCCATCCCTGTTATTTGTCTGCCCGCCGAAGCTGTAAAGGCGTTGGTAATTGTTACCATCGGTGTTGATCACGAAGACGGTACCCAAGTCATTGTCGCCGCCGTTAGCAGTCGTGCCGTAGAGTTTGTCGCCCACCAAAAGAAGCGAGCCATAGGGATTTTTGCCATCGTGATGGGTTTCACCAAACTTATGAAGCAACTGGAAATGTCCGCCGTCAGTCTTGAGCGAGAAGATCACTCCGTCATTATGGTGCCCGCCGTTAGTTGTCATACCGTAGAGCTTGTCACCTGACTGCACAACGTACCCATGATCGCTCGTCGCGCCGTCTGAACCTCCGCCAGCAAAGTCGTGCAGTTCAGTGTAATTGGTGCCGTTCGTGTCGATGCTGAACACGACGCCGAAGTCGTGGTCGCCGCCCTTGCGCGTCATCCCATACAAGGTGGTCCCATTGGGATCCAGTGTGAGCCGCCCATGCGGCTCCTTACCCAGTGATGTACACATGAAAGAGTATAAGGTTTGGAAAATTCGACATGAACGGATCAAAGGAAAAGATGACACCCTCGCCGCTATCACCGCCGGATGCCGTCATGCCATAGAGAATGTCGTTTGCGACTACGAAACAGCTATGCGACTCGTCGCCGCTGGGTTTCGCAAGGCTCAAGAGCACCTGGTAGCCAGTGCCATCCTGGCCGATTGAAAAGATGATCCCGGTGTCGTTCGTTCCACCGGCCAAAGTAGCCCCGTACAATAGGCCGTTAAACGGGGTCATTGCATCATGACGAGGATTGTCACCGTCATCAGGGTGACCGGCGAACGTGTGATCGATTGAATAAGTCGACGCTACATTGGTGGGATCGAAATGGAAGATCACACCGTAGCCGCCGCTGGGCGTGGTCATCGTGGTGCGCCCGAAAAGCAAGCCGTTCACATAAGTCAGCGACCCCTTTGGCACGGCGCCGTCCCCATCTGTCGTGCCGAACGAGTAAATTGTACTATTGGAAGAGGCTGCTACGTCGCGAGGAGTCGCCGCCATACCCAGCCCAAGCGCAAAAGTAAGCGCAACCACGTGCTTTATCTTTCTCGAAATCATCGGCGGCAGCATGTCTGAAGTTCCGAGGCTTTAGCAATTGGTTCAAATCTGCCTCTCGCAGTTCGTGTCGATTAGTGATCACTACAACTGGTTCTCGCTTGTTTAGGATACTCCGGGTAACATGATCTGAGACCACGAGCAGTCGGGGCGACTTCTAAAACTGGTGACGTTCACTCTTTCTCATGGTGCCGGGCGTCTTGTTGGCGCTGTTTCCTTTGGCGCGAGCGAGGCGACGATTTTTTCAAAGCGCGGATCTTTCCGCAGTGGATCCCAAAACGGCAGTAGTTTCAGCTGGCCATAGCTGAGAGTACTCGGGGAACGGACGGCGATTGCAAGCTGTTCGCAAGCGAGATCCTGCTCGCCAACCCATGCAGCGATCATTGCCAAATACGCGATCATAAGCGGGCCGTTAATTGCATCTTTTCTCACCGGAAGAAGCTCGACCGCGCGTCGGCCTTCGCGTAGCGCCTCTTCTTTACGACCGAGACCGGCGTCGATCAGACCAAGCACGCACAGCGGCGGGCCGTAATTTGGTTGAGCTCGAACCGCTTTCTCCTGCTCCACACGTGCAACGGTGAATGCTGCCCGTGCCGCTTCTTCATCATTTGTCATGCGAGCAATAACGCCTTCAATTAGCGGGCGATTTGAGTGAACCGCATAGTCGGTCAGAGGAATTTCGCCGAACGCGTTTAAAGCATCTTTTGCTGCAGCAACGTCGCGCTCGGCCAGCGCACAACTCAGCCAATCATTGGCGATGTTCGGCAGGGCAGCGGGATTTGTCACCCGAATTGAATCGATTGTTTGATGCAGGGATCGAGTATCGGCTTTCCAGTGAAATTCCACGGACGCGCGGGCTACTTTCGTGTCGACATCGTCCGGCGCGATGGATAACGCGCGATCTAACACGGATTTTTCTTCAGCGTAGCGCCGGAGAACTCCATAACTGATCGCAATCTGCTGGAGCGTAAAAAAGTCGCGCGGGTCCAGATCAATCGCACGCTCCAGGTTCCGCGTCGATTCTTCCCAACGCCCCTGACGCCTCTCGATGTAACCCTTCAAGGCAAATAGGCGGGGAGAATTGGGGAGGGTCTGGCTCGCCGCGGCGAGTTCAGCCAAGGCTCCCTCGTAATCGAGGAATCCTCTATAAAGATTTTCTGCGCGTGCCAGGTGTGCTTCGCCAGCCTCAGGTCGGATGCGAAACGCCGCCTGGATCGCCGCTTCCGCTAGCGCCAGACGTGCAGGGCTATGATCGAAGCCAAGGAAGTAAAGCTGGTCATGGGTGTAGGCAAGCTGGCAATAGGCTTGGAAAAAAGAGGGATCACGGGCCACAGCCTGGTTGAGCAGATCAGCGGCCTGGAGCAAATCCTCCCTTGCCCTGCTGCTAAATAGGGTCAAAAGAAGGTCTCTCGCCCGCAGGTAAAAATCGTAGGCCACAAAATCCGAAGTCGGTGGCTCTTCAATCGCGGCTTTCTCGACAGCCGAGACTTTGGCTTCAAGCTGATTTGCGACATCTTTTGCGATCTCGCTTTGGGTTAAAAACACGTTAGCCAGATCCTGATCGTATTCTTGCGCCCAAACTTGATTGTCGGTGCGAGTATCTATTAACTGGGCGTTTAAATGAATCCTACCCGCCTCCCAGCGGACGCTTCCCTTTAGCACATGAGAGACGTTCAGTGCCCGCCCGATTTGCCGGGCATTACGTGCGCCATGATATGCCATGACACTCGTGCGGCTAAGTACTCTAAGATCCGCCACCCGGCCTAGCTTGGTCAAGATGCCGTCCTGGATAGCATCGGCAAAAAAAGCGCTCTCCTTAGTTTGGCTCAGATTTTCAAAGGGCAGTACCGCTATTGCAATATTCGCTGGGCGGCGAAGTAACCCATTTTCCCAAGTCATTATACCGATTCCTATTCCGAGGACCACCAAGAGCACAGCCATTCCCGCAGCAGCCGGATTGCGTCGCGACCAGCGGCAAATGCACACCGGGACCGAAACCGGTCGTGCGATAATGGGGCGGTCTGCCAGCCAGCGTTCAAGGTCTTCGGCCAGATCCTCGGCCGAGCAATAACGCGCGTCCGGTTCGCGCTCCAGACATTTGGCGCAAATGATTTCCAGATCGCGGTCGAGCGCTGGCGCGAAAGAGCGCAGTTTTGGCGCCGGCTTTTCAGCAGCTTGTTGAATAACAGCGAGCACGTTGTCACCCAGGAATGGGGCCCGGCCCGTCAAGAGATCGAACAAAATTGCCCCGAGGCTGTAAACATCTGTGCCAGGCCTCAAACTCCGTGTTGAGCCCTCGGCTTGTTCGGGTGCAACATAACCCGGTGTGCCAAAAATCGTGAGCGTGTGGGTAACATTACTCCCCGTATCGAGCCATTTGGCCAATCCAAAATCGCTCACCAAAGGTTCGCCACGCCCATCGAGCAAAATGTTTCCGGGTTTTAGATCACGATGAAGAATTCCTTGAGCGTGCGCGTAATGGACAGCGCGTGCGACCTTTGCCATCAGCGCCACGCTGCGCAATGGTTCGCCCCGTAGGGAGGGTGCGGCGTCGCGCAAGCTGCCACCTGCAGCGAATTTCATGCTGAAAAACGGAAGTCCGTCCTCGTCCTCGCCAACTTCGTAAATAGGGAGGATGTTTGGATGATCCAGACTCGCCGCGGCTAATGCTTCGCGCCGAAAGCGAATCAGTGTTTCATGCGAATCAGCCTCGTATGCTAAAATCCGTTTCACCGCGACGATACGCCGCGAATGCCGTTGGCGGGCACGATAAATAACTCCCATCCCGCCATGCGCGATCTCGTCGAGAATTTGATAATTGCCGAGCCGCCGATCGGGATCGCGCACATCGATCTCAGAGAGCACGTCTTCCAGCGTTTCATTATTAGAAGTTTCTGCGCCCAAACCCCGACACAGCAGACAATTCAGACAAAGGCCGCGTGCAACGCGCGATGTTGATCCACATTCTGCGCACGGGATCGGCTCCCCTCGGAGCGGTGCCCAAGCAGGAGTACCTCCGAGGTTCATGATAACGTCGAAAAAGCTTAAAACGGACGCGATGTATTCGGAATCGTTCCCCGCATCTCCTCCATGTCCTTCTACGGAAGCCGCCGAGCGAAGTTCAGTACAAAGTTGAAAATCGTCCAAAAACGCTCGTCGCGGAGGCCGTGAAGAATGCTCACCTTCGCGCAGCAGTTCCCCCAACGACCAATTGTGATCTTTGCAAGGCAGTTACTGCGAACCAATTCGCCTTCGGATCCGCCGGACGAAGATCAATACGTGTGACGCGATAATAAGTGGCACCAGAAATGTCGGGAGAAGACTGAGCGGAAGTTCCCGCAGCGCGTGCATCGACTGCCAGTCCTTTAAGCCAAACCGGAGCACACTCGAGACAACAAAAACGATGTCGATAAGGCCTAACGTGTTCCAGCTAAGCAAAACCGTCTTTGCAAATTGAGTGTGCATAGAGCTAACCAAAGCCACCGCCAGGACACCAATAACGATGTCGCCCCAACCCGCCGGTGTTGCGAAAGCGCAAGGCAAAAGGCGGCGCTGACAAAGCACCAGAAAGTACGCGCCAGCAAATAACCGTGTCAGGTGAAGTACCACCAGCCAACGAAGATCGATATTCAATACACACACTCTGATTGTCCTGACTTTCCAACACGCGAGAAGGACGAGCGCGGTCAATGTCCAAAACTGTCGCCGCCCCGTTAATGCGCTTGCATTCTGAAACCAGCCAGCCAGGCCTACCGCGAAGCATAGCCAACCAAGAAGAACAAGGGTGACGACCCTGTTCGAATTATCCCTCATGACAGTACGCAACTGAGACGTCGCTTAGGATAACATTTCAGTGACCGCTGCTTCACAGTGGATCTCTGTCGTGTTGAGAAACGGAATCCCGTTGTGTTCTGAATCACGCAGAATCAGGGGCAATTCTGTTCCGGCGAGAATTACACCGTCGGTGTCGCTGTTTGCTTTCATGCGATCAACGATTGCCAGCAAACCAGCGCGCGTCTCGGGCAAAAACTTCCCCGAGACTAATTCTTTGAAGTATTTGTCGTGGATATAAGCCTGATCCTTCGCGTCCGGCAAGAGAAGCTCGATTCCCTCTCGCGAGAAGACCTTCGGATAGAAAGTTGCCTGCATCGTGTAGCGCGTCCCGAACAAGCCGAGCCGCTTCAACTTCCGCGCTTTGGCTGCCGCGCAAGTCGCTTCGACGATACTGATCAACGGGATCGGCGACTTAGACGCAACTTCATCGAAAACAATATGCGGCGTGTTCGCTGAAATCAGACCGAAGGTTGCACCAGCCTGCGGGAGTTTGCCGATTTCCTCGAGCAAATACTCAGCCAAACCGGCAAGATTGTTTGCGTCCATGAAATCGAGTCCCTTCTTCATGTTAATGCTGTTGATGATGAACTGAGGATAACTGCCATCCCCCGTCCGCTTCCGGTAAAGCGCGATGATTCTCCCGTAATAATCGATCGTGCTTTCAGGGCCGAGGCCGCCAATGATTCCGAGAGTCTTCATTTGTTAACCACGAATGCACACGAATAAACATGAGTTCAGAAAATGACGAAATCCAAATGACGAATGTCGAAGGAATGACTGAATGCCAAATACCGAACAGGCACCGCCCCTTCATTCTAGCTTTCGTCATTAGTTCGTCATTCGACATTCGTGCTTCGACATTTCACGGTAGGTATTGATTCGTGGTTAGATGAAAAACAGATCGGCGCTGCATTTTGTCCTCATCATCGGCATCGCAAATTTCTTCGCCGATTTTACCTACGAAGGTGCGCGCGGAATTATTGGTCCGTTTCTTGGCTCGTTAGGCGCGAGCGCGGCGATTGTCGGGTTGGTCGCAGGTTTGGGCGAACTGATGGGCTATGGTTTGCGGTCTGTCTCAGGATATTTCGCGGACAAATCGCATCGACATTGGGCGTTCGCATTCCTGGGATACACGATCAACATGCTCGCGGTCCCCGCGCTAGCGCTTACCAGACAATGGCCGCTCGCAGCCAGTCTCGTGGTTTCGGAACGCATCGGTCGCGGCATTCGCAAGCCAACTGTAGAAGCGATGCTTTCGTACGCAGGTAGATCAATTGGCGCCGGCTGGGTATTTGGACTGAATGAAGCACTCGATCAGGCAGGCGCGACGATCGGGCCCTTACTCATGGCGCTGATTCTTTATCTTGATGGCGGATATCGAACCGGTTTTGCCACGCTGTTCATTCCAGCTTTGCTTTGTCTCGGGACTTTGGTCCTCGCGCGGCTTCTTCACCCGCGGCCGCACGAATTGGAAAAAGGCACTGCACAGAGCTTCACGAAAACTAACCTTACGCGAGCTTACTGGATTTATCTCGCGGCGGGTGCGTTGCTTGCCGCTGGATTCGCCGATTTCGCATTGATTGGTTTTCACTTTCAAAAGGCGAACGTCGTGCGGGGAAACTTGATTCCCGTGTTTTATGCAGTTGCGATGGCGGCCAGCGCTCTCGCATCTATTCCCTTGGGCCGGCTATTTGACAGACTTGGTCCGAATGTGTCGTTGTTCGCTTTTTTGATTTCCGCCGCGGCTGCGCCGTTCGTTTTTCTAGGCACATCGGTCTTCGCATTGATCGGAATGATTTTTTGGGGAGTTGGAATGAGCGCGCAGGGTTCGCTGTTTCAAGCGATGCTTACCGGCGTTATTCCGTCACAGAAACGAAGCACGGCTTTTGGCTTGTTTGATACCGGATACGGAATTGCATGGTTTTTAGGAAGCGCAGCCATGGGCTTGCTATACGACCAATCGATCCTAGCTGTGGTGCTGTTCTCGGTCATTCTTCAACTTGCTGCTATTCCCGTTCTTTTTATCGCGAATAAGAAGGGCTAGCGTTTCCCCGTGGATCCCTACGCCAAACCGAAGGAACGAAAAATCGGGGCACAGCGACCGAAGATTACGCACTTCTCAAGTTCCGCAGAGCGCCGGACGCGAAGAGAACGCCAGGCAGAGAAAGAAGCCGTGGCAGCTGAGCGGCGCGCAATCAAAAAGGCAGCGCGACGACATATGAAACAGCAATTGCTCGAAGAATTGGATGCTACTGATTTGTGACAGCCGGGATTACCAATCCCGGCAACAGCAAGATTGCTTTGCGTTTTGCGATTCGGCGGCAGGTATTAGAGTTCGCCTCATGCGTAAAGGCGATCTGTTAGTTGTTGCTCCCATATTACTCGTGATAACACTCGCTGTTGGCCACGCCCAATCGCCCTCCCAGCGTAAGCCGGATGTTTCAAACAAGGCACTGATCACGAAATCAACGCCCGAGATAAGCACCGATGCATTTGCGAATCAAAGCGCGAACGCAACTGACGCGCTTCGCAAGATGGCGGACGATTATTATGCTTGGCGGAACGAAAATTATCCAGTCCGCAGTAGTGACGTCGGACTTCATACATGGGACGACCGGCTGACTGATTATTCGCCGGCAAAAATCGCAGAGCGCGCGCAACACGTTCATTCGCTTCTGGAGAAGGTGCGCGCAATGAAGACAGATAATTGGCCGAAGAACAATCGCATCGACTGGATCCTGTTCCGCGCCCAATTGGAGAATGTCGAGTTTGGAGATCGCATTCTGAAATTCGAGCGGACAAATCCACAGGTTTACGTCCGCGAATGCACGGACGCTATCTTTTCCCTGCTGAAAAAGGAATACGATACGCCGAGAAAACGCGCGCTTGCTGCCACTGCGCGTCTCAAAGAAATGCCTGCGCTGTTGAAGCAAGGCCTGAGTAATTTGCAAGGTCCAGTAAAACTTTATGCGCAGCTGGCGATCCAATCGGCGCGCTCAATCGATCCCCTTTTAGATAAAAGTTTAATGGCGCTGGATGTCGGGCTCGCACCTAACGAGCACGATGACTTGATCAAAGCGCGCGACGCCGCCCTTACTGCTGTGCACGGCTACGCCGATGACCTGGAGAACCGCCTGCCGAAAATGGTCGATTTCGCGCCGATGGGCGAAGCAAACTATAACTATTATCTCAAACACGTTTTGCTTCTTCCGCTCGACGCCACACAGGTAGAGATGATTGGGCGAGCAGAGCTCGCGCGTTATCGCGCCCTCGAGGCGCTCCTGCCTGATCCGAAATTAGCCGATCCAGATCCGAAACGGGCTGCTTACATTCCGCCGGATCAGGAATCTTTCCTGAAAGCGTATGAAAGCCGCGAAGCAGAAATGATCAGCTTCTTGAAGGAACACAATCTTGTATCTTTGCCGGACTATCTCGGGCCGTTTCAAATTCGACAATTGCCAGAAGCTTTTAAGCCGACCAGCCCTGGCGGTTTCATGAATCCCCCCGGTGTTTATGACAAGGACCCAACCGGATTCTTTTTCATTCCCACCTACAATCCGGAATCGAAGAATTTTTATATTCGTGCGGCGATTGAAGATCCACGACCGATCCTCGGGCATGAAGGTATTCCCGGACATTTTCTTCAACTCTCAATTGCCAATCACTTAAGCGACGAGATCCGCCGCCAGCATGACGACTCCGTGTTCATCGAAGGCTGGGCGCTTTACGGCGAAGAGATGTTGATGCGCACTGGTCTCTATTCGAATAACTCGCCTGCGCAGGGACAAATCCTGCGTCTGTCGCGCTATCGGGCAGCGCGCATTGGAGTTGATGTGAATCTGCACACCGGCCGATGGAGTTTCGAAAAAGCCGTCAAATATTTCATGGACGCAGGCGGACTGGATCGAGAGGCAGCGGAGGGTGAAGCGGCAGGCGCAGCTTCCAGCCCAACGCAGAAGATCAGCTATATCACCGGCAAATGGCAGATCATGAATCTGCTCGGCCGTTACAAGGACCGACAAGGCGAAAACTTCCGGCTCGGTCAATTCCACGATGATCTGATCAAAAACGGTAGCCTGCCCGTGTCTGTCATCGAATGGATCTTACTCGATGATCCGACCGCGCTACAGCAAGCAACGAAATAAGAGCAGACAGTTTTCAAGACTTTTCAGGTCTTGATATGCAAAAGCCGATAGGCGCAGCATCGTAAACCTAACGACGCGCCTTATGAATCCGAATGCGGCGAAAACTCTCATTGGTGGGCAGGTATTTCTTTGCGCTGCGGCCATTGCCATCACGAGTTGTGGCACCGCGACTTTCAGTAAAGGCGGAAGTGATTCGCGCATCGAAGGCCTGCGAAATTTTGAACTCCCATTTATCGACGAGTTCGCCGTACCCGGCAAACGCTTTAATGCTGCCGCATTCGACGCCAAGGTAAACGAAGGCAATGCGAAATTTCAGCAGGCCATTGCACGAAGAAAAATTCACCGCGCGTCGCCCAGTGCTAGTCGATCTTAAAGGGCAATTTCACGCCGACGCAGTGCATCTGCGAAGCAAACCAGCCGTGGCAACGTCACTTCGGCACTGGCAAGAGAGATGAAGAAAGACGTTAACAAGATTTACGATCATGCCCTCGCCCGGTAAACCTAAGCGCAAGAAATCTTCCAGGAAGAAATCAAAGCTCGACTCGGCGCTCGACCAGGTCACTGATGAATCGGTCGCGGCTTCAATGAAGGAATTTCAGGATTTACTCGCGCAAGCGAAAGGCGACACCAGCGAGCTAATCCGACAAAACGCGCATGAACTTGAAGAGCGCCTCGTTCTTTTGAAAAAGAAAAAGATCGACAAAGAGGACTTCGATTTCTTCGTAGAAAACCAAAAGCGGAATCTCAGGGTCTTTGTCGACAGCCAGCCGGCGCAGTCGCAAGAACGCGCTGAAAAATTAACACTCCATATTCTGGAGATAGCTGCCACGAAAGTTGTGCCGGTGTTGATCATGATAATCTAGTGTCGCTACACAACCCTGCAGTCGAGGGAAACCCACCAACGGCTGCCGTTTTGTTACGCAGCACAGGCATTTCTCCATTTCGCACGAAGTGCTTTGGGAGTGCGATGCGTCTTCGCATCGCTTTAGCATCGATTGCGCGCTCCCAGAAAGCGACGCGAGGACGCGTGCGCACTCCGAAAGCTTCGCGAAACAGATGATAAGTTCAGCGAGAACGCTTCATGAGTTGACGCAACCGATCGTGCGGAAGCGCTTCGACGTGATGATTGTCGCGGCCAGTCATAGAATCGTTATCAACTAACGCGTTTACGACCGCTTCTTCGGTTGCCTGCACCACTCCGGTAAAAATCGGATCCATCAGATCATTGGGAACTGTTTGCACTTGATGTGTAACTTGATCCGGATTCACGACGTTCGGATTCGCTGTTGAAAATGCGATGAACAAATCACCGGAGCCGTTCCCGGAAATTGTTCCCGTCCGGGCGAGGCCGAGCGACACCCGGCGCGCAAGCCGCTTCAACTGATTTGGCAGCAGCGGCGCGTCAGTCGCAACCACAGCGATGCACGAACCGCTTTCCTGTTTATAAACGTCGCCGGGAATTTCTTTGCCGACCGGGACGCCAGCGATCGTGAGTTGTGGGCGCCGACCGAAATTTGCCTGTAGAAACACGCCGACGATAAAACTTTGCGGTGAACTGTTTTTGTCGGCACCTTCTGGCCGAATATCAACCTTGCGCGATGCGGTCCCGTTTCCGCCTTTGAACTCGTAACAGATCATTCCCGTTCCGCCGCCGACGCTCCCCTCCTCCGGCGCGCCGTCATGCGCGCTGTCGAGAGCATGCCAGACATCCTCCGGCTTAACATGAAAACCGTTGATGTCGTTGAGCCAGCCATCCCACGTCTCGGCAACTACAGGCAGACTCCACCAGTAGCCGGTCGTATCAGCTGCGCCGTGCTTAACGCGCCAGGCAATGACTGCGTCGCGCGCCACTCCAACGCTGTGTGTGTTTGTAATGATGATCGGCCCTTCGAGAAATCCGCTCTCATCAACCCACGCTGTGCCGGTCATCTCGCCATTGCCATTTAAGCTAAAGAACCCGGCGTAGACCGGATCATTCAGCGAAGCGTGCCCGCGCGGAAGAATGGCAGTAACACCGGTGCGCACCGGACCTTTGCCAACTTCAAGTTTTCCTTCGCCGCTAATCAGCGTCGTATAACCGACTTCGACGCCGGGGACATCGGTAATCGCGTTGAATTTTCCTGGCGTGCCTTCAAATGGAATCCCCAGATCGCGGCCGCGAACTGTCTTCCGTTCAATACCAGGTGTGGCTGGCGGACGCTTTATTGGCTCGCGCGCAGAGGAATCGAGCACGATAACCAACAGGAGTGCGACCCAAGAGAGCTGCTTCGTTGTCATTGCCCATCCATCGACCCCGAAAGCGTTCGGGGTCAACTATCAACTACCAACTATCAACTCCGAAAGCTTTCGCGAGTCGACTTTCCCGTTTAGATTGAGGGCGTGAGTTACGAGGTTTTCGCCAGAAAATATCGGCCGCAAACGTTCGACGATTTGGTCGGTCAGGCGCATGTCTCGCGTACGTTGAAGAACGCGGTCGCGCAAAATCGCCTCGCCCATGCCTATCTTTTTGTTGGTCCGCGCGGTGTCGGCAAGACATCGACTGCGCGAATTTTGGCGAAGTCACTCAATTGTGTGAAAGGACCCACCATCACGCCATGTGGCGAATGCGACAATTGCCGAGAGATTGCCGCGGGCAATAGCTTCGACGTAATCGAGATTGACGGCGCCAGCAACAACAGCGTGGAAGATGTGCGACAACTGCGCGAGAACGTTCGATACGCTCCCGCCAAGGGCCATTACAAGATTTATCTGATCGATGAAGTGCACATGCTTTCGCCCGCGGCGTTCAATGCGCTTCTAAAGACTCTCGAGGAGCCGCCCGCGCATGTGAAATTTATTTTCGCGACCACTGAGCCGCAGAAAGTTCTCCCAACCATTCTGAGCCGTTGCCAGCGGTTTGATCTCCACCGCATTCCGGCAAACCTGATCGCGAAACATCTGCAATTCATTGCGGGGAAGGAGAAAATCGCACTGGAGCCCGCGGCAGCGCATGCGATTGCACGCGGCGCAGAGGGTGGCTTGCGCGATGCGGAATCGATGCTCGATCAGCTGGTTGCATTTTGCGGGGAGAAAATCAGCGAGAACGATGTGCTCGATGTTTTCGGATTCACAAGCGAACAAGCGGTTGCCGATCTGACAGGACGGATTTTGCTGGGTGAAACTCCGGACGCGATCGATCTGCTACATCAGCAGAGTGACGCCGGCAAGGACATGATGCGGCTCATGTCGGACTTGATCGCTTACCTGCGTGATCTCCTCGTATTCAAGGCAAAGCCTGATGCGCTTAAGGAAGATGTCGATCCTGATGTGCAAACATCACTCGCGAGGCATGCTGAGCTAATCACGATGGGCCATTTGCTTGAATTGCTTGACCAATTTGCCGGCGCCGAAGGCCGCATGAAGTGGGCTCCAAACAAAAAGCTGCATCTGGAAGTGGCAATCATCAAGGCTATCCAAAGCCTGGGACAGGCAACATTGGATGAAGTAATCGAAAAACTCGGCGAGCTTCGCAACGGTGGGGGCGCGCGACCGCAGGCGCCGTCCGCGCAACCTGTAGCCGCGAACGCTGACCGCGGTCGTGAGGAATCGCGCACTGCGAAGGCCGGGGTCAGCGACACCGGCTACAGCGAGACCCTGCCGCGCGTAGCCGAAACTTCACCTGATGCGAACGAACTGTGGCAAAAGATTCTTGCAAAAGTTCCTGCGCAAAAAGCTTTCGTGCGAAATTCTGCGTCGGCCGCACACGTCCTCGGAATCGACGGGCGCAATTTCCAGATCGGCTTTGCGCCTGGCGACAAAGCGATGATGGATATCCTGGGTACACAAGCTAATCGCAAACTTCTTGAAACGTTGCTGCACGAGGTCACCGGAAAGGACTGGAGTCTGAGGCTCACCATAAAGGAGGATCTTGCCACCAGGCAGGCACCGGCTTCGCAGCATTCTCAGCCGGAACATTTCAAAGAGGATCCGCTTATTCAAGAAGCCATCGGGCTGTTCAATGCTCAAATAAGCCAGGAAAGGTAGGGCGCGACCGCCAAGCGCGCCGCAATGCGAAAACCATGAACATTAACAAATTAATGAAGCAGGCGCAGAAGATGCAGGAGCAAATGGCCAAAACTCAGGCCGAGCTGGAGAACAAGACGGTCGAAGTAAGTGCGGCTGGCGGTAAAGTGAAAGTGACAGCAAACGGCGCAGGTGACGTTCTCACCATCAAGATCGACAAAGAAGTTGTCGACCCAAACGATGTCGAATTTCTCGAAGAAATGGTTCTTAGCGCGGTTCAGCAAGCCGTGGAACAAGGCAAGGCGCTCGCGCAATCAGAAATGACGAGAATCACGGGCGGGCTCGGCATACCTGGATTGCAGTAATGACGAAATCCGAATGACGAATGACCAATTAATGGCGAAGCCCGAATGACAAAATAGAGATCGGCCGTCTTCTTCGGCCTTCGTCATTTGGTCATTCCTTCGACATTCGTCATTCGTGCTTCGTCATTCCGATCATCTCCGCGCCAAAGTAGGGCTGCAACTTTTCGGGGATCCGCACCGAACCATCCGGCTGTTGATAGCTCTCGATTAAGGCTGCAAACAATCTGGGCAACGCCACGCCAGAACCATTCAACGTGTGGCAGGACCGGTTTTTCCCGTCGCGGTCTTTGAATCGAAGATGCATTCGGCGCGCCTGGAAGTCTTCGCAATTTGAGCAACTTGATACTTCCAAATAAGCATCTTGTCCTGGCGACCAAACTTCAATGTCGTAGCTCTTAGCCGCCGCAAAACCCAAATCCCCAGTGCAAAGCTCGACGACTCGATAATGCAAGCCGAGCAGTTGTAGCACGCGTTCCGCATTTTCTGTAAGCGATTCTAGTTCGTCGTACGATTTTTCCGGCGTCGTAACTTTGACCAGCTCCACCTTGTCGAATTGATGCACGCGGAGAATGCCACGGGTCTCGCGGCCCGCTGCGCCTGCTTCGCGTCGGAAGCACGGCGTGTAAGCAACAAACTTCCTGGGAAGATCGTCAACGCTCAAAATTTCATCGCGATGGAGATTTGTCAGTTGAACTTCCCCAGTCGGCGCAAGAAAGACCTGGTTCTCCTCCAAACCGTACATGTCCGCTTCAAACTTTGGGAGCTGCGATGTGCCGACCATGCAATCGCGCCGGACCAGAAACGGCGGGCTGGTTTCGATGTAATCATGCTCCCGCGTGTGCAAATCGATCATGAAATTAATGAGCGCGCGCTCCAGCCTCGCGCCCGCGCCGGTGAAACAAATAAAACCGCTGCCGCTCAATTTTGCGGCCCGTTCCATGTCTAAAAGGCGCAGTTTCGCGCCGAGAGCGACATGATCGGCGGGTTTGCTTAATCGCGGTTTCTCGCCCCAAGTGCTCACGACACGATTGGCAGCTGCGTCTTTGCCAATTGGAACACTTTCGTGTGGCAGGTTTGCGATCCGAAGAAGCAAATCATTTTGCTCGTCTTGAGCAGCCGTCGCCCGCGCATTTACATCGGCGACCTGTTCGCCGATTTGTCGAACATGTTGCTCCAGTTCGCCCGTCGATTCGCCGCGCGATTTTTTGCCACCGATCTCTTTGCTCAATTTTTTGCGATCGGCGTTCAATTGTTGCAGCGCCGTTTCGGTCTTCCGGCGCTCGACGTCCACGCGCAACACGTCGTCGATTCTGGCTTCGTCTCCCCCGCCCCGCGTCGCAAGTCGCTCGCGAACAAAATCCGGTTTCTCCCGAATGAGGCGAATGTCGAGCATGGCGCAGTATGAATGAGGGACGTCGAATGTCTAAGCAAATGACTAGACCGGGACCGGGCCGCGGTGTCGGCACGTCTTCCAATGACGAATTGGGAAAAACGGAGAGCTGCGTCGACTTCCTTTTCGTCGTTGCGACTTCGTCATTCCTTCGGCATTCGTCATTCGGATTTCGTCATTTGGCTCCGAGCCCAAGCTTGCGCGTGACATTGACTTGTTCCTGCCGATATTTTTCTCGTGGAGAGACTGGATCTGCTTGCGGTCGCGCTCGGTCTCGCCGCGCTTGCGGGGATCAACCTTTACCTGACCGTTTTCGCCACCGGCCTGGCTATTCATTTTCACTGGATCACCCTGGCGCCGCAGTACCAATCGCTTGAGGCCCTCGGTAACCCGTGGATCATCACCATCGCCGGCATTCTCTATTTCCTGGAATTCTTTGCCGATAAAATTCCCTGGATCGATTCAGTGTGGGATGCCGTTCACACTGTGATTCGGCCTATCGGCGGCGCGCTCCTTGCAATTCAGGTGCTTGGTCATCCAAGTCCTGCATTTACTGTAATCGTAGCTTTGCTCGCGGGTGGCACGAGCCTGGTCGCACACACCGCAAAGGCGGCTGCGCGTCTCGTCAGTAACTCGTCACCGGAACCATTTTCAAATATTGGGTTGAGTCTCGGCGAAGACGCAGCCGTGCTTGGTGGACTCGCTCTCGTGCATTTCAATCCCGTCCTTGCGCTGGTCATCTTTTTGATCTGCATCGGTGCATTCTTCTACTTTGCGCCAAGAATTTTGCGTGCGATGAAAGTGAAGATTTGGCTGGCCTGGAGGAAACTGAACGGCCCAGCCGACTCCGATGTACCGCTAAGCCTACCATCGACGCTGCCAGCCCGGCTCGCGCCTATTTTCAGCAGAGAAAACGTTCTCGGCGCGACCATCCTGTGGGCAGTGCCATGCGTAAGCGGACGCGGCCGGCGGATTCCCGCGAATTTGTTCGGCGCGCTCGTCGCTACGAGTGAAGAGCCGCGCAGAATCACTTTTGTCGCGCGCAAGGCAGGGCGGCCATTTGCTCGTACGATCGATCTGGAGGGTTCCGACGTCACTCGTGAACCCAAATTTCTATCCGAAAATCTGGTCGTTTTCCCTGCTGCCGGAAAAGGCCCCAAGTATTTTTTCGTTTTCCCGCGATCGCGCGCCGCTCTGGTCGAACAAATTGTGAAGGATTTGCGCGAGCGACTGAGCGAGCCGGTATTGCAGGAACACGGAGTGGCGGTGTCGCTCGATGAATGACGAACGTCGAATGAACGAAAGAATGACGAAATCCCAATGACATTACAAGGAATCGCGATGCCTCATCGTGCTTCGTCACTATTTCGTCATTCGTTATTCGTGCTACGTCATTTGGTACCGGCTGAACTGAGGCGTGACATTCCCGCATGCCGTTCTCATAATCTTGAAGCGTGACGCTGATTGCCGATCGTTACGCACAGTTGCGCAATGGCGATCGTGTTCGTGAACGGGCGCTATTTATCTCGCCGCGGATTCCATCAGAACTCGAGCTGCAAGCCCGATGGTTCGCTGGAGATTTCGGCAAACACTTCACTACCACCGCCGGTGACAAGATCGATATTGTTCAATTTGGTACGTGGAACCGCGAAGCAGGCCCTGATTTTCGCGATGCTGCAATTCGGATAAACGGCGGTGATCCACTTCGCGGTTGCATGGAGATCGATCTTCTGGATCGCAGTTGGGAAACCCACGGTCATGCGACCAATCCAGCTTTTGATGAAACTGTGTTGCACGTGTTTGTCGAGAGGAGCGGCCGCGAATTTTTCACGCGGACAAGATCCAACCGCAACGTGCCACAGGTTCACATTGATCCGGCAGGTCTCCCGGATGCATTCAACGCGAATATCCCACTGGCACGACCAGGCCGCTGTCAGGCGCCGCTCAAAGATTTGCCCGGAGAACGAGTCCGCAGTGTATTGGACGCAGCAGCGCAGTTTCGTTTGCGACAAAAAGCTGCATGCATTCGCCACAAGATTGACAGTCGTGGACGCGACCAGGTGCTCTTTCAGGAGCTGGCCACTGCACTCGGTTACAAGGAAAATAAGCTGCCTTTCACGCTGATCACGCAACGGCTGCCGCTAAAATCTTTACGCGAAGATACGTCGGACATTGAATCGATGTTATTTGGCGTGGCTGGTTTCCTGCACGCCGCCGATCTCGATATTTATAAAAAATCGACACGCGAATATGTGCGCCGGCTGTGGGACGGCTGGTGGCCACATCGTGACAAGTTGCAGCGGCTAATTTTGCCTGGCGAAATTTGGCGCCTCAGCAGCACACGGCCGTTGAATCATCCGCAGCGCCGGCTGGCCGCGCTGGCGATCTTGGCGCGCGACTGGCCTCGTCTTCAGCGCACCTTAGGTAAGACCAGCGTCAGCGCAGCAAAACATTTTTTTCCAACGCTGGATCATCCGTTTTGGAATTTTCACTACACACTCACTTCGAAAGCGGCGCCCAAAAAAATGGCCCTGATCGGCGAAGCGCGCGTTGCCGATATCCTGGCTAATGTATTGTTTCCATTTTGGCTGGCACACGATCTCGATCCTTCGGGATCGCTCGTGAAAAATGTGTGGGCGGAATACGAGAAGCTCCCGGCGCAATTATCGAACCGCCGACTCGAAACGGGAGGGACGCGTCTTTTCGGAGCCGATCCACGCCGGAAACAATTCCTGAAAACTGTCGCGCACCAGCAGGGTTTGCTTCAGATTTATGAGGACTTTTGTATGCAGGACAATTCCGATTGCGCGCGATGCCCATTCCCAGAGCAATTAAAGAAATGGGAATGAGTTAGAAATGTTAAAACGGTTATCAGATAAAAAGAGAGCGCGTGAAAAACTTTAACGATATCGGGCGTTACGCAGTGTTTTGCAGGATGTGTACGAGAAGTGCCCTTCAGAGGCGGAGCAACGCCTTGCCGGTTTTGCAGGCGTTCTTGAGCAACAACTCGACTTCACAAAAGACGACGCCGGCCTCTACGCCTCCATCGTATTGACGCGAAACGCTGGAGGCTCCTCCGAGTGGGCGGGCTGGAACGCAATTAAAGTGTTCGGGACATGGATGCGAATGTCACAGGAAGGAATGTCAGCTGCCTTGCTCAAGTCGGAGACACAGACATGGAAGTTTTCTGACGATCTTACCTGCGAACACAAATTCGAGACCTACGAAGGATACGTGTCGCCCTTTGGATCGAGTTACTCGGTGCCGTCTTCAAACCGCCAATTCTTCATTTGGGCGGCGTCCGATTTGCACGACCAAAACCTGAAGGTCGTCATCGTTTCGCCAAATGGCGGGTCGCGCGTATTGACCTTCGCATGGATGGATGAAGAGATTGTCCATCGCAAATGTTCCATCAACGGAGAGACATTCATCAAAGAATGGGCGGTCGGTTAGAAGTGAGGAATGTCTCTGTAACTTCAACGAAATCATTGTGAAGACCCGTTCGACGCATCATAATCCCCTGGCGATGCGACAGCGAACTGTAGGGCGTCTGTGTCAGACGCCAATTGATTGGCGCTCGGCGTTTCACAGAAACGCCCTACAACGATCGCATCAAGCACGCGCCTTCACACTCATCGAGCTGCTGGTCGTTATTGCGATCATCGCGATTTTGATCGGCCTGCTCTTCCCCGCTTTTCGCGCTGTCCAGGATCAAGCTAAAAGAACGCAGGCAAAAAACGATCTCACCCAAATCGTCAACGCAGTGAACGCGTACTACACCGATTACGGCAGGTATCCGATCGCTGGAACAACAGAAACGACTTTTGGACCCGGCGGAACGCCGGCGACAAATGAAACTCTTTTTACTGAACTTCGGGGATGTAATGCCGCGGCAGGGTCGTGTCCAGCCGCCGCCACCCTTAACACACGCCAAATTGTTTTCATTTCTCCACCGGACGTCAAGGATGCCGCAAACCCGCGCTCGGGTATCGGGACCGCCGCTGGTAATTTGGGACGATATTTCGATCCGTGGGGCACCAACTACGCGGTTCGCATCGACGGCGACTACAACAATCAAGTAGCCAATCCTTATACTGCTAATGCTGGAGCTAATCCACTCCAGCTAGGAGTTATCGCCTGGTCCTTGGGCAAAGATCAACTGGGCGGTGTGGGATCGGCCGACAAAAACACCGGTACTGCCGCGGATGACGTGATTTCCTGGCAGTAATTGCTTGCGGAGTCGCCGGAACTGCAGCGTCTGATGCGTGATATTGACTATTCGCTAATCACCGGTCACCATTCACTCGCGAAAGCTTTCGGGGTTCAATTCTTCCAAAACGCGGGTGTAGTTCAATGGTAGAACGGCAGCTTCCCAAGCTGCACACGGGGGTTCGATTCCCCTCACCCGCTGTTTTTCTTGATTGGAAGTTGAGGGTTGGACGTTTTCCCGC
>Ga0193729_1000370_pt1 | contig 23041 bp, 16 predicted proteins | sample U1c2metaG_FD_143036 | JGI IMG/M metagenome (GOLD analysis project Ga0193729, IMG submission 143036) | Soil microbial communities from a riparian zone of the East river system, Colorado, United States - U1c2 | ecosystem: Environmental > Terrestrial > Soil > Riparian zone | place: USA: East River...
GGATTCGGTGAGCCGGTTAACGATCGAGCAAGGTCGAAGCGGCACGCTCATTTATATGAGCCCGCAGCAGCTAAACGGCGAATGCTGCACGCATCTCGACGATATTTATTCATTAGGCGCAACGATCTACGAATTGCTGACGAGCAAGCCGCCCTTCTATTCGGGGAACATCGATCGACAGATTTGCGAGCGAGTTGCTCCTTCGATGACGGTGCGGCGCAAGGAATTGGATATCGAGCCCGCGTTGGTTCCACAACTTTGGGAAGAAGTGGTGGCAGCATGTCTGGCAAAAGATCCGTCGCGGCGTCCGCAATCGGCCGCAGAGGTTGCGCAACAGCTGAGAATTAGTCCGGCCCAGACAAGAACAAGAGCGGTCCCTCGGAAGAGATTGAACAGAAAAACACCAATCATCGGTGGCATCGCGGCGCTGTGTGTTCTTGCACTAGCTGGCTTGTACTTCGGAGTGTTAAATCGGCAGGCCAAATCGGTGTCACAGGCGGTAGTAGCGATTCCGGAAAAATCGATCGCCGTCTTACCGTTTGAAAACCGGAGCGAAGAAAAGGCCAACGCCTATTTTGCCGAAGGAATCCAGGACGAGATTCTGACGCGCTTATCGAAGATCGCCGATCTGAAAGTCATCTCGCGGACATCGACGCAGCACTACAAAAGCGCTCCTGAAAACGTGTCCGAGATCGCCAGGCAACTTGGCGTAGCTCACATCCTGGAAGGGAGCGTACAAAAGAGCGGCGATGCCGTGCGCGTGAACGTGCAGCTGATCAAAGCCGCAAATGATTCGCATCTTTGGGCCGATACCTTTGATCGCAAACTAACTGACATCTTTTCAGTTGAAAGTGAGGTAGCTAAGACAATCGCAGACCAGTTACGAGCGAAACTCACGGGCCGGGAAGAGCGAGAGATTGCCGCCAAGCCGACCGACAATCCTGAGGCTTACGACGCCTACTTGCGCGGTCTGGCTTATACACTGAAAACTTTCCCCACACGGGCCAACGCCCTTGGCGCACAGAAATATTTCAAAGAGGCGGTGCTGTTGGATCCGAAGTTCGCCCTTAGTTGGGCGCTGCTGTCACACGTTGATGCGCGCGGTTACATCACACAGAGTCTTCAACCAACAGGCGCCCTCTGCGAAGAGGCGCGGCAGGCGGCCGAAACCGCGCTGACTCTCCAGCCAAATCTCGGCGAGGCCGTATTGGCCAAGGGATCTTACTACTACAATTGCCTGAAGGATTACGACACCGCAGTGCGTTACTTTGAGGAAGCACGTCAGTTCCTACCGAATAGCAGCCGGATTCCTGAATCTCTGGCTTACGTTGCGCGGAGACGAGGCCAATGGGAGCGGAGCGAAGCCTACTTCAATGAAGCGGAGCGTCTCGACCCGCGCAATGTTAATCTCCTCACGCAGCACGCGACTACCGACATCTCTCTTCGTCGTTTCCGAGAAGCGCTCCGAAAGCTTGATGAGGTTCTCAACATTATACCGGACGACTTGGATACGCTGGTGCAAAAGGCGGCTGTCGCACAAGCGGAGGGCGACTTGCCGCGCGCCTCCGCGATCCTTGCTCCGCTCCACTTCCGGTCCGACACCCAAACCGAGGACTGGGAAACACAAGTTTACCAAGCGATTCTGGAGCGCCGGCCTGCACAAATCATTCCTCGCTTGAAAGAAGTATTGGAAAAGCCTGATCCGGCGTTGGGTTTTTACAATGGGGAGCTGCGCTTTTGGTTGGGTTGGGCACAGGAAGTCGGCGGCGATGGTGCCGCTGCCAAGGAAACTTGGCGACAGGCGCGCAACGAACTGGAACCTTTCCTCAAAGAACAGCCGGACAATTACGGCCTTATTGGCGATCTCGCGCTGACCAATATGGGTCTCGGTGACAAGGCCGCCGCTTTGGCTCTGTCGGAACGGGCCATCGCCGCGAATCCACTCGAGAAGGACGCCTTGACTGGTCCCGTCCCGATCGAAGTTCTTGCGCGGGTGACAGCGCGCATGGGAGAGCCTGAGCGCGCCATCGCCACTTTACAGAAACTACTTTCGATACCGTCTTCAGGCGGACTCGGGCTTGGCGTGCCGCTCACCCCCGCGCTCCTCCGCCTCGATCCCATGTTCGATCCGCTGCGGAATGACCCGCGCTTCCAAAAACTCGTCAGTTCGTCCGCGTCGAAGTGATCCTCCTCCGATTTGCAGTTCGTCCACGCGAGACTTACGAATGCGATGCGGTTTTAAGATGTTGGCGGGGGCGGTGGAGTTGGCGGAGTTGGAGTCGGGGTCGGAGTTGGTTCTTGTGGCGGTCTCATAACGAGAGGTGTTGATTCATGCAGCACCGAATGTCAAGCTTGCTTTAACTACGGTAGTAGTCGTCGCCTTAACACGAACACGCTGTAAGCCATTTCATCGTTCACGGCGAACGGCTGTTTGATATCGTACCGGAAATCGTAGACGTCGCACAGTTCCAGCGACGGAACTGAATCGAGCAGTTGTCGAAATTGCCGTGGCAAGTAGGTGCGGAACTGAAAATCATACGTCAGTTGGAATTCTTTCGACCCGTGCAGCACAAGGAGCCAGACCCGAAGGTCCTCGATCCGGCGCCGCAGGTCGGTACGCATTATGCGCAGCGTTACGGTCACTTTCGTGTCGCCTCGCCGTTCGGTCCAGCGCCCGACGTCCTCTTCGTTGACATCCAATGACAACAGATGCATGCCGAGAACATAGATGCCGCCTGGACGGAGGCTGCTGGCAATACGTTCCAAGTGGTCGCGCGCCGCCTGCTCCGTCAACAAGTGACGAAACGTGTTAACAGTGCAATAGGCGGCGTCAATCGGCCGACTGAGACGAAAAGCAGACATCTCGGCTTGGAACGTCTCGGCTTGGAGCCGCCGCCGTTTAAGTCGCCGTCGAAGGTAGCTCAACGCCTTTTGGCTGAGATCGAACCCAGTCATTTGATAACCTCGGGCCGCTAACTCGGTGACTAATCGTCCACTGCCACAGGCCGGCTCCAGGAGCCGGTGGACATCGAATGAACAATACTTGCGGCACGCGGCCTCGATGAAATCGGCCTCCCGCTGGCTGTAGGCTTGGAAGGCAATATCGTAATACTGCGGATAATCATAGCAGTTTGCTACGAGAATGCCGCTTCTTGCCATTGTTACGCGATCCTTCTTACTTGCGACATCATTCATCCCTTTTGGCTTTATTGTTTGGAATGGCATTGTGTAATCGAGTCAGATTTGACCCTCCATTACCAGCCGAAACGGGTAGCCGCAGCAATGGGATTTTAACCTGGCGCGGGATTGCGGAGGCGAGCTTCTTCCAAACAGTGCGAATCGCCAGAAGCGTAGCTGAGCTAACGCTCCTCCGTTTAACCTTTTTCCGATCTTAATGGTGAATATTTTGTCACCATGACTAATAAGAGCGATACGAAGGCGAATCGCTCTTGATCGATTTTGACGTTTTGTCCGGCGTAACCTCTGGTAGAATGTTACGCATTAAAAGAGTGGATCGCACGAGCGCTTCCGAAATGCCCCCTGTAATCAGAGTTTGCCAAAAGTGCGGAACCGAAATCCCAGCCGACGCGCCTGAGGGAGGCTGCCCGGGCTGCCTTCTTGAGACAGCGCTGGATGTTGCCGGCGGTCAGATTGTGTTTGGCCGCTACAAGCTCGTCAAGGTGCTCGGCCGTGGCGGAATGGGAATTGTGTGGCTGGCGCGCGACCAAGAACTAGAGCGCGACGTTGCACTAAAATTTCTTCCCGACCTGATGGTCCAGGATCGTTCGCTATTGGATCAACTTAAACGTGAGACGAAGCGCTGCCTGGAACTGACTCATCCGCATATCGTCCGGATTTACGATTTTGTGCACGACGAACGCTCCGGCTGCATTTCGATGGAATATATCGATGGCGAAACGCTATCGAATTTGCGCACAGAGAAAGCGCAGAGAGTCTTTGAGCCCGATGAGATTGCCGGTTGGATCAGTCAGCTTTGTGAAGCGCTCGATTATGCGCATACGCGCGCGAAGGTCATCCATTGTGACTTGAAACCTGCCAACCTGATGGTCAATCAACGCGGCGACCTGAAAGTGGCAGACTTTGGTATAGCGCGCAGTCTGAGTGATTCGGTCAGCCGATTAACGCTGGAACAAGGCCGGAGTGGCACGCTCATTTATATGAGCCCGCAGCAGCTCAACGGCGAGCGCAGCACACATCTCGACGACATCTATTCGTTAGGCGCAACCATCTACGAATTGCTTACCAGCAAGCCGCCGTTTTATTCGGGCAACATCGATCGTCAAATTTGCGAGCGAGTTGCTCCTTCGATGACCGAGCGACGGAAAGAGTTCGACATTGAGCCAGCGTTAGTTTCCAAGGTTTGGGAAGATGCGGTCGCTGCTTGTCTTGCAAAAGATCCGTCGCGGCGCCCGCAATCGGCAATTGAGGTTGCAGAAAGGCTCCAGCTTCCGTCAGGACAAGAGAGGACAAGGACGACTCCTCGCAAAACGGCAAAGAACAAAGCACTGCTTGTCGGTGGCATCGCAGCACTCTGCGTTCTCTCACTTGCTGGCCTTTACTTCGGAGCGTTTAAGCCGCAGGCCAAACCTGTATCGCAGGAAGCCGCGATTCCCGAAAAATCGATTGCTGTCTTACCCTTCGAAAACCGGAGCGAGGAAAAAGCCAACGCCTACTTTGCTGATGGCATCCAGGACGAGATTCTGACGCGCTTATCCAAGATTGCCGACTTAAAGGTGATCTCGCGTACGTCCACGCAGCATTACAAAAGTGCGCCCGAAAATCTGCCTCAGATCGCCAAGGAGCTTGGCGTCGCTCACATCCTGGAAGGGAGCGTGCAGAAAAGTGGCGACGCCGTGCGCGTCAACGTGCAGCTGATCAAAGCGGCCAATGATTCCCATCTTTGGGCCGATACCTTTGATCGCAAACTGACTGACATCTTTTCGGTCGAGAGTGAGGTTGCCAAATCGATTGCTGAGCAGTTACAGGCAAAACTCACTGGCCAGGAAGAGCAAGTCATCGCTGCCAAACCAACAGATAATCCTGAAGCTTATGATGCTTACCTGCGGGGCTTGGCTTACAGTGTCAAACCTGCAATCACGGCCGCCAATACCCTTGGTGCGCAGAAGTATCTGAGGGAAGCGGTGCGGTTGGACCCGAAGTTCGCCCTCGCTTGGGCGCGCCTCTCATATGTCGATGCGGTAGGTTATCTCTCACTCAAGCTTCAGCCAACAGTCGCCCTTCGTGAAGAGGCGCAGCAGGCAGCCGACACCGCTCTCACTCTTCAGCCGAACCTTGGCGAGGCGGTATTGGCGAAGGGATATTACCACTATGCTTGTCTCAAAGATTACGGAACCGCTGTGGATTACTTTGAGCAGGCGCGTCGCTTTCTGCCGAATAGTAGCCGGATTTCTGAATTGCTCGCCTATGTAGCACGCAGGCGGGGTCAGTGGGATCGGAGCGACTATTATTTCGACGAAGCCGAGCGGCTCGATCCGCGTGATGTTAATCTTCTCACGCAACACGCGCTTTCCGACGTCCAACGTCGTCGTTTCCCGGAAGCCCTTCGAAAACTCGATAAAGTCCTCGATATTGCCCCGGACGACATTGATACGATTGCGCTAAAGGCAGCTATTGCACAAGCCCAAGGCGATCTGCCGCGTGCTGCTGCGCTTCTAGCTCCGCTCCGGCCGACCGCTGATTTCAACCAAGCGTTGGAAACACAAGTTTACCAAGCGATTTTGGAGCGTCGGCCCGCAGAAATCATCGCTCGGCTAAAGGAAATACTTGGCACGCCTGATCCAACCCTCGGCTTCATCAACGGCGAACTACGCTTTTGGCTAGGCTGGGCCCAGGAAGTCGCCGGCGACCATGCTGCCGCCCAGGAAAGTTGGAGAAAGGCTCGTAGCGAACTGGAACCTTTGCTCAAAGAACAGCCCGAGAACTATTCCCTCATTGGAGATCTCGCGCTAACCAATATGGGCCTTGGTGATAAGGCCGCCGCGTTGGCTCTGTCGGACCGGGCCGTGGCCGCGATTACAATAGAAAAAGACGCGATAGAAGGTCCGATGCCGATTGAATTCGTCGCACGAGTCGCAGCGCGCATGGGAGAGCCCACTCGCGCTATCTCAGCTTTACAGAAACTACTTTCGATACCATACGACGGTGCAATGGCTTCAGGAGTTCCGCTCACGCCTGCGCTGCTCCGGCTCGATCCAATGTTCGATGGGCTGCGAAGCGATCCCCGGTTCCAAGAAATCGCGGATTCGCACCCCCATCACTGAGCCAATCACGCAACGACCGAGCAAAATCACTCGAAGTACCGTTAAGGCTGGCCGATCTATGCGTCCCTCGGCGCAGCGCTTTCAGCGTTACTCCCATCAATCGAATATCTGAACGACTCGGGGAGTAGCGGCACGTCTACGAGTCAGCGAATTTGATCGCCACGCCAGTTGCCAGGCTTATGTCCGTTTCATCGAAGAGTTTTTTTAAAGCGGCTTCGGCCCCGGCCACAATTACTTTTACGGCTGCATCCTGCTTTTCCACTTTGGACACAGATCCGTCCGTACGAATAACGTAGTACGTGCCGTCTGCTGCACGAATGAGAAGTTTTTGGTTTGGTGGCCGCATAAGATTGTTCCTTTCCAGTTAATTAAGATTAGACGTGTAGTCGTTTATCATTTCCGTCGATACTGTCCAAGCGTTAAATGTCATCGTCAGCCAGCGATCAACGGGTTTGTTCCCTTCACTCGTCTATCCGAAATCTGCGGGGTCAAGTTCTCGAAAAAATGCAGAATTCTTCGATTTGATCCCTAACCGAATAAACCCGCAGCCGTAGCTGCGCTTGGTCACCCAATCCGGAAGCGGATGTCGCGAATGATCTTCCCGCCGAAACGTTGTTTCATTTTCGCAGAATTTCGACCTTGGAGACTTGTTCCAGCTCATAGTGCAATGCGGATTGAAGGACCCGGACATACAGAATTCCCTCGCGCAACGCCACCGGGGTGGAGTGCGCAGTGATAAAGTCGCCGACAATTTTCGATCACGCATCGATTACTTCAGTTTCGTACCAGCGCGACGTTGCTCCAAACAGCACGACTCCCTGAAGCCTCGCTAAGCTAACGCTCCGGGGTTTAACTTTTTTTTGATCCTAAGAAGGAATATTCATGTCACCATAACCAATAAGAGCGATATCAAAGCGAACCGCTCTTGATCGATTTTGACGTTTTGTGCGGCGTAACCTCTGGTAGAATTTTGCGCAGTAAAAGAGCGGAGCGCTCGAGCGACTCCCGAAATGACGCCTGTAAGCAGAGTTTGCCAAAAGTGCGGAACCGAAATCCCGGCCGACGCGCCGGAGGGAGGCTGTCCAGGTTGTCTTCTTGAGACGGCGCTGGATGCTGTCGGCGGTCAGATTGTGTTTGGCCGCTACAAGCTGGTCAAGGTGCTCGGCCGGGGAGGAATGGGGATTGTATGGCTGGCGCGCGATGAAGAACTGGAGCGCGACGTCGCGCTGAAATTTCTTCCCGACTTGATGGTCCAGGATCGTACGCTGTTGGATCAACTTAAACATGAGACAAAGCGCTGCCTGGAACTGACGCATCCGCATATCGTCCGGATTTACGATTTCATACACGACGAACGCTCCGGCTGCATTTCAATGGAGTACATCGATGGCGAAACGCTATCGAATCTGCAAGCCGGGAAAGAGCAGAGGGTCTTTGAGTCAGATGAGATTGCCGGTTGGATCACTCAGCTTTGTGAGGCGCTCGATTACGCTCACAATCACGCGCGGGTAATTCATCGTGATTTGAAGCCTTCCAACCTCATGGTGAATCAACGAGGCGAGCTAAAGGTATCGGACTTTGGTATAGCGCGCAGTCTCCGTGATTCAGTCAGTCGACTAACGTTGGAACAAGGCCGGAGCGGCACGCTCGTTTATATGAGCCCGCAACAGCTCAACGGCGAGCGCAGCACACATCTCGACGACATCTATTCGTTAGGCGCAACCATCTACGAATTGCTTACAAGCAGGCCGCCGTTCTATACAGGGAACATCGATCAACAGATTAGCGAGCGAGTTGCTCCTTCGATGACAGAGCGACGCAAAGAATTGGATATCGAGCCGGCGTTGGTTCCAGCGGTTTGGGAAGATACGGTCGCAGCAAGTCTGGCAAAGGACCCGTCGCGTCGTCCGCAATCGGCTGCTGACGTTGCGCAACGGCTCCAGCTTGCCTCAGGTCAAAGAATAGGGACGACTCCTGGCAAGACGGCAAAGAAGAAAGCGCTTCTCATTGGCAGCATCGCGGCGCTGTCGGTTCTCGCATTCGCTGGTTTGTACTTCGGAGTGTTGAAGCGGCACGCTAAACCGCTAGCACAAGCGCCGGCCATTCCGGAAAAATCCATCGCGGTGTTACCCTTTGAAAACCGCAGCGAAGACAAGGCGAATGCTTACTTTGCTGACGGTATCCAGGACGAGATTCTGACGCGCCTATCGAAGATTGCCGACTTAAAGGTGATTTCGCGCACTTCCACGCAGCAATACAAAAGCGCGCCAGAAAACCTTCCCGAGATCGCGAGGCAACTTGGCGTCGCCCACATCCTGGAAGGAAGTGTGCAGAAGAGCGGCGACGCCGTGCGCGTGAACGTGCAGTTGATCAAGGCAGCAAATGATTCACATCTTTGGGCCGATACGTTTGATCGCAAGCTGACCGACATCTTTTCAGTCGAAAGTGAGGTAGCCAAAATGATCGCCGATCAATTGCGAGCGAAACTCACGGGTCAGGAAGAGAAAGTCATTGTCGTTAGACCGACCGAGAATCCTGAGGCTTATGATGCCTACCTCCGCGGGCTGGCTTATACCCTAAAGGCTGCGACGACACCGGGAAATACGCTTGCTGCGCAACGGTATCTGAGAGAAGCGGTCCGGCTCGATCCGAAGTTCGCGCAGGCTTGGGCTCTTCTTTCTTACGTCGACGCGATAAGTTACCTCTCGTTTAATTCCCAACCCTCCACCGCGCTCTGCGAAGAAACGCAGCGGGCGGCTGAAACTGCCCTGGCGCTGGAGCCCAATCTGGGTGAAGCGATTCTGGCAAAAGGGTATTTCCATTACGCATGCCTCAAAGAATACCCCGTCGCCGTGCAATATTTCGAACAAGCCCGCCTGCATCTGCCCAACAGCAGTCGCATCCCTGAATCGCTCGCGTACGTCGCGCGCAGACAAGGTCAATGGGATCAAAGTGAGTCTTACTTCAACCAAGCCGAACAGCTCGATCCGCGCAATGTGGTTCTGCTGACTCAGCACGCCCTTCTTTTAGTACAGCAGCGTCGTTTCCAAGAGGCAGAACAAAAAATCGATCAGATTCTCAATATCGTTCCGGATGATGTGGATATGCTGGTGACAAAGGCGGCTATCGCTCAAGCCGAAGGAGATTTGTCGCGCGCCGCCGCTATTCTTGCGCCGCTCCGCCCTGCAGCAGATGATTCGGGCGCGCTTGAGACGCAGCTTTATCAGGGGATACTCGAACGGCGGCCAGCCGAAATGATCGGGCGCGTCAAAGAAATATTAACCAAGCCTGATCCCGCTCTTGGTTACCTTAATGGCGAGTTAGGCTTTTGGTTAGGATGGGCAGAGGAGGCTGCCGGCAACCGCGCTGCTGCGCACGAGGCTTGGCATCAGGCTCGCAACGAACTGGAAGCTGCTCTTAAGAGCCAACCGGAGAAAATAGCCATTATCGCCGCTCTATGCTGGACGAACGTCGGCTTGGGCGACAAAGCGGCCGCTTTGGAACTCTGCGAACACGCCAGAAGCGTCGCGCAGGCGAGCAAGGATGCGCTGACAGGACCATTCGCTGACGAGATTTGCGCGCGAGTCGCGGCTGGTCTTGGCGATCACGATCGCGCTATCCCTCTGCTGGAAAAATTGCTTTCCACATCGTACGACGGTGCATTTAGTGCCACACCGCTGACACCCGCCTTGCTGCGGTTGGATCCCATGTTCGATCCGCTGCGGGACGATCCGCGGTTCCAAAAACTTGTCAGCGTAGGCCCGGATCATTCATCTCAGGACAAAAAGTAGCAAATCTCGTTTGCGTACGAGACAAGCTATCGCGCTCGCTTCAGCTTTCGCCCTCGGAACCGACGAAATATGTACTCCTTCAGTAGAACGCGCCGAAACGCGTCAGCACTGGCATAACCCAGATTTCGCGCGTAAATCCCGATGTTCTTCGGGACAGGAATCCTTAGAATTTTCTCGAAGTGCCAGTGGAATAACTCATTCACACTCAGACCGGCGTCTTTCAAAGAGGGATTGTTTAGGCCGATCGACTGAAGCAACCGGCTTTTGGCATTTGCGCGCGTCACCAAGACCGGGTAATTCCCAGATAAACGCAGCTGTTGCGGGATGAGGCCAAGCAATGTGAATTGCGCGCGTTCGTTGATCCACTTCATGCGCGCCTCTTCCGTCATCAACGCTTCGAACTCGGAGTTGGTCATATCGTTTTTTCTGATCCAGTGCGCGAGGTCCGCGGCGCTGACCAACTGACGTTGCTGCCGAAATTCCGTTTCTGTTTTCCTTTTCCGCGTTGGGCCGATTCGCACGCTTAACCGGTCCGCTTCTCGAATGGCTAGGAATCGCTCTCTCGCCAACTGGCAATGCCTGTTGTATTCCGCGCTGTTTAATCTCAGTTCATCCAGGAGCGCGTCGAGGTCGACCACACTTGGTTGACCCTTCGAATCGATCCGGCGTTTCCCGCTGTGTTGCAACGCAGATTCCCACATCACCGTATGCTCGAAGCTGTAAGAAACCTGCTTTGCCTTGAGGTCATTTGTTAGGCGCCGATGCATTGCTCGAAGCATGGCCACTGCATCTTGCTTCTTTTGGTCTACCCGATTCGTCGGCAGCCATTTCTCCAATTTTTTCAACTGGGTTTCCGAGACCATTCGATCAGCGGCAACGCGCAAGAGCAGCCGGTAATTGCGATCGGGATAAAACAATTCCTTTCCGATCGATTCGAGTTCAATTCGCACCTTAGCCGAAATTACGCCGCGCCGTCTGGCTTCAGCCAAGGTTCGCCGGATGTTCACCATCGCTTCCGAGCCAACAGGATATCCGAGATCTGCCGGACCGTGCACTATCGCAACTTCGTCGTCATCCTCCAGCACCCCGTCGCGATACAGTTGGAAAACAGTCCCTACGCCTTCCATCCCAAATGGGGCGAGTTCGGCCGCGCGAAGAGCTCCTATGCTGGCGGAACCAAACACGTGGATTCCACGGCTCATGGCCCATAAAATCTCCTTGTGACGCACCGCTGGCACGGACTGGAAATATCCGTCGATTATTCCGATGGCTCGGGGACGCTGTAAGGCAACACGATACACATCGCCTTCCGCTGCAGGCGGCAAATAGATGGCCTTTAGTTCCCTTCCAGCTTCTTTGGCAGAAATCGTTGGTCCGATGAAGACGTAAACGTTCACAAGTTTCCGGCAATTGCCAACCGCGCTCGTCGGCCGGGAGAGTAGCCGAGCCCCAGAATCGGCTCGAGACCGGGTACGACTACCCGGACAACGGGTAACGCAAATTCCGGTTTTGTAAGATCAATCACAACAGCTTGCCGAAGTCCAGCCTTGCTGAGACATTTGAGCTCCCAATCGACATCGTTTTCAATCGTCTCTTCATTTCTGCTCGGGACATCGCTGAAGCGCCGTGTCGGTGCGGAATGCCGTACCTCTTTTCGCATCGATTTTATAACGCCTGGATCAAGCAATTGTTCGTAAGTGTCGCCGCGAAAGTCGTCGCGCAAGCCTGAAATTACCGTCAGCCGGGTTTGTGCGGCCTCGGTGAGAGCTCTTAGCAGTGCCACATCGCGGGCAGGATGGCAGCCGTAACCGGCCGCCACCGAGCGATGCCACATCGTGGTGTCGTCTTCTGGGACCGCCAAACAGGCGAACGCCGCAATGTTGATGTCGCTGGTAATATCCCAAACTGCGATGGACAAACCGGCGTGCTGAAATTTCGCGATCGTCTCGCGACAAAGCGGATCGTCGACACTCTCCAAGTCAAGCCGGGGTCTGTCCTGTCCCTTTTTCTTCCGGAGCTTCCATAAGGCCACGGCATCACGCTCGATTACTTCGCAGATTCCCTGGCTGATCGCCTCGACGAGAGCATTGCCCGATGCCAAACCGTTTGAGCTTGAAGTAAAACAGCCATGGCCATCGGGAAGAGGGATAGTGTAATTCGTGTGAACCATTTCGTACGGAACGAGCACCTGTTCGCCATTTAGGAGATCATGGCCTTCACACCAGAGGACCCTCAAAGTCGGATGAAAATGAGACCCCCTGCCACGAGGCAGGTCTTCGATATCCGCAATCTTGTGCTTGAAACGAACCTCCTCATAAGTAGCGAGACGAAGCGGTAGTGTTGCCGTTTCGGCATGATAAAGCTCCGCTGCTTCCATCAGGCCTGACGCTTTCGCGCTACCGAGATCGATTCCTTTTCCCTGGGAGACAGTTACGGATCGCGAATTAGGGCGCGAAACCATGACGACGGGAATACCGACCTCATCCAATCCGGTGACGTTGGCCACACGGGTGATGCCCATGACCGGCGCTAGGCGCCAGACGCGATCAATTGTTTGGGCGACGCTTTGAGACCGATGCGTGCCCCGCGTTAGTACTTTCGCGGTCGGTCTATGCGCGGTTGACGTTGACCAGCGACCGCGCCTCCGCACGTTCGCCATCGACCTTATTTCGGGAATATCTCTGGCGTGCCAACATGGACACCTGTTCCGGCGTGTAGTGGAGCAGCAATGTGTTTCTCAATGTAATCTGAGACTAAAACGTTCAGATCTTGGAGAAAATTATGCACGTCGGCTGTATCCTTAACCGGGATTGGACATTGCCTCTCGCTGACCAGGAAATAGTTTCCTTTGGGGTCGCGCACGAGAGTGTACGGGCAGTTCCTGTATGTGCGTTTTCCGCGGGGGTTACCCAGATAATCTTCAGTCAGCCTTTTCTGGGCTTCGAGAAACTCGTCCAACCCAGAGTCAATTTTTACATTCGCCTTCGATTTTTTTGTTTTCCGCTTTCTGGCCATGGTTTGTAGCCTTTCTGTTACCAAATCTGGCTCGGTTTTACCAAGTTGGATGCCTTTGTCCAACACTTAATGATAAGGTCCCTGCTTCTCTCAACCGACGCGGAAGCGCACATCGCGAATGGTCTTTCCACCGAAGCGTTGTTTCAGTTTTCGCAGGATTTCAGACTTGGAGATTTGTTCGAGCTCGTAGTGTAATGCTGGTTGAAGCACGCGGACGTAGAGTACGCCTTCACGTAGTGCGACTGGGGCGGAGTGTGCGGCGATGAAGTCGCCGAAAATTTTTGACCGCTCATCAATTACTTTGATCGATTTTGACGTTTTGTCCGGCGTAACCTCTGGTAGAATGTTACGCATTGAAAGTTTGAGAACCTCGTCCCGCAAATCCCGGAGAAGTAGGTAAGCACTGGATAGTGGAGCGCACGAGCGACTTCCGAAATGCCCCCTGTAATCAGAGTTTGTCAAAAGTGCGGAACCGAAATTCCAGCCGACGCGCCTGAGGGAGGCTGCCCGGGTTGTCTTCTGGAGACAGCGCTGGATGCTACCAGCGGACAAAAGGTCTTTGCCCGCTACAAGCTGGTCAAGGTGCTCGGCCGGGGCGGAATGGGAATTGTTTGGCTAGCACACGACGAAGAACTGGAGCGCGATGTGGCGCTGAAATTTCTTCCCGACCTGATGGTCCAGGATCGTACGCTGTTGGATCAACTTAAACATGAGACGAAGCGCTGCCTGGAATTAACTCATCCGCATATCGTCCGGATTTACGATTTCATACATGACGAACGCTCCGGTTGCATTTCGATGGAGTATGTCGATGGCGAAACGCTTTCCAATTTGCGAGCCGGGAAAGAGCAAAAGGTCTTTGAACCACACGAGATTGCCGTCTGGATCACTCAACTTTGTGACGCGCTCGATTATGCGCACAATCGCGCGAAGGTCGTTCATCGTGATTTGAAGCCCTCGAACCTGATGGTGAATCAACGAGGCGACTTAAAGATCACTGATTTTGGTATCGCGAGAAGTCTCGCTGATTCAGCGAGTCGATTAACCGCGAATCAAGGCCGGAGCGGCACACTCGTTTACATGAGTCCGCAGCAACTAAGCGGCGAACGCAGTACGGTTCTAGACGACATTTACTCGTTAGGCGCAACCATCTACGACTTACTTACAAGCAAGCCGCCGTTTCATACGGGCAATATCGATCGGCAGATTTGCGAGCGCGTTGCTCCTTCGATGACGGAGCGGCGCAAGGAATTGGACATCGAGCCGGCGTTAGTTCCCAAGGTTTGGGAAGATGCGGTCGCAGGGTGTCTGGCAAAAGATCCGTCGCGGCGCCCGCAATCCGCTGCAGAGGTTGCGCAACGGCTGCAGTTTCCGTCAGGACCGGCGAGAATAAAAACAACTCCTGGCAAGGCTTCAAACAGGAAGCCGCTCCTTGTTGCCAGTATCGCAATGGCATCCGTTCTCGTGTTGGCTGGGCTGTACTTCGGAGCGTCTAGGCCGCGCGCCCAACCAATGTCATATGCACCAGCGATTCCGGAAAAATCGATCGCAGTCTTACCTTTTGAAAACCGGAGCGAGGAAAAAGCCAATGCCTACTTTGCCGATGGTGTCCAGGACGAAATCCTTACGGATCTCGCCAAGATCGCTGATCTGAAGGTAATTAGCCGCACAAGCGTGATGCAGTACAGGAATACGGCACGCAACCTTCGCGACATCGCCCAGCAACTTGGTGTCTCGAATATATTGGAAGGCAGCGTGCAACGTGTGGCGAATCATGTGCGAGTGAATGCGCAATTGATCGATGCCCGCAACGACACGCACCTCTGGGGTCAGACCTACGACCGCGACGTCGCGGACGTTTTTGCTATCCAGAGCGAAATCGCTCAGACTATCGCGGATCGCCTGAAAGCGCAAATCTCACCATCTGAAAAGGCTGCTATGTCTCAACCTCCGACCACCAATCTATTGGCGAATAAACTGTATCTACAAGCGCTTGATCTCGAGATGTCTGCTTCTCCCGACACGACCGGCAAGCCGAAGCTACTGGAAGCTGCAGCCGTTCTCGAAGAAGCTGTCAAACAGGATTCACATTTTCTGCTCGCATATTGCTTATTGAGTCAGGTCAATGTCGATCTTTACTTTTTTGGGCTCGACCACACACCTGCGCGTCGCGATCTCGCGAAAGCTGCGTTAGACCAAGCGGCCCGTATTAACCCAGATGCCGGTGAGGTGCACCTGGCAACGGCAATGTTTGCCTTCAACGGATTCCGGGATTACGAACGAGCCCACGCCGAATTAGAACTTGCCCGTAAGACGCTGCCAAATAACGCCGATGTTTTTCTATTGACGGGTTTGATCGACCGTCGCCAGGGGCGATGGACCGACGCGGTGCGTAATTTGGATCGCGCGGTAGAACTTGACCCCCGCAACTCCGGGACTCTAGAGAACGCTGCAGGTACCTATCAAGGTCTGCGGCGCTATTCGAACGCCAGTAGCCTATTTAGACGAGCACTCGAGATTCTGCCGCGAGAATACCGGGTTCGAACTGAAGTTGCCCAAATTCCATTAATAAGCCGCGGCGACATTCAACCTCTGCATGCGGAGCTTGCTGCCATTCTCAATGAAGATCCTAGTGCATCACCGAAAATCGCAGCACCTCTTTTCTTGTGCGCACTAATAGAACGAAACTCGGATGCAATGGATCATGCCATCGACAGCATACCTGCATACGGCATGACTACCTACGGTAACATGCTGTTGCCCAAAGAATGGTATATCGGCCTAGCTGCACGATTTTTTGGCGCCAAAAAGAAGTCAGACGCCGAATTTGCAAAAGCCCAAACGATCGGAAAGGAACGCATTCAGGATCAAAAAGAGTACGCTCCAGCTTGGAGCGCATTGGGCTTAGCCGAAGCCGCACTTGGCCACAAAAATGACGCCGTAGAACATGCTATGCGTGCCTGCGAACTGTTGCCTCCATCAAAGGATGCAGTGGATGGGCCAGCTTTCATTATCAATCTTGCGATCGTATATGAATGGATTGGTAACAAAGAGGCTGCGATTAAACAACTGGAAACCGCTGCCCAAATTCCATTCGGAGCGACCTACGGCGATTTGAAATTGAATCCTCGCTGGGACCCGCTACGCGATCATCCGGGCTTTAAGAGAATTCAAGCATCGCTCGCTCCGAAATAAATGATCCTTAGGCGAGCGGCGTTTGAGCCGCAAAGAAACTCGCCAGGCTTCTGGTAATCGCCGGGGCCTGATCTTCAAAAGACGTATACCCGGGACAGGTATTGACCTCGAAACAAAACCATTCCCCGTCGGACGTTTGCCGCAAATCAATACCGGAAAAAAATACACCGAGCTTCCGTGACAACCGAATACATCTTTGAGCGATATCGTCCGAAATGATAGCAACGGTGCTTTGAGTCTGAGTTGCGTACCGGTAGTCATCTCCGGTCGAAATGATTCTGGAAGCAAAAACCTCATCGCCCAAAACGTGGATACGATAATCCGTGCCTTCAATAAGTTGCTGGAACTGCGTAGGACAGGACGCAACCTCACCAATTCGGATTCTATCATTCGCATTCAGGCGAGTGACAATGCTGCGACGATTACTAATAGATTTATAAATGACGTCCCGATGCTTTTTCCAAAACTCAAATACCGCTTCTGGGTCAGTTGTGATCAACGTATCGGGGATTGCGAACCCGGAATCCCTGATGATTTCGAGCTGATACGGCTTGGAAACATTTGAATCCATCGCTTCAGGCCGATTGACAACTACGCATTGGGCCATTTCACACCATAGCGTTAAAGAGTCCTCGAACCGGACGGCAGCTGCCCATTTCTCTGAAGACTCCGGAACGTTTTCGAATTCTTCCAGTTGCCTTAAACTGCAGGACCTGACGTAAATTCCGCTGACCTTCTCCAGATTAAAACAATCGCTCCCGAGACAAATGTTTCCGTCAAGCCTACCGTCGATCATCGTAAACTCATAGCAGTACTCGTCGAATCTACGCTGGTCGATGTGAAGGACCTTTACATTTAGAGCTTCAAGCCCTTCCGCCACCGCGGCGAGCGGTGGATCCTCCAACACTCCCCACAAGGCTATCATCAACAGTTGAAGGCGCGGAAGTGTTCACTTAGCCCGTTGCGGATCTCCGCCTTCGAAAGGTCTGGCACTACTTCAGCTCTATAGAAAAAGCTTTGACCACTCTCCTGAGTGAAATAAACACGCAGGAAAGTAACATTAGCTAGCCGCGCCAGGGTTAGAACGCCGGGGAGGCAACCTTCGGAGGTATCTTCGAGACATTTGCCTGCTAACACAGTCACGAACGTTAGCTGATGGGTTTCGATCTCTTGAGGGAGTGCGCGATCACTTCTCTTGCTTTTCTTTGTTCGGATTCCTGCTTCGAAAGATGCGTGCATCCATTGTTCTGGTCGCCAATTCGGTCCGCTAAGGCAATCCGGGGTAGGACGATTGACAACCGGGCATGGCATCTTGCTTAGGACAAACAGAGCAAAAGCATTCGCTTCTGCAGCTGCGTAGCTTCGATCTTCAGACCGAACGTCAAACAACTCTCGAGCAAAAATCCGCGGAACCAGAGTTACGATTCCAGTAATAGAACGAATTGAGTATCGCTCGCCTCCAACCACGAGTAACCAGTCATCAACTCCTCCAGTCGTTGCTCGCCAGCCTCTGCAAAAAAAGTCTGCTGGAGTCAAAAGTACGATCTTCTGCTCCGGCCACTTGACTATCGCGTCTTGAGCGGTTTCGTCTAACTCGCTCGCGAAGACTACAATCAACGGTTCTTCTTCCTCTTGGATCTTATGGTGGCTCTTCCAACAGGTGGTCTTAGAAACGGCGTGATAAAAGGAGATTTCTTGATCTTTGCTCGCTCTTCCAACTCCTGAACGCGCGCGAGTAAGTTATTCAGTAATGACGGCAGTGCCGTTTGCCCCTTGTAAGCGTCTAGAATTTCTTTGAAATGCTCTCCGCCTGGATTGTCGACAATTTCCTTAAATCCGCTGCCTGACATTCCAAAGTCGTTAGATTCCTTGCCCTTAAAGTCATTCGCGTCCTTGCCCTTGAAATCGTTAGAGTCCTTGCCCTTGAAATCGTTAGAGTCCTTGCCCTTAAAGTCATTCGCATCTTTGCCGGACACCCTAATGTCATTGTTGTCTTTAAACGTTGATACGGGATATAAATATCGACACCACCAAAGTTGGGTTAGCCCATATATCTTGTAAAACCATGTACTCTCGGGCGCGCGAAGCGAGATGATGATACTTCGCTCCTCTTTTCGCTCCGGGTGCTTGTCATCTTCTTGCTTATCTTCATATAAATCGAATGCTGGCGCAGCGACGATTGCTCCATGGATCCAACTAATAATTGTGTTCTCGATGAAAATTCCAAGGTCGTCGTCATTGCCAAACGGCGGCGTGTTCGTCGAAAGGCGAATTTCCCCGACACCAAGATCAAGATCGCCAAAAGCTGCTCCTGGATGTGGCCAGCCGGTTTCAGGCACTTTGAGTTCGGAAGGTACTGCTGTCCAAGGGGCCACGTGGATTGAGTCGACCACACGATGGGTGGCATTCCAGGCAAAGAATTCATCGAGCAACGATCGGTGAAATTCCAAGAATTCGCGGCCCGACCCTGGCTCGCCGATCCGAGTTTTGCGTGAATCAGGTCGGCCTGGCGTATGCCAGTCTTTGTAGCGCTTTGCGAGGTTAATTAGGACCGGCTCGGTTTTGAACTCGCGGATAATCATAGGGGCCTCCGTTCGGAATTGAAGATACTGTGCATAGAATCAGAATTGGCCTTACCGAACAAGCTCTTTAATAGTGTAAGTCGCCAACATGAGGTCCCACGCGATGTCGTAGCTGTAAACGTAGGTTTCGTTAGCCGCGTCATTTTCGTGCGATGGTTGTTGATAAAATTCAATGAAAAATCAGCGAGTGCTCCGTGGTAAAGGAACTTCGCTTGCCGGTCCCCGCGCCCTTTTTTGCTTCTTTTGAGCTGCCGTTACTTCAGCTTCCAAGCGACGGAGGTTCTTACCGTCATCAGTTCGTTCCCACTCTTGATTGGCTCTCACGGCTTGTGTCCGGGCATCGACGGCCGTGAACGTTCTACGCTCCTTGCTTTTCGCAGCTTCGACCTCAGCATTGGCCCGAATGCCAATCGAGGTTCCAAGATCGCCCGAAATCGCGGTCACTACCTGAGCGCTGCCGCAGCTTGAGTTTGCTGCAGTGCCCTTTCTAAACCGCCAGTCTGGCTCTGGCCTTTCGTGAATAATTGTTGGCAAAATTTGTAATACGCCCTTTTATCTCGCTCGTTGTTGGGGATATAATAATACTGACCGTCGTCCCATCTTTTAAGCGTCCCCGGCACATAGGCGAGTGCGTCAGGTCGTGCCGGACTAATCAAAAGATGGCGGCTTCTAGCGAAGCTTTCATACAGCTCGTAGATAGTGATAGTAACCGGCGTTTGAGTCTTCTCTTTTGTTATTTTTTTGGGTTTGTCTTCTTCTGGCGCAGAAGTTTCCTTCGTCTCCGTAGTATTGTCTGCGCCAGTTTTCTTCATCTCCCAACTCTCTTCCGTCACTTTAGTTGGTACCATTTTCCCCGACATCGACACTATTGCCCCACTTCCGAGTGCCGGCGCTGCCTGAATTGAAAGCGTCTCGGTCTGCTGCGGGGTCACGGAATAAGTAAAAGGTCGCATTGCAACGTGACTAGCACTCTCCAGGAGACCGCCGGCGACTCTTGCGACCTGATGCATGGAGCTTGGCCCTGTTGGCGACATACCCGTTACGTTGGTTGTAGTGGTCTGGGTTGTCAGAGCATTGGTGCCTGTATTTGTGATGGTCTCTCCATAACCGACTGTGCCACTTATTTGCGAAGAGCCTTGCGAAGTCAGAAGCGTGATATCGACATGCACAAAAGGCAGGTTGTTTTTCGCCCGAATCAGGTTGTCCATGATTTGGTCGTTGTAATAAACCATCACCTCTTTTCGGATGTTGGTTGCGTCCCAACGCACCTGAGTAGCGGTGCAACCACCTAACAAAAACAGCGCGATGCAACCGTGAGTTTTTAGCCGTATGCTTCTTGCCAACGGCAACGTCCTGGGGAATTTCGTCATAAGAACCTCCTAAATGGGTTTTTCGCGATTCCCATCCGGCTGCTCGCGAGGCCCTGCCGATCTCGGCTTTAGCAGGCCGGGACACGGGCTGTAAAGAAGAAAATTCACAGCGAATCCCAGATTTATTCACGTGACTGAGCTGTCCGAAATCGCTCAGGCGAAGTTCCCGAAAATCTTCGAGTACCACGAACCAACACCAATCGACACGAAAGGTGTTTCGGCCAAAAGGATTCCGTTTAATCCGCGTAATCTGCGGTCGAATTCAACCGACGCGGAAGCGGATATCCCGGATTGTTTTGCCGCCGAAGCGTTGTTTTAATTTTCGCAGGATTTCGGACTTCGAAATTTGCTCGAGCTCGTAGTGCAAGGCCGGTTGGAGCACGCGGATGTAGAGGATTCCTTCGCGCAAGGCGACCGGCGCGGAATGCGCGGCGATAAAGTCGCCGACGATCTTTGACCATGCGTCGATGACTTCCGATTCGTGCAAGCGCTCGCGAAGTCCCAGACGTTGCATCAATTTCGGCATTACCTCTGCTGGTGATTGCCAACGGTCTGGTCGCATTTTCCTCTCGGGCAACCCACGCCATTCGGCGGTGACGGCTGCTCGGAGAGAACGGTTCATTAATAACTATTTAGCCACGGATGAACACGGATGAAACACAGATTTTAAAGGAATAATTGGAGAGAACTCTTGCGCAAAGCGGCTGTCTTTCTTTTGACTCGGCGGTTGGCACAACCGCCGCTACAACGCTTCAACGCTTTAACCCTTCAACCTGACGCGAAGCGTCAATATGTCCGCCGCATGTGGCTTGGAAGAATGTTCAGTTCGTCGCGGTACTTCGCCACGGTGCGCCGGGCGATCGGGATGCCGCGTTCGCCGAGAATCTCAACCATCTCGTGATCGCTCAACGGCGCGCTGCCGTTCTCGTGCTTAACGAGGTCGAGAATCGCTTCTTTCACGCTGATGTTGCTCAGCGACTCGCCGGTCGCGGTTTGATAGCCGGATGTGAAAAAGTACTTCATCTCGAACACGCCCTGTGGCGTGGCCATGTATTTCCCGGATACAGCGCGGCTTACCGTGGTCTCATGCACGCCCACGGCGTCGGCGACTTCTCGCATTATCATAGGCTTTAAGTGCGACGGGCCGTGCTCAAGGAAATCGCGCTGCCGTGAAACGATCTGCTCCGCGATGTTGAAAATTGTTTGCTGGCGTTGATGGATCGAGCGGATCAGGAATTTGCCGCCCCGGATTTTGTCCCGGATGTAATCTTTAACTTCGCCGCTCTGGGTGTTGCCGGACGCGATGATGTCCTTGTAAAGATTACTGATCCGCAGATGCGGAATCTGTTCATTGTTCAAGGTGATCTGATATTCGCCGTCCACCTTTTCCACGATCACGTCGGGCAGCACATAGTTTTGCGGCGCAGCAGCGAAAACCTGACCTGGACGAGGGTTGAGCCGCGCGATGTGGCCGGCGGCCTTTTGAACGTCCTCAACGCTAACGCCCATTCGGCGCGCGATCTCCGGGAAGCGTCGTCTGCCCAGATCTTCCATGTGCTCGGAGACGATTTTGTACTCGAGCGTGTTCTCCTTTTCCTGACGCTTTAGTTGAATGAGCAAACACTCGCGCAGATCACGCGCGCCGACGCCCGCCGGATAAAAACCGTGGATCAGCGCCAACATCTTCTCGAAATCTTCCTGTGGAATTCCCGAGTTCAGCGCCATTTCCTCCGGCGTGCTTTGGAGAAATCCGTTGTCATCGATATTGCCAATGACTAGCTCCGCAGCTTTGCGATCGCTGGCACTGAGGACGCTCTGATTCAATTGTCCGATCAAATTTTGCTGAAGCGTATCCTGTACGGGAATCGAATCGAAAAGGAACTGGCGCTTATCTTGTGCTTCTTTTGAATTGCGAGATCCATCAGAACTGTAACTGGCCGACTGCGCCATGTAATCGCGCCATTCCTCATCCAAACTCGCCAGCTTTTGGAATTCGCTGTCGAAATTGTCGTCCGCGGAGGGTTCAGCGTCACCACTTTCATCGCCTCGGGCCTCCTCCGGCAATTCCTCGAGCACCGGATTTGTTTCCATTTCCTGTTGGACGAGGTTGCGCAGCTCAAGCAACGGCGTCTGGAGAATCAGCAGGCTTTGCTGCAACTGCGGCGAGAGAACCTGCTGCAAAGCAAGACTCTGTGTCTGCTGCATTCCCTGCGCGACCATACGCCGAGTTTAACGGCGTGGGCGGCAATGAGCAAGCTCTGTAGTGGCAGGCGTGCCGCCTGCGGGTATCGGGGATTGCAGCCGGCACGGCTGCCGCTACAGCATCAGCGCAGCGGATGCATGGCCTGCTTAAGGCTCTCCGTTCACCATGACCCAATCGACCTGTCCTTCGAACCCCACGATTTCTCCAAATAGATCGTCCCCCTGACCGCAGGGGATAGCAATGAAATCGGCGCAAAATCCTGGACGAATCCGTCCAATCATTTTTTCCCGATGCAAGGCCATCGCGGGATTCACCGTTACCATTTTCAAAATCTCATCCGGCGAAATCCCGGGCTCGCTGCGCTGAAACGCGCGCATCTCTGCGAACAAGCTCAAGTTCTCGTTACTCGCGAGACTATCGGTACCCAGGCAAATGTTGAATTTCAGAGAGTGCAGCCGTTGGAAAGGGAATTGATTGTGTTTGAAATACTCGTGACTGCGCGGGCAATGCACGACATGGAATTGTCCCTTGGCGTTTTGCAGCAGTTCGAAGTCGCTCTCCGTCAGTTCATTTAAATGGGTAA
>Ga0193729_1000371_pt1 | contig 23031 bp, 26 predicted proteins | sample U1c2metaG_FD_143036 | JGI IMG/M metagenome (GOLD analysis project Ga0193729, IMG submission 143036) | Soil microbial communities from a riparian zone of the East river system, Colorado, United States - U1c2 | ecosystem: Environmental > Terrestrial > Soil > Riparian zone | place: USA: East River...
AAGGGGTATTGGCGGGGCGGTCATCTTGGGGTGCTGAAGGACGTCTCGCTGGAGGTGGAGTCCGGCGAAGTGGTCGCGGTGATCGGTCGTCGGCTTGGCGGGAAGTCGACGCTGTTGGAGATCATTGCTGGGATCGAGGCGCCCGACGCGGGCACCGTCACGCTCGCCGGGCGTTCCGTTCGACCGCCCGGCAGGCGCAGATTTTGGGAGTGGTGGGCGGCACGGCGCGCGCGATCCAGCGACCCGGTGCTCGGGCACGACATGGTGTTGGTCACGCGCGACGGGCCGCACCAGGATCTCGAGGTCTGCAAATACGTCGGCGGGCCGCTCGCCATGCGTGGCAGCCGCAGACGCGACGTGCGGAGGATCGCGGGCGCGGCGCTCGAGCGAGTCGGGGCGAGTGACTGCATCGGCCGCTGCTGGGGCGAGCTGTCGCACTACCAGCGGGCGCTTGTCGGGCTCGCGCGAGCGTTCGCGGGCACACCGCAGCTCGTGATCCTCGACGACCTCCTCGACGCGCACGACCGGCGCGACACCGAAACCCTCTCGGACATCCTGCATACGCTGGTCGAAGAGTCCGACGGCCGATGCGGCGTGCTCCTCAGCGCCGGCTACTACGAGACGGCGGTCGTGCTCGCCCATCGCGTCTGCTCGCTGGACCACGGCACGCTCGTCCACAGCTCCGGCCCGCGAGTCGACGCCACCCAGGACCGCCCCGCCGCCACCGTGCACCAACTCCACAAACCCGCCGACCAGGGAACACGAGACATAGGTTGCGGCTAGGTGCTTGAGCTCGCCGACGTCGCGATGCGCCACAAGCTCGGGCACGTCACCGTTCCGGCGCTCGACGGCGTAACCCTGACCGTGGCACCAGGCGAATTCGTTGCGCTCTACGGCCCAAGTGGCTCCGGCAAGACGACGCTGCTCAAGCTCATCGTCGGGCTGACCATCACGCCCAGCAGCGGGACGATCACCGTCGACGGACGCGACATCACGAAGCTGAGCCGCAAGGAAGCAGACGATTATCGCCTGCACACGCTCGGGATCATCGGGCCGCCAGACGTGCTGCAACCCGGCGCGCGCGCGATCCGAGCCGCGTCGATCCGGATGCGGCTATCCGACCGCAAGAACGCCGAAAAGATCGTCGCACCGCTGCTCGTCCGGCTCGGCCTCGGCGATCGTCTACGCCACCGGGTAGAGCAGCTGTCGATGGGCGAGCGCCAGCGCGTCGTGATGGCTCTAGCCCTCTCGACCGATCCTCGACTTGTTCTCGCCGACGAGCCGACTGGCAACCTCGACACCGAAAACAGCCGCCTCGTCCTCGGACTGCTGCGCGACCTTTGCCACGAGCGCAACGTCGCGCTCCTGCTCGCCACACACGACCCCGAAGCAGCCGCGTTCGCCGACAAGATCGTCGCGCTGCGCGACGGACGCCTGCTACCCTGCGGCGACGCCTACGGCCAGCGACCCGTGCTCGCCAAAACCGGGGATCTCCGATGAGGCTGCGCAATGTCTCGTTCGTCCTCGACGGGCATATCCGATCCCGGTCGGTGCTGCTGCAAATGGCGTTCGCCGCGTTCGGCATCTCGGTTGGCGTGGCGCTGCTGTTTGGGTCGCAGATCGCGAGCACGACCCTCACCCACTCCGCCGCCCAACTCAACACGACACAGCTCGTCGGAGCAGCGCAAGTCCAACTCGACGCGCCCGGACCCGAAGGGTTCCCGCAGACGCTCCTCGCAGAAGTCCGCCGGCAACCGGGCGTGCTGAACACGCTGCCTGTGATCGAGCGGCCGGCCACCGTCATCGGCCGCTCCGGTGAACGATCGGTCGATCTCATTGGTGTGGAACCGTCCTCGCTCAGCGCGACCGTTCCGCTGCTTCGCCAGTTCTCTACGAAGCTGCTCAACAAGGCGCACGGCGTCGCGCTGCCCGAACCGCTCGTCAACGAAATCCGCGCTGGCGTCACCTCGAAACTGCAGGTCAACGGCCAAGTCGTCACGACGCTCGTCGGTGCGCTTCTTACCCGCGCCGACATCGGCTCGCTGATCCACAGCCCCGTCGCGCTCACGTCGATCGACTATGCGCAGAAGGTCAGCCACAGCGGCAAGCGCCTCACACGAATCTTCGTTCACTACCGGCCGGCGGACGCCGCGAGGACGCGCCGTGCCCTGCAAGCGCTCGCGAGCCGCGCGCACGTCGCGCTGCACCCAGCCGACTTCGACAAGGTGCTATTCGGCGTCGCAGTCAAGCCGGAGAGTCAGAGCGAGCTCCTGTTCAGCGGGATCTCCGCGCTCGTCGGATTCATGTTCGCGCTCAACGCCATGCTCGTGACGATCCCGGCCCGACGGAAGCTGATCGCCGACCTACGCGAAGATGGCGGCGACCTCAAAGCGATCCTGCAAGTCCTACTCGCTGACGCGCTGCTCCTCGGTGTCCCCGCATCCATCCTCGGGCTGTTGGTCGGCGACGCGCTTTCACGTCTCTTTTTCGACACCCAGCCGGGCTACCTCGCGTTCGCGTTCCCGGTCGGGAACGCCAGGATCGTGACGCTGCAAAGCGGCGCGCTCGCCGTCGCCGCCGGCATAGCCGCAGCCGTGTTCGGAGTCCTCTGGCCGGTGCGACACATCCTCGGCCGGCGTCTTCGACCGCCCGCCGAATGGAGCTTGACCCGCAAGACACGCACGGGCCTGTTCGCCGTCGGTGCCGTCAGCCTCGCCGTGACGACCGTCATCCTGATCGCGGACACCCGCGCAGCCGTGCTTGGAAACGCGACGCTGATCCTGGGGCTCGTTGCTTGGCTGCCGCTGTTGTTCGAGGTCGCGCTGCGGGCCTTCGATCGTGCGCTCGACTTCGTTGGTGGACCGTCTGCCGACGGAGCGCTCGACGAGCTGAACGCTCCGCAGACGCGAGTTCGGTCCCTGGCGATCGCGGCTCTCGCTGCCGTAGCCGTTCTCGGGGTCGTCGAGTTCCAGGGAGTCGCGACGAACCTGCAGCGCGGCCTCGATTCCTCCGCCCGAAACCTCGACAGCAACGCCGACGTGTGGATCACGCCTCGCGGTAGCTCAAGCCTGCTGAGCACCGTCAGCTTCGACCCGCTCGACACGGCCGCGTTGTCCAAGGTCCAGGGCGTCGCGAGTGTCGGCATGTACCGAGGCAGCTTCCTCGATTGGGGCCAGCGACGACTTTGGGTGATCGCCCCCGACCGGGACTCCCGCCACCTAGCGCCCCCCAGCCAACTGGTCAGCGGCAACGTCCAGCAGGCCGCAGCGAGGTTGCGTGAAGGTGGCTGGGCCCTCGTCTCCCAGGCGCTCGCCGACGAACATCATCTACGCGTCGGCCAGCCGTTCCGGCTGCCCTCGCCTCGACCCCTGACCGTCCGACTCGCCGGTATCACCACGAACCTCGGATGGCCGCCGGGCGCCGTGATCCTCAGCGCCTCGGAATACGCGAGCGGCTGGGAAGACAGCAGCCCAAGCGCGTATGAGATTCAGACCACGGCGGGCAGCGACCCGGCGAACGTTCGAGCCGGCATCGCCGGGCTGCTGCGTGACCGTCCGGGTCTCACGGTCGAAACGGCAGGCCAGCGAACGCAGCGACACTACGCGCTCGCCGCTCAGGGCTTGGAGCGGCTGACACAGATCCGCCACCTCGTGATCGTCTCGGCGATCCTCGCGCTGACGGCCGCGATGCTCTCGCTGCTGTGGCAGCGACGCGACCGGATCGCGTTCAATCGCAGCAACGGCATCTTCCCGCGCGTGCTGTGGGGCTCACTGGTCTTTGAGAGCGCGGTGCTGCTGGCCGCCGGCAGCCTTTTCGGCGCGATTTGGGGTCTGTACGCGCAGCTACTAGGCAGCCACTTCCTCGCGGTCGTGACTGGGTTCCCGATCGTGTTCAACATCGAAGGTGTAGCCGCGATAACCGGCTTCGCGCTGGTCAGCCCGGTCGCCGTTGCGGTCCTCGCTGTGCCCGGCTACTTCGCCGCCAGTGTGCGGGCCAGGTCAGCAAGCCCCGCGTACTGACACGCACGGGGGTTTCGCAGGCGACACTTCAGACCCAGCACCCCTCTCACTCAGACAAGTGTGCGCCCTGTTGTCAGGGGCTTTCCGAGAGCTTGTTTGGGGACTACCGGCCGTCGCGCGAGAGGTAGGCCGCTGGCGCTCCCTCGCCGAGAGTATCCCGTCTGGCGCGATCCGCGAGGACGCAATCGACGCCCTGACGCGCAAGCGAGGGCAAACCGACGGCGCGGCGCTGTTCACGATCCTTCCGCGCGAGCGAAACGTGTCGCTGCTGCGGCTGCTCGTTGCCTACCAACTCACTTGGGACTACCTCGACAGCGTCCACGAGCGCTGCCCGACTGAGGTCAACGGACGACAGCTTCACCTCGCTCTCGGCGACGCCCTCGATCCCGGCAGGCCGCGAGCGGACTACTACGCCCACCACCCGTGGAGCGACGACGGCGGCTATCTCAACACGCTCGTTGATATTTGCCGCGAGAACTGCGAACTGCTGCCGCAATATGAGCGCGTCCGGCCGCTCGTTCTCCGCGAGGCACGGCGCGCTCAGGTACTCGCGCTCAATCACGAGCCCGATCCAGAGCGCCGCGACGCTGGCCTAAGAGGCTGGGCGGAGGCCGAGTTCCCTAGCGGCGCTCAGGGAGCCCATTGGTTTGAGCTCAGCGGCGCGTGCTCCGCAGGTCTGACGATCTTCGCGCTGCTCGCTCTTGCTGCTGAGCCTGAGTGCAGATCCCGGCAGGTCGAGCAGACGCACGCAACCTACCTGCCGTGGACGTCGGTCGCGGCCACGATGCTCGACAGCTACGTCGACCAGGCCGACGACGCCGCGTCGGGCGACCACATCTACGTCTCGCACTACCCCTCGCGGGAGGCAGCGACCGCCCGTATCGGCTGGCTGATTCGTCGCTGCATGACCGACGCGGCCCGCCTCGAGCGGAGCGAGAGGCACATCGTTGTCGCGGCGAGCATGACCGCGCTCTACCTGTCCAAGGACAGCGCCCGTGCGCCCGCGATGCGTGACGAGACCAGGGCGCTAGCTGCCAGCGGCGGATCGCTGACACGTCTGCTGCTCCCAATCCTGCGGCTGTGGCGAACCGCCTACGCCGTGCGCTCCACCTAGCCAACAAAGGAGAACACACCATGCCGTTCACCAAAACCCCCTCGCTCGCGATTCGCCTAAAACGCGAACTGCCACCGAGCGGCAACCTTCCCGCGATGCTGCAGACGGCCGGATGCCGCTGGTTCGCCTACAGCTACTTCGAGGAGGCCCACCGGCGATTCGGGGACCGCTTCACCGTGTACCCGCTCTACATGCCTCCGCTGGTGTTCCTCTCAGACCCCGAGGACATTCGCGCGGTGCTGACTGCCGACGCGACGGTCCTTCATCCGGGCGCCGGGTCGGCGATCCTCCGGCCGCTGATCGGCGAGCGGTCGTTCATGCTGCTCGAGGAAGACGAACACCTCGCAAGCCGCCGGGCGATCAATCCGGCGTTTCACCAAAAAACGGTGCGGGAGCACACGGCGATGCTGCGCGCGACCGTCGAGCGCGACGTCGCCGACTGGCCCACGAACACGACCCTCGCCGTGCATCCACGTATCCGGTCGCTGACGCTGTGGGTGGTGTTGAACGCGATCTTCGGCGACGAGCAGCCGCTGGACGAGCTTCACTCGGCGCTGCTCGGTGCCTTGAACATCAGCGCGAGCTTCTTGCTGCAGGAGCAGCACCTGCGGTTCCTTCCGGGCTGGCGCCCTGCGTGGCGCGAGTTCGTGACCCAACGCGCGGCCGTGGACCGGATGATGTACACCCTGATGCGGCGGCGCCAACGCGATCGAGCGTCAGAGCCGGAGCAGCTTCTCGATCTACTCCTCGACGCAACCCGCTCAGACGGCTCCCCGATGACCGACCAGGAAGTCCGGGACAACCTCATGTCGATGATCCTCGCGGGCCACGAGACTACGACCGGCGAGCTCGCGTGGGCGTTTCAGCTTCTCGCGCACAACACCCCGGTACAGGATCGTCTGCTCGACGAGATCGACGCTGGCGACGGCGACGAGTACCTGACCGCGACGGTCAGCGAGGTGATGCGACGTCGGCCGGTGTTCCTGTTCGCGATTCCGCGGGAGGTTATGGAGCCGTTTCAGACGGGCGGGCGGACCTATCGGCCGCCCGTGCATCTCGCGGGCTGCACGTACCTGATGCACCACAACTCGGACCTCTTTCGCCGGCCGTTCGAGTTCCGGCCCGAGCGGTTCGTGGACGAAACGCAGCTCCCGCGGACTTGGCTGCCGTGGGGTGGCGGGCGCAAGCATTGCCTCGGCCGGCACTTCGCTCTGCTGGAGGTCAAGGCCGTGTTGCGCGAGGTGCTGACCGAGCATCGCGTCCTGCCGGCGAGTGGGCAGCTCGAGCCGCCAAGGTGGCGGAGCGCGATCCTCGTTCCAGGCGAAGGCGGACGGATAATCCTGAAGCGCCGCAAGAGTCAGAAACCCACGGCCATTTTTTTTGGCTAAACGCGATTGCGTTCGCACGAAATCCGTTGCCTTCGCAACGCTTTTTGTGCGAACGCAACGTTTCTATTTCGGGCGCCCACTTCCTCGTCCGCTGGCCCACAATCAGTCCCAACATGCAGAACAATGGTCCGCCTTCCGTATGGCACGACCAAGTCAAACCCGCGTAGCACGGCGCCGTAGCGCGCGGCCATCTCTCCGAGAACAGGCGAGCGCGTGACCGGCGCCATGCCGCTTCGCGCTGCCTCCCCGTCGGCGGGCCTCGACCTGCCGTTGCTCGCGAGCAACGGACTCACTCTTGCCCCCATCTCGGGCTCGGAGACTACGCGATGACCACGCTGCACATCAGAGGCAACCTCGTCCGCTACCTGCGCAAGGGCGGCGGCGCTGCAGGTTCTACAAATCGAGGTCACGCAGGACCAGATCGACGCGAGCGTATATGCCAGAGCGCTCGCGGGCTTCGACGAAACGCGCGCACTGCTCGACGTCATCGGCCTGACGACGACAGGTGGCGACCGTGACGTCGAGCTGGACGGCGGGCGGCGCGGACTGGTCGTCAAGGCGCTCCAAAACCAACATGCGATCGAAGTTAGCCGCCTGAACGACGCGGAGGTAGACGGCGTGCAGCTCGCGCCGCGCGACGTGCCTGCGCTCGGCGAACTGGTCGCAGAACTGAGCGACAAGCCGGGCCCACCTTTGCGCTCGCACCGCCGACCGCGCTCGCAATGGCGGAAGCGGCAACGCGGCGGCTCGTGAGCGAGCAGGGAGAAAGGAACTGAACATGAGTGCAAGCACGCAGACACCACGGCTCGCCGGGACCGGCGTTTTACTCGCTGACGCTCGCAGCGCACGCAAACGTCGTGCGTGGAAGCTCGACCTGGCGCGCGTCGATGACATCTTGTCGTCCACAGCGGTGTACCAGGTGTGCTTCGCGATCTGCTTCGTCGGGCTCGGCATCGGCGCGTACTTCTATGCGCAGTGGACGGTCGGGATGACGTGAGCCGACGCGGACGTGGGGCAAGCAAGGCGGCTCAGTGGTACGGCGTGATGGCGACGCCATTGTCGCGCCTGTTTCGTTTCGGGACGCCTCTGCTCCTCGCGTTTTGCGTCGTGGGCCTTGTGCCGTGGTGGGCAATCCTCGTTCCGGTGTTCCCCGTGTGGTTCTCGTTCGTCACGAGCACGCACGACGCGTAGAAGCCCTCCGCGAGCTGGCTAAGGCGCGTGCCCTTGGTGAGCAAGAGGTATCGTCGGCCCGGCATCCGTGGAATGGGCGAGGTGCTCGCACAAAGCGATGGGGCGGCCCTCCGGCCGCCAGCTAGTGCTGGCCGATGGCAGACAGCGATTCCCGCGGTCAAGCAACGGGAGACACGGCATGAGGAAGGAGAAAGAGCGCCCCACCGTTATCTCTCTCCGCTGGCTGGCAGTACCGCTCGGCCTATGGGCGTGGCTGTCGTTCTGGCTATGGCTCATCGCGTGTTGGGCGGAGCGGCGGCCGGGGGTCGCTGTGCTGCTGCGAACGCTCGACTCAACGCAAGGGCGGGCGAACGAGGGAAGGCGGGTAACTCCGGCGTTTCTATGGCGACCGTTCTTGAGCGCGACGCTCGCCACGTCGCCGCGATGTAGGTTCGCACGGGCTCAATACAGATCGTCGATCAAGTCGAAGACCTGCTCGATTGGACGGCCAGCGTGGCTAGTGGCTGAGCCGGAAGGCATCGGCAGGTGATGGTCGACGCTTCGATGGGCGGAAGCCCCCGGCCGACGCGAGCAACGGGACCATCGCCGGGACATCAGGAATGGATGGCTGTCGCTGGTACGCGTGTAGTCAGGGAGACCGTCGCGACGAACCTCCGGAGCGCCAGAAAGCGCGCGGGGTTATCGCAATCTGCGCTCGCACAGCACTCTGGCGTTGACAAGCGGACGATCTCTCGTATCGAGCGCGCAAAAGCTGACACTGCCCTGCCAAGGCTGTATGCGCTCGCGGTTGCGCTCAGCATCCCGGTAGCCGATCTGCTGGCGGGACTGCCCGATCCATAGCGCGGAGGAGTTGTGAAGGAGGCTCGGGACGTTGAGGCGCCAATTATCAGCGACATATCTGTCTATTGACTTTTGCTAGGCGCCCTGGAACGGTAGCCCGAGGACAACACCGAGGGGTCGTCTCCGCGACATCGCGAAATTCCGGCATCGGCCAACAGCAAGGCATGGTGTGACGTGATGAGCGAAGCGACGATCGCTTGAAGCTGACACCAAAGGGGGCGACATGAGGAAAGACTCACGCCTGGGCCCGCAAGCTCCGCCTTCGTGCGAGTCCTCCTCCGTCTCTCAGAGAAGACGTCCTCATCGCGCAATCGCGCTCCTCGCCCTCGTCGTCTGCGCGTGCCTGCTCGGCAGTGCCGGACTATTCGCCTGGACGTCTGCTGCGTCTGCGTCCGGGGAAACGAACGGGGAACTGACCGAAGCCGCCCGCCCGACAACAGAAGAAGGCGGCGAAGGCACTGCGCCTACAGAAGCCGCCCTATCGCTGGAAAGTCCCCCGGCCTTAACACGATGGAAACCCAATGCCGACAGATGCCGCGCATCATGGTCCATCGTCCCGAGTCGATAGCGATCACATGAGTAATGACAAGGAGCTAAGGCGCGCCGCGAAGTCGCCACGACCGCTCCAGCCGGAGGAGAGGGCCGCGCTGTTGGCGCTCTTGAACTACGCGGACTTCGACGGTCGTGATGCGCTGCTCAATCAGGTCGATGCCGCACAGGTAGTCGGGTTCTGTGGGTGCGGATGTGCGACGGTTGACCTAGCCGTTGAGTCCGCGCCACCCACGACCCGCGTCGCCCACCCGATACCGAATGAGGCTGTGGTCCTGGACGAGGACGGTGACGCCATCGGCGGCGTGGTGGTCTTCGCCAACGAGGGCTACCTGGCGAGCTTGGAGGTCTACGACTTCAATGGCGTCCCGATCAGTCCGCTCCCATCGACGGATCGCCTGAGGTTGGAACGCAACGGCACCTAGTCTCGACCCCACGTCGATAGCTGCGCGGACGCCGCGTCCATCTCGCTCGCCGCTCGAAAGCGTTGCCGAACGCGGGCCAACACGGCCTGGGTGCGCCGACCAGCCACAAGCTGCTGTCGATGGCGGCGACGAGCATGTCTGCGCCCTCCAGGATGGTCGCGTCGTCGGCGCGACGCAGCGGAAAGCTGTCAGAGGACGCGCAACCGACGAACACCCCGTCGATGACCTGCCTGACGCCCTGACCCCGCGTTCTCCTCAGTAAGGTTCGTCCCGTGTTCAAGGCGACCTTGGCTGCCCTCACGGCTTCGCTTATGGTCCTGAGCGGTTGCGGCGGATCAAGTGCTCCAACTGCCTGTACCCTTATGGGTTGCACCTCGTCCGTTGGCGTTGACGTGCATGGCGTCGCAAAAGCCTTCCCGCGTGCGACGACCATGATTGTTTGCGTCGATAATCAGTGCGGCCTACATTGGCCCGTGCAGAAGTATCTCCGAGAAGCGCACAGTCTTTATCGGCCTCGACGGATCTACTACGAAGGTAAAGCAGTGAACGGCGAAGGGCCATCCACGATTCGAGTGGAGATCAAAGACAAACGCGGCAGCATTTTGCTTCGACGCGAAATGTCGGGCGTGCGGCTGGCCCGCCGCTACCCGAACGGCAAGGGCTGTGGTGACCCGTGCTTCAACGCGTTTCTCGCGCTCGACTTGGCGACACGCACCCTCGCCGTTCGGACTCGGGCCTGACGGACGTGGCCCTCCGCATGGCGGCATTTGTCTTGGTGCTGCTGCTGCTCGTGCTCGACGTGTTTGACTGGACGTGGGCGCTTGGCATCGTCGTACTAGGCGTAGCGGAGCTTGGCTGGGAGAGATGGCGCGATGCCGCCCGTTGATCGCAACTAGCCGCAGCGCGCCACCTACCCGATGAGCGCTTCCGGTCTGCCCGGTCAACCTTCGGTATGACGCCCTCCGATGAGCTTGCGGCCAAGCCGGTAGGTGCCTCGGACCATCCGCAGGAACGCCTCGACGACGGCTTCTAGGAAGAGATCAGCCATAACGAGCGACGCGCAGCAGTTGGTTCATGCGAGCGAGAGTAACGAACGCCGTTCGCGTCCGACCTCGCACTCAATCTTGTGTGCATGAACGCACCCACGCGAAGCTCACGCGCAGGGCTACCCGGTCGGCGCAGCCGTGAACGTGCGCCCGATCGACGCCATCTGCTCGGCCAAGTCGGAGGCCGTGAGCTTGGCGACGTACAGCGAAGTCGTCGCAATCGAGGCATGGCCGAGTTGGGCGCTGATCGCTCCGAGCGGCAACGGCTCGGCCCTCAGCGTTGGCGTCCAAGGGCCGAGGTTGTGCTTATCGTGAGCGATGCACCGGGTACGGCCTTTGTCGCCGGTCAAATCGCCAGGGTCAAGCCCCACGGCTCTAGCAACCTGACGCCAACCCACGGAACCCACGCCTCGCTGGCGTGGATCGTTGGAGTTCGTCTTGTTTGTGTGCAGCGTTCCGGGTATTAGATCAGCGGCGTGTTCGTTCTCTACCACGTCATCAACTCGCGCCTGTGGGGCGTCGCCTGGGTCGCTCTCGTCGTGGCTACGTGCGTGTTCGCGGTCGAAGGACGCAGCGTGTGGCTCGTTGTGGGGGCGGTGGTCGTCGTGCTCGGCATCGGACAGCTCTTTGTGCTCACGAAGCATGGGCGCGAACTAAAGCGATGAGGCGTCGTGCGACTCGCCCCTACCCGCCCGCCGGGGCCGCTGGGGAGCTTCGCGCATATGGCGCAGGGAGCAGGGTAGGTTGTAGCCATGACCCTTGCGCGGCGGGTGGCGCGGTTGGCTATAGGCATCCTTGGATTGCCAGCCGCCCTGGTGCTCTTGGCCTTTGCAGTAGTTGAAGGCAGTCTCGCCACCGGCTTCACGGCTGTGCTCGCTGGCGCTGGCGCGTTGCTTACGTTGTTAGCGCCTAGTGGCAGGCCACGGCACCCGCCAAGCGAATCGACGATCCAGGCGATACGCAGGGAGCGCGGCAGACAAAACAAGTCTCGACTGGCAGAGCGCGCGCGAGATACCCCGCCGATGGCCGCTCCAAGCCCGCATAACCGGCATTGACAGGTAGGACTCGTAGCGGAACATTCGAGACCTCCCGCTGGCCCGTTACCTCTGGCCTTGTGTCGTCGGGCGGAGGTAGATCCTATTTACAAAATACCTCGAATCGTTAAATAACGGCAGTGGGTGGAGGCGGGCGGCTGATCGAGACGCCGGCCGATCATGCGTCCCTGAAGCTTCGCGAAATCCGTTGAGGCATTCCCAGAAGGTCTGCGCCGTTGTGCTTCAACCACGGCTCGCACTCATCGAATCGCAATGCGCGGTAGCCGAGAGGCTGCTGCGCTCCCGCTAGCCCGCTTCTTCGGCGCAAACCTTCAGCCCGAGCGCTTCGCGGACGCCGACTTCGGCGGCCCCGGCCGCTTTCGTCAGCGTCCAACCATCCGCTTGGACTCGCGTGGCCAGACGACGGCGCTTGTTCAGACTGAGCTCGGCGTTACCGTGCAGTCTCATCCGGTGTCCTCCTTGGGTTGAGTGGCTTCGACACCTCTCAGCCTCCAAGGAGGCCCGGATGAACAACGTGCTCAGGTTCTACACCGAGGGCCCGGCTGGAGAGCGCATCTCGAGCACCAGCCGGCCGCCTAAAGTGTTCGGTGCAATTGTCTTGGCGGCAGCCGCACAGTTTCCAAAGTGTTCGGTACAATTGAAATATGCCTCAACCGCACAAGATGTCGCAGACCAGGCGTGGGCGACCTGCCCGAGCTGCGGTCTACGAGCGCCTTCGCGTCCAGATCGGCGAGCTTCGCGATCGCTTGGGCGGCCTGCCATCACCAGTCGAAGCGGACGGCATCTGGCGCGGGATATGGCTCGAGGAGGCACACCACTCGACCGCAATCGAGGGCAATACGCTCGTGCTCAAGCAGGTCGAGCAACTCCTGGGTGAGGGCCGCGCCGTCGGCAACAAAGAGCTGAGCGAGTACATGGAGGTGCGCGGGTATGCAGATGCCGCCAACTGGGTCTATGGGCAGGCGGTCGCTCCCGGCGCATGGTCGACCGGCAAACTGCTCTCGCTTACTGAGCTTCGGCACGTCCATCGTTTGGCGCTGGTCCCCGTGTGGGACGTCGCTCCCCATCCCAAGGCCACCGACGCCGAGCGCCCCGGCTCCCTTCGCGAGCACGACATCCAGCCGTTCCCAAGCGGCATGCAGCCACCGCCCTGGCCCGAGGTGCCGGCGATGATCACCGACTGGCTCTCAAACGCACAGAAGCTGGGCGACACAAGTTCGGGCGCCGAGCCCGAGGCACTCGCGAGAGTGCACTCGAGCTTCGAGCAGATCCACCCATTTCTGGACGGGAACGGCCGTACCGGGCGCCTGATCCTCAACTTGCTGCTGGTCCGACTCGGCTATCCCCCAGCGATCATCTACAAGGGTGATCGCTCACGCTACCTCGCGGCGCTTCGACGTGCAGATCAGGATGACCATGGCCCGCTCGCCGAGCTTCTCGCCCGAGCAATCCTCGACAACCTCCACAAGTTCGTCGTCCCGGCCGTCGCCGGGCCATCGCGCTTGGTGCCGCTGCCGGCCCTTGCCTCCAAGCAGATCTCTGCAAATGCGCTTCGTGTAGCGGCCACGCGGGGGCGGCTTCAGGCCTCCAAGGCCGCCGACGGCACGTGGCGCAGTACGCGCGCCTGGGTCGAGGAGTACCTAGCCGGCCGATACGAGCGTGAGCAAGGAGCGTCAAAGGGCAGTTAGGGCGCGCTTCTCGGCAATCGACGCGACGCGACGCGATCAGAGCACCTCGCATGCGATCGTCCCTAGCGTCAAAAGCTTGCGGTACCGCTGCTGGTACGGCTTGCCGGACTTGCGCTGCGACCTGCATGGCGCCTGGCCTCACGGCCCAAGCAGGCACCTCAGCGAGAGTGCCGAAATGGCGACGAAGCGGCAGCCGGGGGCGATTTCTTGACCGGGCAGGGTCGCGTGCGTTCTGCGTGGCGGGCCGCCCCATAGCATTTCTGAGATGGTCCACCTAGAACGATCGCCTTCAGCCGGGGCCCTCGAAGAGGTTCGGCGCGTGGCCGGCTCGTCGGCCACGATCGACTCAGCCGTGAGACTCGAGGGCGGCCAGCACGCCGCCACGTGGAGGGTGGACACTGCGAGCCCTGCGCTGACCATCGTGGTTCGGCAGTTCCCGGCTGGTGACTCGGCCGGTGCACGCGAGAGCCGGGTTTTGCGGGCGCTTGACGGGCTTGAAGGGTTGGCGCCAGTGCTGCTCGGCGGCGACCTGGCTGGTCGGTGGTCGGAGTATCCGACGACGCTGATCAGCTGGCTTGACGGTCAGGCGGACATCACGCCTACTGATCTCGACGCTTGGGCGACGCAGCTCGGCCAGGGCCTGGCGACGGTGCACGCGATGTCCAGCGACCGGCTGTCTGCTCTGCCGAGCGTGTTCGAGGGCAGGGGTGGATCTCGGGAGGTCTTGGATGGCCCAATCGCAACCCGAATCGAGTCTGACTGGTCGCAGGTCACCGCCTCCCCGCCGGTGCTCACGCACTGCGACTACTGGTCGGGCAACGTCGTCTGGCGAGACGGAATGTTGACGGGCATCGTCGACTGGTCAGGCGGAGCCCGCGGTCCGCGTGGCTTTGACGTGGGCTGGTGCCGTCTTGATCTCTACCTCCTCTTCGATGAGCGAGTCGCCGACGTCTTCCTGGCGGCCTATGGGGATGCGACCGGTCACCCGGTCGCCGACGTGGCTCTGTGGGACGGCTGGGCGGTCGCGCGCTCGCATGACACGGTCGAAACCTGGGCGGCGAACTACCGGCCGTTGGGCCGTACTGACCTCGACGGTGATGAGCTTCGACGGCGTCACTCCCAATGGACAAGCCGTCTGCTGGAGCAAGAGGAGCAACCGCCGCATCGGGGAGTGTGAGATCTCTCGGATTCAGTCGCTAGTTCCGCGCCTGCTCCGCGCGCACCCAAAGTTCTTGAATCCGCGCCCGCAGTTCTTTAACGTGCTGCCGTTTTTTCGGAAGGTGGACCTGCCAGCGCACCGTGGTATGCGGAAGCGTCTGGGTGTACTTGATGCTTTCGCGGATATGCGCGAGTAGGTTTTTTAGATATTTGATCGGATGCGCCCATCGCGCGGGAATCGTGCTCAGCCGAGCGTCTTCCCCAGCTTCCGAGGCTTCTTCGGCGGATTCGGCAGCGGCTTCTTGAGCAGGCCGCTGGGCCGGAACCGCGAAGGTGGGCGTCGGCAAAATGACTCCGATTGCCAAGGCCGCTAGGGCTGCGACGAGAGCTGCTTTCAGGCGGAGGAGGATCAGGCCAGAATCTTTTCGCGTGCCGCGCGGCGCAGCTCCAGCGTTTCCGGCCTTTTCTCGGCCAGATGGGCCGATCGCTCGCCTAGAGCCTATCCGTGCTCGGTACCGCTCCATAGAGATGATGTACCCGATCGGCCGTCGGCTATTCGCGCCAGCTCGGGTTTAGCGTGAGCGTGGTTTGGCTATAGGTGGCTTAGCAGTCGAGTCGCGTTCTGTGGCTGCTAGGGCGCGAGGTAAGGGCCGTTTCGACGACGCCTCCTGAGCCTCGCGCCCACCTTCGCCCCGGCGGCCCGGAACGCTCAGTGATGGTTTTACCTACGGAAGGACGCCGTTTGGGCGTCGCCCGTACAGACGTTACTTGCGCTTTCGGCAAAGCTGCGCGGCGGGCGACCTTGTACCTTCGTACCACTTGCCTGCCCGTTCGGCACTGGCGTTACTGGGGACGTTTGTAACAGCTATTTGCTGGCAAGCGATGTCACCGTAATTTAGTACAATGGGTGAAGGTTTACCGTCCGCCGCGACTACGAACGCCAAACGGGGATCGAAAGCAGAGCCGAGGCCCGAGAGAGATACCGGGAGCTTGGCTCGCACCCTCCTGATCCTGAAATGGACTACTACTACGACGATGACTGAGCCCGACGATCTGTTCTAATTTAGACTCTACTTCAGTCCGGAGGATTACATGGAAGATTTCACGATCAAGCTCGATGCGAGCCTTCAAGATGTTCCCGCCGACGCCATCGCAAGGTTGCGCGTGGCGCTGAACGATTGCGCGCCCGAAGATGTGACTGTCGTCATGGGTATTGGCGAGGAGGTCGTGGTGCAGCTCCCGTCGCTCGCTCCTGAGGCGTCTGTGGATTTGAACGCACGTCAAGAACAGATGGAGCGAGTCCAGCGGCTGTTGGCGCAAGCCTGCGAAGCTGCTGACCTTCTGTTCGTCTGGTTCGTGATCGATCCGCCCGGTGAATGGCCTGATCGACCTAGTGCTTAGGAAGGTTCGTCTGCCAAAGGGACCGCCGCCCTCCATGTGAGCTGTCAGGCGGCTCTACCCCCATCTTGGTCAGCTCGTTAGCAACGGCATCGCTGTCCGTTTCTCCATAGGTATCTCGCGTTCGGCGATCCACAGCGTTAAGGAGGGCTTTTTCGAGCGGTCGGAGCACGGCTGGAAGACTGCGCCCGCGGGCTATATGCGAACATCGGGCGAAGCGCTGGCTAGTTCGCTGGCTGAGCGAGTCGGAGCGACCGACCATCGCCCAGGCGGCGGAGATTTCGGGGGCGCTGGCTGATTTGCCGGCTGAGCCCCAAGCGTTGGACGGGCTACAGGGGTTGCTCTAGCCGAGCGAAGCAGTTAATGCCTTGGCGGGTTTCCAACGAGTGCCGCCGTCGCTACCGCCAATCGCTAGCGGAGGATTGCGAGCCTCAAGCGAGCGAAGCCCCCTTTCGGCTTGCTCCCGACCAACACCAGCCCTTTCAGCGATCCGCTCGGCGGTGTAATCGGCGGCAGCACCGGACGCGAGTACCTCAAGGACTGCTTCTTCGTTTGCCGTGAATGGGGGAAAGGTCGCCATAGCGCCAAGTGACGCGCGTATACCCCGCGGACCACCTTCGAAACGAAGATTGGCCGGTTGCAACGCGAATCCCAGGGCCGTCGATCTACGTTGCTGCCGAGCTGGCGGCGACGCGTGCGGACGGAGCATCAGAGGGCGGCAGCGCGTCGAGGGAGCTGCTTGGGACGGCGGCCTTTACGGGTAGAGGAGGTGCCGAGGACAACTAAAGTCCCGGCGGGAGACTCCCCGCGCCTCCCGCCGGGGCGCTTTTTGGCCCTCCAACCCCCGCCGGCTGAAGACTACTTTCAACCGGATAACTCCAGCTCGCCACTTCCAATGCCCCTTGGGCTCGCGCGAGCGCCGTGGACGGCGTTGGAGGCGGGGAAGGGTTCGGCGGCCCTTGATGCCTCGGAACCTAAGGGCCGCGAGCATGGGGTGGGGCTGCGAGAATCGATCGCGGTGCTCGTGTCTGAGTCGATCAGTCTGGTTGTCGGGACGCCTCTCACGGAGGAGATGGTCGCCTTCACATGCGGCCGCTGCGGCCAAACTTGGATTGCGCGGGATGCATCGATCGCTCGTCACGGCGCGGATGTCACCTACGCCTGCTCGCGTGACGGGAGCGCCTTCGCCACCGTGCGAGGCGGAGAGCCTGGTCGTAGGGACGGTGACTTGGCCGGCTACGTCGATCTGGCGATCCAGCGTGATGGGGCTTGGATCGGATGGTCGGAGGTTGTCGAGCGGAATGGCTCAAACTGAGACACCAACGTCGCGACGGATCAGCCTAGGCAGCATCCGGCGGCCCGTGCATGATCGGAACCTGGCCGTTGAGGCCAGGGAGATGAGCGCTTATTTCTAACCAGAACGTGGAGATTGCCAAGCGGAGCCTGGATGCCTTCAACCGCCGCGATATCGAGGCAGGCGTGGAGATGGCGACGCCGGACTTTGAGTGGTTTCCAGCAATGGCCGAGGCCGTGGAAGGCGGTGTCTACCGGGGACGCGGAGGGATCGAGGCGTACTTCGCTGATCTCAGCAAGACGTGAGAGGAGCTGCGCATCCTGCCTGGGCACTTTCACGATCTCGGCCGCCGCGTCCTCGTACTCGGTCGCATCGAGGACTCGACCCCGATGCTCAAGGGCTACCTATGGCCGCGCCGTCGGTAGCGCCAAGAGCTAAGATTCTCAGGGAATTCGCCAGAGGAGGGAAGCGAGATGATGGGACACCGACGAACTCTCGAAGCATCGCTGGGCGCAGCTTTTGCTGCTTGCGCGATAGGGGCTACTCCGAGCCTCGCAGCGCCGCCCGAATTCAGCTCGCCCTTTCCGAACGCCTTTCACTCGACGAGCAGAGCCATGACGCTTGAAACGGTCGGCAAATTCAGAGTGACCTGTACGGCCGGCACGAACAAGGGCGAAGTCACGGGGCCGGCGACGGCGGCTCTGACGATCACCCTTACGGGCTGCACGAGCGGCGAAGGCCCCAGCGGTGGCTCGTGCCAGAACGCCTCGGGCGGCGAAATCGTCACCGAACGTCTCTTCGGGACGCTCGGCTACCTCAACAGGAGACATACTGCCGTTGGCCTTGATCTTTCCAACCCGACCGCCAGCCCGACCGGCGGCGCGTTGATCAGGTTCTCCTGTGGCGAAGATACGAGCGTCGAAGTAGTCGGCTCGCTCATCGGCAGGATCACGCCGATCAATGAAGTAGTCGAACCGGGCGGCCACATCACGCTCAAATTCGCCCAGAAAGCAGGCCACCAGGCGATCAAGAAACTGCTCGGCGGTTCACGGGATGTGCCGATGACACGAGTTCTCTTTGGTCCGCTCGAAGAATCTGGCCTCGCGTCCACGGACCTTCTCAGCTTCGCGTCGCCGATTAAGATCGTCGCCTGACATACGAGCTGCGTCTCCTGGGGCGCCCTGCGGCGTCGATGACGCCGATCAAGCATGTGACCTCATCGCCGCTAAGATGTCCACATGCGCGAGATTGGCATCCGTGAGTTGAAACAGTCGCTGAGCGAGACCCTGCGGGCGGTTGGCCGCGGTCAGCAGGTGCGCGTGACGGTCCGCGGCAAGGCCGTCGCAGATATCGTCCCTGCGGGAGCCGCGGCTAGCGACGATCGAATCCGCGAGCTGGTCGCCGAGGGGCGGGTGAGTGTCCCCTCACGCGCCCGACCGAGACGGGCGCCGCGCCTCGTGAAGTCGCGGCAAAGCGCCTCCTCGCTCGTGCTGTCAGAGCGGGAAGCCGAGCGCTGAACCTCTACCTCGACGCAAGCGCGCTCGTCAAGCGCTACGTGGCTGAGCCGGGAAGCGACCTGTTGCGAGGTGCGATGGATGGCGCCGACGCCTGGTTCATCTGTCGTGTCGGTTTCGTCGAGACCACTCGTGCAGTGTCCCTTGCCGCAGGCCAGGCGGCTACGAAAGCGGTCCGAGAAGAGTGGCCAGCGTTCGGAGTTATCGAGGTCGATCAGGATCTGGTCGAGCACGGCGCCGCGCTCGCCGTGAACCTCGAGCTCGGCAGCCTCGACGCGCTGCATCTGGCCGCGGCGCTTGTGCTTCCACGGATCGATCTCTTGATGGCCACATGGGATCGACGCCTCCGTGCTGGTGCTCGGGCTGAGGGGCTGGACGTCCTACCGACGGAGCTCGAATAGGAAGGGCTGCTCGTTCGACGCCAAGTGAAGGCGTCCGGGTTCGAGTCCCCGCGTAGGCTTCGCAGTCGCTAGCGAGGCGCCGTGTGAGCGCGAGGCGGTTCGGACAGCATCGGCACAGCGGTCGCGTCGCTGTGGGGAGGCGCGGCGGCCGGGCTGGGCGAAGGGCGCTCGAGCACCCTGAGCACCGCCGCCACTACGGCAGGGTCGAACTGGCTTCCCGAATTCGCCGTGAGCTCGGCGACGGCGACGTCGACCGACATTCCCTTGCGGTAGGAGCGAGTGGTGGTCATCGCGTCGAAGGCGTCACATGCGCTGACGATGCGGGACTCGAGCGGGATCTCCTCGCCGCGTAGGCCGTCGGGATAGCCGCCACCGTCCCAGCGCTCGTGCGATGAGCGCACGATGAGCCCAACGTCGCGCATGACTCCCCCGACGGTCTCGAGCATGCGTTGGCCCTCGACCGTATGCATCTTCACGATCGCCCACTCCTGCTCGTCGAGCTTGCCTGGCTTGTTGATGATCTCCTTTGGGATCGCGATCTTGCCCACATCGTGAAGCAGGGCACCGAACTCGACGTTGCGGCAGCGCTCGGTGTCGAGTCCCAGCGCCCGCGCCACGTTGAGGGACAGCCGCACCACCCCGCGGCAGTGCTCGCCGGTATAGGCATCGTCCGCCTCGACGACGTCGCCGAGGACGAGCGCGGTGCCGCGGTAGGCGTCGTTGAGCTCGATGAGTTGCTCCATGCGTGCTTCTCGCTCCCGCGAGAAGACGCTCATCACCCCGAACAACGGCAGTACGCTTAGCAAGGCCCAGCCGTGCTCAGTGGTCGCGAACGCAACGGCCAGGCCGATGGGCGAGAGCGCGAGATCCATCAGATAGATGCGAGACACCTCTCCGGCCAGCTCCGTGGCGGGCGGTCCTCCGCGCAGGCGCTCTCGCAAGAGGTTTGACAGGAAGTCGCCGGCGAACTGCGCGGCGAGCGCCAGGGCCAGAACACCGGGATGGCCAATCGGATGGCGGACGTCGGCGAGGACGAGCACGAGCGCGGGCCCCAGCGCGAACCAGCTGTTGCCGGGTGCGGTGAGCAGGCGGCTGGGTGCGAGCCGTCCGGTGAGGACGGCGGGAAGCATGCCCAGGGCCCAGGCCATCATGACGAACAGGGGCAAGAGGGCAGCGGGGATGGCGAGCAGCATCGGCACGAAGACGACCTGAATTGGGACCGTGATGCCGCCCGCGATGTCGAACCGGACCTGGGTGGCCGCGGCCGCGCATGCGACGTAGGCGACGGCCAGCCCGAGGTCGAGGTGTCCCATGAGGGGCGCGAACACGGCAAGCGCCGACGCGGCGAGGACGAAACCCCCGCCGACCGCCAGCTCGGCTCGCCGCTCCGTGGACACGAGCCGCTGCGCACGGCGGCCGAGCGACACGCGTAGCCGCTCGGCCTCGGCTACGCCGCCAGCGTGCACGTCCTCCACTCCGTGTCCGTGCTCATCGCGAACCGCGCGGGTCGACGAAGACATCGTCGATCTGCGACGTGCCCAGCAGGGCGGTGAAGCGAAGCGACAGCTGTGTCGTTCCGCCGTTGAGCAGTGCGCCGACCAGAGAGCCGGTGAGCATCGGCAGCGTGGGCCGCCACGTGGGGCTCAGCGCCGCCGCGCCCAGCGGCAGGGCCACCGGTCCGAGGAGCGTCGGGTAGACGACCTGCACCGCAACGCTCGCGAGCAGGCTGTTGTTGCGCGCGAAGAAGCGGAACGTGGGGTAAGAGGCGTCGACGCACACGGGCGGCGACTGGGCCGAAGCCCCGGCCGGTAGCCGCAGGGACGACTGGCCCACCGTTCCTGTCACGCCGGAGGGCTCACTGCCGGTGGTCCTGGTGGCCCCTCCGGCGAGCGACCAGCCCGCCAGCGAGCCCTCGAAGCTCGCGCCGGGAACCAGCTCGTAGGAGCTGGAATCGCCCCAGGCCGCGAATGGATGACTGAGGGTTGTTGCGGGGCATGTCCCGCTGTTGATGAGGGCCGCGCCTGCGGGTGCGGTTACTGCGATCGCGGAGACGATCAGCGCGCCAGCGGTGCATGCCAGCCCGACGATCGCCTTGATCGGTGTCGGTTTACGCGAAATGGTGAACACGAGAGCCTCCTGGGCTTCGTGCTGGCGGCCGAGCTATCTCCCACGGAGACCTCTGGCTTTGCGCCCCCGCCTCGCGACAGGTTTGCCTTTGGCAGCTTGGTTAGTAGGTGCGCCGTCTTCATCGTCCAAATGGTTGACGACTGAACTGCATCGCGAGGCTTCTGGACGGGTGTTGCGAATCGAAGCCGCCGAGCCTCCGCGGCGCCGACGTTGCGCGCGGCGCCGACGTTGCTACCGAGGGCGAGCCCGAGGACGCTTCTGTCTGATCGCGGACGTCGCGGGACTGTCCTCCAGGAAGGCGGTGAAAGGCCCCCGCTTCGTCGGCGAGGGAGCTTGGGAGGTTCGCGTTGGCAGTCTGGCAAGCGGGCGGAGCAGACTCGCTGACGCTGGGTTTGAGCAAGAGGCCTGCACCGCACCTCTCAAGGCGGGCGAACCCCAGTGCTCTACTGCGGCACCTTCCACATTGGAGCAGATCAGCGAGCCGACTCTGAGCCCTGACAAGTTTGGGCTGGCGCCGCCCTTCGAATCGGGCTGACTGGTCTCTCGGAGGTCCGGCACAGGGATGCGGGTGCCGAGCTCGATCGCGTCGCGGCAACTGCTACACTGCGTAGCAAATCATGGAGGACCACACGATCCCGCAGAGAGAGCTTCGCAACAACGTCGCGGAGGTACTACGTCGCGCGGAGGCCGGCACGGAATTTACGATCACGGTGCGTGGTCGTCCGGTCGCGCGGCTCGGCCCAGCAGATCGCCTCGACGAGCGCCGCTTGGACGTCGACCGCGATACGTTTCGCGCGATCCTCGTTGAGACGCCTGTCGATGATGGCTATGCAGCGGACATTGCTGCCGCGCGGGCCGCTGAGCAACCGTTGGACGATCCCTGGGATGGTTCTTGACCGGAGCGTTGCTGGACACCTCAGTCGTGATAGGCGGTCTCGAGCCGTTGGACATAGAGATGCCGGCAACGATGGCAATCTCGGTGATCACGCTCGGGGAGCTGCGCGCAGGTGTGCGGCTGGCCGCCGATCCAGCTGCGCGCGCAGCCCGCCAGACTCGATTCAACGCAGTCCACCGTACCTTCGAGCCCATCGCCGTCGATGAGGCGGTGGCCGAGCACTACGGAGACATCCTGGCGGCCGCGCGGTCGACTGGACGAAGCAGCAAGGCAACCGACCTACTGATAATCGCGACCGCCGCAGCGACGGGACGCGTGCTCCTCACACTCGACAAACGCCAAGCTGCTCTGGCCCAGGTCGCTGACATCCCGCACCAGACCAGCGCCTGAGGTCCGGGGTTCGAGTGCCCGCGTCGGCTCTCTCAACAGGCACGTGCGGGCGCGACGTAGCGGGCCGAGGAACGCAGTCGGCGCATGCTCGGCCAATGCTCATGCGGAGTCGATCGCGTGGTTGGTCGTCAGGCGGCGTCTTCCTGATCTGCGTGGTCGGGATATTGCGGCGGCGCATCACCGGCGGATTCGAGCAGCCGCGGGTACTGCTCACGATCGTCGGCTGTGATCTGACGCAGGGTCAAGCGAACGCGCCACTCGTCCCCGAAATCGAAGAGGTACGCAATTCGCTGGCCCTTGGTCAACTCCAGTCGGTTGAGCCGCTCGTCGGCGCTCTTGCGCTCCGGCTTGGCAATAGGTACGTCCCAGCCGGCGAAGGGGTCGCTCTCGATCGCGAACGGATGGGTGTGCTCGCTGCCATCGCGTGCCCAGAACTTCCCGCTCAGCCAGAACGAATAGAGATGATCGTCGTCCCAGTCGAACGCTGCTTGCAGCGCGCCGTGAAGGTCGATCAGAGTCTGGTCACCGCGTATCGCGAT
>Ga0193729_1000372_pt1 | contig 22994 bp, 19 predicted proteins | sample U1c2metaG_FD_143036 | JGI IMG/M metagenome (GOLD analysis project Ga0193729, IMG submission 143036) | Soil microbial communities from a riparian zone of the East river system, Colorado, United States - U1c2 | ecosystem: Environmental > Terrestrial > Soil > Riparian zone | place: USA: East River...
CACGATGCCAGCACAGAGCAGTCCGCCTCGGGACAAAGGCTTTGTTCGAGAATCCATTGCTCGCTCGGACTTCGATGTGGGCTCGAGGCTCGGCACGGCTTGTCGAGGTGTCTCTTTGTGACGTTGCGTTTTCTTCGAAAGCGCGCGAGCCATTGCCTATCGTCTCGCAAACTCGCTTTCCTGCAAACGATCTGCGAATGTGTCTTCGCTTTATTAATGACCAACCGCAGGTCAGGCAAGAACCCAGTCTTTAATTCAAGTTCCTTGTGTCCCGCATTTTCTTCGCTTGAATCGCGCATGATGAAATTCCGAACCTTCTCGCCATCCCCGATTATTTCGGCGCTGTCGATCTTCGCTGCGGCGCACTGCGTCGCCTTCGCCGCAACCGTCGTTGCGCAAACTGCAACCCCAATGCCATCGCCCTCGCCGCCGCGTGCCGATTACGATCTCCGCTGGGGCGTAAAGATTCCCATGCGCGACAAGGTCGAACTGAACGCGACATTGTATTTGCCAAAAACACCCGATGGAATGCCACCGAAGAATCCGGTGATCTTCACGCTCACACCTTATATTTCCGACACGTATCATGAGCGCGCCGCATACTTCGCATCTCACGGGTACGCGTTCGCGCTCGTCGATGTTCGCGGTCGCGGAAATTCCAGCGGTGAATTCGAGCCGTTTGTAAATGATCCACGGGACGGGCACGACTTGGTTGAGTGGTTCGCAAAACAACCGTACTGCGACGGGAAGGTTGCGATGTGGGGCGGTTCGTACGCGGGATTCGATCAATGGGCAACTGCGAAAGAATTCCCGCCACCCTTGGCGACGATTGTCCCCGCTGCAGCCGCTCATCCGGGTCTCGATTATCCTTCGACTCAGAACATCGGTCTAACCTACGACATGCAATGGTTCACGGCGACCAGCGGTCGCACCGAACAGCAAAATCTTTTTAGCGACCAAAAGTTTTGGCGCACGAAATTTCTCGACGCTTACAAGAAACACATTCCGTTCAAGTTGCTCGACTCGTTTATCGGAAATCCTTCTCCGAATTTTCAGCGCATCGTCAAACATTCGACAGCTGATGCCTACTACGACGCGATGACGCCAACACGCGAGCAGTTTCAAAAAATCACCCTGCCGATTTTGACGATCACAGGGCAGTACGATGTCGATGAGCTCGGTGCGCTCACCTTTTATCGCGACCATCTTGCCAACGCTTCACCGGAAACACGCGCCAAACACTTCCTCATCATTGGACCATGGGACCACTTTGGCACTCGCGCACCCACCGATGAAGTGGGCGGCGTGAAATTCGGCCCGGGGGCGATCCTCGATCTTAACGATCTGCATCGCCAGTGGTATGACTGGACGATGAAAGCCGGCCCGAAGCCGCCCTTCCTGAAAAGCCAGGTTGCATATTATTTGCTCGCGCCCGGCAACTCCGGTGCGAACGGCGAATGGAAATACGCCGACAGTTCCGAAACCCTCGTCGCAAACCCTCAAAGTTTTTATCTTGATTCCAAAAACGGTGATGCGAATGGCGTCTTTCGTTCCGGCTCGCTTACTGAAAAGCGGGCCAACGAGGGTTCGGACACATTCATTTACGATCCGCTGGATACCACGCGCGGCGAAACAGTTGATGGGATCGATCCTAAAGAAAAAACGGCAGGCATCGATCAAACGTATGCGCTGAGCATCGGCAAGGACGGTTTGGTGTACCACACGGAGCCGCTGCCTAAGGAAACGCCGCTCATAGGCTGCCCGACGGTAACGTTATGGGTATCAATCGACACGCCCGATGTCGATCTCTCCGTCAATCTGTACGAAATCCAGCCCGATGGCACGAGCATCGCGCTTTGGAGCGATATTCGCCGCTTGCGTTATCGAGAATCATTGCGTGAACGGAAATTGGTCAAGCCGGGCGAAATCGTTCGCTGCGACTTCAATCCCGGGTTGTTTGTCGCGCGCCGTTTGATGAAAGGTAGTCGGCTGCGGCTTGTCATTTCTCCGCCAAATTCCATCCACCTGGAGAAGAATTACTGTTCGGGCGGAGTCGTCGCAGAGGAGACCTCTAAGGACGCGCGCACCTGTCACGTGCAGGTGTATCACGACGCGACCCATCCCGGCCCGATTCAACTTCCGCTGCGATGATGCGCTGCGTTCCGGGAATTGTGGTGCTCACGGGCACCTCTTTGCTGCTTGGGACACCAGCCCGAGGCGCTTCGGAAATCGTGATCGCAATTCGTTATCTGCAGGCGGAGGGAACGAGCCACTCCCATCTCTATCTGTTTCGTGAGGACGGAAAACTGGTGCGGCAATTAACGAATGATAACTCTGGACAAGATTCCGCTCCAATTTTTGCGCCTGATGGCAGCATGATTGCCTTCACACGCGAAAGATCCAATAACACTCGCGAATTTTGGGGCATTGATCCACTCGGCAAAGCATTGAAAAAATTGGAGATTGCGCCGGATTGGTATGTCGCTGCGAAAAGTTCGCCGTATTTCACAAATGTCGAGACTGAGGAATCGGCATCTCCAAACTCATCAGCTTCACCTGAGGAATCTGTATCCCCCACCGCAACGCCAATACCCACTTACAAATCGCCTGATGGTTCTGTCGAATTGATCTTACGCGAAGATCCAAACGACGAAGATGATCAGGTCGACGGGCCGGGTCATGGAAAACATTACCTGTTCCGCGATTTAAAAACGGGAGCAGAGACGGAATTTGAAAAACTGCCCGGGTTTTACGGCGTCTATGGTTTGCTGCACGACAGCCATGATAAAGACCAACATTTTCTATTCGATGGACCGTTGCATCTCGCATTTTTCGATCTGCACTTGAACAGCACTGATGGTGACGCCGTTTTCGCGCTCGATCTAAACGGCCCGCGTCTTGTGAGGCTGTCGCCTAACTGGGCTGCTCCAATTCCGCTTCCCGGCGAAGCAGCCTTCCTCACGTTTACAGAAAATCGCTACGTGCCGATTCCCGGCGGTAAAACGGCAAATTGCTCCTACATGGAACACTGGGACGAAAAACTGAACAAGATTCGTTATGCGCGCGAAAAATCCGCCGCGCTCTGTTACGGCGCGTCGATGTATCGGCCCGGCAAGAATCCTGGCGTGATCACCCTGCGGCGTGGCGCTGATTAATTGGCCATGAAGAAAAGCTGGGCGGGAGTTTTTCTTTTTGCGCTGTTGTTAATCAATGCTTCGGCTGAAACCGAGTCACTAGACAAATTAGCGAACGATTTCTGGGCATGGCGCGCGAAATACGCGCCGTTTACTGGCGATGACGTGAACCGAATCGAGCGGCCAGGAGGAGTTCGCGATTGGTCGCGATCCAGCATCGATAGCCAGCGAAAAGATCTGGGTGAATTCGAAGCGCGCTGGAAAAAACTGGATGGAAACACTCGGCCGATCCAGCAGCAGGTTGACTATCGCCTGATCGGTTCAGCCCTGGCACGGGTTCGCTGGGAACTGGACATTAATCCGCGCTGGAAACGCGATCCGAATTTTTATATCGCGCAGACACTCACGCCGGTGGTCGAAGCGCTCACCACACCCGGGCCGTATGACCCAACACGTAGCCGGGAAATTCTCACACGCATCGAAAATATTCCTTCGATCCTGCGCCAAGGCGTCGTGAACCTGGATAAGCCTCCGGCACCATTTGCCACAGTGGCAATCGAAGGGCTGAAAAATATTCGGCCGCGTCTGCGCCAAATGGCAACGGCATCGATGAAATCCACAACTCTCACGGAGCAGGAGTTGAACAGCGCGACTGATCGCGCGGCGGATGCGCTCGACCGTTTTCGCGAAAAACTTCGAGTAATGTTGCCGTCGCTGCCAAATGAAATGGCCCTCGGGCGCGACGCCTACTTATTTTTCCTCAAGAATGTCGCGCTGATGCCCTATTCGCCTGAAGAACTTTTAGCGATGGGCAGACAGGAATGGAACCGCGCCGTCGCTTTCGAGGCATTCGAGAAAAACCGTAACAAGAATGTGCCGCCGCTTAAGATCGCCGACAACATTGATGATTGGATCAAGGATGCGGCAGCGAAAGAACTTCAAATCCGAAAATTTCTCGAGGACCACGGCATCCTGACCGTCCCCAACTGGGTTCAGCGTTACACGCTGCGTCCGATGCCGGAATATTTGCGCGCGTTACAAGGCTTCGGCGAGATGGACGACTTCACGTCGCCATCGCGGTTGAATGAGAATTGCATCCGCTACGTGACCGAGCCTTCAGGAAAGCTCGGTTACTTCTGGCAGGCAACGGCGGAAGACCCGCGGCCAATCATCGTTCACGAAGGAATTCCCGGCCACTATTTTCAGCTGTGTCTTTCATGGAAACATGATGACCCGATCCGGCGGCATTACTACGACTCGGGGGCAAACGAAGGGATCGGCTTTTATGCAGAAGAAATGATGTTACAAGCTGGCCTGTTCGACGACAGCCCGCACACGCGCGAGATCATTTACAATTTTATGCGACTCCGCGCGCTGCGCGTGGAGGTGGATGTAAAACTCGCGCTCGGCGAATTCACGCTCGACCAAGCCGCCAAATATCTACAGGAGAAAGTCCCGATGGACGAACAGACGGCGCGTCAGGAAGCGATCGCCTTCGCAACCGGCCCGGGTCAGGCCATTACCTATCAGATCGGCAAGTTACAGATCATAAAATTTCTCGCCGACGGGCGGATGCGGGAGGGCGGAAAATTCAATCTGCGCTCTTTCCATGATTTCGTCTGGAAAAACGGCAATGTGCCAATCGCGCTGCAGGAGTGGGAACTTCTCGGCGAGGCAAGCAGTGTTCCGAAGTAGCGGCTGATCTAATCGACGATTTCGAGGCCCATTTGACGCGCGGTGCCGGCAATCATGCGGAAAGCCGCTTCGTCATTGCGCGCGTTCAGGTCTTTGCGCTTGGTGTTCACGATGTCCATGACTTGTTTGCGCGTGACCTTGCCAACCTTGGTTTTGTTAGGCTCTTTGGAACCGGCGGCGATGTTGGCCGCTTTCTTCAAAAGGATCGCGGCGGGCGGACTCTTCGTGATGAATGTGAACGATTTGTCTTTGTAAACGGTGATGACGACCGGGAGAATGTCGCCGGCTTGTTTTTGAGTGGCGGCGTTAAATTCCTTGCAGAACGCCATGATGTTGACGCCACGCGGACCGAGCGCCGTTCCAACCGGCGGCGCAGGGTTAGCTTGGCCTGCGGGAATCTGGAGTTTGATTTCAGCTACTTTTTCTTTTGCCATTTCGAAAAGTTGTTAGTTGAGAGTTGATTATTGATAGCTGTCGATCTTAGCCACGTTCCACCTGCCAGTATTCCAATTCCACCGGAGTTGCGCGACCGAAAATGGTGACGGAGACACGGAGTTTGCCGCGCTCGGGATCGATCTCTTCGACGATTCCGGTCTGGTTTTGGAATGGGCCGTCGGCGACTTTCACCGATTCGCCAACCTCAAAACTGACTTTCGGTTTCACCTTTTCTTCGCGCTCTTTCATTTGCGCGAGCATGCTGTCGACCTCTGATTGTCGCATCGGGATCGGTTTGTCCTTAGTGCCGGCAAACCCAATCACGCCGGGTGTGTCGCGGATGAAATACCAGGTACGCCCGACAAGCTGATTGTTCTCGTCGAGCAAATGCATGTTAGCAATCAGATAACCGGGAAAAAATTTCCGGGTCGTCTCGCTCTTCTTCCCTTTCTTGATTTCCGAGACGCGCTCAGTCGGGACGAGCACTTCGTAAATTAGGTCGCCCATTTCTTCCGTTTTGACGCGCTTCAAGATATTCTCGCGCACTTTGTTTTCCTGACCGGAAAGCACATGCACGACGAACCATTGATCTTTCCCTGCGAGCGTTTGTGCCATAATCAGTGCAATCGCGTGAAAAAGTGGACTACGTTCACCAAAACGAGATCGAAAAGCGCGACATATCCACCGAGCAATAACATTGCGATAACGACCACAACGGTCGAGTCGCTCAGTTCCTTGTACCGGCGGAATCCTTTCTCTTTCGGGTCCCAAGGCCAGGAGCATTTCTGCAGCTCGACCTTCACTTCGTTGAAGAAGTTTTTAACTTTGGTGATCATCTAAATCAAAACAACATCCAACATCCAACGCCCAACGTCCAACTTATGCATCTGCTGTCGTTTCAAATTCAGAGTTCGATATTGAAACGTTAGGCATTCGCAGTCTGTTTAACCACGCCAGGAGGGACTCGAACCCCCAACCGACGGTTTTGGAGACCGCTACTCTACCAATTGAGCTACTGGCGTTCTTAATCTTCCTCTTCCGCTTCCTCTTAATCTCCTCTTCCTTTGTCATCCACTCAAAAAAGCAGAGTGAGAGGTAGAGGAAGAATTTTAATCCAGAATATCGCTCACGCGACCGGCGCCGACCGTCTTGCCGCCTTCACGAATGGCGAAGCGAATCGTTTTTTCCATCGCGATTGGCGTGATCAGCTCGACTTCGATTGAGATGTTGTCGCCGGGCATAACCATTTCTACGCCTTCAGGCAACTTAACGGTGCCAGTCACGTCCGTAGTACGGAAATAAAACTGTGGCCGGTAATTGGTGAAGAATGGGGTGTGACGTCCGCCTTCCTCTTTACTCAGCACATAGACTTCCGCCTTGAATTTCTTATGGGGCGTAATCGAACCAGGCTTCGAAATCACTTGGCCACGCTCGACTTCTTCCTTCTTTAAGCCGCGCAACAGAACGCCGACGTTATCACCCGCGCGCGCTTCATCGAGAAGTTTGCGAAACATTTCGATGTCGGTCGCAACCGTCTTTGCGGTGGGCCGAATGCCGACGAGCTCAACTTCTCCCATTTTCTTGAGAATACCGCGCTCGACACGGCCCGTCGCCACGGTGCCGCGGCCTTCAATGTTGAACACGTCCTCAATCGGCATCAGGAACGGCTTGTCGAGGTCGCGGGTCGGCTCCGGGATGTAGGAGTCGACATGCCCCATCAGCTCGAGGATCTTGGGCGTCCACTCGGGGTCGCCCTCGAGCGCCTTCAGCGCCGAGACAGTCACGATCGGGATCTCGTCACCCGGGAACTCGTAGTTGGAGAGGAGCTCGCGCACCTCCATCTCGACGAGCTCGATCAGCTCGGGGTCGTCGACCATGTCGGCCTTGTTCAGCGCGACGACGATCGAGGGTACACCAACCTGACGCGCCAGCAGGATATGTTCGCGCGTTTGCGGCATGGGTCCATCCGCTGCTGAGACAACCAGGATGGCGCCATCCATTTGCGCCGCGCCTGTGATCATGTTCTTGACGTAATCGGCGTGGCCGGGGCAATCGACGTGTGCGTAGTGACGTTTGTCGCTCGAGTACTCCACGTGGGCCGTATTAATTGTAATGCCACGCTCTTTTTCTTCTGGAGCGTTGTCGATCGACTCGTATGCGCGTACCTCGGCCATGCCCTTCTTCGACAGCACCATCGTAATCGCTGCCGTCAGGGTTGTTTTGCCGTGGTCCACGTGACCGATGGTGCCGACGTTCACGTGCGGCTTGTCGCGTTTAAATGCTTCCTTAGCCATTTCAATTCTCCTGGTTAACTAAACTGTCTTATTTTCTGTAATTGTCTGCTGTCGGTCCTGAGGCTGCTCTAGAGCCCATGACCGGGATTGAACCGGTGACCTCGTCCTTACCAAGGACGTGCTCTACCAACTGAGCTACATGGGCTGTTCTTCGCCAGCCCAGCGCCTCCGCGGCAACCCGAGCGGCAAACCGGTTTCGCCTTCTGCCAGAGATTCAAAAGTCCCAAAGCCGCGTCAAATTTGCAATTTGAACGACCATGGGACCGCCTCGTTCCAGCAAAAAGCGTCCGCAAGCTAACCGCGCTCATTGTCGTGTCAAAGAAATTTCTTGTTGGGAACGGCGCATTTCGCAAGGGCTGTAGAGTGCGCTGTCCTCAGCGCATCCAGTCAATACCAGCAACAACAGCTCGGCTGAGGACAGCGGACACTACGGCGTCCGAAAACTCACCGGATTCTGCTGCTGGTCTCTTTGGCTTTTCCTCGCGTAAGCAATCGCCCGATGATAGCGATGATAATGAGCACCGCAATTGCGATCCCAACATTGAGCGGCGTGATCAAACTCGGGCTGGGCGTAGGAGTGGGAGTAGCGGAAGGAGGGGGCGGTGCGTTTTTCGCCACCAGCATTCCCTGCACGTATTGTAAACGCTGAACGGTGTCATAGTCGTCCGGTTTTAGCTTTAACGCCGCCTGGTAATCGGCGACGGCCTTCTCATACTGCTGCAAGGAAGTGTAAGTCGCGCCTCGCTTCACCAAGTGCTCGGCATCGTTTGGGTCCTTCTCGATCAACAACGTGTAGTCCGCTACGGCCGCGTCGTAGTTTTTCAGGTTCCGGTTTGCCCAGGCGCGGCGGTCATAATTTTGTGGGTCATCTGGTTGTTTCTGAATTGCAGTGGTGAAGTCCGCGACCGCTTTGTCCCATTGGTTGAGACCGATCTCAGCAAAACCGCGAAATTTGTACGTGTAGGCGTCATCCGGCTTGAGTTCGATTGCCTTATCGAAATCTTGCAGTGCTGCATCGAACTGATTTTGCATTACGGCGGTCATGCCGCGCTCGCGATAGGCGACTTCATCCTTTGGAGCGACTTCGATCGCCTTTGAAAAATCAGCGTACGCGTCGGGGAGCCGGGGAGGATTACTGGCACGATACGCCGTGCCTCGATTAGTGTAGCCGCGCGGATCTTTCGGATTCGCTTCAATCGCCTTTGTAAATTCGGCAACGGCAGCGTCGAAATTTTTTTGTTCAGCGAGCTCGATCCCCCGCTGCATGTGGCTCGCGGCACCCGCTGCTGGTTTGGCTGGTTTGGCCAGGCACACGTGACTGCCGGCAAAACAGAGAAGTGACGCGGTTGCGATGATAATTGTTCGCTTGTTCAAGATATTCATTCTCCTTTCAGCCTAACTGTTGAGCGATTTATGCTTCTAGGCGAGCAAATTAACGTGCGGACCGCCTAAATGAACCAAACAAATTCGATTGCACGATTCGTCGATCGACACCGTCGCACCAGCCTGTCTGAAGGCTACGCTGCCGTCTTTGCCACCGTCCTTATTTGGTCCACGCCATCACTATTCATGTATTATTTGAATCGCTATTACGATCCGTGGGCACAGAATTTTTATCGTTATTTTGTCGCCTGTCTCGCCATTGCACCGCTCGTGTTTTATCGGGTCCACCGAGGCGGGCCGGGGATCGACCTGCGCGCCGTTGGGCTTTGTCTTCTACCCTGTCTGCCGAACGTCGTCCATCAAGTGACGCAAGTGATGGCTCTCTTCTACATGGGCCCCGGTGTCTATACGATTTTCATTCGCTCTTCGGTCATCTTTACCGCACTGCTCGCGCTCGCATTTTTTCCAGAAGAACGCGTCGTCATTCGGCAATGGAAATTTCAAGCCGGCACTATGGTTGGCTTGATTGGTGCCTTCGGTGTGATCTGGTTCCAGCCCAACGTGCAATCACAGGAGCGACATATCGCGTTGCCTGGATTACTCATTGCTTTTTCCGCCTCATTTTGTTGGGCGCTCTACGGCGTTTTGATTAAGCGCCCATCGGCTCAGCTAGGCTCGATCCGCAGTTTTGGTTTGGTCAGCTTCATCACTTCCGCGCTGCTTCTTCCCCTCACCCTCGCGTTTGGCAAAATCGATACGCCTCTTCACGCGGGCGCGGACGTGAACGTGATTCTGGTCATTTCAGCCGTGACCTGTATCACGCTCGCCCACGTTTTGTATTATGTGGCAATCCACCAAATCGGAGTCGCGCTCGCCCAAACCCTCCAGCTTCTTTGCCCTGCCGGCGCCATGGGACTCTCCGCCTGGATTTTCCACGAACGCCTCACCCATGCGCAACTCTGGAGCGCGGCGATTCTGCTTGTGGGCGCATTTCTCGCCATGCGCGTGAAACCGATTGCCACTACTGAAACGGCAGAGAACATCTGACCAAAGTTAAGCGTTAGCAGGAAGGATGACGCCCAGTGCGACGTTAACAACGATGTCATTTCCCGGCGTTTTAACATTTCGGAATGCTTGATACTGGACACTCCGCGCGGGATTGCGTTATCCAGTAAGGAGAATGGAGCATTCAGCATCCGCTTCCGTCCCGTGAATCTCAAAAAGTATCTTCGGACCCGGCAAGAAGTGATCGACCGCGCGCTTGATCGATATCTGCCGAAAACGAGCACGAAACCTGTCACGCTCCACAAGGCGATGCGGTACAGTCTTTTTGCCGGAGGCAAGCGATTGCGGCCGATCCTTTGTCTCGCCGCGGCTGAAGCCTGTCGCGGCAACGTCGACAACGCGCTTCCCCTGGCCTGTGCCGTCGAATGCATCCACACCTATTCGCTGGTGCATGACGATCTTCCCAGCATGGATAACGATGATTTCCGGCGTGGCCGCCCCACGTGCCACAAAGTTTTCGGCGACGGCATTGCAGTACTGGCGGGAGACGCGCTATTGACGATCGCGTTTGAAATTGTTTCGAAAGCGAAACCAGCGCCACGCTACGATATTTCAATCTTATTGCGCGAAATCGCGGTTGCGGCCGGGAGCCAAAAACTGATAGCTGGTCAAGTGGCCGATCTCGAGGCAGAAGGCAAGAGAGTCAAGCGCGATCAGTTGCGATTCATCCACGAGAACAAGACCGCAGCCATGTTGAAAAGCTCGATTCGGCTCGGTGCAATGAGCGCCAACGCAGACGCCAGGAAACTTTCCGCAATCACACAGTTCGGGGAGCGGCTTGGTCTCGCTTTCCAAGTCATCGACGATATCCTCGATGTAACGCAAACCTCGGAGATACTGGGCAAGAGCGCCGGCAAAGATGTCGCGGCAAAAAAAGCGACTTATCCTGCGGTGATTGGCTTGGAGAAATCACGCGCTGAAGCCAGACGGCTCACGCGCCAGGCGCACGATGCGCTGTCCGTGTTTCGGGAAGACGACGCTGAAGCGCTTCATGCGCTGGCAAATTATCTTCTCGAACGCGAGTACTGAGTGGGAGGGACGGCTTGCCGAGCCGTCCGCGGCGCGCCCGGCGGTCGCGCCCTACTTCGCCAGCGCCAGATTTGGGTCGATCTCCTCGGTTACATGGGATTGAAATCCGGCGGCCAATCGCAACAACCCGGCAAACGCGATCATGGCCGCGTTATCCGTGCACAGCCACGGCTCGGCATTTTTGAATTCAAATCCGCTGTGCACGCATGCCTCGCCCAATTGCCTTCGCAATTCCTGATTGCAACTGACCCCACCGCTAACCGTCACAAGATTAACGCGGTATTTCCGCGCTACTGAAATCGTCTTGCGCACCAGGACGTCGATAATCGCCTGCTGAAAGGAAGCGCAAAGATCGGCGAGAAAGTCGCCCTTTAACTTCGGCAGCAAATAGCGGACGGCAGTTTTCAACCCGCTAAAACTAAAATTCTCCGAATCGAGCATGCTGCGCGGCAAATCAAAACGCTTGGTATCACCGCTTTGTGCATGTTTTTCAATCTCCGGCCCGCCCGGGTAACCGAGCCCAAGCATCTTGGCGACCTTATCGAACGCTTCGCCAGCGGCATCATCGACGGTTCGGCCGATTAGTTGATAATCGCTGAGGGCACGAACGAAGATCGACATCGTGTGTCCGCCGCTTACGATCAGCGAAACATTTGGGTGGATTTGGTTTTTGTTCTCTACGCCTCCAAAAAAAGGTGAGAGCAAATGTCCTTCGAGATGATTGATAGCAAGATAAGGTTTGCCAAAGCCGATCGCCAATCCTTTGGCAATCGATGCACCGATCATCAGCGAGCTCGCCAGACCAGGTCCGCTGGTTGCGGCAAATGCGTCGATCTCCGACAAATCAATGTTTGCTGAACTTGCAGCGCGATCGAGCAGCCGCGGTGCGTGGATAAGGTGATTTCGCGACGCGATCTCAGGCACGATCCCACCATATTTTTCATGCGCAGCGATTTGCGATGCCACTTCGCTGGCAAGCAAGTCCGACGCTGAATCGCCGTTGCGTCGGCGCAAGATCGCGACGCCTGTTTCGTCGCAGGAAGTTTCAAGCGCCAATACCGTCATGCCAAGCCTAGTCGAGACGTAATCTCAAATGACGAAATCCGAATGACAAATGACGAATGAAGCTCGAATACCGAATGACGAAAAAATATCAGCTGTGCGCGCATTTGGAACTTCGTCATTCCTTCGTCATTCGACATTCGTCATTGAGCCAAAGCAATTCCTAGCCGAGTCGGCTTCCTAGCCGGATTTTCGCTCGAAACCCCAAAGGAACGACCGTGCCTATTTCTTTACCGCTTGTGCTTTTGGCGCGTTCTCTTGCGCGTAAATCATGACGCCCTTGAGCGCGTCGATTGCCCGCAGCATCTGCGGGTCTCTCGCCTTGATGATGCTTTTGTCGTCCTCGGGTTTCATATTTCCCGTATTTCGCAGTGCAAAGAGAGAACGCTCCTGCTCGGCAGTCATGGCAACACGAATATTGGGTGCCACGCCATTACCCTGAATCACCTGTTTGCTCGGCGTGTAGTATTTTGCTGTCGTAAAACGCACCGCCGAGCCGTCCGGCAATTGCATGACATTCTGCACGGAACCTTTTCCAAAGGTTGTTTCACCGACAAGCACGGCCCGATGCAAATCCTTCAGCGCTCCGGCAACGATCTCGGCTCCGCTTGCACTGCCTTCATTGATCAACACCACCATTGGAAAACTCGGGCGCTCCTTTTTCGCGCCGGAAGTTGAATAATCATGTTGTTGCGAAGCAACCCGGCCCTGCGTTGAGACGACTTTCGTATTGGGCGGCAGGAACTGCGCGCAGACATCGACCGCGCTATTCAGCAGACCACCTGGATTGTTCCGTAGATCGAGAACGAGCGCCTGCATCCCTTGCTTCTGCAATTCATCGAGCGCTTTCGCTAGTTCGTCAGCGGTCGGCTCGTTGAACTGCACCAACCGAACATAACCGATCTTGTATGGGCCGGTCAGCTCCGGGTCGAGCAATCTCGCTCCCTTGACACTTTGGATTTTGATCTCGGCGCGTTGCAGCGTGTACTCTTTGATTTCTTTGGTCGAAGGCCGCAGCAGCGTAAGGGTAAGTTTTGCTCCGGCAGGTCCGCGCAAAACATTGATAGCGTCCTGCAGATCCATTCTTTCGGTTGAAATGCCGTTGATGCGCAAGATCTGGTCGCCGGAGAGAATTCCAGCCCTGGCCGCGGGTGTGTCCTCCATCGCGGTAATCACTGTAGGCAGGCCGTTTTTCATCGAGACCTCAATCCCGAGGCCATTGAAACGACTCCGCGTGTCGTCCTGCATATCGCGAAAGTCGTCCGGATCCATGAACTGGCTATGTGGGTCCAGCGAGGAAAGCATCCCCTTCATCGCCGCGTTGATGAGATCATGGTAGCTCGTCTTGTTCTCATCCACGTAATCCTGCCGGATCAATTCGAGCGCTTTTGCGAAAATTGAAATTTGCGCGTAGCCGTTATCCTCTTCACTCTTTCCCGGCTGTTCTTCCTGCGCGAATACTGCGGGGAGAAGACCCAGCAGGAGACAAGCCAACAACGGCAAGATCATGAAGCGCCTCATACTTCGACTCGAACTTGAAGAATAGGGTCACCATCGCTCACAGCGAATTTTTGGCAACACCCAGCGCAAGCCGTTGTCTTAATGTTCCACCGCCAATGAAACCAGTCTCTAGCGTAAAGGCTATCTCGTTCATTCTTTTGCTCGGCCGCTGTAGCCGCCTCGCTGTGTCGAGGCGCTCCTCGTGCATTGCTAGCGAGCACGGCGACACAGCGCCGTGGCTACAACAATGAGACCAATCAAATCCTCGAACAAACGTTTCTTCGCGCTCCTGCTCCTGCTTCCGGTGGCATACCTTTCTGTCAAAAACATTCCGAGCTTCGCTACGGAAACAGAAGACGGCGAGTACGAGGCCGTCGCCGAGGAATACATTAAAGGTTACCTAGGCGCTCACCCTTTGGAAGGGACCGCTCTCGGGCTTCACGAATATGATGGTAAAATCACGGACTACAGCCGCCTTGCGCTCGATGCCGAGCTTTCGCGGCTACGGCGCTTCGACGATCGGCTGAGCAAGTTCGATCCGGGCAAACTGAGTCCCCGCCAATCCATCGATCTGCGAATTCTCCAGGCTGCAGTTAAGAAGGACCTCTTTGAAATGCAGGATATGTCGGTATTCGAGCGGAATCCCATGGTCTATGCGCGCGCTGCCGATGTGAATGTTTATATCAAGAGGAATTTCGCGCCGCTCGAGGATCGCGTTCGCAGCTTGGTCGCGATCGAATCTCAAATCCCAAATATCCTCATCGCGGCGAGGACAAACCTCAATGACGTCGTTCCCAAACCCTATGTGGAACTCGGCATCCAGATCGCAAAAGGTTCCGCGGATTTCCTGAAGAAGGATCTCGTTGCCGCCGTCGGCAACCTCAAGGACGAACAGCTTCGCGTCGCCTTTCATGAGGCCAATCGCAAGGCGGCAAATGCACTCAGCGATTACGCAGCATGGCTGGAGCGCGAGAAACTTCCGAAATCCTCGCTCGATTTCGCCTTGGGCGAAGAAAAATTCAGGCGTTTCCTGGCGCAGACCGAACTCGTCGATCTTGCTCCGCAAAAAATCCTCGAGATTGGAATGGCACAATTAAAGGCGGAACAGGAAGCATTCGCCGAAGCCGCAAAAAAAATCGATCCGAACAAGGCGCCGATCGAAGTTTTCAAGCAAATCCAAAGCGAACATCCCACACCGCAAAATCTCATCCCCGACGTGGCCAAAGATCTGGACAAAATTCGCAAATACGTCTTAACCCGTCGTTTGGTCAGCATCCCATCTGATGTCCGAGCGAAGGTGAAGGAGACGCCGCAATATCTCCGGGCCACGTCTTTTGCCTCGATGGACACGCCCGGTCCATTCGAGAAACGCGCCAACGAGGCATATTATTACGTAACCCCCATGGAGAACGACTGGCCGGAAAAACAAAAAGAAGAATGGCTCACCGCCTTCAATTATTACACCTCCGATGTCGTCTCGATTCACGAAGCTTACCCTGGTCATTATGTTCAGTTCCTGTGCCTGAACGCATCGCCCGCGAGCAAGGTTGAAAAAATCTTTGGCAGCTACGCGTTCGTCGAAGGATGGGCGCATTACTGCGAAAAAATGATGTTCGACGAAGGCTACGGCAGTTCCACCAACTCTGCTCCCAGCGAAGACGACGTGAAACGCGCGGCTAAATATCGCATGGCTCAGGCCGACGAAGCGTTGCTCCGTCTCTGCCGGTTATGTGTGTCGATCAAGATGCACACGCAGAAGATGTCGCTCGACGAGGCAACGAAGTTTTTTCAGGAGAATTGCTATTACGAGGAAAAACCGGCGCGCTCGGAAGCGATGCGCGGCACTTTCGATCCCGGTTATCTCAATTATACCCTGGGCAAATTGCAGATTTTGAAGTTGCGCGACGATTACAAAGGCCAGCAGGGCGACGATTTCTCACTGCAAAAATTCCATAACGAGCTGCTCAATCACGGTATGCCACCTATTCGCCTTCTTCGCGAAATGATGCTCAAAGACCAGAGCAAATGGGACCAAGTGTTGTGAACAAGGTAAAAGTTAAAAAGTTAAAAAGTTTGGCCGCTAAGCAGTGACCTCCTTCTTAACTCTTTAACTTTGTAACTCTTTTAACTCTTCACCACGGAATCTCTTTCCGGTCCCGTAAGAATTTCCTAGTCAGGTTCTGCGGCGCATCGGCAGCAAGCCATACAATCGTGTCCGCGCCTGCCTCCACTGAGCGGGTAGCGCCTTGGCCGCCCATATCCGTGCGTACCCACCCGGGGCAAACTGAATTCACGGCAAATTTCGGCAACGCAGCGGCGAGTTGCGATGTCACGCCGTTAAGTGCAGTTTTCGAAATACAATAAGCTGGCGACCAACCATCAGCGCCGCCGGTTAACTGCCCGCCGCCACTGGAAACATTAATTACGCGCGGCGATTTGCTTTTGCTGAGCAAAGCCACGAACGCGCGTGTCACGCGCAGTGCGCCGAGCATGTTTGTCTCGAGCGTCTTTCGTAATAGCTCGTCGCTGATCTCCAGAATTGCATTGTCTCCGTCAACAATGATCCCCGCGTTATTGACGAGCACGTCCAAATGATCGGCAACTTTAGCAAAGTCGCGCGCGGCGCCGGTGACCCTCGCGTTATCTGCGACATCGATCTCCAGAAAGGTCGCTTTTCCGCCTTCCGTCGTGATCTCAGCCGCCGCTTTGCCGGCCCCCTGATTGCGCCGCGCGCCGATGAAGACGTGAAATCCCTTTCCCGCGAGCTGACGCGCGACTTCATAGCCAATCCCCTTATTCGCTCCCGTGATCAATACCGTCTTCATGTGCGGCGATTCGATAAGCCTTAATCAGCCCGGCCGTCGTCATTCTCGCCTGGCAACAGGTTCCTCAGCATCGGCTGTGGATTGGAGGGCAATTCCTCTACGTCGCGCAATTTTTTTGTGATAACGCGCGAGCGAACATCGACGTCTTCCATCTTCCGCGAAGCTTGGTCGATCTTCTCCTTCACGGCCGTTAATGCTTCGCCGAATTTTCCGAACTCTGTTTTCACCGATGCCAGCAAGTTCCAGACTTCACTTGAACGTTTTTGAACCGCCAGCGTGCGAAAACCCATTTGCAAACTGTTAAGTAATGCGGCCAGAGTGGTCGGGCCTACGAACGTGACGCGGCAATCGCGCTGAACGTTTTGGACCAACCCCACACGGCGAATCGCTTCCGCGTAAAGACCTTCACTCGGCAGAAATAACAGCGCAAAATCGGTCGTCTTTGGCGGATTGATATACTTCTCGCAAATGTCTTTTGCGCAGCGCTTCAACTGCGTCTCCAGAGTTTTCATAGCCGCTTCCACCGCTGTCGGATCGCCATTCTCCTGTGCTGTCGTCAATCGCTCATAATGTTCCATCGGAAATTTAGCGTCGATTGGCAGCCATACGGGCGCGCCGTTCTCGTCGCCGGGCAACTTGATCGCAAACTCAACGCGCTCATCGGTGTCATCGCGCGTCTTCATGTTCTTGGCGAACTGCTCGGGCGTCAGCATTTCTTCCAACAAGACGCCGAGCTGCCATTCACTCCAACCGCCGCGCGTTTTCACATTCGTAAGCACGCGTTGCAATCCGCCCACGTCGCTGGCCAGTTGCTGCATTGCGCCGAGACCCTGATGCACCAGCTCAAGCCGATCGCTTACCAGCTTGAACGATTCGCCGAGGCGTTTTTCGAGCGTGCCCTGCAATTTCTCATCGACAGTCGCGCGCATTTTGTCGATCTGCTTTCCGTTGTCCTCCTGTAATTGTTTCAAGCGCAGATCGACAATTGATCGCACGCCTTCGAGAGACTTCGTCAATTCTTCGCGCTGCGCTTTTGCGATATTCGCACTCTCTTCGCGGCTGCGTGCCATCTCCTCGCAAAGCATCCGCTCGCTTCGCTCTTGGGCGCGTTCGAGTAAGTCGATCTTTCCGGCAATCGCCCCATCACCAGATGGGCCGCGCCGCCCCAGCAGCAAGACAATTGCGACAATCAGGCCCGTTCCAAGCGCGCCGATGACGAGATAAAGAACGTTCATTGTCTGCGGTGAAATCCCCCCTGATGATAACCATCAAGAGATTCCTCGACTTCGCTGGGAATGACAAGAGCGACTAAAACCGCACCTTCACGCCGCCATACGCGGCGCGGCCGAGGGCGGGAAAACCGAACACCTCCGAATAATGTTCGTTCGCGAGATTGTCGATCCGGCCAAAAATCGACACGTGCGGGTTTACTTCATACTCCGCTGCAATGTTCACGAAGCTGTAGTCCTCGATGTCAAAGTTTGGGCCTCCGAAGTTTAGTTCCTCCCGCGCATTTACGAACTTTGCTTCGACCACAGTGCGCAGTTTTTTCCACCAAAGATATGAAGCCGAGACGTAAACTTCGTTGCGCGGCCGCCGCGGCAAACGCGCGCCTTGCAGTTGCGAGATGTCTTTCGAGGACGTGTTCTCTGCGTCCAAGTAGGTATAGCTTACCGTGAACAGAAGATCGGTGATCGGTTGCGCGCGCAGTTCAGCTTCCAGCCCTTGGGTTTCTGCCGCGCCGAGGTTCAGCGTCTGAAAAAGGCCATTGGACCCAATCGCGTTCGACAGGTCGTTGTGAAAATAAGTTAGGCCGACGTCAACGCGGTTCTCCCAGAGCTCCTGCCTGACGCCAATGTCCCAGCCAAAATCGCGCTCCGGTTTTAATCCGAAATTGTTTCCGAAAATCTTGTCCTGGCTGCTTGGCGGACTGAATCCGGTCGCCACACTGGAATGCAATATTGTGTTTGTCCTGTCGATCTTGTAACTGCCGGCGACGCGATAAGTCCAGACGCCGCCGAACTGATTGAAGTGATCGAATCGGCCGCCGGCGACAAAGATCAAATTCTCAATCGGCGTCAGCGTCGCCTGCAAGAATCCGGCGATCTCTTCGGTGTGATCGCTTACAAACGTTGGTTGCGGCCCGAAAATCTGCAGAACAAATGGGCGTTCCTGCCCAGCATTGACGCGGCTGTAGAAAAAGCCTGAAGTCAGCGTGAGCCACGAAGTTGGACGCAAATCATTTTGATAATCAATTTGCGTACGTTCAAAGAGGGCCCGAGTTGGACCGACAAAGCCGTCCTGGTTCGGATCGTTCAATTGCCGCTCGTGATCGTAGCTGAGAATAAATTTGTGGTCCCACCAGTCAGCTGGCTTCCAATCGATGTGAGGGCCAATTAACCAACGCTCCGTAAGAAAGTGATCAATGGGACGCGGATCGAAGATCGTGTTTGGATTTCCGGTGTCGCTAACCGAGTAAGTGAACAAGCTGCCGATCCGCAATTGTTCGCTAGGCGACCAGCCAACATCAGTAATCGCAGCGGTGTTGCGGTAATTATTGTTCGGGCGCGCGTTGTCTGTGTCGAGGCGGCTTGCGCCGACTGAGTAATCGAAGTCGCCGATCTTGCCGTCGCTCTGGCCCCATTCGCGGAAAGTGTCGTACGATCCGCCTTCGGCGGCGACCATCGCTCCTGGCGTTCCTGTGCCTTGTTTGGTAAAAATCTGGATAACGCCTGCGAGGGCACGTGGGCCGTACAAGGTGCTCTGCGGCCCGCGCACTACTTCGATCCTGTCGATATCGTCGACGGTCAGATCAGCGAAATTAAACGCGCCCGACAAACCTTGATTGATCGGGATGCCATCGAGCAAGACTTGCGTGTGTTCGCTGCGCAATCCGCGGGTAAAAACCGAGGTCAACTGGCCGGCTGTTCCGGTTTGAACAACGGACAGCCCAGGCACTTCGCGGAGCGCATCACTGATGCGCTCAATTTGTTTTTGCTCGAAATCTTCCGAGTTAATCACGCTCACGCTGGCTGGCGATAGATCGAGCGGTATGTCGAAACGCGTTGCAGTAACGACAACTTGCTCGGCCTCCGCTTCGCCTGGCGAAGGAGTAGCCGTCGGTTCCTGGCTAAAGCAAACGAGCGGCGCGAAGATGAGAAGCGCGGCGAGTGGAATTGGGTAGCGCACCCATCTCGGGCGCTGGTGAAGCCTGCCCTGAGCGGAGCCGAACGGGCGTGGCGCCGAACAAACCTTTGCTAAAAATGTACAAAGAGAGAAGCGGCGTGGTGTAAAGAAAGACCGCGGTCGCGAGACGCGTTCGCCAGCCCCGAAAGCTTTCGGGGCGTTATCCCAAATAAACCAAACTGGACGATTGTGCATAACAAGTTACCTCCAACTCGAGAGTTGGATTTGTTAGGCCGTAATCGTTTTCGCCAGTCACAGACTGCCGCTACAGCAGGCGCATCATCCAGCTCTCATTCTTCTTTTTGCGAAGAAGTTTTTTCGATCTGCGTTGTAGCCGGGATCGTTGATCCCGCCCGCCGCGATCACCGATCGCGGCTACAGCCGAATGAGGTGGACCGGACAAATATTCTGGCTCCTGGCGTATGTTCCGATCTCTGTCGGAGTCACCTTCTTCCCGCCTTCACCGTTTTTCTGTGGCGGCCCCGAATGCTTTCGGGGCACAACCAAAGAGTCGCAGGCGGCACGCCTGCCACTACAACGATTGGCCCAATTGGGAAGTTGTATCCAGTTACAGCAGCGCAACTGCTCCCGATTCTCACGGGATTTCTTGCGCCGATCCACTTTTCCAAGCTCGCAAAGAACTGGATCGAGAAGTAGCGGCTTGCGCTTGCCGCTGCAAGAATTATTTAATCAACCTACTAACCAACCCTTTCTTGTGTCATCAACCGACTCTTGCTTGAACTTCATTGTCACCGGAGGCGCCGGCTTCGTCGGCTCCAATCTCACCCTGGCGTTGCAGGAAAGGTTCCAAGACGCGCATGTCACGGTAATTGACGACTTTCGGTCGGGTGATTTCAAAAATCTCGCCGGATATCGCGGCGATTTCGTGGCGCAAAATCTGGCGAGTCTCAATTGGCGCGAGCAATTCGATGATGAAAAGTTCGACGCCATTTTTCACCTCGCATCAATCACAGACACAACGAACCACGACCAGTTCGAGCAAGTGCACGACAACGTGGAAAGTTTCCGGCGGATCCTAAATTTTGCGCGTCCGACGAAGACACGAATTATCTACGCTTCTTCTGCGGCAACCTACGGCCCCGCGACTGAGGCCAGCGTGGAATCAAATGGCGCTGCACCAGCAAACGTTTACGCGTTTTCCAAGGTCATTATGGACAATATCGCCAGGCGTGCTGCTACCGAGTCGCCGGATTGGATCATCGTTGGCTTGCGTTACTTCAACGTTTATGGACCGCGCGAGGGACACAAGGGCGTGCCCGCCAGTATGGTTTATCATTTGTCGCGGCAAATAAAAGCGGAGCAGCGACCGCGCATCTTTAAGCATGGACAGCAGAAGCGGGATTTTGTGTACGTGAAGGACGTCGTCGAAGGCAGCATTCGCGCGCTCGATGCGCGCGCCAGCGGAATTTATAATCTCGGATCAGGCCAGGCGCGCTCGTTTAACGAGCTAGTCGACGTTTTAAACAAATGTCTGGGCACAAGTTTTCAAGCTGATTACATCGACAATCCGCACGCGCATTATCAAAACTTCACACAAGCCGATCTTACGAATGCACGCAGCGCCCTCGGGTACGAGCCGCGGTTTCCGCTGGAAGACGGTGTGCGCGATTACATGGAGTGGCTTTATCCGCGGTAGCGCGCGTTTCCCGTTTGGCGCAACGGCCGATCGGCTTCGCCGGACACGATGGCAAATATCGCCGAAGGCCAAATCGGTTCGCATCGCCACGTTCGCGGCCTACAGAATTTGGCGGTAAGCCGGATTAACCTGCCACCTTCATTCGCTAGGACCTGCCACTAGCCGGACGAGGCTAAATCGCGAAACGTTTTTTCGGACAACTGGAATTCATGCCAATCGTTGTCGATGTGAGCGCCAAGCCGCTCGTAAAACTTAATGCCGCGCTCATTCCATTTCGCGACCCACCATTTGATCATGCCGCAACCGGTGAGCGCGGCTTCTTTTGCGACAGCTTTCATCAGCAGTTTGCCTGCGCCTCATCCGCGATGCGGTTCGGCAATGTAGAGCTCCTTGATGATCAAGTTCGGCTTCGCCCGATAAGTATACGGAACAAAATAGTAAACCAGAAATCCAACCAACTCACCGCCGTCTTCAGTAATGAGACAATGAAAATCGGGCGGCGAACGGACAAATCCCTGTTCGCGTAACACTGCTCCAGTAACAACGAAATCTGCTGCATATTTCTCAAACTCGGCCAGCTCACGCATCAACGGAAGCAAATGTGCAATGTCTCTTTCGACCGCTTTGCGAATTTCCATGTCGATCTTTGCCTCAGCGCGAGCAGCCCTTTTTTCGGAGTGCACCGGCATGTCGCTGCTTTGAAAGCGCCGACGTGTCCGCGCAGCCCACGTCACCCTTCCCAGAAGAACTTTGTTGGACGATTGATTTCCGGCGGCAGACTCTTGTGAACCGGGCAATTCAGCGCCGTTTGTTCCAGTACCTCGCGCTGCGGATGATCCTTCGGCAGCGGAATATGTATTTTCGAAGGCAATCCAACGATCCGGCGCGGCGCGTCCTTGGACATTTCCTTTTGCACTGACACAGTCATTCCGCGCAGATCGACACCCAGTTCCTGCGCTTTGATTCCCATCGTCGTTGTCATGCAGGTCGCAAGCGCAGTGGCGACAAGGTCGGTCGGCGAAAACGCTTCACCTTTGCCTTTGTTATCGGTCGGCGCGTCAGTGGAAATCTTCGACTGCGACGGACCGTGCGTAGCGTCGCAATGCAAATCGCCGCTGTAAGTGACGTCAACCTTGACCATGTCGAATTATGGTCGCGTTTGGCTTCTTGTCATGTCAGGTAGGGGCGATTGACCTCAATCGCCCGGGCGGTTCGGGTGAACCGCCCCTACCTCTGCGACGCAAGCACCGCAGTCTCCTGAATTTTTTCAGCGTGCGCGTCGAATTCGCTTCGAAACACCCGTGTGAGATCAATATCGTGGAGAATGATCATGTCGGTGTCATGTCTCTTGTGATTGTCGTTTTGCCACCCTTCGTTCCACCAGCAGAAACCGATCACGCCGGGCCATCGGCTTGCGAATAGATCTTCCAGCGCCGACTTCGCCCAGTCTGCTGCGTTGACGCGCCGGTTGTGCAGATCGCAACCGAACTCGGCAATGATGATCGGCTTGCCAGGTGCGAGTTTCACAAGACGCGGATAGGCCTCGCGCATTTTAAACGCCAAACTCTCGGCGCCGTCCGTTGTCATAGGCGTGGTTGGTCCATAGGCACTGAGAGCGACCCAGTCGCAATAGGCTTCGCCAGGAAAATAATTCTCGAAACGATTCCAATCTTTCTCCGGCTCATCGAGCCAATTGACGTGCCAGACCCATTGCAAATTGTCCGCACCC